>JAEEGG010006156.1_pt1 | contig 28209 bp, 26 predicted proteins | sample 9134161 | NCBI WGS metagenome assembly JAEEGG01 (sample SAMN16246543, study PRJNA631951) | gut metagenome | biome: gut microbiome; feature: rumen; material: CR-attached | host: Bos | place: Iran: Karaj | collected 2018-10 | reverse complement strand
TCACGATAGGCATAGGTCAGACCCTTCTCCCATGTGTTCTTTGCTACTGTCCAAACATTCTTGCGGGCTCCGAAGTAGCCGCGGGTAAGCTTCAAAATTCTCTTACGCTTTGCTCTTGATGCAACGTGATTTACTGATCTAGGCATAATTTTTCTACTTTAAATGTTCGACAATAGGTTTAACGGAGACACAACAGGTCACGAACCTGCTTCATGTTTGACGGATCAACGATTGTTGTACCTACCAAGTTGCGCTTCTGCTTCTTGGTCTTCTTCGTGAGAATGTGGCTGTGGTAAGCGTGACGTCTCTTTACCTTACCTGTACCGGTGAACGTGAATCTCTTCTTGGCACCGGAGTTTGTCTTTACTTTTGGCATTGTTTTAAAAATTTAAATTGTTATTAATATCCGGCGGCAACGCATATACCGGGCGCGCCGCCTTCTTTTTTACCTTTTTACCCTTTTACCTTTTTTACTTTTCCTCAGTCAGCTTCTTCAGGGCATCAGCACTGATCTTGGCATTGGCAAAAAGACCACCGTTAGCGGGCATCTCTGCTTCTGCATCGGCTTGGGGAACCTGCTGTGCCTGAGTCTTCTTGGCCTCAGCCTCTGCAGCCATTCCCGACGTGCCGTCGCCTACCCGTAGCCTTTCACGGTCGCGAGCCTGCTGGCTTTTCTTGGCTGAGCCGGCCTTCTTGGGAGCCAGATAGAGAAACATCTTCTTTCCCTCGAGCGAAGGCATGCCCTCTACCTTTCCCACTTCCTCCAAATCATTGGCGAAACGGAGAAGCAGCACCTCGCCCTGCTCTTTGAAGAGGATGGAGCGTCCGCGGAAGAATACATAGGCACGAACCTTGTTGCCTTCCTCAAGGAACTCCTTGGCGTGCTTGAGCTTGAACTGATAGTCGTGCTCATCGGTCTGAGGGCCGAAACGGATTTCCTTCACCTCCACCTTCACCTGCTTGGCCTTCATTTCCTTCTGGCGCTTCTTCTGCTGGTAGAGGAACTTTGAATAGTCGATGAGACGGCAGACTGGCGGATTGGCATTAGGTGAAATCTCTACGAGATCGACACCTTGCTCACGGGCCATATTGAGAGCATCACGTGTAGGAACTACGGACGAGCCATTGTCGCCTACGATGCGGACTTCACGTACTCGAATCTGTTCGTTGATACGGTACTGTTGCTTCAATTTGTCATTCTTCATCAACTGCTTTTTAATAAATCGGCTGCAAAATTACTATAAATAAATGAAAAAATGAAAAAATGAGGAAATGAAACCCACCCGCGCGCGAATAATTATGAAAATTTAACACATCACAGATACAATTCATTCTTTCATTCTTTCATTCTTTCTTCTCAGAAGTCCTTCGTCATTTCAGCGACACGACTGTTCACTTCGTCGATGAACTGCTGGATGGTCATGACACTCTGCTCGCCACCGCCCTGAGGACGAACGGCCACAGTACCGTCAGCCTGCTCCTTCTCGCCTACGATAACCATATAGGGGATGCGCTTCAGCTCGTTGTCACGAATCTTACGGCCCAGTTTCTCATTGCGCAAGTCGATAGTAGCACGTACGCCACCCATATCAAACTTCTTGGCAACCTCCTGAGCATAGTCGTTGTATTTCTCCGAGAGCGGCAGGATGGCCACCTGATCGGGTGTCAGCCACAAGGGGAAGTGACCTGAGGTGTGCTCGATGAGCACAGCGCAGAAACGCTCCATTGAGCCGAACGGTGCACGGTGGATCATCACAGGCGTCTTCTTCGTGTTGTCCTCATCGGTATACTCCAGCTGGAAGCGCTTCGGCAGGTTGTAGTCCACCTGAATGGTACCCAGCTGCCAACGACGGCCGATGGCATCCTTGATCATAAAGTCGAGCTTCGGACCGTAGAAAGCGGCCTCGCCGTACTCTACCTTTGCAGGCAAACCCTTCTCCTGACAAGCCTCGACAATGGCCTTCTCAGCCAGTGCCCAGTCCTCGTCGGTACCCACATATTTATCATGGTCGTTAGGATCGCGCAGCGAAATCTGTGCCTCGAAATTGAATCCGAAGGCAGAGAGCACGATGCCGATAATATCCATCACATTGAGGAACTCCTGCTTTACCTGATCCGGACGACAGAACAGATGGGCATCGTCCTGCGTGAACGAACGCACACGAGTCAGTCCGTGCAACTCTCCACTCTGCTCATAACGATACACCGTACCAAACTCTGCTATACGCAGCGGCAGGTCACGATACGAACGGGGCTTCCAGGCGAAGATCTCGCAGTGGTGAGGACAGTTCATCGGCTTCAGCATGTACTCCTCATCCTCCTCGGGAGTATGGATGGGCTGGAACGAATCCTTGCCATAATGAGCATAGTGGCCCGAAGTCACATAGAGGTTCTTAGAGCCGATATGTGGAGTGATAACTTCCTGATAGCCAAAACGCTTCTGCACCTTACGCAAGTGATCCTGCAGGCGCAGGCGAAGCTCCGTACCCTTCGGCAGCCAGATGGGCAGACCCTTACCGACCTTATCTGAGAACATGAAGAGCTCCATCTCCTTGCCGATCTTACGGTGGTCACGCTTCTTGGCCTCCTCTAGCATCACCAGATACTCGTCGAGCATCTTCTTCTTGGGGAACGAGATACCATACAGACGCTGCATCTGCTCACGGCTGGCATCACCACGCCAGAAAGCACCAGCCACAGAGGTCAGCTTGATGGCCTTGATCTCACCCGTATCCACAAGGTGCGGACCTCGGCAGAGGTCAGTGAAGTTACCCTGAGTATAAGTCGTGATCGAACCGTCTTCAAGATCCTGCTCAATGTGCTCGCACTTGTAGGTCTGGCCGTCGGCAGCAAACTCCTTCAGCGCATCAGCCTTAGCCACCTCCTTGCGAACCACCGGCTCCTTCTTGCCAGCCAGTTCCTTCATCTTTGCCTCAATCTTGGGGAAGTCGCTCTCCTTGATGCTCTCGCCGTCCTTCAGCAGCACATCATAGAAGAAGCCGTTCTCGACAGCAGGACCGAAACCGAACTGGATGCCGGGATACAACTCCTGCAAGGCCTCAGCCAGCAAGTGGGCCGATGTGTGCCAGAAAGTGTGCTTACCCTGCTCGTCTTCAAACTTATAGAGCTCAATCTTCGCGTCCTCGTTGATGGGGCGGTTCAGCTCCACTGTCTCACCGTTTACACCACAGCTGACAACGCTGCGTGCGAGAGCCGGAGAGATGCTCTCTGCAATCTGATAGCCAGTCACGCCCTGCTCATACGAGCGAACAGATCCGTCTGGGAATGTAATGTTGATCATACCTTATTAATAATATAAAATCGATTTCAGCCTGCAAAGGTAGTGCAAATCGAGCGAAATACCAAATTAAAACAGACTTTTTTTTTTCGCGATGCCTTCGGGAGCCGGCAGATGAATGACAGATGTATTCCACCATCACACGGCTTTATAGCGGAAGGAACCTGCCCTGACGGTTTTTCCGATGGCTGAAAACGATGTTTTCTACAGCAGAAAACACTGTTTTCCATGTTAGAATACGCCAATACTCCAAAGCGGAAATACGCTTATCAAGGCGAAAAAACAATTAATCACGCTCCCATCTGTCAAGATCAAGCAGCCATACGGCAGGTTTCTGGTATGCAAAAGCACGAAACCAGTACTAATACACTCTATTTAGTCAAGAAAATCCGCTGATTTCCGCATTTACTGCCACGCTCCGAAATACTGCCACAGCCAGTAATCTATTTAGAATCATATAATTACAAATGGTTGTGGCAGCATGGTAGTAAAATAACAAAAAAAATATATGTAAGAAGAGCCGCCGATGTCCGATAAAAAGGATGTCGGTGGCAGTCTACCGCTGAGTGAAAGAGATCATGATCTTCTTGGTCGCTGCGCCCTGACGGATGACATAGATGCCAGGACGGAGACCGTCGAGAGAAGTACCACGGAACTGGCCTGCGAGGGAGAACACCTGATAAGGCCGAGAGAAGTCAACTACTGCCTCCGAGATGCCGCTTGGCACGTAAGTATAGTCGAGACGGCGGTCCATCCAAGCCAGGCGCTCTTTCATAAACCGTCTGACATTCTGCACTTCGGCCTCATAGCTACCCCAGATCGCGGGATTCAAGTGAACATATTGCTTCATGATGGGCCAGCGCATGAAATTAAGACGCTGCGACTGCTGCAGCTCAGCCTCAAGCGCGTCGATGGTTGCCACGAGATTCTCCTCCGTCAGTCCTCCTTGCCTGGCCATGTCCCAGATAGCGACCATTTTCGCCTTAGCATCAGAACTCCTGATGACGATATTGTCAACGAACGTCTTCATATTTCCCGCACAGCTCCCCCCACTCCGGTAGATATAGTCGTTCTTCTGGCAGACGGGATAGGTGCGGCTGTCGTTGTCGAAAGCCAGATCAAAGTCCCATACAGGACCCGTATACACCATATAGTCACCGCGATCCTTATACATGAACACACTCCAGTAGGTATCCGTATTGCCCGACAACTCGCCCACAAGGAAATGACGCAGGAATGTGTTTTTGTCGAGATAGATATCCCATTCGTTTTCCATCTTGTTGAAGTAGTTCTTGATGTAATTCTTCTGCTGTGACGTGATGGAATCCTCGTCAGGAGACTTAATAGTGACAGGATTCCACTTGTTCGACCAGAACCACGACTTCTCCTGATCTGCATAGGCGTCGATCTCGAAGAAATAGCCACCCGTCAGTGCTTCTCCGGTATTGTCAGAAGGGGTCATCTCCGTGATATTCACACGATCCTTATGAACCTGCACCTGATCGCAAAGCTGATAACATCCCTTATACTCACCATTGAGCAACACGTCGACTGCCGCCCCGTATGGCGTGTAAGGCATACCCAGCCTACGGCTCAATTCGAAGGCCAGCAGATTGCGCATCAGCGTCTTGTCGCCATAGTTATTAATCAATGTCCACTTCTTGGCCTTGGCAGGAGCATCCAATACATGCTGTTTCTTGTCAAACTTGATGCGATAAGGCTTCTTGTCGAAATTACGGGAGTAATTGCCCCTCTCACGTACAGAGCCGGGTTCGGAGAGCAGCCTTGTACCATTGTCTGAGATGACGGTCAGCTGAGAGACAATCTCATGTTGCTTGTCATAGGGAATGACACCGTCTTTCGTATGGATGCTGACAGTGGGCAGGTTGGTAAGTTGATAAAGACGGGAATCATCACCATCGCCCGGATAACCGAAGAAAGCCAGTTCCGCTATATTGCAACGGGCATCTGAAGGCCCCACATATCGGACATAACGGAACCCACGCGAACAGGCGACATCAGCATACGACATCTTACCGATGGAGCCCCGTTCGTCGATGATATACAGCGGAAGTGCATCCATGAAATCCTCTCTGTTGGCACCTTCGAAGACACCCAGTACCACCCTGGCTTCACCTTGACTGTCATTACGCGGCGACCACCCCACCCTGGTAATGACGTGAGGGCTACCCAGATCCAGCCCAGCCCATGTGTAGCTTCGCTCCCACGAGGCAAAGAATGTGTTCAGATCCCCATCGAAGGCATTCTCACAGGTATTGACAATTGTGGTCATACGTGAAGTGTTGTCATAGTCCACACATTCCTTCGACCCTATCACCGTTCCCGACAACTGATCATCTGCATGGACGACCGTCAAGGATAAGGCCATCAGGTGGAAAAGGATGATGCGGGGGTTACACCTCATTTCTCGCGATATTTCTTGATGACGCTGTAGGCCTGATAGAGGCCAAGCTCACCGGCTTTCGAGAGGTCTTCGATGCCTTCGGCGGTCTTCTTGGCATAGATTCTGGCAAGGCCGCGATTGAACCAGGCTTCGGCCAGACGATCTTCAAGCTGGAGAGCCCGCGTGTAGTCATCGATGGCCCGCTGGTAGTCGTTCCGCTGGGCATAGAGGTTTCCCCGATTATAATACAGGTAAGCATTTTGCGAGGAGCGCTGGATGGCATCGGAGAGATCACCCATGACATTGGCTGACTTCAGGTCGATATTCGTACCTTGAGAGGCATCGAACTCATTGATCTTCGCCTGACAGACGGCACGTTGCCAATAGGCCAAGGACGAGGTGGAATCGATCTGGAGGCAGATGCTCAGATCGTCGATGGCATTGTCGAAGTTCTGGATGGTGGAATAAGCCACAGCCCTGAGCAGCAGGAGCGGCGCGACGTTCAACGTAGTCTTGGCCTCATCGATGGCCGTGCTGAGCGAATCGATATAGGCGAAGGTCTGCTTCATCCGAGCCTCGCCGATATTGACCTGGTCGCACGACACGTAGACGGTATGGGAGCGGGAGGACTGATTAAAGGCATCGACGGAGGTCTCGTAGATGACATGATCCTTCACGCCACTCTGAGACTGGATGAATGTCAGTCCGTACATCGGCTGCCACATCATCTCAGCCTTGCGGTTCTGAACGCGTCCGCGATAGTCGCTCTTATACTCATGCTCCACCTCCTGTTCATCGGCCACAACCAGCTGGTTATACTTTTCCAGATCATCGTCGCTGCGCTTGCGCATCTGCTTCTTGGAAAGGCGGGGCTGCTTGCCGTAGCGCTTGTCCATCTGCGCCTTGAGGATGCGGAACTCGTCGAGCTCTGCCTGCTTGGTATTACCCAGACGACGGTAGCAGGAGGCCCGATGCTGGAGTCCGAACCAGAAATTAGGATATTCCTCGATGACCTTCGAGTAGTCGCGGATGGCAGCACGGAGGCTACCCGTCTGCTCCAGCAACAGCGCACGATTGAAGAGTGCCATCAGGTTGTCGGGCTCCAGCTTCAGCACGAAGTCGAAGTCCTCGATACCGCGGTTGTCGTCACCAACCTGTGCACGGAGCAGTCCTCGGTTATAGTGTCCGAGGAAATTATTGGGATCAAGGTCGAGAGCCGTGTCATAGTCGGCCATTGCCCCACGGAGATTATTCTGATTGTAGCGCGCCATCGCACGGTTGATATAGTTGCCAGGATGCTTGGGCAACAGGTGGATGCTCTTGGAGAGGAAATCCTCGCCCTCCTTCCACTTCTGTCGTGCCAGACTGATGACGGCACGCTCAGCCCAGATACCACCATCGTAAGGGTCAAGCTCCAGACTCTTGTCGAGCGACTTCACGGCCTTCGTCGTGTCTTTTTGCAACAGATATACCTCTGCCTGCATGGCGTAAGCACGGGCATACTTCGACCAATGGGTCGTCATCGTATCAATCTGTGCCAAGGCCAGGTCATAGTCTTTTTCCTGAATCAGACAGAGGATGCGATTGTGCCAGATGCTCTGATTCTCAGGGTCATAGCGGAGGGCCCGGTCGTAATCCTTCACGGCTTCGGCAAACTTTTTCTGGTTGATGCGGCAGAGTCCGCGAAGCTCGTAGGCATTCACCACATAGGGATTGCGATCGATGGCCTCGGAACAGTCGATCTCTGCTCCCCGATAATCGTCGAGATAGAATTTCGCCACTCCACGGAAGAACCAAGGTTCGAAGAGCCAAGGCTTCTGACTGATGGCTTGATTGAAATACTGGATGGAAAGGACATAATCCTCGTAATAGAGTGCCGAGCGCCCTATCATCACCAGACGGTCGGTATTGAACTGGGCGAAGCACATTGAACATTGAACATTGAACATTGAACATTGGATATTAAATATCGAGCTATGCAATGCCAATAACAATAGCATCCATCTTCTCCTAAATAACCTCCACATACACTATTTGAATGGTCAATATTCAATCTTCAATCATCAATGTCTCACAGGTTTCGTGCGGTAAGAGCAGCGGTAGCGCCCTTGTGTCAATGAACGCAGCTTACTCTTGATGAGCTGTTTGCGCAGGGGTGAGATACGGTCGACGAACATTTTTCCGTCAAGATGGTCGAACTCATGCTGCATCACACGGGCCAGATAGCCGTCGATCCATTCCTCATGTGTCTGGAAGTCCTCATCCTGCCATCTGACACGGATACGCGTGGGACGGACCACTTTCTCGTGAATGGCCGGAAGTGAGAGGCATCCCTCTTCTGATGTGTCAGTATTCGACTCGTCATACTCCAGGATATGCGGATTGATATACACCTGACGGAAGCCCTTGTATTCAGGAAGATCCTCGGATAACACGTCGAGGTCGATTACCGACAGGCGGATAGCCTTACCAATCTGTGGCGCTGCCAGTCCGATACCGTCCGACTCTGCCAGTGTCTCCCACATATCTGCTATCAGATCCTTCAACTGGGGATAATCTGGAGTGATGTCTTCAGCCACCTTACGAAGAACAGGCTGGCCATATATATAAATAGGTAGGATCATTTACGATTTAGAGATTTACGATTTAACGATTTACTATCCAATTATTTGCGGGAGCGGAGATAATCCTCCAAGATGATCGTGGCACTGATCTCGTCGACAAGGGCCTTGTCCTGGCGGGTTTTCTTCTTCAAGCCTCCGTCGAGCATCGCCCGATGGGCCAGGACAGAAGTGAAACGCTCATCGAAGAACTCTATAGGCACATCGGGAACGGCCTTTCGCCAACGGTTCACGAACTGCTGCACCCGCTGGAGGTTCTCACTTGGCTGCCCATTGGGCTGAAGCGGCTCGCCGATGATAATCCGCTCCACCTGCTCCCTGGCTATATAGGCCTTCAGCCAGTCGAAGAGCTCCGATGTAGAAACAGTCGCCAACCCTCCGGCGATAATCTGAAGAGGGTCGGTGACTGCTATACCGGTACGTTTCTTACCGTAGTCGACAGATAATATCCGTGCCAAACTACAATTTTATTGCCCGAAGAAAAGCAACCATGCATCAGGATAGGTAGCACGGAGCTGGTCACGGCTGGAAACAGCAGATGCCTTATCACTATAAGTGGTTGCTACAACACGGAACATGTTTCTATCTTCATTCCTGACAATCTGAGCATCATAGCCTGCATCCTTCAGACGCTGCTGCAGACCATCGGCATTGGCACGCACGCCGAAAGAGCCGACAACCACACTGTAAGCCTTCAGACCAGTACCACTGACAAGCAGCACATTTTCCTGACGGACTGAAACATTGTCGAGATTGTCTACAACACGGGCATCATTAGCAGGACGGGCATCCACTGGAGTAACCACGGTCTCCTCAGTCTGCTGCGGCTGAGTAGTCTCTGCCTGCTTAGCCTTCTCGTAAGCCTTCTTGTAGGCACTTTCACTTGATTTACAGCTTGTAAAAGCCATAGCGGCGCATAAGCCAACGCACAAAAGAGTGTACTTTTTCATTTTTTTGTATGTTTAAAATTACGAATGTTTCAATATCTGCTGCGAAATTACAAAATATCAAGCAAACATGAGCGAAAAAACCACATAAAGTTTGTTAAATCGGAAAAATCGTATCATTTTTACAAAAATTTTGAGTGATTTTTGTGTTACAACGGAAAACTTTTGTATATTTGCACAACAATTCAATACCACTAATAAATAAAGAAAAGGATTATGAAAAGTTTAGGTTACATTGGCGCTTTTCTCGGCGGTGCTATCGCCGGCGCAGCATTGGGCATCCTCATGGCTCCTGAAAAAGGACAGGACACCCGAGTAAAAATCACTGACGCAGTTGAGGACTTCTTGAAGAAGCACAACATCAAGCTGAGCCGCAAGGAAGTTGTAGACCTGGTAGACGATATTCAGGACGCTACCGAGGAGGAGTAGGCTTTTAGTTTAGAGTTCAGATGCTTTCAAGCGACAAGAACGTTGAGACGATAGCACAACTGATTGAGGTGCTGAAACATTACCTTGGGCTTCAGACTGAATACGTGAAGCTCGATGTGATTGACAAGGTGGTGCGCCTATTAACGGCGGCTGCCTTGGCAATCATTTTCTTTTTCATCATCATTGCGGTAGTGATGTATTTCTCCATCTCCTTTGCATTCTGGCTGGCATCGTTCACCGGGACGTCATTGGCCTTTTTCATCGTAGGAGGGCTTCATCTGCTCATCTTCATCCTCTTTTTCATTTTCCGGAAGCCCTGGATTCAAAAGCCGCTCGTGCATTTCCTGGCCGGACTTCTGCTCAGCAAATAATCACCGACTATGCTTCCCGTTAAGAAAACCATTCACGAATACCGTACGCTCGACGAGATTCGCCAACGTAAAGAGGAACTGTCAGAACAGCTCCAAGAGGACAACGTCAAGTTCACGACGCTGTGGAATCAGGTATTCATCAAACGAGAGAACAACTCCAAGGGCGACTATATTGCCGGAATCGTCAGCAACGGTTTTGTGGCATTCGACACGTTCCTGCTGATCCGTAAACTGATAAAGGGATATGGATTCCTGTTCGGAAAGAAGAAAAAGAAGAAATAAAAAAAGGGTCACCGCTGTGACCCCAACCTTTGTTAACCTTAAATCTAATACTATGAAAAACACAGTGCAAAGATACGAATTAAATTCATACCCGCAAGGTTTTTACCAAAAAAAACGTCTGCATTTAAACCATTTTAACAAAAATAGGCATTTATCGCACTCTTTTAACGGTATTCAGAGCGATATTACCTGTCTGTCGTAGGCCAATTCAATACCATCAGGCAACTGGCGGTTGACAGCATCATGAAGGCCAATATCATGACAGACATGTATCAGCAGCGTGCGCTTAGCCCCTACCCTACGGGCAAAGGCGATGGCATCGTCGACGAGCTGATGTGAATGATGGGGCTTGTCGAAACGCAAGGCATTCACGACCAACAGTTCCGTTCCTTCCAGATACGGCAGCTCTGCGTCGTCGATGGTCTTCATATCGGTAATATACGTAAGCGGCCCTATCCGATACCCCAGAATCGGCAGTTTCCCATGCATCACCTCTATCGGCATGATATCCAGATCACCGATCTGCAACAACTGATGCGGCAAGATCTCATGCAAGCCGATGGCTGGAACCCCAGGATAACGGTGCTCTGCAAAACAATATGGCAGCATCTCCAGCATCGACTGACGGGCATGGGGATCAGCATAGACATTCATTTCGCCAAACTGACAATACGGTCTGATATCATCCATCCCCCCCACATGGTCATAATGGCTATGGGTGATCAGGATGCCGTCGATCTTACGGAACGCCTGCGGCAGGATCTGCTGGCGGAAATCAGGGCCGCAGTCGATGAGCAGACGGGTGGTTTCCGTCTCCACAAGAACCGAACAACGTGTACGCTTGTCATGAGGGTCTGTACTCTGGCACACCTCACACTGGCAGCCAATCACTGGCACGCCACACGATGTCCCCGTTCCCAAGAATGTCAGTTTCATTTATTTATTTACGATTTACGATTTACTGATTTACGATTTACGATTTTACTATTTTTACACGATGTTAACTTCGGGGTGGATGTCGATACCGAACTTGGCCTTGACGTCGCAGCGGATGGCATCACTGAGTGCCACAATCTCCGAACCTGTGGCCCCACCTCGATTCACAAGGACTAGAGCCTGCTTGTCGTGAACACCTGCACGGCCTAATGACTTGCCCTTCCAGCCGCATTGCTCAATCATCCAGCCTGCAGGAATCTTCTCATGGCGGGAGTCCACCTTATAGTGCGGCATCTCCGGATAAAGTGCTGCGAGCTTCTCGTACTTCTTCCGTGTGACAATGGGATTCATGAAGAAACTGCCGGCATTGCCCATCGTCTTCGGATCAGGCAGTTTCGCCTGTCGGATATCTATGACGGTCTCACGCACTTGCAGGGCTGTAGGCTGAGTGATACCTTTACGCTCCAGCTCTGCCCGGATATTTCCATAGTCGAGATGAGGACGGAAAGTACGCATCAGGCCATAAGTCACTCTCGTGATAAGGAAACGATTCTTCCAGTCTTTCTTAAAACGGCTCTGACGATAGCCGTATTCACATTCCTCATTGCCTATCATCCAGGTTTTGCCCGTGGGTATCTCGATCATCCAGACACAAAGGATCAGGTCGCTGGCCTCCCTGCCGTATGCTCCGATATTCTGCACCGCCGAGGCTCCCACATCGCCTGGAATCAGCGAGAGGTTCTCCATACCGTAGTATCCAGCCTCAAGACTCGTGGCCACCATATCGTCCCATGATTCACCGCTGCCACAGGTCATCCGTTCACAGCAATAGTCTTCTTCGAAGTAATGCCCCTTGATGCCAGAGCGCACCACGATACCGTCGAAGTCTTTCGTCAGCAACAGATTGCTGCCCCCACCTATTATTATATAAGGTGCAGCCGACTTCCTCAGAATCTTGGCAACCTCAATCGCCTCAAAGTCGCTTTCGAATTCTATGTAACGACTACACTTGGCGTCGATGCCAAATGTATTATGCTCTTTCAGACTATAGTTCCTAAAATCCTTCAAATCCCTAAATCGTAAATCGTAAATCCGTAAATCGTAAATCCGAAAATCTCCTTACGTCGTCATCTTCATCAGCTTCCATCTGCCGCCTACCCGCTTGAAGCGAAGCTCCAGCTCTAAGCCGTTTGCCACTCCCCGCATCAGGAAGATCTTCTGGTTTCCCCCTGGCTCCGGCTTGCCGTAGACGATGTTATACAGCAATTTGGCAGGCAACTGGGGGGCGAAGGCTTCCCATGTATCGGGTGTGATCACACCTTCCATCACGTTGAAGTCATCATCAGGGTCTGGCCCCGTAAACTGCACCGTCTCGTTGATACTCTCCACCTGATAGACGCTGTCGGTGACAAAACGCTTGTAGAAAGCGAGGAACGAGAGATTACTGTTCTCGTCAATCGGTGTCACACGCACTTCCCTGAGCATCCAGGCTCCCTTGATCCGCTGGAAGTAATAACTGCTCACCTGCCACTTCTTAAGCATGATTTTCTCTACGATAGCCTCGCTGACGGCCGTATCCTTCATCAGCGACATTTGCTTGTCGTTGTTGAAGAGCAGTGTGTAGTAGCCCTGACGCATAAAGAGATGCTCCATCTTCCACTGGTCTTGCTCAATGGTCTCTGTCTTACCGTCCTCCGTCACGCGGAGCGGGAAGATGATACGTTCCTTCTGCAGCTTCTTATTGGCCAGGAAGTTGAACAGGAAATCGTCGAACATAGCATCGGCTGCTCTCGGCATCGGTGTCTCCGTAATCAACAGCTCCAGTGTATCCACCTCTGCCATCGACATGGAGTCGACGACGGTATCGGCAGCCACCTCTTCGTGCTGATTCGTCTTGTTTCCCGTACAAGAGAACATCAGCAACACACCAGCGATTATCGCAATAAAAAACCTTTTCATCTACTGAAGTACTAACCTAATCTGTTATATACCTTCCAAATTTCGGCAAAGGTACAAAGAAAATTGAAAATTAAAGATGAAAATGAAAAAAAAGTTGTACCTTTGCACGCAAAATTTGTAAATCGTAAATAGTAAATCGTCAAATCGTAAACAAAATGATACTTGACAGGATAGACGAACTTCTCAAAGAAGTACAAGAATTAAGTGCAAAGAACGCTGAGGAAGTTGAGCAGCTCCGACTGAGATATCTGAGCAAGAAAGGTGAGATCACTGCCCTGATGAACGACTTCCGCAATGTGGCTGCCGACCAGAAGAAGACGATCGGCATGAAGATCAACGAGCTGAAGACTCTGGCAACAGAGCGCATCAACCAGTTGCGTGAAGAGTGTGAGACTCAGGAAACAGGCGAAGAGACCATCGACCTGACACGTACCCCCTACCCCGTAGAACTGGGTACACGCCACCCGCTGACCATCGTCACCAACGAGATCATCGATATCTTCTCCCGTATGGGCTTCGTTCTTGCCGACGGCCCTGAGGTTGAAGACGACCTCCACGTATTCACGAAGATGAACTTTGCCGCCGACCATCCGGCCCGCGACATGCAGGATACCTTCTTCGTCTCGCAGCATCCCGACGATGTCACGAAAAACATTCTCCTCCGTTCGCACACCTCCAGCGTGCAAGCCCGTGTGATGGAACACATGCACACAGAGGATGGCAAGCTCACGGCACCCATCCGCGTCATCTGTCCGGGCCGCGTCTATCGCAACGAGGCCATCACTGCCCGTGCCCACTGTTTCTTCCATCAGGTGGAGGGTCTTTATATCGACAAGAACGTCAGCTTCACTGATCTCAAGCAGGTACTGCTCTCGTTTGCAAAGGAAATGTTCGGTGCCGACACGAAGATCCGTCTGCGCCCCTCCTACTTCCCCTTCACGGAGCCCTCAGCCGAGATGGATATTTCCTGCTTCATCTGCGGCGGCGAAGGCTGCGGTTTCTGCAAGCACACAGGCTGGGTAGAGATTCTCGGCTGCGGTATGGTCGATCCTAACGTGCTCGAGCTTTGTGGCATCGACTCGAAGATCTACAGCGGCTATGCCTTTGGTATGGGCGTAGAGCGCATCACCAACCTGAAGTATCGCGTCTCCGATCTCCGTATGTTCTCAGAGAACGACACCCGCTTCCTCGAAGAATTTGAATCTGCAAACTAAGAATAGCTGGTTTTCGCTGATAAGCGACAAGAAAAATGCAGCTCCTATAACACCGCGTTATAGGAGCTGTTTTGCACGCTCGAGGGCGAGATTGATGTGTGAGCAGATATTGTCCTCACCAAGCATAGTGTCGAAACCTGCCTTGTGGAGCACAGCCTGCACCGTCGGATTGACACCCGAGAGGACAACCTGTATACCCTCACCCTGAGACATCAGACAGAGGTTCGTCAGGTTATGGATACCCGTAGAGTCCACAAACGGCACCTTTCGCATACGGATGATCCTCACCTTCGGACGCCGGCGCTGGTGGCGCAGGGCGCCCATGATTTCCTCAAACTTGTTGCCGGCTCCAAAGAAATACGGACCATTGATCTCGTAGACCTCCACCCTGTCAGGAATCGTGAGGTGCTCCAAATTGCCAAGCTGGAAGTCACTCTCCTCCTCAGCAGGATTGATCTCGTCGCTGATGACCTTCACGTCGGTTGTCTCTGCCATACGGCGCATGAAGAGCAGACATGCACAGATCAGTCCCACTTCGATGGCAATAGTCAGGTCGAAGATGACGGTGAGCAGGAAAGTCACCCAAAGCACGATCACGTCGCTCTTAGGATTCTTCAGAATACTCATAAAACTTCGCCAGCCGCTCATGTTATAGCTGACGATGACAAGCACGCCAGCCAGACAAGCCATCGGGATATACTGTGCCAGCGGCATGAGGAACAGGAAGATCAGCAGCAGCACGGCCGCATGGACGATACCTGCCACGGGCGTGCGGCCTCCGTTGTTGATGTTGGTCATCGTACGGGCGATGGCACCAGTAGCCGGTATACCGCCGAAGATGGGCGATGCCAGGTTGGCTATTCCCTGGGCTATAAGTTCTGTGTTGGAACAATGACGGTCGCCAATGACGCCATCGGCCACGGTGGCAGAAAGCAGTGACTCGATGGCACCAAGAATGGCGATGGTGATGGCAGGCGACACCAGACCCTTGATCACATCCCACGTCAGCTCCGGCACCTGTGCACCAGGCAGTTGATTGGATATGGAGAAACGGTCGCCGATGGTCTCTATCGAAGTGATGCCCGCATACTGTTTCAGCAGCAGGGCGGCAATAGTCATCAGGATGATGGCAATCAGCGAGCCAGGCAGCTTCCCAGCAACTGTGCCGCTTGAAATCCTCGGCCAGAGGGCGATGATGGCAACAGAACCGATACCCACGGCAGCGCTCCAGGGGTCGATGGTAGGAAATGATCCGATGTAGGCAATCCACTTCTCGATGAAGTCAGAAGGCACGGAGGCCATCGTAAGTCCGAAGAGATCCTTGATCTGCGTCGTGAAAATGGTAAGAGCGATACCGCTGGTGAATCCCACCACAATGGGATATGGGATATACTTGATGATCGTACCCAGATGGAGCACGCCGAACATGATCAGGAATACACCCGCCATCAAGGTGGCAATAGTCAGGCCCTCGAAGCCATACTGCTGGATGATTCCATATATAATAATAATGAACGCGCCCGTAGGGCCTCCGATCTGAACTTTGGAGCCTCCGAAGACGGAGACAATCAAACCTGCCACGATGGCAGTGATAATACCTTTCTCTGGCGTCACACCTGACGCAATACCGAATGCGATGGCCAATGGAAGTGCCACAATACCGACGATAATACCAGCCAGCAAATCAGTCGTAAACTGGCGGCGGTCATAATTCCCCAGCGTGGAGAACAGTTTCGGCTTAAATGTTAATGAAGTCATCATAAAAAACTCGTTATCTTGAAAACTGACTGCAAAATTACTAAAAAAAACAAAAAAGCAAAGCTTATTGTAGCAAGTTATTTGAAAATGATGTAATTTTGTTGCCAAATATCAAGTGATTAACTTTTTAAAAGAAAGGAAGCATTATGAAAAAGGTGTTATTTGCAGTATTGGCAATGGTAGTAATTGGCTTTGCAGCATGTACTAACAAGACGCAGGCTCCTGCCGACGGACAGGCTCCCGACGTAGAGGCAGCCGTCAGCGAAATCACAGCAGCCCTCTCCGAGCAGATCGAGGCACAGGATGCCAACAAGTTCCAGGAGGTGCTCGCCACCGTTCAGGAGAAGATCAAGGAATTTATTGGCCAGAACCCCGAGGCCGCCAAGGAGTATGTCACCAAGGTTCAGGAGTTCCTGAAGGAGAATGCAGACAAGATCAAGGCTTTCGTTGGTGACAACGAGACCGTCAACAATGCCATCACCGCACTGACAGCCGCACCTGCCGATGCCATCGTGAGTGGCTTGAGCTCAGCCATCGAGGGTATGCAGAACGCAGCCGGAGAGGCTGCCGACGCCACGAAGGAGGCTGTGGATGGCGCCGTAGAGGATGCCAAGGAGGCAGCCAAGGACAAGGCAAACCAGATTAAGGAAGATATCAAGGACAAAACCGGAGAAGCCGTCGACGCTGCCGCTGAAAAGGTGAAGGAAGGTCTTGGAGTCCAATAACCAATTAACAGACGTGAAGAAAAAAAGGATACTCACGGGTGTCGCCATGCTCCTGGCGACACTCTCTGTACACGCAATCGACAATAATACGGTCGAAGTGGTCTATAACGGCACTTCGGCCAAAGTGATTATTGCCGACAACATCAAAAGCTATATCACAGACAACAGCAACGGATCACATGTGAAGCTCATCCAGAGCAGCTCATTCGCAGGCAACTCCACAGGAGAGATCATCTACAGCCTCAGCGGAAGCTCCGACGACGGCGGATTCTATCTGGAGGGCAGCTACAAAGCCACGCTCCTCCTGAAAGGCCTTGACCTGACAAACGCCAGCGGACCTGCCATCGACATTCAGAACGGCAAGCGCATCAACGTCAGCATCCAGAGCGGCACAGACAATTCTTTGGCAGATGCCGCAGGCGGCGACTGGAAAGGATGCTTCTCCTGCAAAGGACACACCGAGTTCAAAGGCAAGGGATCCCTCACCGTGAAAGGAAAGACCTCACACGCCATCTGGAGCAAGGAATACGTGGAGGTGAAGAATTGTTCCATCAGCCTTCCCTACGCCGCAAAGGACGGCATCAACTGCAATCAGTACTTCCTCATGGAGAGCGGCAATATTAGCATCGTAGGACCTGCCGACGACGGCATCCAAGTATCCTTCAAGGACATCCCGCAGTCTGAAGCCGAAGACACGGGCAACTTCACCATGAAGGATGGTAAGCTGACCATCACCGGCCACGGCGGCGTCTGCATCAAGGCCGACGGCTACATTGCCTATAACGGAGGCACCCAGCAGTTCAACACCTCCGACGTCATTGAGCATGCCTACACCTCAGGCATCGCCGGCACCCTGGCCGACGGCGTGGAGAGTAGCGTCATCTACGACCTCAGCGGCCGACAGCTTCCCAAGGGCAGTCAGCCCAAGGGCATCTATATCCTCAAGGGAAAGAATAAGACAGAGAAGCGGGTCATGAAATGATCCGCTGCGGAAAAACGGGGCACTACTAGTTCCAACATGTCATTCAAGAGAGAGAAAAGACAAGAGACCATCATTTACCTGGCGCTATGGATCATCCTGTTCATGGCTCCAGTCATGAGTCTTGCCATCCGTACCAGCAGCAACAGCGAAATGGTTTTCGACTGGAGCGAAGTCTTCGTGGTATGGAAGCGGTACGCCGTCTTCCTCCTTGTCTTCCTCATCCACAACCACCTGATGGCCCCCATGCTGGTCTACCAGCAGAAGAAGTACACCTACTTCGGACTCTTACTGGCCATCATCGTCATCTTCCAGGTCTGGCAGTGCAACCACCGTCCGGACTTCATCGACAGAGACAGAGGACCGCGACTCGAGAGAATGCGTGAAAAGCCCTGGGAGGACGATCACAGACCCGACATGATGATGGACGAAGACCGCAGGCCTCCCCTGCCCCCTGACTTCAAAGACGGCGACTTCGATGGTCCGCGAGCAGACAGGAAGCGCCCCCCGCTGATCATGGGCCAGCATGACATCATCGCCCTCGTCATCCTCATCCTCATGTGCGGCATGAACCTCGGCATCAAGCTATACTTCAAGCAGCGCGGCGACCAGAAAATCATGGACGACCTGGAGAAGCAGAATCTGGAACAGCAGTTGGAATATCTGAAATACCAGATCAATCCCCACTTCTTCATGAACACCCTCAACAATATCCACGCCCTGGTAGACATCGACCCAGAAAAGGCGAAGACCACCATCCTCGAACTGTCGAAGATGATGCGCTTCGTGCTCTACGAGGGCAACAAGCAGGGTGTGCCGCTCGACCGTGAAATGGCCTTCCTGCAGAACTATATCACGCTGATGAAACTGCGCTATACCGACAAGGTAAGCATCACCATCGACGTGCCTGCCTCCCTGCCCAACAAGGAGGTACCCCCACTTATGTTCATCACCTTCGTCGAGAACGCCTTCAAGCACGGTGTCAGCTACCGTCAGGAATCCTTCATCCATATCGAGGTGAAGGCCGACGACAACCAACTCGCCTTCACCTGCCGCAACAGCCGCATCCCCAAGGAAGAGGACAAGCACGGCGGCGTGGGACTCAGCAACGTGAAACAGCGCCTCGACCTCATCTATGGGGACCGCTACACGCTCGACATCAACGACCAGACAGACGCCTATACCGTCAGTCTGAAGATTCCGCTCACCATTTAACTATCTTTTCTTCTCTCTATGATCAAAGTATTAGCTATCGACGACGAGCCCCTGGCTCTGCAGCAGCTCGCTGCCTATATCAGGAAGATTCCATTCCTCGAGCTCTCAGGCGAATGCCAGAGTGCCGTAGAAGCCAAGGAGATCCTCAACAACGAGCCCATCGATGCCGTCTTCTGCGACATCAACATGCCCGACCTCAACGGTATGGATTTCATCAAGTCACTGGCAGCACCGCCCCTTGTGGTCTTCACCACCGCCTACTCCGAGTATGCTGTCGAGGGTTTCAAAGTCAATGCCGTCGACTATCTGCTCAAGCCCTTCGGCCTCGACGATTTCCGCCGTGCTGCCAACCGCCTTCAGGAACGCCTCTCCGCTGCTCCCGCTGTGTCGCAGGACGTGCAGAATGCCGCCACAGCCGCTGACGACGACGATACCATCTTCGTCAAGACCGACTACCGCGTGGTGAAGCTGGCCGTGAGCGACATCCGCTACATCGAGGGCATGAGCGAGTATCTGAAGATCCACCTCGAGAGCCAGCCGAAGCCCATCGTCACCCTCCTCTCGATGAAGAAGATGGAGGAGTTCCTGCCTGCCTACTTCATGCGCATCCACCGCTCCTACATCATCAATCTCAAGAAGATACAGGAGGTCAACAAGAACCGCGTGATCATGGATGCCGACACCTACCTGCCTGTCGGCGACAACTACAAGGACACCCTCAACGACTACCTGAACACCAGGTTCCTGGGGAAAAAAGAACTCTAACGACACTCACGAACACACCTTATGAAGAGACTACTCACTACTGCTATCGTTCTGGCCATCGTACTCGCTGTCAGCGCACAGATGGTCGATCCCGTACACTTCTCGTCGCAGCTGAAGACTGGCGACGGCCCTGAGGCCGAAATCATCTTCACGGCAACAATCGATCAGGGCTGGCATGTCTATTCCACGGATCTCGGCGAAGACGGCCCTGTCTCCGCCACCTTCAACGTGGTGAAAATGGAAGGAGCCGAGAAGGTGGGCAAGCTGCAGCCCAGAGGCAAGGAGATCAGGCAGTTCGACAAGCTCTTCGAGATGGAGCTGCGCTACTTCGAGCATGCCGCCACCTTCGTCCAGAAGATACGCTTCACCAAACCCGACTACGATATTGACTGCTATCTGGAGTACGGGGCATGCAACGATCAGAGCTGCCTCCCTCCGTCCGAGGCCACGCTCAGGCAGAAGGGCAAAAGCCCCGTCGCAGCTGAAGAGAAGAAATCAGAAGACACCAATAATACAGAAGAAGAGATTGTCGCCACTACCGACACCATCGCCTCAGACACGATCGCCGTCACTGGCGCTCCACAGGAAAACGACCTCTGGCAGCCCGTTGTGGAAGAGCTGAAGGCTATGGGCGGCAGCGACGATATCGCAAGCCGCTCCCTGATCTACATCCTGCTCATGGGCTTCGTCGGCGGACTCCTTGCCGTCTGCATGCCCTGCATCTGGCCCATCATACCCATGACCGTCAGCTTCTTCCTGAAACGGAACAAGAGCGACAAGGGTAAGGGAATCCGTGAAGCCTTCACCTACGGTCTGAGCATCATCGTGATCTATCTCGGACTCGGACTGCTCGTGACAGCCCTCTTCGGCTCCGACACGCTCAACGCCATGTCCACCAATGCCGTCTTCAACATCTTCCTCTTCCTGCTGCTCGTCGTCTTCGCACTCTCCTTCTTCGGATGGTTCGAGATCAAACTGCCCGACAGCTGGGCCAACAGCGTAGACAGCAAGGCATCGCAGACCAGCGGACTGCTCAGCATATTCCTCATGGCCTTCACCCTCGTGCTGGTCTCCTTCTCCTGCACAGCCCCCATCATCGGCCTGCTGCTCGTCGAGACCACCACCAGCGGCAACTGGCTGGCACCAGCCCTCGGCATGCTGGGCTTCGCCGTCGCACTCGCCCTTCCCTTCACCCTCTTCGCCATGTTCCCTGCCTGGCTGAAACAGGCACCGAAGTCCGGCTCGTGGATGAACACCCTGAAGATCGTGCTCGGCTTCGTCGAACTGGCCTTTGCCCTAAAGTTCTTCTCCGTGGCCGACCTCGCCTATGGCTGGCACCTGCTCGACCGCGAAGTGTTCCTCTCGCTCTGGATAGTCATCTTCGCACTCCTGGGAGCCTACCTCTGCGGCTGGCTCAAGTTCCAAAGCGACGAGGCTGGCGGCGACCTGCATAAGCCCATGCCCGTCGTCTGCATCATGGGCGGACTCGTTTCGCTCGCCTTCGCCGTCTATATGGTTCCAGGCCTCTGGGGAGCCCCATGCAAGGCCGTCAGCGCCTTCGCCCCGCCGATGAACACGCAGGACTTCAACCTCAACACGAAAGTCGTAGAAGCCCAGTACACCGATTACGAAGAAGGCATGGCCGCCGCCAAGGCCCAGGGCAAGCCCGTACTCATCGACTTCACCGGCTTCGGCTGCGTCAACTGCCGTAAGATGGAGGCAGCCGTATGGACCGATCCCACCGTCGCCTACATACTCAACAGCGACTTTGTGCTCATCTCCCTCTACGTCGACGACAAGTCCCCGCTGGATGAGCCTATCGAAGTCACCGACGCCGACGGCAACACCAAGACCCTGCGCACCATCGGAGCCAAGTGGAGCCAGCTGCAGAGCTCCAAGTTCGGTGCCAATGCCCAGCCCTTCTACGTCATGCTCAATCCCGCCACGGGCAAGCCCCTTGCTGGAAGCCGTGCCTACGACGAGGATATCCAAGCCTATATCGACTACCTGAAAAAAGGATTGGCAAACTATAAGAAGTGAGAATATGATCGACAAAGAGATTCGCGAACAGATCATCGCCCTCATCCATAAAGAGGTAGTGCCCGCCATCGGCTGCACAGAGCCCATAGCCGTTGCCCTCTGCACCGCCAAGGCCACAGAACAGCTCGGCTGTCGCCCCGACCATATCGATGCCCTTCTGAGTGCGAACATCCTCAAAAACGCCATGGGTGTCGGCATCCCAGGTACAGGCATGATCGGCCTGCCTATCGCCATCGCCCTCGGTGCTCTCATCGGCAAGAGCAGCTATCAGCTCGAAGTACTCAAGGATCTCACCCCTGAGGCTCTGGAACAGGGCAAGCAGTACATCGCCGAGAAGCGCATCAACATCCAGCTGAAAGAGGGCAACTGCGACAAGCTCTATATCGAAGTGATCTGTCAGGCAGGCGACAAGTCGTCGACGGCCGTCATCGCAGGCAGCCACACCCACTTCGTCTCTGGCGACGCCAGCTACTCCCGCACCTCAGGCGAGGCTGAAGAGGAAGATGAGATCGAGCTCAACATGCACATGGTCTACGACTTCGCTACTACGGCTCCACTCGACGAGATCCGCTTCATCGAAGAGGCACGCACCCTGAATATGAATGCCGCCCGCGAGGCCCTGAAGGGCAACTATGGCCACAACCTCGGCAAGACCATCGACCGTCCGCTGTCAAAAGGCATATTCGGCAACTCCATCTTCTGCCATATCATCTCCCGCACCGCCTCAGCCTGCGATGCCCGTATGGGTGGAGCCATGATTCCCGTGATGAGCAATTCTGGCAGCGGCAACCAGGGCATCTGCGCCACCAATCCCGTGTGCGTCTATGCCAAGGAGAACGAGAACACCGAGGAGGAGCTTATCCGCGCCCTCATGCTCTCACACCTCACCGCCATCTACATCAAGCAGAGCCTCGGCAAGCTCTCCGCCCTTTGTGGCTGCGTCGTGGCCTCCATCGGCAGCAGCTGCGGCATCACCTACCTCATGGGTGGCGACTACAACCGCATCTGCTTTGCCGTCAAGAATATGATTGCCAACCTGACGGGTATGATCTGCGACGGCGCCAAGCCCTCGTGTTCGCTGAAGATCACGAGCGGTGTGTCCACAGCCCTGCTCTCTGCCCTACTCTCGATGGAGGGCAAATGCGTCACCTCTGAAGAAGGCATTGTCGACAACTGCGTCGACAAGAGCATCCATAACCTGACCTCGATCGGTGCCGATGCGATGTGCAAGACCGACGAGATGGTACTCAACATCATGACCTCGAAGGGCTGCTGACCTGATTCCCGCCCCCGGCTGATTTCCTGCTAAATAATATTAAAAATGAGATTGCCCCTTGCAGTCTCATTTTTTTTCATTAATTTTGCTCACGATTTAAAACAAACTTATCTACTCATAAACAACAATTTAGAATATGAAAGACTTGAAGATGTACATCAACGGCCAGTTCTGCGAGAGCTCGAACGGCCAGTGGATCGCAGTGTTGAACCCCTCTACCGAAGAGGTCATCTCCCGCCAGCCCGAAGGCACCATTGAGGATGTCAACCGTGCCCTCGACGCAGCCCGTGCCGTCCAGAAAGCCTGGGCCAAGACTCCGGCCATCGAGCGTGCAGGCTATCTGCTGAAGTTTGCCGAAGGCATCAAGAAACGCGAGAAGGAGTTCACCGAGATCATCATGCGCGAGCAGGGAAAGACCCGTACCTGGGCCTCCATCGAGGTTGGCGCCACCATCGCCTATTTCGAGTATATGGCCACCTTCGCCCGTCACATCGAGGGTGAGATCATCCCATCCGACCGTCCCAACGAGACCATTCTGCTGACAAAGAAGCCCATCGGCGTCGTCGCCGGCATCCTGCCCTGGAACTTCCCGTTCTTCCTCATCGCCCGCAAGGCCGGAGCAGCCCTCATCGCCGGCTGTACCATCGTCATCAAGCCCTCACAGCTCACGCCCGAGAACTGTACCGAGTTCGCCAAGGTCGTTGACGAGGCAGGCCTGCCCGCAGGCGTCATCAACATCGTCACCGGTAAGGGCTCCGTCATCGGCAACGAGATGGCAGGCTCGCCGAAGATCGACATCGTCTCAGTGACAGGCTCCGTCGGTGCCGGCGAGAGCATCATGGCCGCCGCTGCCAAGAACATCACGAAGGTCAGCCTCGAGCTCGGCGGCAAGGCTCCTGCCATCGTCTGCAAGGATGCCGACCTCGAGCGCGCCGCACAGTGGATCGTCGACAGCCGTATCGGCAACAACGGCCAGATCTGCAACAACGCAGAGCGCGTCTATGTACAGAAGGAAGTCAAGAAGGCCTTCACCGACATCCTCGTCAAGAAGATGGAGGCCGTGAAGGTGGGCGACCCCTGCGCCGACGAGAGCGTCGACATGGGTCCGCTGGTCGAGGCCCGCGCCCTGCAGAGCGTCACCGAGAAGGTAGAGCGCGCCATCAAGCAGGGAGCAAGACTCCTCTGCGGCGGCCACCGCGTAGGCACCACCGGCTACTTCTATGCAGCTACGGTGCTCGACAACTGCACACAGGACATGGACATCATCCATGAGGAGACCTTCGGCCCCGTGATCCCCCTCATCGAGTTCGACACCATCGACGAAGCCATCACGATGGCAAACGACTGCGAATACGGACTGGCATCCAGCATCTTCACCAAGGATCTCAACGTTGCCGTGAAGGCCTGCCGCGAACTCGAATTCGGCGAGACCTACATCAACCGCGAGCACTTCGAGGCCATCCAGGGATTCCATGCCGGCGTGAAGAAGAGCGGCATCGGCGGTGCCGACGGCAAGCACGGTGTAGAGGAATACCTCGTCACCCACGTCACCTACCTCGACACTTACGACGACATGTAATCCTACCCCCTAGAAAAAGCATCCAGCCGCCTCACAGCACTTGGATGCTTTCTTTTTTAATAGTCCTTTCAGACATCATACATCTCATACGTAGGGCAGGGGTACGCTGTGACCGCATCACGAACTTCTTCACTCCAGGGTTGATCTCATTTTAGAGCGAAAAGGACTCTATAAGATGTATGATTTGAAGACCATTCAAGGCAAGTCGTCCGTCATCAACAGACTACGAGAGTCTATTGGCCAGACAAACCGTGTACTTTTGAATATGCAGACAGACTACAATGCCCGTCTGTTGGCATCTGACATTAAAGCATATTTTGAAGAGAACCCTTCGGCCAACGAGGTGATGTTATTCAAGGGCAACAAACTCATTTTTTATAAAAAGTGTTGAAAGCCACTTATCATCGATAATAAGGTATATTTCATGGGGGCCAGTTTGAAGGATATGGGCGCAGGCTTTTGTGCTGTTACAGAGATTCAGGCATTGGAAGATCAAGGGGACTGGTATGATAGGTCTTTTTTAGCCCCGATATTTTTTAAGGTGGAGTTTGAAAGACTACCACCGTTGCAAGTGTAGGAGTAAGATCACCACTTCTGTTTGAAAACTCTTAAAAAATGTAAAACTAGCTTTTCTTGGATTATATTTAATTATAATTTTAACAGGGGTACACCCCTGTATATTTCTATATAAAAATTATATTTAAATAACTGATAACTAGATGGTTAAGAATTGTTAGAGAAGCACGAGTTTTTGCTCTGTAAATTTGGTTCGAGTGCAAAATCGTTCTATCTTTGCACTCGAATTTTAAAAGCTCGTATGTATGGAAAAGTATCTATTAGACCCCAAAGCATCAGACGCATTTACTTCAGATGTGATGCACAAAGTAGTATTAAACGGTATCGATTTTGAACTCTCAGAAAACATCTGGGATGCCATTGACGATGCGTTTGGCAATTACTGGAATATCGAAGTTGGCTATGGAGGCTGGCCAGATCTCAATTCCGCAGTCAGTTCTATCTCAAATTGGTTACAAAACGAACAGATTATCTTTCCCATTGATAAAATAGTAACCATAGTTAATATCATGTTCGACTGGATAGAGCAAATTCCTGGAGCTATTCTTGATGATGATGTAGTAGTTATTCCTCATAGCTACGAGGTTACAGAGAAAATACGTCAAGAAATCAAGAAGCAGGAACGTCATCTTAAGGATTTATTACCAAGCATATCTGGTATTCCAGTTTCTAACTTTAATGACACTTTGACCAATTTTGTGTATATCTCCGATAAACTGAAAGAGTTCTATCCCGGAACCTATTCACGGCTTACCAAACTATTCAATGAGATGGATATTGAATGGGGTGAGATCGAAGGGACTAAAGATATTTGGATTCGTGACTATATGCCAATTCAGATATCTGATGACCGTTTTATCGTTTACGATTACAATCCTGACTACCTGAAAGAATCAGGAAAAGAATATCTCACGGATTCACATACCATAGCCGATGGGATCCTTAATCATTGCAATAAGAGCTATCTGGATATAACACTTGATGGAGGAAACGTTGTTACATGTGCCGGACATAGACTACTCACAGATAAGGTGTTCCAAGAAAACGGAAAGGAGAAATATGACCCGGAGTTTTGTGACTACATAAGTCACGTTTTTGACTCTAGGGTAATTTTTCTGCCTTGGCATTGTGATGACCCACAGGAACCTAATGCAGATGTTTATGGCCATGCAGACGGTCTTGTTCATTGGACTGGTGATAATAGAGTGTTAATGTCTAATCATCGAGATTCTTTTCCAGAAGAGGCAGATGAAATCAAATACCGCTTGGAGGCTGTAGGATTCGAGGTCATTGAAATGCTTTTTGACGTACCAAATCTAAATAGAGACTTCAATTGGGCCTATATCAACTATCTCCAAGTGGGAAATAAGATTATTGTACCAACATTTGGAATTTCTGAAGACAAGCAAGCCTTAAAATATATCCGTGAGGCTAATCCGGGATGTGTCGTGCGAGGTTTCCGAATGAGAGAAATTGCCAGAAATGGTGGAGCACTACATTGCATTACATGGAACATAAAGAAATAATGAACTCATAAATAAGCTTGATTCGGAAAGTTCTTTAATAATCGAATTATATGAAATTAAAAGAAAGAAAACGAAACACTCCAATAGTCACGTTGATTAAGAACTACACAAACAAGAAAAGTGGCAAAGTCCCTGAGTCCCGTAAAGAAATTCAGAGACGCTTTGACTATCTAGACTGGAAGGATCAGAAGAAGATCATGCAAGCTTTCCTTGAATCGGGAAAGGCAGATAGGTTATGGGCATATTCTAAACTTCTTGATAACTGGGATAAATCATTTGAGCCTAGGATAAAAGAGTTATGGGAACAGTCACATGAAGGAATAAGCTCTTGGGTAGTAATACGTTACTTCCCTACAAAATACCTATCTCAAAATATCGATAAGTTTACCGATGATAGAGATTATTATTTTATCTGTTTGAGACTAGCAGAGGATAAGAGCTATATTATTGACAGGAGCAAGCTGTCGATTACTGACTATCTTTCTGTGCTCTATCATACTGGTAGACCATTATCAGATTATGAAGCCCGCGATTTGCTTTATAAAACAGTCCACGATGTCTGTACTGAGGACGGCGATTATCCCCAACTGGCGTGGCATCCATATGGTGGTAAAGATTATGTTATTGGTCCTATACTCTTTCAAGACGTTAATCTGGCTGTCTATTATTTAAGAAAAATGAATTTGACAGATGTCGTGCATCAATTTGAGAGATGGAACGAAGGAGTACAAAGCGCTATATTTGACAGTCCAGATTTCAAGACGATTTTAAACACAGACATGATTGGATATGAAATAGAACTAGCAAAAGTTAAAGTTGCTATGAAGTATGCATATCTCGCTTTGGATGACAAATACAAGACTGAGGTTTCTTGTATCGATAATGTTCTAACCCCCCATGAATGGTTCAAAGAGAATGCAATATTACCTTTAGAGCCATCGGATTTACCATTCGAACCTGATGAGAATGACTCGATTTTACCTTTTTAATATCGTATTATCAGAAATATTTTGTAATTTTGCAACGTGATGTATAGATTGATTATGGCATTATTGATGTTCATGTTTGTGGCAAGTCCTGGATATTCCCAGTCTTTCCGCAACAATAATAACATGCTACTTGGCAAAGTAGAGTCTGACGGCACTGTCCGAAATGCTAATAACATGAGACTTGGAAAGATCTTCGAAGATGGAACCATCAGGGATAGCAACAATATGAGACTCGGCACTATCGAGAAAGATGGTACCATCAGAGACAAGAACAACATGCGACTGGGTACAGTCAGTTCAGATGGAACAGTACGCGACAA
>JAEEGG010006155.1_pt1 | contig 28212 bp, 21 predicted proteins | sample 9134161 | NCBI WGS metagenome assembly JAEEGG01 (sample SAMN16246543, study PRJNA631951) | gut metagenome | biome: gut microbiome; feature: rumen; material: CR-attached | host: Bos | place: Iran: Karaj | collected 2018-10 | reverse complement strand
AACAAGTATTTGTAAATTAATAATTAATATTAGTTTTTCGATATAAAAAGTTTATAATAAAAAAGCGCAGCCAAAATAATACTGTGTCTTATTTTCCCATCGGAAACCATATCAAAAATATCCGCTACCGGGACTAATTTTATCCGAATGTCTTCACCGGAATCCCATTCTAATGGATATTTTTCCTTACAATTTTTTACCAATATCGTATGGGAACGATTGGTTAGGATGGCTGGGTTTGCAAAGCATGTGCCAATAATGCACGGACTCTCCCCACCATAACCCGTTTCTTCACGGAGCTCCCGACATCCGGCTGCAATTGGATCCTTCTCCTCTGAATTCATCATTCCACCAGGGATCTCCAGTTCGATCGTATTTGTGGCATGCCGATATTGCTCAACAAAAACCATCCGATTATCCGGTGTGATCGCTACCACATTGACCCAATCTAAAGTTTCCAGTGCGTAATATGTGGACTCAACTCCAGTTCTTGGTGATCGTTTAAGAATAGATTTAAGCGTAAATATATTAAAATCACCAACAACTTTACTGCTAATAACCGGCCAAGGCTCTAATTGGTTTCCTTGGCCGGTTATTATTTTGTTTTCATCTAAATCGTCCATAAATCAAATCGATTATTCGATTTTATTTATATCTGCAGGAGCATTGGCGTCCCCAGAATTTTCAATATCAGCAGGAAGTGTAACCAGTGGAACAATATTGGTGTTTCCTCCTGTTGACAGATTTTTCTTAGCAACCTTTTTAGCAATTTTTTCTTCTTCTTTAGCCGCTTTTTCATCCAATTTCTTCATCTTTTCCTGGAATTTGAGCAAATCTTTCTTTTCTTTTATCTCATTTGCTTTCTCTTCCTCAGTCATTGAAAGAACATCTTCTCGGGTGTCACGCTCAAAATTCCTCAATGCCATATAAGCACCAGGTAAATTCTTGCCTTCTGATTCAGAAAACTCACGAATACCTTCCGGATTATCTAAAATTGTAGGCCGTATAAATACCAGTAACTCTGAACGATCTTTTGTTGTACTTGTGCTTCTGAAAAGATATCCCAAAAGCGGTATATCTTTTAAATATGGAACACCCGTATTGCTTTTTGATTTGGCTTGGCGGATAAATCCCCCTAACATGATTGCTTCTTTATTCTTAACCGCTATCATCGCTGTCGCATCACGATTTACAGTTTGAGGCGCTCTTAAGTCATTTCCCATCTCAACCCAGCTTTGAAACTCATCAATTGTCTGTGAAATATTAAGCAGAACAAGTCCTTCCTGTGTAATATATGGAGTGACCTCAAGTCGGATACCAACATCTAAGTAATCAAAGGATACATTTGCGGAGCTGGTATATCCTCCATAGTAACTGCTGCTGGCGTATGGTATTCTTTGTCCATTAAAGAAGCTGGCTGAAACACCATGCATTGTGAGAATCCTCGGACGTTGTAATACTGTTGCTTTATTCAGTGCCGCAACAGCATTCACACCCAATTCCCATTCGTCATTGATTCTGTTAAAATAGCTAAACCCACCAGGCATATTAGTAATAGTATTACCGAAAGTTTCCTCTTGTATAGTCGAATATGTTCCTTGTCCATTGAGCATTCCTCCAATTCCGGAATAACTTCCATTAGTTTTCATTTGTGCCGCAGAAACGCCAAAGTTGAAACTATCACCCAATGAAACATCCACAATGACAGATTCGATCAAAACCTGTGGCAACAAGAAGTCTAATTGAGCAATAACATTTGTAATGACTTGCATATCTCGCTTTGTTGCATAAACAATAAGAGAATTAGAGCGTTCGTCAGGAATTACTTGAGCACTATCCATCAATAATGAGACCTGCTGATTACCATTAGCAGCACGATTCATGATATTCCCCATTCTATTTTGAAACGTGTTAGCCCCCACTCCAGCATTTGCTCCCAGTCTTTGCATATTAGCTTGGGACACCGAGAGTCGAGAATTTGAATATCTGCTATTACTGGATCGTGTTGAACTGTTTCTGCTCGAACCGGTTCCAAATGAATTATTACCCATGTTTCCAAATCTGTTGTTGGAAAAACCAGTTCCAGTCCCCGTTCTTGTAGAACTACTTGAAAGACCGCTGCCACTGCCGCCAATCAAAGAACTCATCACCGTACTGACATCATCCACGGTTCCATAATGAATAGGAATGACTTTAAATACATAATCATCATCAATCACAACATCAACCCGCTTTACAATTTCCATCATCCGTTTGACGTTGACGGCATAATCACGAATAATCAACAGTTTAGAATCTTCAACAGAAACGATGCCATTGGGAATTTTCGCAAACGGCTGGATCGATGGTAATACCTCGCTTGGATAAGCATTGGTTAGTTGAACGATTTGTGTCATGAATTGCAGTGATTCCGGAATTTCTTTAAGATTCATCTCGTTTATTTTGGCACCCATAGAAGCTGCTTCCGCTAAAGGTGTTGCCGTAACAAATTTATTTCCGGAAGGAATAATTGTGATTTGATTGACAATGAGGACCCCCTCCAATGCTTGAACCAGCTCACGCTTAGTTAGCGGGGTTTTCATTTTGAAATTGATCTGTGCCTGCGGCAGTGTTGCTGGCCGAATGACCGTCAACCCAACAAGATCAGAATATACGTCCAAAAATGCATCCAACGGCATATTCTGGATTTGCCACGCACCAACAGGCATGATTTCATCTGGATTCTCCAAGTTTAGAGTTGTAAATGAAACTGGAACTTCTTCTACGGGTGCCGCTGATGCACCTGCTACCGTATTTGTATCCCCAGTAGTATTATCCCCATTAGCTGATAATAATTGATTTGCTTCAATTTGAGGAGGAGCTGATAAACGATTGGTACTACCGGGAAACACACCTCTTCCAAGAGGTCTTCCCTGTGGACCTCCATTCTCTTGACCGGGACGTCCAGAAAAACGAGCTCTGTTTGTTCCAGAAGGTCTATTGTTTGGATCAACAGGAGCCCCAAGCCGATTGGGTCGAGATGGCTGTCTCTCAACAGCATTATCCGAAGGTTGCTGATTTCCAGTCTTCGTTTTTTCATCTTCTACTGCTGGAATTGAATCTGTCTTTTCCTTTGGGGATTCAATTGCAGGCTGTTCATCTTTGGGTGATCCCACAGGGATTGGCGAAATATCGGAAGATTTCACTTCTTCTGATTTCACTGGTTCCGCGGGAGCTGGAGCCTCACTTTGCCCGTATGACATTGAAGGCATCCAAACTGATGCACTTAAAAGCAACCCACAAAAAATAGCAATAAACTTTTGTGTCATTATTCCGTATCCTTTTTACCTGCTGTTTTTGTTTCGGCAGCAGGTTTTTCAACCGTTTGATTTTTAGTTTTATTGGAGTTATCCAAATTTGTTTTTGTTATAGATGCAGTATTTGTTTTTACTGTATTTTGCAATGCAGAATTTTTATTTACTGCCGCTGTTCCCACGGGCTTGGCCGCGGGAGCAAGCATACTGTTTTTGTTTGTTTGAGCTTTTTGATAACTTGCAATGAGTAAGGCCTTACAAACCAACTTGGTTCCGGTATTATGCGGACTTAATTCTAATTCTTTAACCCGAATATTAGAATTTCCACTACCTAAATTATAGAGGAATAAGACCAAGTCTTTTTCTTCCACTTGCTGCATTTGTACCAAAAGACCAGATTCTTCAAAAAACGCATTTGTTTGGCTGTTTGAATTATTGTTTCCCGTAACTGTACCACGACGGGGATTTGCAGGATCATAGCGGTTGATCGAAACACCGCTTCGATTGGCTATTTCTTGTATCGTTTTTTGAAATTGGATAGCTTGTTCTGCAGCAGCGATTGAAACTGAGCCACCTTTTTCAAGTTCTTTGATCAACGTCTTATATCTTGGAATGTTGTTCACCTCTTTTTGGTAGCGAGTTACAGCTAGTTCTGCATCTTCAGCCCTCCGAGAATTCTTAGCCCAATCACCAAAGTGAGGCCACACGAACCACACATTGACCAAAATAAATCCAACCACCAAAGCTCCAATGACTAAACGCCGTTCCTGTGGTTTTAAATTGAGATTATTAAACCAAGTTATCATTTCGTTTTAAGTTCTGGAAGGTTAAGTTCACAAGTAAATCTCCATGTAAGAGTATCCCCTGCCCCTGCTTTTTGCACAGAAGTAGGAGGTGCAACCTTTTTGAAAAATGGAACAGGATTGTCATCGTAAGTCATGGCTCTCCCCAATGCTTCATTAAAGGCTGTTACTAAACCTATCTGATCAGCAGGAGCTTCACCAACGTAGGACCACTCTGTGCCACCGGTAAAATTCATGCGCGTCAGCTTTAATCCTTCTGGCAATAGTTCTGCAGTTAAACGATAACAATCTAATGCCGCGAATTTAAGAGTCTCTTGTAATTGCAGCAGCTCAACTTGAGCCTTTAATTTCTGCGCAGTCTTATAATCATTATCTAAAAGCTTCAACTTGGCTTCAGCCCTGGATTTTTGAAAACTAGCAACCGTAGAGCCTGCAAAATAAACCATACACGCAAGAATATAGGCAATAACAATCGCTGCTATTCCTTGCAGCCAAAGTTTATCTGTGTATTTTTGCTTATAGGTAGTTGCAAATTCAGGTGGAAGCAAATTAGCTGTTGGCCCGGTACAGATCAGTGTGCAATTGAGCTTTGCTAATTCAGACTCTGACATCCTTTTAGCAAAAGTGCCTGCACCATAAAGATTGGTCAACAACTCTGTCCATTCGTTTATTGGTAAAGCTTCATCATCCTCGGCTGGTGACAGGAGTGTCCATTTGTAATTGTCATTCAGCCATCCAGCTAATTGCCCTGCCCATATAACTTGATTAAGCTGTGCGGAAAATATACCCTTCCATGTTTCATCAGGAGGAAGATAAATCACATCTATATCTTGAAGTTGACCTTGCGCCCACCAGACTGTGACAACCATATCTTTTGCCCCACAACGCATTGGATAAACATATAGGCCATCCTTTGTTTCCGGTGACTGAAGTATCTCATGTAAAAAAGGAAGTTCGATCCGATCTGCCTGGAAGTTACTTTCCTCGAGTAGAGCTAATAGATTTTCTATAGCTGCCCTTTCAGCCATCAACACAACAACTGCAAAACGATACAATGGCTTTATTACCTCTTCTGGATGTTCGGGATCTGCATCCGGTACAGGCAGCGGAACAGGATTGGGGAGAACTTGTATATCCCAGACAAGCTGTGCCAAAGGAACTGGGGAAATCTTTTCCAACTGTAATTCCACCATCATCCTTAATTCTTCAGGAGATTCACCAGGCAAATGAATCACTTTCATAAAGACATCTTCAATAGATGCCCATGATACATTGATCTTTTTACGAAATAAATTTCGATAATCCTTTGACGTCCAATCTTCCTTTGGCTTTTTATGAATAGGACAGTCTTGTGAGCGTGGAGCTTTAAATTCCACACCCACACATTCAAATTGCTGAATACGATGCGTAACAACACCAGGAATCAAAAAGTTGACCTGTCTAAACTGTTTTGAACGAGTCTTTTTTATATCCTTTTTCATCTTATGCTGTTGTTTCTTCCGCGAAATGACTCAGATGCTGTTCAACTTGTGTTACACGTAAAACCTCTTCTACTGTAGTCAAACCCTGTTTTACCTTGTCCCAGCCATCCTCTCGCAGCAACCTCATACCCTGCTCAATAGCAATCTGCGAGATAGTACTGGAAGGTGAACGCGCAAGAATAGGTGTACGAAGTTCTTCTGTAACCAATAGAAGTTCATAAATTCCCATACGACCTTGATACCCCTGCTGCCGACACTGCTCGCAACCAATACCTTTACGAAATACAGTAGAAGCAATATCCTTTTCCGGATAACCGATTCTGCGCAGATAATTCAATTCCATGTTTTGGGGAGTTGAACAATTTTTACAAATAGTCCTTACAAGTCGTTGAGCCATTATAGCTTCCACTGATGTTGCAACCAAAAACGGCTCAATTCCCATATCAATCAAACGAGTAAATGCACTAGCAGCATCATTTGTATGCAAGGTACTGAGTACTAAGTGACCAGTCAAAGATGCCTGAATAGCAATTTCTGCCGTTTCCAAGTCACGAATTTCCCCGACCATGATCACATTCGGATCTTGACGCAAAATGTGACGTAACCCCATGGCAAATGTTAAACCAATATCTGGACGAACGGCAATTTGATTAATGCCTTTCATCTCATATTCGACAGGTTCCTCAACTGTAATAATTCGTTTATGGACAGAATTAATGGTACTTAAAAATGCATATAATGACGTGGATTTACCAGAGCCAGTCGGACCTGTAACAAGGAAAATCCCATGAGGCTTGACAATAACTTCACGAATTGCCTTTTCATCACGTGGATTAAAACCTAATTTATCCAACCCTAAGAAAACTTTGCCACGTGTCAACAAACGCAAAGAAACACTTTCCCCATAAACAGTTGGAACCGTTGATACACGAATATCTATCTCTTCCCCTTTGATTCGAACATTGATACGTCCATCTTGAGGTAAACGTTTCTCCGAAATATTCATGCCCGACATTACTTTTATGCGGGAAATAATAGAAGATTGAAAGCGTTTTAATTGAGGAGGCATTGGAGTTTGATACAAAAGACCATCAATGCGATAACGAATACGCAATTCATCCTCAGCCGGTTCAAAATGAATATCTGTTGCCCTATCTTTAAAAGCCTCCCAAATGATTTGGTTAACAAACTTGATTACACTCGCATCTTGATCGCCTTCAGTAATTTCCTTATCAGAAGATATATCTAGATCCATCAGATCATCTTCTGCCATCTCATTCAGTGTTTCCGCACCAACGCCATAATATTTTTTTAATGCCTTCTCTATCTCAGATTGGGATGCCAACTGGAATTTCACCTGGCAGCGGGCACCAAATCTGACACTGTTCTGCATGGCCATATCAAAAGGATCACACACGGCAACTGTTAGAACATCATCCACCAACGAAATGGGCATGACTGTATATTGAAAGGCTAATTTAGGTGAAACTTTTAGACTGGCTTCCCTGGTGATATCAACCTGTGAAATATCAGCCCTTTCCAACCCAATAGCTTTTGCCACTTTATCCAAGTATTGATCTTCGGCAACACCTTTTTCTCGTGCAAAAAATGAAAGCATGGAGTCGGTAGCCCCACTATCAATCGAGGCTTTCCATGATTTTAGCCATAAAGAAAACTCTTCTCGCGTAGCTAAATCGGATTCCTCAAATAAGTTAATTAGGGACGTTGTTGCCATATCTCATTTTATGTAAAACAAGCAACAAGGCATCACCGTTGCTTGCTGCAAATAAAACACTTCATTTGTCAAAAAGTTGCGATTCTTCTTTATCAAATTCATTCTTGTCCTGTTCCTTTTATCCGAGCCCTGACAATGCAATCAAATTTATCTTGTACACTAATATAACTGCTAATTCATTTATCTATCGCAGCTGGAAATGATCAATCCAACGAGTCACTGACTAGAAAAGTGACTTCCGCTTCGCTAACAATTTCATCTCTAACTTTGCAAACTCCTTTGGCCTTAGCAATTTTCCCGCGACTCCGCAGCATTTCCACTTCAATAACCATAGTATCCCCAGGAAGAACAGGTTTACGCCATTTTACATTCTCCGCAGACATAAAGTAGGCAAGTTTTCCAAAGTTTTCAGCATTGCGCATCGTCAATATCCCCGCAGTTTGTGCCATTGCTTCAAGCTGTAATACTCCAGGCATAATGGGGTGTCGAGGAAAGTGTCCTTGAAAATGTGGTTCATTAACTGTCACATTTTTTATAGCGATGATTTTATTAGGTTGGACATCTATTACTTTGTCAATCATCAGGAATGGATAACGATGTGGCAAAATTTGAAACAAATCATTGATATCTAAGCTCTTTCCATCTTCGACTCTTACGACTTTGTTGGCCGTAGATTTTGTGGATTCAGATGGTGGTAAAAAAACATTGATTGCCCTTTGTTCCGCAGCCTGTTGCTTCATGATACGTCTATCTAATTCACAATTAGCACCATGCCCTGGTTTTACCGCAATAATATGCCCTGCTAAAGGTTTTCCCAATAGAGAGAGATCACCAATAATATCTAGTATTTTGTGGCGAACAAATTCATCCGTATATCTTAAAGGCTCCGTTGTTAAAATGGCATCATCTCTAATCACTACCGCATTTTCTAATGCCCCTCCTTTAATGAGTCCATTTCTAATAAGTGCTTCAATCTCATCAAAAAAGCAAAAAGTACGCGCTTGAGATAGTTCTTTTGAAAAAGATTCAGGAGTAATTTCCAAACTATAGAACTGTGTAAAGCGACCTTTTCTATCCGCACTTGTACATGAGATTTTTAAACGATCATGAGGAAATGCAAATATTTGAGTATCTGAAACTTGAAATTCTATTGGGGTAGAAATGCCTATTTCATCGATAGATGCTGATTGTAATTCGATCCCTGCATTCTCAATGATACGAACGAATTCTCTTGCACTTCCATCACAGATAGGTGGTTCTCCTGAATCAAGTTCAATATAGGCATTATTAACACCAAGTGCCGAAAGCGAGGCAAGCAAATGCTCTACAGTGTGGATTCGGATATTACCTTTTCCAATTGTCGTAGAACGACTTGTCTCAATAACATTTTCAATTTTTGCTTCAACCTCCGGCTTCCCTTCTAAATCTGTTCTTCTAAAAACGATTCCCACATCAGCTGGCGCAGGCAATATTGCCAAATTAACTCGATTACCACTATGTAATCCAATACCAGAAAGGTAAGCCGGTTGCCTCAATGTTTTTTGTTGCAACACGCACTTATTACAACAGGAAAACATAACTAATGCAAGCCCTAGCTATGAAACATACTGTTAAAAAAGTGTATAGAATTTGAGATTTGAATTGATATTCCTCTATATTTGGGCTTTCATCTTTCCGTATGGATATTAATAACCATTTTGTAGGTAGTCGGCGATATTTTTTAAAAACGGTGGCTCTCGCATCCGTATCATACCTAAGTATGCAAATGTCTCCAGAGCTTTTTGCCGCCAAATCAAAAAAGCCCCGCTGGGAACTTTCCTGTAGAGACAATCTTTTGACGATGATTGGTGCTCAAAATTGTTGGGAAGCAATGGATAAACTGGGTGTTACTGGCGTAGAATCCAATGCAGCTCGAGACTTCAGCAGCAATAATTTCTTCGGTAATAAAAAATATGACATGACAACAGATCATGGACTCAAAGAACTCAAAGCTGATTTAAAAGCCAATAAAAAGCATATTACAGCTTTTCTGATGAGTAATAAGTTAGAAGAGAATCTCGAAGAGGAACTTAAATATGCCAGTCAAGTGGTTAATGCATGTGAGATACTTAAAGTTCCTGCCATTCGCATTGATGTCTATCCTAGCAAATCCAGCAAAGAAGATTTTCTACCCATTGCCATCAATGCCTGCAAAGAGTTATGTAAGCTGGTAAAAGGAACAAAAATTCGTTATGCCATTGAAAATCACGGATCTGTGACAAATGATCCTGAATTTCTGGAACGTCTTTTTAATGGGGTAAATTCTGACAAATTAGGTCTGACGATGGATACTGCTAATTTCTATTGGTATGGCCATCCCCTTAAAGATATCTATGCCATGTTTGCCCGCTTTGCAGATCGTGCATATCACACACATTGTAAAAGTATCAAATATCCTGATGACAAGAAAAATATCCAACGACCAATGGGATGGGAATATGGTAAATATGCAGCACCTATCGACGAAGGTGATATTGATTTTCATCAAGTTGCGGAGATACTTAAAAAAGCTAAATATAAAGCAGACATGTGCCTGGAAAATGAGATTGTTGGACGACATCCTTCTCCTGAAGATCGCTATGCCGAGCTCAAGCGAGAAATTGATTACCTTGCTAAGGTAACTGCGATCTAAACCTAGATTTGCATTAGAAACAAAAAAGGAGTCAAGAGACTCCTTTTTTTGTTTGGAATTGAGACTAAAATTGATTTAGGAACCGTAAATCATTCTCATAAAACAATCGAATGTCACTAATTCCATAGCGAATCATTGCAATGCGTTCGATACCAAAGCCAAAAGCCCATCCAGTCCACATTTCTGGATCATATCCAACTTGCTGAAATACTTTTGGATGTACCATTCCACACCCTGCAATTTCAAGCCAATCTTTCCCCATTTTTCTTACAAGAGATGTACTGAAATCAATTTCATAGCTAGGTTCTGTATAAGAAAAATAATGCGGACGAAACCGAACTTTTACCTCATTTCCTAACAATTCTTTAAAGACATATTCGACTGTCCCCTTCAAATCACCAACAGTCACATCTTTATCAACATAAAGTCCTTCAATTTGATGAAAAGTTGGATTATGGGTAGCATCAGCATTATCACGACGATAAACGCGCCCCGGAACAATAATTCTTACGGGAGGAGCCTGTTTTTCCATGACTCTGATTTGCACGGAAGAAGTATGCGTTCTTAATAGACGATCTTTCCCAGAAGAATCAACATCCCCCTTAATAAAAAAAGTATCCTGACTATCTCTCGCGGGATGATTAGCCGGTGTGTTCAATGCATCAAAACAATGATATTCATCTTCTATTTCAGGCCCTTCCGCAACGACAAAACCTAATTTCCTAAAGATTCGAATAATGTCTAAAGTAACTTGAGTCAATGGGTGGAAGCTTCCTGTTTTTCCCCTTCTCCCAGGCAAAGTAAAATCCGTTTTTTCTTTAGGCAAAGCTGCTTTTAATTCCAATTCGGCCTTTCGCTTTTCCAATATAGCAGCTAATTCCGTTTTGGCTAAATTAACAACTTTGCCCACAATAGGTCTTTCTTCTTTTGGAAGTTTACCCAATTGTTTGAGCAGTCCATTAAATTCACTATTCGCACCTAGGTAAGTAACTCTAGCTTGTTCAAGCGCAGATAATTCCTCTGCGGAACTTAATGCTTGCACTGCGGCATTTTTAAGCGATTCAATTTGTTCTGAAAATGATGACATTATTTGATATCTTTCTAAAAACCAAGAGACGCATCTCTGCGTCTCCTATAAATTTCTAAGCCAAAAACTCAATTATGCCTTAGCAGCATTTTTGATTTTGTTTTCTAATGCTTTCTTAGCGATGTTAACCATCTGCTCGAAGGTACTGACATCTGTCGCCGCCAAATCAGCAAGAATCTTACGATCCACCGCAACATTTGCCGCCTTCAGACCTTCAATGAACCTGCTGTAGGTTAAACCGGCAGCACGTGCTGCCGCATTGATACGAACCTGCCAGAGACAACGGAAATCGCGTTTACGATTTCTGCGATCGCGGTAGGCATACTGCCTGCCATGATCCAATGCATCAGAAGCATATCTATAGAGTTTCGATCTCCGGAAGCGAAAACCTTTTGCCGCTTCCAATACGCGCTTCCTACGTTTACGGGAAGCAACTGCATTTGTTACACGCATCTTCTTTTATGACCTTTTTATATCGGTACAGTGCTTACTGTTGATCTCCAGTTCACACTGTTTTATTTGTTAAACAATGTTAATGATCAAAGGGTAAGTTCTGAGTTACTCTGTACACATCACTGCTGTGTGCAACCTCTGTTCCACGCATATTACGTCTGCGCTTCGGGCTTTTACTCGAAAGCAAATGACGTTTCCCTGCGTTGGTTCTCAACACCTTACCCGTGGCAGTCAGCTTAAATCTTTTGGCTACTGCCTTCCGTGTTCTACTACCTTTTGGGCGTCGCATACGCTAATTTTCTAACAAAAAGGGAGCAAAATGTGAAATTTCTGCTCCAACATTCAAACCGTATGAGATACGGTCTGATTCAAGTTTGACTATTTTGCTTAAAATTGCAAGACTCTTTTCATGCCAAATTCTTATGGCCATATTTTTCGGATAACCACGTGGGGCGAATCCCATGGTGGTTCGGTTGGTGTCATCATCGATGGATGTCCATCAAATATCCCACTAAAAGAAGAGGATATACAATTTGAACTAGATCGAAGGAGACCCGGTCAATCCCCAATCACAACTCCTAGAAATGAAAAAGATATTGCCCACATCTTTTCTGGAACTTTTTTAAATAAAACCTTGGGGACACCCATTTGTATCATGGTGATGAATAATGATATCCGTTCCAGTGATTACAATGAATTAGCGGAAAAATTCCGTCCTAGCCACGCAGATTACTGTTATCAGATGAAATACGGTTTCAGAAATTGGCAAGGCGGAGGCAGAAGCAGTGCCCGAGAAACTATTGGAAGAGTTGCAGCTGGTGCTGTTGCAAAAAAAATCTTACGTCTACGTTACGGCATTGAAATTCTTGCTTATACTATTCAAATCCATGATATAAAAATAGATGAATTAAATTTAGATTTTTCAGAGATCGAAAAAAATCCTGTTCGCTGTCCTGATCCTGCAGCAGCAGAGAAAATGTTTAAACACATTCAGGAGATAAAACAAAAAGGTGATTCCGTAGGCGGAATTGTATCATGTTTGGTAAACGGAGTGCCTCCAGGTTGGGGAGAACCTGTTTTTGACAAATTAGAAGCCGATCTGGCCAAAGCCATGCTAAGCATACCAGCTGCAAGAGGTTTTGATATTGGAAGTGGCTTTGATTGTGTAAAATATACAGGAAGTGAGCATAACGATCCCTATCAGAATGAAAACGGAAAAATCGTTACATCAACAAATCATTCGGGAGGAATTCAAGGCGGAATTTCAAATGGGATGCCCATATATTTTCGTGTAGCTTTTAAACCAACTGCGACCCTGATGATTACACAAAAAACTGTGGATATTCATGGGGAAAACACAACGCTGAAAGCTAAGGGAAGACATGATCCTTGTGTCGTTCCACGGGCAGTTCCTATCGTGGAGGCAATGTGCGCAATTACTTTACTTGATCACGCACTTCGTCAGGAAGCTTATCAAAAGAAATAAAGGAAATGTATAGAATAAAAATGGTGGTAGGAACTGGATTCGAACCAGTGAAGGCGTTAGCCAGCAGATTTACAGTCTGCCCCCGTTGGCCGCTTGGGTATCCTACCACCCACAACGAGGGAAAATTTTACTCGCGTTTTGTCTGTTGTCAAGCCTTGTAAAAAAAGAAATTTAGTTTTAAACTGAATCTATGTTTGATGCTTTAACGGACAAACTGCAGCAAATTTTCAAAAACCTTCGTGGCATGGGTAAAATTAGTGACACCAATGTTGCTGATTCATTACGCGAGGTTCGACTAGCTTTATTAGAAGCAGACGTCAATTTTAAAGTTGTTGGACAGTTTATTGAAGATGTTCGAAAAAAAGCTATTGGCCAAGAAGTTATCCGAAGCATCCAACCGGGACAGCAAGTCATTAAAATCATCCATGACGAATTAGTCAAATTGCTTGGAGCTTCCAGTACAGCACTAACCTTGGATTCAGTTCCCAGTTCTATTCTTTTATGTGGACTGCATGGCTCTGGCAAAACAACTAGCAGTGGCAAACTTGCCAGATATCTCCTTAAGATGGGGAAAAAGCCCATGCTAGTTGCTGCCGATGTCTATCGACCTGCAGCAATGGATCAATTGGATATTATCGGACGGCAAATCAATATTCCCGTTTGGGTTGAAAAAGGAGAAACAGATGTACTAAAAATTGCTGATCACGCCCTTGAGTTTGCAAAAGCACAAGGAACCAATGTTCTTATCTTTGATACGGCTGGACGTCTTCAAATTGATGAACCCCTGGTACAGGAATTAGTACGCTTAAAAGAGTTTATTAAACCTCGTGAAATCCTTTTGACCTTAGATGCCGCAACTGGGCAAGAGGCAGTCAACGTTGCTACACATTTTAATCAGGCACTTGATATCACTGGTGCGATTTTAACCAAACTCGATGGTGATGCCCGTGGTGGTGCTGCTCTTAGTTTATGTAAAGTAACAGGAAAACCGATTAAGTTTGCAGGAACAGGAGAAAAACTAGATGCCTTTGAACCCTTCCATCCAGAGCGTATGGCCTCACGCATTCTGGGAATGGGAGATGTTGTCAGTCTCGTGGAAAAAGCAGCCGAAGCTGTTGATCAAGAAGCGGCATTGCGATTAGAAGAAAAAGTCCGTAAGGGGCAATTTACACTTACAGATTTTCGAGAACAACTCCGTCAAATGCGAAAATTGGGTCCTCTTGAAAACATTGTGGGAATGCTTCCTGGTGGAGCAAACATGCTGCATGGAGCTAATTTAAATCGCAGTGAAAAAGAATTCATACACATGGAAGCTCTTATTTGTTCTATGACACCTTTAGAACGAGAAAAACCTCAAATCTTAAACGCAAGTCGGCGCAAACGAATTGCAAAAGGAGCAGGTGTTACTGTGACGGAACTTAACAATATGCTTAACAAGTTTACACAGCTCCAGCACATGATGAAAAAAATGAGTAAATTCCAAAAGATGATAGGAAAATTTAATCCTACCCGTGGACTTTTTTAGCATTATATGAACAAAGCTGTGTCACAGCTAAAAACGTATTTTTACATTATTTTATTGCTTGCGGCTATAGGTGCCATAAACAAATTGGGAGCACAGCATGCCGTTGATATCAATCATGAAAATACTACCTTTGCACAGGAATCTTATTGGGATGAATTTCAAAAATTAATACAGCCTGTAGAATCTTTTGTTATATGGCAAAACAAATACAAGGAAGTCACACCCGATTTTTCAAAACTTTCTCTTGCACTTGAAAAGTTTCCACAACAAGCTCCGGATCCTGATTTTTCGCTTCCGACTCCTTTTATCCCTGATCCATTAAGAGGTTTCCTTGCAACAGCAAAAACTCAGACGGATCTGCTGCTTAAAATTTGGAATAAGCGAAGAGAAGAAATCATATCACATTATACATGGTGGGTACTAGGCTCCTCTCCTCCACCTCCTCAGGATATTATTCCGATTATTGCATCTGGCAGTACAAGTTTCTTAAATTGTTTCGCTCAAAGGGGAATCCTTAAAATGGGAGAAGATGTAAAAGCAGAAATCAATGTTGAAATGCTTTTCCCCCGCGCGATTCCACAAAAAATTTTCCCAGTTATAGTTCTTCCATCACAACAACAGTCTGCATACGAATGGGCACAGGCAATCGTCGCCAGAGGTTGCATAGCCTGTTTATACGAACGGGGACTAGCTTTGGATGGACGTTCTCCTTTAGAACCGGGAAGAGGAACAAATGCTGTTCAAACTTTGTCTCAATGGACGAATTCTGATTGGGGTGAATTATGTAAAGAATCATGGACTTTAAAGCGTGTGATTGATTATCTAAATACATTTCCTCAAATAGATAAGAACAGAATAGGTTTGCTAGGAGAAGATTTCTATGCCAAAGCCGTTATTATTACGGCTGCAGTGGACACACGAGTTTCCGCCACTTTAGCATTCTCACCCGGTTTAGGAGGATTTACCCCCTTCCGCTTTCATTCCGGGGTTCAAATGAAGTCTGGTATTGAAGGAATCACGCGGGAACACCCTACCTGGTTTCATCCCCGATTAAGACTTTTTGCTGGCAAAGAATCCTATCTTCCTTTTGAACAAACGGATCTTGTCGCCTGCATTTGCCCTCGATCACTATATGTGGCAACATTGCAAAATAATCCAGAAGAGAGCCTATGGGCAAATGAAATGGCACTTGATGTCCTCAGGCATACCTATACGCGTTTAGGGGCTCCGGCGCAAAGAATCTTTTTGCAAGCGGTTAATGATGTGCAATATTCCAGAATGGATAACGAATATGCGTTGGATTGGCTTGAATACCAGTGGGGTGGGAAAAAAGAATTCCAGAATCAAAGAAATTATTATCCATCGTATAAGGACTGGATAAATCTAAATCCAGATTCCAAATTAATTTCACCAATTACTTATCCTAAACAAAAATTTAATTCCCTTTTAAGTACTGTCAACACAAACGTTAATACCACAAACATCATTTCAACAAACATACAAAATTGGAAAATGCGGGCTACTGAAATACAAAAAAACATTCATACATTTTTAGGACAATCTCCTCCCCTGTTTTTCAGAAATCCCGTTTTTTCTCAAGAAACGATACATAACTCCGTTCAGATGCAACGGAATGTACTCCCGTCAGACATAAAACGAGGAGGGTTACAAATTTCAAATGGCGCTCATATTGATTTCTATTTGTCGGATAAAAATAATAACGAAAATGATCCAAATAACTTTCAAATCACTACACGTCCAATTGTATTTTGGTTGCCAGGTTTTAATCCTTCATCCGGATATACCTATTATGATGATTCTCAACAAAAAGCTCCCTATTTCTCGCTTGCAAGAGAAGGTTTTCTAGTTGTTACCCTTGATTATATTGGTTGTGGCACAAGAATTGGGGAGATGGAAAAATTCTACGATCGATATCCTTCTTGGTCAATAATGGGGAAAACAGTTCAAGATATAACTCTTGCAATGGAAGCTATGTCGCAAATCCCTACAGCAGATATCAAAAAGATATATTTGATTGGTTATGGTACAGGCAGTTTGATTGCCTTGCATGTTGCTTCTCTTAATCCTTCAGTTTCCGGTGTTATATCCATTGGTATAGAAGACTCCTTGCGATTTAATGCTAGAGGTAGTAACTGGAACGCTCTTTTATATTGGACTCAAAATCCTTTGTTCCTACCACAACTAGGAGTTTTCACTGATTATGAGGAAAGACTTCCCTACGATATCAATGAATTGATGGCCTTAATCGCACCACGCCCTCTTCATGTCATATTTTTTAAATATGATCCATTTGTTCAAGTAGATAACAGAACTTCTTGTATAAATTCCGTTCAAAAGATATACGATTTACTTAATGCAAAAAATCATGTTAAATTCGAGATTTATTCTGACTACATCCATTATTCGTCTGGATTGAATCAAAAAATTATACAATCTTTAAAAGGAATCTGTCCCCCCCATTCATGATATGGATATCTTACACTTTAGCCTACGTGCACAAGATGTTTTTATCATACGAGTAATCTGTGATTTGACTGGAAACAGAAAACTTACGAACCTGAACTTCGTACTTCCGAGGAAGTTGAGAAATTTTTCCCAGAGGAATATGTTGCAGAATCGGCTTAGAAGTTGTATAAATGCCTTGTGTTGTTTTATTGATGTTTTTTATGCATGAACTTACGGACGTAAGCCAAAAACAACATATTTTGCCCATTCCTATGGGATATCAGTGAAGTGAATTATGTTTTGGGAACAAGATATTGAAACAGCAAGCCGAGATTCATTGCAAGCATTGCAACTCGCTCGTTTGAAAGAAACAGTAGGAAGACTGGTTCAAAAGTCTCCTTTTTATCAAGAAAAATTTCGTGCATTAGGGTTAACTAGTGAATCTATTCGCTCTTTGGATGATGTGCGCCGTCTTCCTTTTACAACCAGCGCAGATTTAAGAGCACAATATCCAGACGGTTTTAATATTGTTCCAAAGGAAGAATTATTCCGTCTGCATACATCAAGCGGAACAACGGGAAAACCGAAAGCACTCTTCTTCACGCGCAAAGATATTGATATCTTAGCTAATAATTTTGCCAGATGTTTAACAATGGTTGGATGTAAAAAGTCTGATGTTTTTCAAAATATGATGACGTATGGACTTTTCACAGGTGCTATGATGTCTCATTATGGGGCAGAAAAAGTTGGGATGCTGGCAATTCCTGCTGGTCCGGGAAATTCTGAACGTCAGCTTATGCTGATGCAGGATTTTGGGACAACAGTCGCACATATTACCCCCAGCTATGCACTTTATTATGCCAATTTTGTTGAGAAAAAAGGTTTGAATCCAGCCAAGGATTTATCTCTTAGAATTATTTTAGTAGGCGCAGAATCCTATACTGAAGAGACTCGAAGAAAGATTGAAACCGCCTTTGGTGCTGATGTTTTTAATTGCTATGGTCTTTCGGAAATGGGTGGTCCGGGTGTCGGTTTTGAATGCCCGGCTAAAAATGGGGTCCACCTGTGGGAAGATACATATCTGGTCGAAATTATTAACCCCAAGACATTAGAACCACTTCCGCCCGGTGAGACTGGTGAATTAGTCATCACGTCCATCAATCGTGAAGCCATGCCTATTTTGCGCTATCGGACTGGAGATCTTACCTATATGATTGCTGAACCCTGCCCCTGCGGGCGCACTCACGTTCGTGTAGCTCGCTTTAAGGGACGTTCCGATGATATGATCGTCGTTAAGGGTGCCAATGTTTATCCACAACAGATAGAACGCGTTCTCATGGATACGAAAGGCGTTGGCCGTAATTATGTTATTGTACTCCAAGGCTTAGATGAAATGGTCATAAAGGTTGAATTGGATGCTGAAACCTTTGATGGCAAAGTTGAAAACTTGGAAAAAATTCAAAAATCTATTGTTGAACATGTTCGTTCTGCTGTCCAAGTAAAGCCAAGTGTGGAACTTTTAGCACCAGGAACCCTTCCTGTAAGTGAAGGAAAAACTAAGAGAGTTATTGATAATAGGAGCCTCTAACAAAAGATAGAAATTATGGAAAACGAAGTTAAATTGTTATCAGTATTTGCAGAAAATAAACCGGGTTTTCTGGCTAAAGCTACTAAAGTATTAGGAGATGAAAAAATAAATATATTCTGGTTTAAAATTATTGATGCTGAAGGAGATAAATTTGGTCTTATCCGCTTCTTGGTAGATCGTCGTGAAGATGCTATATGTGCTCTAAAAACTGCAGGTTTTGCGGTATCAACGGTTCCGGTTCTCGCTATTGATGCAGAAAATACACCTGGCACTCTTGCGAAATTGGCGGATACTTTGTACAAATTGGATATTAATGTCCGTAATGGATCTGGTTATTATTTAAATGGTAGAGTCGTTCTTATGATAGAAACCAATCAGATTCAAACTACAGCAAAAGCACTTCAAGAAAACGGATATAAGATCCTTTCTGAAAAAGAAATTGCTGAATAGCTTCAGACTTCTGTAAATAAAAATGGAGAACTTTTGTTCTCCATTTTTATTTTCCCCTCAATATCTTGCCGTCAAAAAAGCTTTCAATTTAGAAGCCATTTGGCTTGCAAAACCTGGCACTTTTGCAATTTCTTCTTCAGAAGCAAGTTTTAAACGTTTGACTGAACCAAAATGCTTGAGTAAAGCCATCTTCCGTTGCTCTCCAATTCCAGGAAATTCATCTAACAAACTTTCGTCAATCTTACGAAGTCTTAACTGGGCATTGTAAGTATTTGCAAAACGATGAGACTCATCTCGTATACGCTGGAGCAATTTTAATGCGCCTACATTATGGTCTAAAAGTAATACGTCCTTCCGAAAAGGACGATAGATTTCTTCAAGTTTTTTTGCTAATCCGATAAGTGGAACCTGATTTAAACCTAAGTGATCTAAAACTTCCTTCGCCGCATTAACTTGCCCTTGCCCACCATCAACAACAATGAGATCAGGAAAATATCTATCTTTTATTCCTTGAGCAATTTCATTTTTGATTCGTCTATAGCGACGTTCTATAACTTCCGCCATACAGGCGAAATCATTTTGTTGTAAAACCGTTTTTATGCGAAAACGCCGGTAATTTGAATTATCTGGTCGTCCTTTATAAAAGCTAACCATACTGGCAACAGAAAACGTTCCACTAATGTTTGAAATGTCATATCCTTCTATTCTATAAGGAGGTTCCGGGAGTTCTAAAATCTGCCCTAACTCTATAACATCATCTTGTGGATGTATGGCAATAGGCAATGTATAGGGCAACCGCTCAAAAGTCCTATTTTTTTGTGTTGAAACTTGAAGACTTGCAATTGCGTCCCTTAGCTGAGCGGCTTTTTCAAAATTAAGAGCTTCTGATGCGGCTATCATCTCTCTTTCAAGCTGTTCCCTTATATTCCCAATCTGCCCATCCATAAAATCACATGCCGCATTAACTTGTAAGTGATATTGCTCTGGGGATACATTATGAATACAGGGGGCTGTACAAAATTTGAGATGTCCATACATACAATGCTTGTAATCAGTTTCATTTGGACAAAAAGCTTTGCAGCTGCGCAAAAAGAACTGTTTACGAGCTATGTCTAAAGTCTTTCTGGCAGCAACTGAATCAACAAATGGACCAAAATAACGAGCCGCATCATCTTTTTTTATTCGGGTAATAACAAAATTAGGTATAGCGTCATTTAGATTAACTTTGATCAGAAGGAATCTTTTATCATCCTTAAAACTAATGTTATACCGGGGTTTGAATTCTTTAATCAATCTTCCTTCCAGAAGAAGGGATTCTGGTTCACTTTGAACTTGATGAATATCAAAATCTTGAATAGCTTCCACAAGTGCTTGAAGTTTCAAATCCCAAGCATGCCTACGGGATGGATGAAAATATTGGCTAACTCTCCGACGCAAATCTCTAGCTTTTCCTACATAAATAACCGTTCCAAAACGGTCTTTCATTAAATAAACCCCTGGTTTATGTGGTAAGCGGCTTAATTTTTCCCGTATGATGTCGTTTATAGGCATACGCCTTCAATTGTAAATGAATATATATTCAAAGTGAAGTTATAAATTTTAATTGCTTTGTATAAGCTAATTGTGTTGAATTATATCAGCTTTTGGTAAGCAATGAGTATGACTGAAACTGCATTAAAACAAGATGAGCTGGTACTCAAGACCAGAGAAAAATTTAGAGAATTTTATGGACGTTTCCCTCGCTGGATTGTAGCGGCTCCAGGAAGAGTTAATATTATTGGAGAACATACCGACTACAATGGTGGTTTTGTTTTTCCCATGGGGATTGAAAGATATACCATCCTTGCAGCAGATAATGCAACAGATACATCATCGGATAAAGTAAGTGTTCGTTGTATGAGATTCAATGAAACCTCCAATATTAAGCTCTCATCAATTGTTCGAGGTGAACCGAAATGGTCTAATTACATTAGAGGGGTTATTCTGGGATATCAACAAAAAGGAATCAGTGTACCCCCTTTAGATGTTATGATGAATTCTTCAGTTCCTTTAGGAGGAGGTCTATCCAGTAGTGCAGCATTAGAAGTTGCTACAGGAACATTGATTGAGGCAGCAACTGATAAACATATATCTCTTAAAGATAAAGCACTCATTGGGCAACAGGCTGAACATGCGTTTGCTGGAGTCCCCTGCGGTATCATGGATCAGTTTATTTCCGCAATGGCTCGAAAGGACAGCATTATGCTTTTAGACTGTCGCAGCTATGAAACCCATTGGACAACCATAAGTGATCAAGGTGTTGCTTTTCTTATAATCAATAGCAATGTAAAACATCAGTTAGCTTCTGGCGAATATGGGAAAAGGCGCTCAGAGTGTGAACAAGCAGCAAAGATTTTGAATGTTGATCTCTTAAGAGATGCAACCATTGAGATGCTTGAATCTGCAAAAAGCAAAATGAATAACATTTATTACAAAAGGGCAAAACATGTTATTACAGAAAACAAGCGTACAATAGAAGCGGCGGCAGCTCTTGAAAAATCACAACTGGAAGAAGCTGGTTGTCTAATGTTTGAAAGCCATCAGTCTCTTAAGAATGACTTTGAAGTAAGTTGTTCTGAATTAGATTGTATTGTAAATATTGCCAAAAAAATTGGAACAAATGGCGGCGTTTACGGCTGTAGAATGACCGGTGGCGGATTTGGAGGTTGTGCAATAGCTTTAGTTAAAACCAATTTTATCCCACAAATTACAGAAACCATTGAAAAAGAATACAAAACTAAAACAGGGTTAAACTGCATGATTTTTTCAACACGCCCGGCAGAAGGGGCCCATATCATCTAATAAGAATATAAAATATGAAATTTCAATTTGATCAACATCCACATAGAAGATTCAATCCACTAACAGGCGAATGGATTTTAGTTTCACCTCACAGAACTCAACGTCCCTGGTTAGGACAACAAGAAAGTACTGTATCAACTCGTCCGCAATATGATCCTAAGTGCTATCTATGCCCAGGGAATGAACGAGCTGGAGGTGTTAAAAACCCAACTTATCAAGACACTTTTGTGTTTAAAAATGATTTTGCAGCTCTCCTTTCTGAAGGTCCTGATGATATATCATCTATCAATAATGGTAATTTATTCCAAGTTGAACCTGTTCGAGGAGAATGTCGGGTTATTTGTTTTTCGCCGCGTCATGATTTAACTTTGCCAGAACTTCCTTTAGATGACATAACAAAAGTTGTTGATATCTGGATAAATCAAGTTAGAGAACTATCAGAGAAATATATATGGGTTCAAATCTTTGAAAATAAAGGAGCTGTCATGGGATGTTCAAACCCGCATCCTCATGGACAAATATGGGCAAGCAGTTTTTTACCTGTCAATATTGCAAAGGAAGATGAAAATCAGCGTACTTATTTTGAAAAAAACAGGACTCCCCTCTTATTGGAATATGCAAACGCCGAATTGATTGATGGCAAAAGGGTTGTCTGCCGTAATAATGACTGGCTGATTGTTGTACCATTCTGGGCAACTTGGCCGTATGAATATCTACTTTTACCACTCTTTCCTGTCAGAAGAATCATTGATCTTACGAATGAGCAGAAAAGCTCACTGACTGAAATCATGAAAGAAGGGTTAACAAAATATGATAATTTATTTGAAACCAGCTTCCCCTATTCAATGGGCTGGCATGGAGCACCTTTCAATAAATTAAGTAACGAACACTGGCAGCTTCATGCCCATTACTACCCTCCGCTATTAAGATCCGCCACTATCAAAAAATTTATGGTTGGCTATGAAATGATGGCTGAGCCACAGCGTGATTTGACCGCAGAACAAGCTGCCAAACGTCTTCGAGAATTACCTTCTGTTCATTACAAAACGATGCGTTGAAGATGAAAGGCATTATATTAGCCGGCGGAGCGGGAACTCGCCTACATCCATTAACACTAGCTGTAAGCAAACAACTCTTGCCTATTTATGATAAGCCTATGATTTACTATCCACTAAGCGTTTTGATGTTAGCAGGCATTAGAGAGATTCTCATTATTTCTACCCCAGCAGACCTTCCTAACTTTAAACGACTTTTCGGAAATGGGAATCAATATGGAATCCAGCTAGAATATGCAGAACAACCTCATCCTGAGGGTCTAGCACAGGCATTCATCATCGGTAAAAAGTTCTTGTCAGGCAGCTCTGTCTGTCTCGTTTTAGGTGATAATCTCTTTTATGGACAAGGCTTAAGTAACCTTTTTAAACGAGCCGCCTTGCTTCAAAAAGGGGCAACAATTTTTGCTTATTTTGTAAAGGATCCACAGCGTTTTGGTGTTGTAGAATTCGATATGAATACAGGCAAAGCTATTTCTTTGGAAGAAAAACCTCAAACACCACGTAGTAATTATGCCATCCCAGGAATTTACTTTTATGATTCTGATGTATGCAGTTTTGCGGAGCAGTTAAAGCCAAGCTCACGAGGAGAATTGGAAATAACTGACCTGAATCGCATCTACCTAAAGGCCGGTCAGCTAAATGTTAAGCGATTAGGACGGGGTTTCGCTTGGCTGGACACTGGAACTCTTAAAAGTCTGAAGGATGCCTCAAATTTTATTGAAGCAATAGAAGAACGCCAAGGATTGATGGTTGGGTGTATAGAAGAGGTAGCTTTGGAAAATGGGTGGATATCACATAATGATATAGAGAAGCTCTCATTAAAAATGGGGAAAAGTCCGTATGGAGAATATTTAAGAAAAATTGCTTCTATCCAAAGCAGTATCATCAATAGTCACTAAATTATCCAAATCAGTGGAAGATATTGAAATAATAAATATTCATAGTGATGAATACTTTATGGGAGAAGCTCTTCGTCTCGCCCATAAAGCCTATCAGTTAGATGAAACGCCCATCGGAGCTGTTGTTGTTAGCAATGGAAGAATTATTGCAAGAGCATTTAATCAGGTGGAATTACTTAAAGATGCAACAGCACACGCCGAAATGCTTGCATTGACTGCCGCTCAAAATCAATTCGGCGATTGGCGTTTAACAAATTGCACCTTATACGTTACCAAGGAACCGTGTCCCATGTGTGCTGGTGCAATCTATCACACTAGGATCAAAAAAGTTGTCTTTGGTGTTCCTGATCCTAAAGCCGGTGCTGCAGGATCAGCAATGAACATTCTACAATTTCCAACCCTAAATCATCATTGTGAGATTCTAGCCGGTATAAGGCAAGAAGAATGCAAACTCATTATACAAAGCTTTTTCAGGGAGAAGCGTTCACACTAACACCATTGAACTCTATCTAATGTTCCTCACCTTACCATAGGACAATTAGTTCTATCTTTTGCACTCATATTCAATGACATATATAGATTCTATTGCACTTTTTTAAACAAACTATCGCTCTTCATATTCGTTCCCACACTTTTGGAGCAACTATTTTGCGTAATGTCCCCCATCACTGGGCTTTTTTATTGAAAAATTCAATTCTCCAAAATAAACTTACGTAGTTTTCACGAGGTGAAATACACACAGGTTCACATATTCGTGAATAGTAAAACTATAATGCTTCAATATAAAGAAGTTACAATTTAAGATATGAAAATTGTTTTAGCATATTCTGGTGGGCTCGACACTTCGGTATTACTTTCTTGGATAAAGGAAAAATACAATGCCGAGATGATTGCTTTCTGTGCCAATGTGGGACAGCAAGAAGAATTAAATGGACTTGAAGAAAAAGCTCTCAAAACAGGAGCATCAAAACTCTATATCGATGATCTTACAGAAGAGTTTGCTCGAGATTTTATCTTTCCTATGGTGCAGGCTGGTGCCATTTATGAAGGACAGTATTATCTAGGAACAAGTATTGCCCGTCCACTTATCGCAAAGAGGATGGTTGAAATTGCACGTACAGAAGGTGCTGATGCGGTAGCACATGGAGCTACTGGTAAAGGCAATGACCAAGTCCGCTTTGAGTTAGCAGTGAATGCGCTAGCACCAGATCTTAAGATGATTGCACCTTGGAGAGATGAATCTTTTAGATCAACATTCCCCGGACGCAAAGAAATGATCGATTATTGTGCGTCTAAAGGAGTTCCAGTTGAAGCTTCCCTCACAAAACCATATTCCATGGATCGTAATCTCCTCCATATATCGTATGAAGCCGGAATTATGGAAGATCCTTGGATGGATGCATTTGCCCCGGAGAACAAAGGTATGTTCAAGCTAAGTGTTGCTCCAGAAGATGCTCCGGATCAGCCGGAATACATAACTTTGGATTTTGAAAAAGGTAATTGTGTTGCAATCAATGGAAAGAGCATGACTCCACTCGAAGTTATGCTCACACTCAATCAACTCGGCGGCAAACACGGAGTTGGCCGTGTTGATATGGTAGAAAATCGCTATGTCGGAATGAAGTCTCGCGGTGTTTATGAGACACCAGGTGGGGCTATTCTTATTTTTGCGCACCGACAAATGGAAAGTATAACTATGGATCGCGAGGTCATGCATATCCGCGATGGTATCATGCCTAAATACGCAGAACTGGTTTATAATGGCTATTGGTATGCTCCTGAACGCTTTGCTTTGCAAGCATTGGTTACGGAAAGTCAGCGTAATGTTACAGGAACCGTTCGTGTAAAACTTTATAAGGGGAATATAATGGTAGCTGGCCGCAAATCACCAGTCAGTCTTTACAATCCCAATATTGCAACAATGGAAGCAGATCCAACTCAAGCATATAACCAAAATGATGCAACAGGGTTCATCCATTTGAATGGGCTTCGTTTGAAAGTGGCAGCCCATGTCCATGGGCCTCTCAAAAATTAAATTTAACAACCTTATCGGCAATCAGTTTTATTCACTGATTGCTGATAATATTGTTGGATATCTCCAATATAAAATTGATAGTCAATCCAATACAGAATACGAATCATGAACAGTAACAGAATCAATCTACGTCGTCCTGACATTATGAAAGATGTTCAATCGCAAGTTGAAACACATTACAGAAGCAGTCTTGTACAACGTATTAGAGCAAATGGCTCAGTCATTAATATACCGGGGTTGACTATCAAACTTGCTAAGAAATTTGGATTTTGTTATGGAGTTGAACGGGCTATCAATTTGGCCTATGCAGCTAGACAACTCTTTGCAAATCAGCCCATTTATATATTAGGAGAAATTATCCATAACCCAGAAGTTAATGAGCATTTGAAACAAATGGGGATACAGTTTCTCACTGGTGCTGAGAAAACTGCGGATATTTCTGATTTAAAACAAGATGACATAGTTATAATCCCCGCGTTTGGCGCAAGAATCGCGGTGATGGATGAATTGCAAACTCGGGGTTGTCGCTTTGTCGATACCACATGCGGAGACGTCATGAGTGTTTGGAAACGTGTCAGGCAATATGCCAATGAGAATTTCACTTCTCTCATTCACGGGAAGGCATGGCACGAAGAAACACTTGCAACAAGTTCCAGAGCAATAGCTAATGGTGTTGGACATTATCTAGTCGTCTTTACATTAGAAGAAACAGATTATATCTGTAATTACATCATCAATGGCGGCTCTAAACAGGAATTCCTTGAAAAATTTAAGGGTTCCTATTCTCCTGGGTTTGACCCAGATGTGCATCTTAATGCTATAGGTGTTGCTAATCAGACTACCATGTTACGTAATGAAACCCAAGAATTTCAATCTCGTTTACGCAGTGCTATGCTTAAAAAATATGGAGAGGAAAACCTGGATTTGCATTTTCGCCATTTCAGTACGATCTGCGGAGCAACTCAAGAACGTCAAAATGCTTTACAAGATCTACTTAAAGAACCTCTTGACTTATTACTAGTATTGGGTGGATATAATTCTTCTAATACATCACATTTAGCAGAAATGGGAGAAGCTGTTCTACCTACCTACTTTATTAAAGGAGCAAAGGAAATCGTCTCTGAAAAACTGATTCGACATTATAATTTCCATCTAAAATCAGAGATTGAGACCTCATCCTGGCTTCCTATTGATAAATCTCATATTACAATTGGTATTACCGCCGGTGCCTCATGCCCTAATAATATCATTGAGGATACGATACGAAGGCTTTGCGAATTTAAAAAAACAAATATTGAAGACATTCTTCCTCCTCTAGAACACAATGAGTGAGAGACTTATTACCGGAACCTTATCTGATCCAGATGCTGTCCTAGAAACAACATTGCGGCCAAGTGATTTTTCTGACTTTACCGGCCAAATAAAGGTTCGAGAACGGTTGGAGATTTCTCTTCAGGCTGCTAAACAACGCTCTGATACATTAGATCATGTACTTCTTTCAGGCCCACCCGGATTGGGGAAAACGACCATTGCCAATATTATTGCTAAAACAATGGGAGGAAATCTTAAATGCACAAGCGGTCCAACTATTGAGAAAGCAGGAGATCTGGCAGGCCTTTTGACCAATTTGGAAACAGGAGATATTCTTTTTATTGACGAAATACATCGTCTTCAAAGGACGATAGAAGAATACCTCTACCCCGCGATGGAAGATTTTAAACTGGATATTATTATCGATCAGGGACCAAATGCCAGAAGTGTTCGCCTTAATTTACCACGTTTTACATTGATTGGGGCAACCACTCGCAGTGGTCTTTTAACATCCCCACTTCTTTCTCGTTTCCCAATTAAAGAGCGCCTGGATTACTATACTGCAGAAGAGTTGCAAAAAATTGTTTATCGAGCGGGAGGTATCCTTCATGTTGAAATGTCTGAAAATGGAGCCATGGAGATTGCGCGCAGAAGTAGAGGAACTCCCCGAATCGCAAACAATTTGCTTCGTAGAGTTCGTGATTACGCACAAGTAAAAAGTAATGGGATTATTTCTGCAGAAGTCGCCGATCAAGCTCTTGCCCTGTTAGAAATTGACAAAGATGGTCTTGATGAGATGGACAAACGCATTCTCGAAACTATTATCGTTAAATTTAATGGTGGCCCCGTTGGGATAGCAGCACTAGCTGTTGCGGTTGGAGAAGAAAGAGATACTCTTGAAGAAGTTTATGAACCCTACCTTATTATGAATGGGTATTTGAATCGAACTCCTCAAGGTCGTGTCGTTACTCCATTGTCTTACAAAAAAATAGGATATAACTGTTCTATTTCGGTTAAGGATGACCAAGGAGAA
>JAEEGG010006153.1_pt1 | contig 28215 bp, 20 predicted proteins | sample 9134161 | NCBI WGS metagenome assembly JAEEGG01 (sample SAMN16246543, study PRJNA631951) | gut metagenome | biome: gut microbiome; feature: rumen; material: CR-attached | host: Bos | place: Iran: Karaj | collected 2018-10 | reverse complement strand
CTCTATGTTGAGCAATTCCAACAAAGTGCTGCTTTCGATGGGATCCAAACTAGAAATGGGGTTATTTTGTGCGTTGAGTTCCAACAAAAACTCCTTGTCGGTCAATGGCTTTAAGTCACTCACACCTTGATTGTTGATGGTAAGACGCTCAAGCCACATCAAATTAGTAAGTGGCTCGATGGAACTGATGGGATACTCGGGTGTGATTTCAAGTTCTTTCAGATCCATGATTTGTTGCAACTCGAGGGTGTTGGGCGTTTCGGACTGGGTGGCGATGGCATTGAGGAAGATTTCCTGCCAAATGGGTTCAAGGCTGTTCCACCATGTTTTTAGTGCCTCGGTTTGATACACTACCGTCACCTGTCTTTGTTTTTCCTTCAGTGCCACGACTTGGCTCTTGCCGATGATGGTGCTGTCGGCCATAATCACCTCGATATTGTCATCGTTGACCAATGCAGAGAGGTCATTAACGGGCGTGTTCATGATATTCAGGTACTTCAGATTGCCCATTTCTTGCAAAGGCTCAAGATTGTTGATGTAGGTGTGCGAAATGTTGAGCGACTCCAAGTTGGCCAAACCTTGAATGGGTTGCAGGTAGCCAATCTCGGTGTTTGAAATATTGAGTGAACGTAAGTTGGTCAAGCGGCTGACAGGCATTAGGTTTTGCATGTAAGTGTTGCCCGAGAGGTCGAGTTCCTGCATGTTGATGATTTGATGCAACTGCTCGGTTGTCGGCTCCGAATCAACTTTAATCTGCTTGGAAAACACGGCTTTCCAATAGATGGGCAAATCACGCCACCAGGTTTTCAAAGCCTCGGTATCGTAAATGACTAAGGCAAAGCGGTTGTTCTTGGTGAAGGCGCTGGCCTCAGCATCGTGGATGCCAGAGTGGTCGCAATAGATTTTGTTCAAGTGACGGTTGCCATTCAAGGGAGTCAAGTCGCTGATGGAAGTGTTGCTGCAATAAAGTTCACGCAGGTTCTCCATCTCGCTCAAAGCCTGCAAGTTACTCACTGCTGAGCCCGAAATGTTGAGGCTTTGTAGTTCTTTCAGATTGCGGAGCGGTCCAAGATCACGGACTGAGGTATTGCTGATGTCGACGTTTTTGAGATGTTCGAGTTCTTGAAGGATGCCAATGTTGGCAATGCGAGTGCCACCCAAGTTGACTGAAGTAAGGTTGGGACAACTCTTTAAATTGGAAATGCGGCTTACTTGGGTGTTGTTGATATTGAATTTCTGCAGGTTTCTGAGGGTTGACAGCACGCCGAGGTCATTAATGGTGGTGTTGGCTACTTCGAGTTCCTCAAGGGTGATGTTGTATTTCAATGTAGAAATGTCTTCGATTAAAGTGGAATTGGCACGCAACACTTTCAGCTTGTTGAGGTTACGTACAGGGGCAAGGTCTTCGACCGAGGTTCCAGAAACATCCAACCAAGTGAGTTCCGACATTTCGCTAAGCGGTTCCAAGGAAATGATTTCGCGGATGCCAGAGAGGTCGACACGCTGTTTTTGGGTGACGAGTTTCAATTTAGCATCAAATTCGGTGAACTTTGTGAGGTCACTGGTGTTGAGTTCGGCCAACGAGGTACTGTCTTCAAGGATAATATCGCTACCCAGACGGGTCTTCCAGTTTTGCGACAAACCGTTCCACCAGTTGCGAAGCGCCTCTTTCTCATTGATTTTGGTGGTGTAGATGCTGGCGATTTTGATGCTGTTATTCTGACGGTCGAGGTTGATTTCAACAAAGCGGTTCTTGACGTTGTCAACCTTTTCGTCGTTGATGGTCTTGGCAGTCAGATGGCGTGTCAGCGTGACTTTAAAGTAGATGGTGCCATTGTCTCTCGTGTTGTTGGCAATGCTTTGCAAGTCGAGTTTGAAATTGGCCCATTTGAAGAAAAAGTCAATGTCCTTTAAATAAGCCTGTACGTCTTTATTAATAGGTGTATTGCGGTTCACGTCAAGGTCGTCTTCGATTTGCACCTTGTCGTCAATAAAAATCTTGCTCCAACTTTCAGTAAACACGATTTCTTTTTCCAAAGCCGAGGTAGTACTGTCACCTAGGAAGTTCATCGTTTCCTCCAAATACGAAATCATGTTGTTGATTTCGCTCTCATACTTTGCGACTTCATCTTTGGAGAGCTTGCTTTGGGCTTGGGCACCAAAGGCAAGTCCCGAAAACAATATGAAAAGAATGGCTATCTTTTTCATGGTTGGTAAAATTTGATAAGGTTGGTTTTTTCCTTTTCCGGCATGTAGATGACATTCGACATCAGCCAACCGGAGTTGAGCCCCGAGCGGTCGAACCACGACACTTCAAAATACCAGTCTTTGATCTGGAACACGTGGAACTTGACCGAGTCGACATGTTGGAACACAAGTCGGCCTTGTTTGATTTCGTAGAAGAACAAGGTCAAATAGTCGGGTTGGAATTCTTTTGAGGCGTAATATTCAATGACTTCAGGGTTTTGGAACGCCTTGTAAATGTTCATGAAATCGAGCTCATGGCTCATGGGATGCAGGAAATGCTTTTCGCGTTCAGCGATTTCGCCGTTGGGGAAAAGTTTGTTGAAATCTGAGAAATACACATTGGTAAGCACCCACTTCGAGCCCAAGCCTTCTTTCTCGATGGCGAGGATAAGGCTGATATTGACCGGTTTGCCATTGAAACGGAAGGTACAAGACACTTCGGAATACCATCTGCCGCCAAGGAAGGTCATGTAGGTGGAATCGTCCTTGGTGACATCCTCAATGAAATAGCGTTGCAGGGCTGTTTGCGTGCCATACTTTTGTTGGTCGAAGAGGATGGGCAGCGACTTACGACGCATCTCGTTGTTGCGGTATTTGGGGTCTTTCGGGTTGAGCTTTTCGCCATATTGGTCTTCCTCGTAGTTGAAGCGGCGCATGAACTGCCCCATCTGTTTAGTCATGGCGTAGAGCTCGGTCTCGTCCATCTTAAAATCGCCAATCGTCTGACCCGCAACGGGCCAGACGATGGCGATGGTAAGTGCCAGAATGAATATATTTCTAGCTATTTTCATCTATTCGTTGTTTCCTTCACGCGCATGTCGCCGAGCAACACATCCCAGAAGCCGATGGTGCGACCACCGATTTGGGTCTCTTTGCGCTTCACGTAGACGGTGATGTCTTTCTTGGTGGTGTCCTTGTAGGTCAGGTTACCTTCCTTGTCGTAGCCCCTGAAGGTCTGGAAGATGGTGATGACGCCCACATAGGTGCCGTCGGGTTGGCGTTGCAAGTCGCTGACGTACTCGATGTTGTACCATTCGATCTCGACGCGGTCGTAGTTGAGGCGCATGAGGTGCTCGAAATACTTACGGACACGATAATAGGTGATTTGGTTGGAACCCAGCGAGGAGACGCCAATTTCAGCATCGCTCATGAAGAGTTCCTCGGCGCGGTCGATGACGCGGTTGGCCTCGCTGAAAGGCGTTTCCTTCGATCCGACGATTTTGATGTATTTGCTCAGGTCTCTCACCTTCTCCAAGGCAAGGCTGTCGATGGCCTGCTTGCGTTCGTAACTCAGTTCGTCCTGTGCCATGGCGCTTCCCACAACGCATAAGGCAATCACTAATGTGGCAATGATCTTTTTCATTTCTTTATCAGTTCAAGTTCGTTAATCTTTCCGTTGGCGTTGTATTTGATTTCGTGCACCTTGTTGGGCGAAATCTTTTGGTCTTTCAGGTAGTTGAGATATTTCTCGATGGTGGTCGGACGGTCGTAGTCGTTGAAGCCGGCGCTTTGGTTGATGATGATGAGCACAGGCACATTGGGCGATTCAAACAGGCCAAGGGTCTCATTAATGGTGCGGTTGGCTTGTGAGACGCTACCCGAACGGGCTATGCTGGCAAAGTTTCGTTCAAGGGTGACGTTGGCACTTTGTGCTTCCTGCTTGTTGCGTTCCTCTTCCTCTTTTTGTGCGCGTTCGCGAGCCAGTTTCTTCTCTACTTGGAAGAGCAGGTCGTCGACTTCGGCGTTTTGCAGATTCCAGTCCTTGATGGTCTTCACGCGGGCTTCTTTCTCTTCGAGGGTCCACAGGGTCTCGTCGTCAAGGATGGCGTTCAGGTCCTTCACGGCTTGTTCAACTTTCGATTTGTACTCTGCCTCAGCGGCTTCGCGGGCAAGTCTCTTCTTGCTCTTGCAACTAGTGGTGCCTCCCAGCGTAATGAAAGCAGCCAAAAGGACCATCATGATGGTTGTGATTTTACTTTTCATTTTTATCGAATTTTTTCCTATAACTCCAATTAATGCTAATAAATTGCAAAAGTAGTGCTTTTTTTCGTTGCACGAGGTGTTTTTGGCAAAATTGGTGCCAATTTAGCCCAAGGGGATTTTCTTCAGGACTTTGTAAATGGGTCCAGTAGGTTGCAGGAAACTTTGGAAGTAAATCAATTCCTTCACATCGGCGTGGAGGTAGGTCTTCTGCTCGATACCGTTGCATATCTGTAGGAAGAACTGTTTGTCCACGAGCTGCTTGATGCGGCAAACGGTGAGGTGCGGCACGAAGTTTTGACGGTCGCGAAGGTAGCCCAAGTCGTCGAAGGCATCCAAGAGGTCGGCTTCGAGGTCGAACAAGGCTTTGGGTTGGTTGTTCATGCCGAGCCATAGGATGCGGGGCACATTGTTGCTGCCGAAGAATCCGGTGCGGTCGAAGTCCATGGTGAAGGGCTGGTGTTTTTTGGCCACTTTCTGGCAGGCTTCGATGATGGCTGGGATGTCCTCTGCCGGGGTGTCGCCGACAAACTTCAAAGTCAGATGGATTTGGTTGGTTTTCACATAGTTGATATACTTCTCATGCTGAAGGTTTTTCTTCAGTCGTTCGACCATGGCCGGAAATTCCGTGCTGCATGGGATGGAGATGGCGAGGAAGGTTCGTTTGGTGTTCATTTTATTTGTTTTTAATTGTTTATTATTCCAACAGAATCTAAATCATGCATAAGCTTAGTTGTAAATAGTTGTTTGCCATATTCGTTGAGATGTCCAGGATCGGAAAAACAAAGCGTATCATTGCCAAAATAGTCTTGATATGTTGCTATAGTAAACTGTGTATCTTTGTTGCACCACATGACAATATTCCAAAAGCCTTTCATATCGAAATATTTCGACCCGTCATTAGTGTGCAAGGGTGAACACACTAAAATCACGCGAATGTTTTGTGTCTTGCACTCATCAAGAAAACGGCCGAACAGTTCAATGATTGTTTTGTTGTTCTCTAAAGGTTGTGGCTTTCCATAAAAATCTTTATTCTTAATCCAATGGACCTTTCTTTTCTTTTCGGTGTGCTTCTCTTCGGGATACATCAAGCGATTTATCTCTTTCATCACTTTAGCCATTTTCCCAAAATATTTGATTGGCAATATTTTGTGCGCTTTGGTCAATTGCGGGCACAAATCAATGTAAAATTCGAATTCTGACCGGTTAAGATAGGGAAGCATTTGGATGTTGTAGACAGGTTTGTTGTGGTCGAAAAACACAATGGGGCCAACATCCACAATGATGTATTCAGGTTTTTTGTTATGCTTCAAATAACTTTCATACATAATATGGTACTCGTAATCAAAAGAATAGCCACTGTAGGCAAGGTTGAGGCATTTCATTCCACTGAGGCTTGTCATCAACGAATCGTCGTAGCCCATTTCGGCTCTCGAATTACCAAGGATGATCAAATCTGCATCAACATCCTTCATGTCGTTGACTTCGTTGATTCTATCATAGGGTGATACATGGGTAGTCTTCATTGCCAATCTCTCAAAAATGACACCCGGTATGCACACAAGCAATGCAACCAACATCAAAAACAAAAAAATTTGTAGCGCAAACCGTTTCATAGCCAATTAGAATTGAAAATATATAAACGACCCGATTTCGTTGTCGGTAAAGCAAGAAATCATCAATACTATGATAAAGCAGATAACCCACCTAAGCCAAGGTTTCATTTTATCCAAAACCAAACCGTGCTCCTTGTCTCTCTGTAGCCATTCTACCACAAGCATAAAGATGATAAAGACCATCTTTGGCCATATATCGGACTGGATGAAAAGTCGGTAACAAGCACGCAGTGTGCCCATTTGACACAATTCTTCGCAATATTGAACAAAATCAGAAATACTCTCCGAACGAAAGAGTATCCAACCGAATAAAACCAAACAAAACGTAAAAAACATTTGCCCCATTTCTTTCAACGAAGGAAGGATGCGACCTTTTGCCACAATATCAGATTGTGATTTCCTACCCAGTAACACAGTTGGTAAAAACAACGCTGCATGGTATACCCCCCAGACTATAAAGGTCCAATTGGCGCCATGCCACATACCGCTTAGCAGAAAAACAACAAATACATTAATAAGGGTTCTAAATTTGCTTCTTTGATTACCGCCAAGAGGAATATAAACATAATCGCGGAACCAACTCATCAATGAAATATGCCATCTTCTCCAAAACTCAGAAACGTTTCGGCTGAAATAAGGATTGTTGAAATTTCTGCTCAATTTGATGCCAAACAGTTTGGCCGTTCCAATTGCAATATCGGAATAACCCGAAAAATCAGCATAAATCTGAAACGAAAACAAAATAGCCGCCAGGAGAAGGTCGCTTCCAGGTATTGTTGTGCGACTATGCAAATAGAATACTGAGTCCACCGCATAAGCACAATTGTTGGCAATCAACAGTTTTTTGAACAAGCCCCACAAAATCTGGCGCATGCCCTCCATGGCAGTGTCGTAGTCGAATTCTCTCTTTTTCAGAAACTGGGGTAAAAGACTCGATGCCCTTTCAATAGGACCCGCCACCAACTGAGGGAAGAATGAAATAAAGGCAAAAAAGGCGACAATGTCCTTGGTGGGTTCTATTTTTCCTCGGTAAATGTCGATGGAATAACTCAAGGCCTGAAACGTGTAGAACGAAATGCCCACGGGAAGTATCACCTTTATCAACAGTCCTTCCGTAGAGAGATGGAAAAGTTGCGCAAACTCGACGACAAAAAAGTCGTAATACTTGAAAAGGGCCAAAATGCCCAAATTGAGGATGATATTGAGCCACATCCAAGTTTTGGCTCTTTTCTTTGTTTGTGCTTTCCCGATAAGCAACCCACTTCCCCATGAACAGAACGAAGTGAATGCAATGAGTAACAGAAAACGCCAGTCCCACCAACCATAGAAAACATAGCTTGACACAACTATGAAAATGTTTTGCAACCGCAACTGGTGCTTCGACTTGCTGATAAAGCGGTCAAACACAAACCAATAGAGCAGGAAAACTATCAGAAGAAATACTGCGAATTGGATGGAGTTGAAGAGCATATTTGTCTTGGCTTACGGTTGCAAAATTAGGTCTTTTTATGAAGATTCTGTCTTTTTTCTAATCAATTCAACAAAAAACCGTATTTTCGCCCATTCAAAAAATCTACGATTATGAACACTTATTCCATAGGAATCGACATAGGCGGCACCAACACCGACATTGGACTGGTGCGCGACGACGGCCGTTGCATGACTAAGAAAAATCTTCCCACCAACAAATATTTCGATGCCTCCCTTTATGTGGCGGACATCTGCGAACAAATCAAATACTTAATGGCCGAAAACCACGTTGACACCATCGAGGGCATCGGCATTGCGGCACCGGCAGGCAACTACTATACGGGCTGCATCGAGAACGCCACCAACCTCAACTTCAAGGGTATCGTCAATCTTGGCTCGGAATTCAACTCGCATATCGATGTGCCTGTCGTCGTCTCCAACGACGCCAACGCCGCGGCTTACGGCGAACTCGTCTACGGCGGTGCCAAAGGCATGAAGCATTTCGTGATGTTCACCCTCGGCACAGGCGTGGGTAGCGGCATTGTCGTTGACGGCAAGTTGGTACACGGCAAGACGGGCGGCGCTGGTGAACGCGGCCACGCCATCCTCATTCCCGAAGGCCGTCCTTGCGGCTGCGGACGCAAAGGCTGTCTGGAGACCTATACCTCCGCTACGGGCATCCGTCGCACCGCACTCGAGATGATACAAGGTACCCCCGATTATGTCGGCGCGCTATCACAAGTGCCGCCCGAGGAACTGACGAGCAAGATGGTGGGTGATGCTGCCAAATATGGCGACCCTTTGGCCATCAAGGTCTTTGAAAAGACGGGCTATTGGCTGGGCATCGCCATGGCCAATGCTGTGGCCTTCAGCGGCCCCGAGGCCATCTTCCTGATGGGCGGTCCCGTGAAGGCCGGTGAAGTGTTGCTGAAACCCGCTCGCGAGTCGTTCAAGAAGCATCTGTGCTTCGTTTACGACGGCAGCGTTGATGTTCGCGTTTCCGAACTGCCCGACAACGATGCGGCCATCCTTGGTGCTGCGGCTTTGGTGAAGGCGTAGTGTTAAGGAAGCAGATCTGACACAAATGCTCTGCAAATGATATAAGTAATGCCGCCTTTTTGGCGGCATTCATTGTTTGTTTATTTCTTCATCCTATCCAAAAAATCCTGCGCTTCTTTCATGCCGCCGTCGCTGGCTTTGCGCATGAGCAACTCGGCGTAGGTCTGGTCTTGCTCCACACCGTTGCCTGTATAATACAAGATGCCAAGTTGATATAAAGCGCTCGTGATGTTCTTTTCGGCAGCAGGAGTGTAGTACTCGATGGCTTTGGCCAAGTCTTTTTCCACACCGAGGCCGTGATAATAGCAGTCACCCATTTGCGCCATAGCGAAGGCATTGCCTGCCTCAGCGGCGTCTTTCCACCATTTGACGGCTGCATTAGCATCCTTTTCCGTTCCCATTCCGAAATAGTAACAGTTACCTAGATTCAACATCGCCTGAGCATCCTTTACTTCGGCTCCTTTTTGGTAGTATTCAAAGGCCTTGTTTGCATCGGCTTTCATGCCAGTACCCTCTCTGTAATAATTGCCGATGGAGTTATAAGCGGGGCCATTCTCCTGTGCAGCCGCTTTTCTGTACCATGCCAAAGCCTCTTTCGTATCCTGCTCCACGCCCCAACCCTTTTCGTAGCATACGCCGTAGGCATATTGGAACTTGGCATCGCCATGCTCAGCCTTGTAACGGATGGAATCAATCTGCGCGGCCACTTGGTCGTCTACCGACATGCCCCCGCCTTGCAGTTGGCTGAAATCGAGAGGCTTGCCTTCTTCCATTTTCAGAACGGGCGCGTTGGGGTTGCCTAATTCAGCCCCACCCTTTTCTGGCACTATGATTTCTTGCATCGGGGCAACGGGCACACCTTTAGGAATATAGACTTCTTTGTCTTTATCTGTGGGTTGCTCTTGCTTTTTGTCGTCTTTCTGACCGCAGGCCACCATCGTCAGGGCCACAGCGAATAGGAAAAGGTATTTTTTCATTTCATGAGTGTTTTGGACTGCAAAAGTACATATTTTTTCTCACGCAGAATTCGTAGAATCTTATGAAGCGCAAAGCGATGAAAAATTATTGTTGTATAGTTTTCTGCGAGTTCTGCGAATTTTGCGTGAAATATAGTTTTTTCCACGTGAAACAATCACTTGATTTGGAACCGAACGCCCAAATAGGCCCGTATGCCGCTCAACGGACCCCAAACCATGGAAGCGTCGAAATCTTCGCTAGTGGGGTTTTCAGCCGAGATGATGGGATAGTCCTGCTTGTAGTTGGTCAAGTTCTCGCCGCCAACATAAAGCTCCCAGCGTTCGCCCAACTTCTTCGTAATCTGGGCATTCATGATGACATAGAACGGCGAACGACCGATGTTCTGGTGGTTGGCCATGGCGGTTGCGTTGCCACTCAGGTTGGGCACGCGACTGTCTCCATTGAACTGCGTCGTGAAGTCGAACTGCCAGGTGTTTGGAGCATACGACATCGAGACCAAACCCTTGTAACGGTTGACGAAAGGCTTCTCACGCAAGGTGTCGTTGATGGTCATCTTCACATCGTTGTAGCGGAAAGCCAAGGTCAGGTCAAAGTCCTTGAAAATCTCACAGTTGGCCTCGATTTGGGCACTGTTGGAATAGGACTTTCCATTGAGGTTATAGATGCGGACTTCATGGGCATCGGCATCACGATCGAGAACAATTTGGTTGACAAAGTCGGTGCGGTAGAAGTCGGCCTGAAGGATGAGTTCGCGCCAGCCAAAGGTGATGCTTTTGGTCACGTTGATGCCATAGTTCCAAGCATCTTCCATTTTCGGTGTATCCAAGAAACGGATGTCGCGCGATGATGCCAGCATAGTGGAATTTTCAGCCAAGATGTTGGGCGAGCGGTAGCCCTTGCCTGCCGATAGACGCAGCGCAAAGTCGTCGCGGGTCTTGAAACGCACATGCAGGCGGGGTGTATAGAGCATCTTGTGGTAATAGGTGTTGTAGTCGGCACGGAATCCAGCAATCACGCTCCAGTGGTGATTGTCGTTGAAGACATACTCAGCAAAAGCACCAGGGACTTGCTCAATGCGTTGCAAAGTGCTGTCATTCAAGTGTTCATCATACTTGTCATAGGTATAACTGGCACCCACGGAATAGGTGTGATGGTCGTTGACAATGTAAGAATCAAACAGCAGATTGGCATAATAGGAAAGTTGGTTGGCGTTGTAGTCGGTAAGGCCGTAGTAGGAGTCCATCTTGTGGTATGTGACCTGTTGCTGAAGACCGAGGCTGGTATCCTTACGGTCGAAGTGGTAGCCGCATTTGGCAAAGGCCTCATAACGTTCAGTGTTGATGCCGATGCCAAAGAGATTGTAGCCTTCATCGAGACGGTGTTTCGGGTCGAAGTCCATCTGTCCGCCGAGTCGATTCTCCTTCAACGCTTTGATGCCCAACTTACAACCGAAATGTCCTGTGTGAGGATGGTTATAGCGCATGAAAACATTGTATTGCGTGGTCATGGGGTCATCCATAAAGGAATCGCCGTTGCCGTCCATCTTCATGAAGTTGTGGCTCACATGGCCGAAGAGCATGATGCCATCTTGTTTTCCCACCTTGGTTCTAACATTGAAGTTGAAGTCCGTCATGGCCATAGAATTGGCATAGAGGTTGAAAAACACTTTCTCACTTTTGTTGGGCAAGGGCTCCTTATAGTCCACATTGATTTGTCCTGTGATGGACTCGTAACCATTTCTTACCGAGGAAGTTCCTTTGGAGACTTGTATGCCGTTCATCCAGTTGCCAGGTACATAATTCAAGCCGAATGTAGAGGCCAAACCACGGAAATTAGGGATGATTTCGGTCATCATCTGGGTGTAGATGCCACTCAAACCGAGCAGTTGGATTTGTTTGGCACCCGTGACGGCATCGCTGTAGTTCACATCTACTGAAGCATTGTTCTCAAAACTGCCTGCAAGGGTGCAGCAAGCGGCTCGTTTTAGGTTCTCGGAAGTGATTTCTTGGACGGCAATCGCCTTGATAGGATTGATGTAAGTAGCTTTTTGTCGGGCTGCGATTTCCACCTCGTTCAGCATGTGGATGGCTTTGAAGACATGGTCGTAATGTGCAGGTTCCACCATGTGGTGAACCGTGTCGTTCTCGTAGCTGATGCAACTGAACACAAGGCAGCCGATGCGCTCATGCAGCGGGATTTTGTAGTGTCCGTTGGCATCGGTCACGGTGCCTTCGTTGACAATTTTCCAGTACACATTCACGCCAGGCAGTGGCGTGCGTTCACCGTTTGCAGCCTCTTCGTAAACGGTGCCTTCGATGAAGCCTTGGGCAAAGGCGCTTGTGGCGAAGGCGAATAATAATATAGTAATTATACTGAGTTGTTTGGTTTTCATTGGATTCAAAATTTAAGATTCAAAATTCAAAATTGGGTTTGTAGTGGAGATTCCCTTCGGGAATGGAATATCATTTGTTTTGTTAACCGCGGCGGAAAGAACAAGTTACCAATTCGTAGCATTACTAGCCGCCGCATTACACGATTAATGCTTCGCTCCATTCCCATAGGGAATCTCATGGGGTTAGTACGAATGAATCAGAAAACCAAAGGATTAATCTTCAGTGAAGAAAAGAAAACAATCCGTTCTTGACCCGAAAGAAACTTGAGGGCTTTCTTCGGTGAATGGTTGTCGAAAATTTGTCGCACTTGAACGAGGACTTCACTCAAGTCAAGATGCGGCAAAACAAAAGATTGTAAACTGATAATCAGTTGTTTTTCGAGAGAAAAAACAAAGTTGTCGGTGAATTGGATTTTGCTGTCGAAATCGTCGCAGCAGCATTTGGCGCTGAACTGGAGTGCATCGTGTTGCCAAAGATGAGTTTCGGTTTCCGCGTGCTCAAGTTCATGATCGAGGCAATGCATACAATGGTCTGCCACTGCACCAAAGCTGCCCGTCAGTTGATGGTCTTCGGTGCAGTAATGGAACTTCACATCCCAGCCTACCGAGACGAACAGCACCACGAGTGCCATCAAAAAAGAGCCGATGTGCAACAATCGTTTTTTCATGGTGCAAAAATAGGAAATTTTGTATTTTCGCAGCAAAATTTAGAATTATGGCTGACGGATACTTAGAAAAACGCTATGAAGAGGTCTTTGGCAAGGGTGCCAAGAAGACCGTGGTGAAACACACCTCTTTGGAATCTTTAATGGAAAAAAACCGCAGTTATCGCGGTTATGACCAAAGTTTTGAGGTGAAACGCGACATGCTGGAGCGCATCGTGGCGGTGAATACCAAAATCGCCTCAGCAAAAAATCAGCAGGTGCTTCGCTTCAAGTTGGTGACCAAAGAAACGGGAGCCGACATCATCGCACAGAACATGAAATTGGGTGGTTTGCTGCCCGAACTGCATCTCCCCTACCCTGGCACTGAACCCGAAGCTTTTATCATCATTTGCAGCACCATCCCAGAAAACAAGTTCGTTGACATCGACCTCGGCATCGCCGCACAGAGTATGTTGCTGAAAGCCACGGAAATGGGTCTCAATGGCATCATGATTGGTGCGTTCAACAAGGCGAAGATTACCGAGGCTTTCAATTTACCATATGAGCCGCTGTTGATTTTGGCCATCGGCAAAGGCAAAGAAACCATCAAATTGCAGCCCGTAGATGAGGGCGACAAACTGGCCTATTACCGCAATGAAAACGGTGTGCAGTTTGTGCCGAAAATCAAATGGGAACAGTTGATTTTGGAATAACCCGTTTCAACCGTGTACGTCATTGCGAGGAACGAAGCAATCCAGAAAACAAACATCCCCTAGATTGCTTCGTCGTTCCTCCTCGCAATGACGCAAAGCGATGTAATAAATATTTGTAAGGCCGTCACACCGTGGCAGCCGCATGGGGATTAACCCTATTATGCGGCTGCCGTGGTACGACAGCCCTACAAAACCAATAATGGTTTACTGCAATTTAAAGGTAAACGGCATCATGTAACTGACCCGAACGGGTTTGCCTTTGTCCTTTCCGGGCTTCCATTTCGGCATGGCTTTCACTACGCGGACGGCTTCTTCGTCGCAGCCACCCCCGATGCCTTTTACGACTTTGACATCAGCAATGCTACCGTCTTTTTCGACAATGAAACTTACCAATACACGACCAGAGATTTCTTTGTCCCTGGCTTCCTGCGGGTACTGGACATTTTTGGCCACAAAATCCATCATAGCTTGATCGCCCCCCGGATACTCAGGCATCACTTCTGCTTTTTCCAATACTTTGTCGTTGGCTTTTTTCTTGTTTTGTGCCATGGCATTTGTGTTGACCATAAGCAGGATGGCCAGCACCGACATTACCGTCAAAAGTCTCCACCAGAGACCGTTGAGCTTTTCATTCTTTGTTTTCATCATGTTATGTTTTTAGGATTAAATCAACTTGTTTAAAATATCTGCATCAGTTTATTGCAGTTTGAAGAATATGGGCAATTGATAGCTTACCCTTACAGGCTTGCCTTCTTGTTTCCCGGGTTTCCATTTCGGCATGGCTTTTACCACGCGGATAGATTCTTCATCACAGCCGCCACCAATGCCTCGCAGTACTTTCACCTCGGAAACACTGCCGTCTTTCTCGACAATGAAGCCGACAAACACACGGCCTGAGATTCCCTTTTCCTGAGCTTCTTTGGGATAAACGACATTTTTGGCTACATAGTCCATCAAGGCATTCTCTCCTCCTGGAAATTTGGGCATTTCTTCAACAATCTGATAAACACCGTCTTTATCTGGTCCGAACGGAACTGTTTTTTTGACTTCGCCCACTTTTGAGGTTTCTCCACCATTGTCTTGTTCTTTGGTTTTTTGTGGATTACCCAATTTAAAGACGATAGGAATCTGATAATTGACACGGACTGGTTTCCCCTTCTGTTTGCCGGGCTTCCATTTCGGCATGGAACTAATGACACGAACGGCTTCTTCATCGCAGCCGCCTCCAATACCTTTTAATACTTTCACATTTGAGATGCTGCCATCTTTTTCGACAACAAAACCAACGAAAACCCGACCTTGGATTTCCTTTTCCATTGCTTCTGCTGGATAAACGACGTTTTGGCCAACATGTGATATTAGGGCATTCACACCACCAGGAAACTCGGGCATTTCTTCACAGATTTGGTAGACAGTGTCTTCTTTGGAAGTGGCTACGTCTAATAACGTTTCGAAAAGACTCCCGGAGATGCTGAAAGGCTCAATGCTGTAGCGTACCGTGTCGCCTCTTTTTTCTGTTTCGCAGATGAAGAAGTTGTTGCGTGGTGCTCCGTCAGCATCATAAGAGGTGACGGTCACCTTTTTGCATGGCTCTCCCGACTCTGGCTGGAAGGAGTCTGAGGTCTCGAATTTGACATAGGAACCGTCATCCGCGTAAATGACAGTGTCTTTCAACTGCATTGGGGCACCGTCATCGCCAAAGATTTCGAACTGACCCATTTCAACCTTAATGGGTTTGTCATCAACTTTCTTTTCCTGTGCCGTGACTTTCGTGTTGGCTATCAGCAGGACCGCCAGCACCGGCAATGTCGCCAAGAGCCTCCACCAGAGGCCCTTGGCCTTTTCGTTTCTTGTAATCATCTTGATACGTTTTTTGGTAAGGATTAAACTGAAGTTATTACTCATTCCGCTGAAGTCGACAGCCGTGCACTGCTGCAGAATCAGCATCATATAATTCTTTTTGTCAACGCCAGTGGCCACCACGTCGCGGTCTGCCATGTATTCGTGAAGGCTCTGCAACTCCTTCTTGTACAAGTAGATGAAGGGGTTAAACCATTGCAGAATCATCATCACCTCGGCAAAAAGGATGTCCCAGGAATGGTGGTGCTCAATGTGGCTCATTTCGTGCCGTATGATGTCGGGATCCACGTCTTCGTTGGGAAAAACGGCATAACGGAAGAAGGAGAACGAGCCTTGCTCACGGCCCGTGAACACCGCCGTGCAACCGCTCATCTTGCGTTTCGGCGAACGGATGATGAGCACCACGAGTTTCGCCAACTTGAAGAGGAACAGCAGCGTCATCACACCCACACCTATTAAATATATGCCGCCGATGACTTGCCACACATTGAAATGCGACTGCGTGCTGGTCGTCACAATCACTTCGGGCAACATAGGCTGACCGTCGGCCGTGACGATGACTTCGTTCAGCATCATGCCGTTCAACATGGATTGTTTCAAGGTCACCATCTGCGGCAATTCCAATCCCGAAAGCAGCCCTAAGAGTGGCATGGCCAAAGCCAGCAACATGCTCGTCAACAGGAAATAACGGTTGAAATGCAGGCGATTGCTGTTGCGGAACAACAGACGATACACCAACCAAAGGATGGCAACGGTGGCCGCGATGGGCAGCAGATGACCGATAATTAATTCTTGTGCTTTCATGGCTTATTTCCTTTCTGAGGCGATGGCCTCGTCGATGGCTTTTCTCATTTCTTCCAGTTCCTCGACGCTGAAGTTCTCCTTTCTGGCAAAGGCCGAGACGAGGTCGAGGTATGAGTTGTTGAAGTAACGCTCCACCACGCTGCCGAGGTAACGGTGTGAGTATTCTTCCTTGCTGATGACGGCGCTATAGCGGTGGGCGCGGCAGAAGGTCTCATGCTTTACGAAACCCTTGTTTTCCAAAATCTTGATGATGGAAAGCACAGTGTTGTAGGCCGGCTTAGGCTCGGGATAGGCTGCCATAATTTCATTGGCGAAACCTTGCCCAATATTCCAGATGACCTGCATCACTTGCTCTTCCGCTTTAGTCAACTCCTTCATTCTAATGGAGTTATCTTCTAATATTTCTTTCTTTCTAGCCATTTTTACCTCCGTTTTTGAGGGTTTAACGCTGCAAATATATAGATTATTTTGAATATACAACTATTTTTTTAGTTATTTTATTGTATTTTTCGATATTATTTTTCGAATCACATTGTTTTCAATTGATTTTCAATATACTACATTGACAATTTTGCTTGCTTTGATGAGTCGCATGTTTTCTTCGTCGGATAGGTTGAAGTCGTTGTCGCGCAAAATGATCATTTCCATGTCGGGTTTTTCAAGAAGTTCCCAAGGGAAGCGTTCCAGCAGGTTGTGCTCGCAATCGAAGTCTTTCAGCGACTTCATTTTCGACACATCAGGCAACTCCAGCAGATGGTTGAAACCGATCCCAAAACGTTCTATGGAATCCATTTCCGTAATCCATTCAGGCAGAAAGTGCAGCTCGTTGTGGTGGATGTAGAAATACTTCAGGCGTTTCAAGTTGCGCAAAGTGTCGGGAATCTCTTCGATATTGTTGAACGATAGGAACAGTTGCTCCATGTTCTCCATATTGCCCACAAAATCAGGGATTTCCTTGATATGATTCTTGTAGAAATCGAGATGCTTGAGATTATTGAAACCGTTCAGGACTTCGGGAATATCTTCAAACTCGTTTTCATAGAAAATGAGATTTTTGATCTGGGTCAATTGAACGAAAGAAGCTGGCAAGGAACTAAGCTTGTTTTTGGACAAATTGAGGTTGTTACAATGCAATTGTCCTACATTTTTTGGAAGCCTCTCAATACCATTACCTGCCAAAAGGATGCATTTTAACTGCGACAAACGTTTAATATCGCGTTTGTTCGGTTTAAATTGATTGAAATTCAAGCTGATTTCTTCCAGACTGTCAAGCTCTGTAATCCATCTCGGGATATGGCGAATTCGGTTGCCCTCCAAATTAAGATCTTTCAAGTGCTTGCAGCGACGGACACAAGCTGGAATACGGGTCAATTGGCAGTTCGTCAGGTTCAGACGTTCGATATGATTATCATCGGGAAAGTCAATTTTACGAAAACTGCAATTGTTGAGAGTGACTGTACCCAAACTTTCAGACGTAAATAACGATTTATCTACTTTTTCTTTTTCGATGCCGGAATAAGTCGCCACCCGTACCTTATTATATTTGGAAAGATCGGGAACAGAATCCAAATAAGTAAAATCAATATGGAGCAGCTTAACAGAATCGGGATGACTGTTTTCCAGTTTCTGTAGGTATGCCATTTCTTCCTCACGGGCTCTTTCCTGCATTTCGCGCAATTCCTCCGCGCTTAAGTGACCTTGATAAGAAGGTTTTGCAATAGGTTTCGTCGAGCAGGACCATAATGTGCATCCCATTGCAAGACAAATCAATAAAATTGTTCTCTGTTTCATGTTTGTATTCTTTTTATGTGGCAAATGTATAGAACTTTTTGAATATAAAACTAAAATATTAGTTTAATTATTGTGTCTTTAATGAACTTTTTTATATCATATTGATTTTCAAATGCTTTTATTGAAAGATTTTTGAAAGATTTCTTACGAAGTAATCACAATATCAGTTTTTTTCAAAAAAAAGCGTCTGTTTTATCAAAATGTTGTATTTTTGCAGCCGCATTTGAAAAGCCACTTTAGCTCAGTTGGTAGAGCAACGCATTCGTAATGCGTAGGTCGTTGGTTCGAGTCCGACATGTGGCTCAAGCAGAAGAGTTTCGGAAACGGAACTCTTTTTTGTTTTCCAAAACCGACATAATTCCTCCTCTTTCGCGGAAATTCTCTATCTTTGCAAGTTATTTTAAATTGGATATGTCTGCGCCTAATAAATTGATAGAGAAAATCGAGGGCTTCACGCGGAAGTACTACCTCAACCGCCTGATACAAGGCGTGTTGGTGGGTGCTGTGCTGTGGATCGTCTTCTATCTGCTCATCAATGGGTTGGAATATTTTTCTTGGTTCCCGCCCAAAGGTCGTTTTGTGTTGTTTTTGTTTTTGCTTGCTGGTAGCGGTTTTGTTTTGGTGTATCATTTCCTCATTCCGCTTTTCAATCTCATCCGCTTCCGAAAGAAGATGTCGGTGGAACAGGCCTCGGTGCTTATTGGCAGGTTTTTCCCCGAAATCAAGGACAAGCTGCTAAACACTATACAACTGAGCAACCAGTTGGAGGCATCTAAAAGTAAGGTCGGCCCTTCGACGGGCTCAGGGGCCTCGGCTGATAATGATCTGTTAGCGGCGACCATTGAGCAGCGTAGTGCCCGCCTCTCCCCTATCCGATTTTCCGATGCCGTGGACTTGCGCGGTAATTTGAAATATTTGGGCATCTTTTTCGGCTCACTCCTATTATTAATTGCCTTGATGGTGTTCCTCCCGTCGTTTGCCGTGCAACCTACACAACGCATCGTCAACTATGAGCAGCATTTCGAGAAGCCCCTCCCCTATCAGGTTGAAATCGAGCAGGACGACATCGAGACCACCCAGGGCAAGGAAGTGAAGTTCAACATCCATGTCACAGGCGACCGCATTCCCGATGCCTTCTATGTGAAAAGCGACCTTGGACAGCAGCTGATGACCAAAGGCTCTGCCAACGACTTCAACTATACCTTCAAGAACCTTTTCAACGATTTGACCTTTAACGTGATTGGCGGCGAATACACCAGCCGTCCGTTGCATATCACGGTGCACCCCAACCCTACCCTACTCTCCTACCGCTGCGAGTTGCGTTATCCATCATACATCCACCGTACCAATGAGACTCTTGATGCCAAAACGAGACTCATCGTGCCCCAAGGTACCAAACTTATCTTTAGCTTCAGCACTCGCGATACCGAACAGATGACTGTCACTCGCGACTCGCTGATGACCGACCTGACGGCCAAAGATTATGTTTTTGAATACCAACTCGTGGCGGCACAATCCACCAAGTTCGAGGTGCAGGTGCAAAACACCTGGAACCAAACCATCGAGCCCCTCCCCTTCTCTATCGATGTGCTGCCTGATGCCTATCCAGACATTCGTGTGGAGTCGTTCGATGAGCAACTCTCCACAGATGTGTATTATTCGGGTCTCGTCACCGATGACTATGGTTTCAGTAAGTTGACGTTCAACTGCATTGTGAAGGAACCCATCGAAAAGAAAATCGTCAAGCCCGTCGCCCTCGACACAAAACAAACCCGAACCTCGTTCTTCTACCAATTCAATATGGACGACCTCGGCATTATGCCAGGACAAAACATGGAAGTTTATTTCGAGGTGTGGGACAACGACGGTTTCCACGGGCCTAAGTCAAAACGTTCGGAGACGTTTACTTACTACAAACCTTCGGAATCCGCTTTGGACAGCATCGCCAACCAGCAGTCGGAAGACATCATGGAACGCCTTCAGGAGAAATCGCAAGAGGCCGACAAACTGCAAGACGAAATCGAGAAGATGCTGCAAGATCTAATCCAAAAGAAGGATTTGGATTGGTCCGATAAAGAGAAAATGAAAGACCTGCTGGAGAAGCAGCAACAGATTCAGGATGAATGGAACAAGTTGCAGGAAGAGCAAGAGAAACTGTCCGATTTCATGAAGGAGCACGACATCGCCAACGAGGACCTCATCAAGAAGCAGGAGCAAATCAACAAACTTTTCGACGAGGTAATCCCCGAAGAATTGAAAAAGATGATGGAGCAGATCGACAAGTTGTTGGAAGAGATGCCGCGCGAGCAGATGCAGCAGATGATGCAGGACATCAAGAAAAACAACCAGTCGATGCAAGAGCTCCTTGACCGGAATCTTGCCTTGTTGGAACAGTTAAAGATGGAGAAAGACCTCAATGACTTGGCCAACAAATTGGATAAACTAGGGGAGGAGTTGCAAAAGCAAGAGTCTGAAAATCAGAATAAAGCAGGGGAGGAGAGCGAACAAAAATCGGCCGAGGAAGCCAAGGAGGAATTCGACAAGATGATGGATGAACTCGACCAACTCTTGGAGAAGAACCAAGACTTGCAACAGCCTTTCGACATGCAAAAAGACGAGGAGATGCAGGAAAGCATCGACCAAGACCTCGATAATGCTATGCAGAACGAACAGTCGGGCGAGCAACAACAGTCGCAGCAACAGAAGCAAAATGCTGGTCAGAAGATGCAGCAGATGGCCAATCAGATGATGCAGCAAATGCAGATGCAAGGCATGCAGCAGATGGCTGAGGACGCGCATTTGTTGCGTATCTTGCTTGAAAACGTAGTCCACGCCTCACACGAGCAAGAAGACCTCATGACAGAAATTGGAACTATGCGTTCAGACGACCCGTCGTTGGTTGAAAAGATCATCCATCAAAAGGACGTGGCTGATAACTTCAATATGGTCCGTGACTCTTTGCGTAGCATGGCCATGCGTCAGCCTATGATTCAGAATTTTGTGTTTGATGAGTTGCATACCATTGAAAATCAGACCGAAAACGCGATGAAGTATCTCAACGACCTGAAACTTTCGCAGGCCGTACGTCACCAACAGACTGCCATGATGTCGATGAACAATTTGGCGCTTATGCTGGCTGAATCGTTGGAGAACATGGAGAACAGCATGGATGCCATGGGCATGCCGATGTCATGCTCCATGCCTAAGCCTGGTCAAGGGCAACAGAGCCTGCAAAAGATGCAGCAATTACAGCAACAATTGAGCGAGCAACTGAAGCAGATGCAGCAACAAATGGAGAAATCGGGGCAGCAGATGCCCAACTCCATGAGTGAGGAATTCGCCCGTATGGCTGCCGAACAAGAAATGCTGCGACAAGGGATGCAGCAGATGCTCAACGACATGAAGGAAAACGGTCAGATTGGCGATGACGGGCTGAACGAAATCATCAAGGACATGGAGAAGTTGGAGGAGGAGTTGGTGAACAAGAAAATCAACCGGCAGATGATTGAGCGCAGCCAAAGGATTGAATCCAGAATGCTAGAGTCACAGAAGGCGCAGGAGAAGCGCGAACAGGAAGAAAAGCGCAAGTCCAATGAGTACAAAAGCTCGCATTTCGACCGCAAGATCGACGAGTATCTGTATGAGCAGTCGCTCAAGAAAAACCAAGAATTCTTGCGCAGCAATCCCATCGAATACGCACCTTATTACAAGGACAAAATCAACGAGTATTACCTAAAGAAAAACACGCATTGAGATGATCAGATTCAGCACATTGAATGTGGAGATGCCGCCCATCGAACCGCAGCGCGTCAAGGTTTGGATTGGTGAAGTGGTCAAGAAATATGGTAAGACGGTAGGGGAGTTGTACTACTATTTTTGCAGCGATGAAAAGTTACTGGAGATCAACAGAGAGCGTCTCGGTCACGACTTCTACACCGATATTGTCACCTTTCCGCTGACGGATTGTGAGACGGTACTTTCGAGTGAGTTTTGCATTAGCATTGACCGTATCAAGGAAAATGCCGTGACCTTTGGACGTAGCTTTGAGAGCGAATTGCATCGGGTCATCATCCATGGTGTGCTACATCTCATCGGTTTTGATGACCATACCAAGGAAGATGTAAAAGAGATGCGTGAAAAAGAGGAAGATGCGTTGAAACTATTATTTAGTTAATTGATTGTCAAAAAGTTATATACAATGTTTCCCGTGAAACACTGACAAAAAATGTATTTTGAACCGTATGATATCATCGTTGTAGGCGCAGGTCACGCGGGTTGTGAAGCAGCAGCAGCAGCAGCCAATATGGGCAGTAAAGTCCTGCTCGTCACCATGGACTTGCGGCTGTTTGCCTCCATGTCGTGCAATCCTGCCATGGGCGGTATTGCTAAGGGTCAAATCGTCCGCGAAATTGATGCTATGGGTGGCTATTCAGGCATTGTTTCCGACCGCACCATGATTCAATTCAGGATGCTCAATAAGTCGAAAGGTCCTGCCATGTGGAGCCCCAGATGCCAGAGTGACAAGATGATGTTTTCGGCAGAATGGCGCAGCCTATTGGAGAAGACACCCAATGTCGACTTCTGGCAAGATACTGCGGTGGGCTTACTCGTTGATGGTGATCAAGTGAAAGGGGTCAAGACCATGATGGGTGGCGACATTGAAAGTAAGGCTGTCATCCTTACCAATGGCACTTTTTTGAACGGTTTGATACATATCGGTGAACAGCATTTTTCGGGTGGCAGGATGGGTGAGGTGGCCAGTCACGGCATCAGCGAACAACTCAAAGAACTCGGTTTTGAGGTCAAGCGGCTGAAGACGGGAACACCCGTCAGAATCGATGGTCGAACGATAGATTTCAGCAAGCTTGTAGAGCAAAAAGGTGACGATGAAGTGGTCGGTTTTTCCTATACAGAACCCTTCAAAATCTCGAAACAAAAAAGTTGCTGGATTGCCCATACCTCATTAAAGGTACACGAAACACTCCGAAAAGGGTTCAAATATTCGCCCATGTTCAATGGTCGAATCCAAGGTGTGGGACCGAGGTATTGTCCTAGCATTGAGGACAAAATTGAGCGCTTTTCGGGTAAGGACAGCCACCAGCTTTTCGTGGAACCCGAAGGTTGGACCACCCAAGAATATTATCTCAATGGATTTAGTTCGTCGCTGCCAGATTATATCCAATACGAAGCTTTGAGACAAATCGAAGGCTTCGAAAATGCCAAAATCTATCGACCAGGCTACGCCATCGAGTACGATTATTTCCCACCTGAGCAGTTACACCATTCGCTGGAAACAAGACTTGTTCATGGCTTATATTTCGCTGGCCAAATCAATGGAACGACGGGTTATGAAGAAGCCGCTTGTCAAGGCATGATGGCGGGTATCAATGCGAGTTTGACGCTGCGTGACGAACAACCCTTGGTCTTATCCCGAACACAGGCGTATATCGGCGTCCTCATCGATGACCTCATCACAAAAGGCGTGGACGAACCCTATAGAATGTTTACCAGTAGGGCAGAATACCGCATCCTGTTGCGACAAGACAATGCCGATGCACGACTGACGGAATTGTCGTACAAACTCGGTTTGGCCAAAGAAGAACGCTACCAAAAGTACTTAGATAAACAGACAAAAGTCGAGGAGATTAAGAATTTCTTAAACGAGACTTATGCCTATCCAGATGAAATCAACGGTCTTTTGGAGCAAAACGAAAGCTCAAGGATTGAGCAAAAAACGAAACTGTCGTATTTGCTTTTGCGTCCTCAAATTGGTCTTTCTGACATGATTAATACCTTACCATCACTTGAGCAGTATAGGGGAGAAGACCGATTCGTCAAAGAGTGTTTGGAAGAGGCCGAGATCCAAATCAAGTATGACAGTTACATCCAAAAGGAAAAGGAACTGGCTGAAAAGCTCGATCGATTGGAGTACATCAAACTTCCAAAAGATTTCGATTATCATACCATCCAATCCCTGTCATACGAATGCCGTGAAAAACTGAATCGCTACAAACCGGAAACCCTAGGACAAGCGTCAAGAATCAGCGGGATTTCACCTGCCGACATCAATGTGTTGGCCATATTTTTAGGAAGATAACGAGATTGTTTCACATGAAACACTGAAAAAATGAACAATAAATGTCCATGGTGCGGCTCCGACAAGGCACAGATCAATCTCTGGTTGAAGGATGAATTCCTTTCCAAAGAAGATTTCCATATTTGCGAATGTCTCAATTGCGGCCTGCTATATACCATGCCCCGACCGAGCAAAGAGAAAATCGGCGATTATTACAAGTCGGAAGAGTATTACAGCCACCAGGAAAACAAGAAAGGATTCATTCCGAAAATCTATGAAGGGGTAAAAAAGGTAAATCTGAATTACAAATACAATCTTGCCACAAAAGATATAAAAGCAGGAAAGCTTTTGGACATTGGTTGTGGAGTTGGAGACTTTTTACACACAGCGGAAGAACACGGCTGGCATTGTACTGGCATTGAACCCTCAGAAGAGGCCAAAACCATTGCAAGAAAAAGAATCAAAGCCGACATCATTGCAAGTGAAGACTTGGAACAAATTCCTGATGGAAGCTTTGACTTGATTACCATGTGGCATGTATTGGAACATGTAGACAATTTGAAATGGCAGGTCGAACAGTTGCAACGACTCGTCAAGCCCCAAGGTAGGATTGTTATTGCCGTGCCCAACTATAAATCATACGACGCCCAGTTCTACAATGAACTTTGGGCGGCATATGACGTGCCGAGACATTTGAGCCATTTCAACAAGACTACGCTAACAAAGATTTTCAAATCAAAGGGGTTGGAGTTGAAAAAGACAGATAAGCTAGTTTGGGACGCTTATTACATCTCATACATGAGTGAACAATACAAACATCATTCGCTGCCATTAATAAAAGGTGCTTTTAGAGGGCTGGTCTCAAATTTTAAGGCAAGAAGGTCAGGCGAGTGGTCAAGTATGGTGTACATTTTTGAGAAAAAATAGAAAAATCCAAAATTTGGCCGTTTTTGGGCGATTTAAGACATTTTGATGGGTTTTTGAAATACGGGTCAAATCGGCGGAAGAAAAGCGAAATTATTAAAGGTTTTATAACTAACACAATATCAACACAAAACCGCAGTTTTAAGAAAAAAGAGCGCATGAAAAGCAAAAGAACAAGAAAATTAGGAATCAGTCTGTGTTGGATCAGCATCGCCTTATGGCTTTTGCTTGCCGCGTTCTTTTATTTCATCTTGAACGAAAACTTTATTCAGCATAACGTTCAAAGATCCGTGCTCAAGATGGATAACGAAATGCGAATGTTGATTGACAAGGGCCTCAACCATGACGAACTTGAAAAGAGCCAAACGGGGTTGACTGTTTTTATGAACGACACCTTAGTGTTTTGGAACCGCAACGACGTTAACCCAAAATTGATGAAGCGAAAAGTCAAGATTGGACATGATACGATATGCCCAATGCTTTTCGGAGACTATTATGTAAAGTCGTATGAGAGAGGGAGCATGACTTACTTCGTGTATCAATTAGTCAACACAAGCTATCAAATCGAGAACCACTATTTCGAAAATCGTTTTCAGACCCTACCAAAGTTCATTGATGCCAAGGTTTCTTTCTCCAACACTGATAACGGAACGGCGTTATTAAACAAGGACGGTAAAGTTTTGGCACATTACCAATTCACGGACCAACCTAAGCTTAAAGAGCCATATAGGTATTTATGGCATTTGCCTTTTGTAATATCATTCATCATAGGCTTATGTTTAGCGTTCGGAAAACGTCGCGAGGCAATTCCAGGTGAAAAAACCAAATCACGAGTCATTGAAATAGGCTTGGCGATCATTATATTGGTATCCATCATTGGGACATACGTTTACTATAAAATCAGTGAAAGTCGGGAAAACGAACAAATGGAACGGCAGGCACAAAAACTGATGGAAAAACGTGACGAAGCGTTTGAAAACAGTTATGCCCAATTTGCCGAACAACTAAAAGCCGATACAAACATCCGAGAGATGGTTTTTGCCGAAAGCAACGTGCTATCCGAAGTTATCCTAGGATACTCTAAAGACTTGCTCTACGATGAAACCATGCAAAACTATATCTCTACGCTTACGCTTTGTGCGCCAGATGAGGAAATCAGCATACAACCCGAGGGGTATGTCACCAACTGTGACAACTACTTCCTTGAAAAGTTGGTAAACAATAAGCAGAAAAGGGTAGGAGATGGCTTATTTTTCATGGACTATTATACTTTGGATCCCAATTACTTAGGTAAAGTCAAGATTGTATCCAAAGACTCTTTGCAACAAAAAAACCTCTATTTTGAGTTTTACAAACCCATCGCTCCCGAAGGCTTTGGTTTCCCACAACTTTTGAAAGAATCCAATAGCCAGAAACCCTACGATTATTCGGTGGCCAATTATCGTGATAACCTCCTTGTTTATAAATATGGTCGCTATGTCTATCCCAATTTCATGAACAGTCTGAAACTCAAAGACCATGACTTTGCCTATAGCCGACATTATAAACATTATGCCATCATCGACAAAGAATATAATGCCATCGTCATCAGTACACCCACAAAAGGCTTGTCAGCAATCACCGCACCCTTTGCTGTGTTCTTCTTGGGTTTAGCACTACCTTTCTTGCTGATTATCTGGTTAATAAGACCTATAGAACATACCAAATGGCGTGACAGAAGTCTGCGCAGAAGGCTTCAAAATGTCATTTTCTCGACGCTTGGCATCTCATTCCTCATCGTTGGACCTGTTTCGATCTTCTACATGCAAACCTTATACAACCAAAAAACCACGGCATCACAATTTGAAACCACACGAACCCTTTCGATGGAGATGCGTAATGACCTCGATTTCAATACCTTAATGAGAACAGCATCGAAGGACACTTGGACGGAAATCCTACAACACTATGCCACTACATTTTTCACTGACTTGAACCTTTACCAACTTAACGGACAGCTGTTGGCCACTACACGCCCGGAAATCTTTGATTTGAACCTGCAAGCTCCGCTCATGAATGCCGATGCCTACCAACAAATGCACCGCAACAAGGCGCTTTTCTTCACCCATGAAGAGCATCTCGGCAAGGGCAAATACGAATCCTCTTACATCCCTATCGCTGACGAACATGGTAATACCTTAGCCTATCTGAACACACCTTATTTCTCAAGTGCCACCGACTTGCAGAAAGAAATCAAGGACTTTGTGCTCACCTATATTAATATCATCCTAGTTCTATTAGGTATTGCACTGATATTCATTCTTCGCCTCACCAAACGATTGACAGAGCCTTTGTCGTTGATTCAGAATAAATTAGGTGACATCAAAATCGACCAAAAGAACGAGCCGATTGAATGGAAAAGAGATGACGAAATCGGGGCATTAGTCAAGCAATACAACCAACTCATCGTGGAGTTGGAAAAGAGTGCCGCCGAGCTGAAACGTACCACGACCGAATCGGCATGGCGTGGCGTGGCAAGACAAGTGGCCCACGAAATCAAGAACTCGCTCACTCCCATGAGGCTCAGTGTGCAGCTGTTGCAACACAACATCGACAATGGTAAAGCCACACCAGAACAAATCCAACGCACCACTAACACATTGATTGAACAAATCGATGCCTTGTCAGACATTGCTTCCTCGTTCTCGCGTTATGCCAAACTGCCTGAAAACCACCCCCAACCTGTGGATTTGGCTGAACTAGTCGGTAACGTCGTGAACCTCTACGACAATGCTGAAAACATTGCATTCCATTACGATTTCGACAAGACAAAAGACCATACCTACAATGGTGATAAGACCAACCTGAACAGCGCGGTAAGCAATCTCGTCAAAAACGCCGTTCAAGCTATTGGTTCAAAGCCAGAGGGTCGTATAGATGTCAGCTTGAAAGATAAGGGAACATCCTTTGTCGTCAGCATAAAAGACAACGGCAAAGGCATTAAGGAAGAAGACAAAGACCGCATTTTCCTACCCAATTTCACCACCAAAACGGGCGGCTCGGGCGTGGGACTTTCACTGACTTATAACATCGTGCAGGCCGCTGGAGGAACGATTTCATTTGAGAGCCAAGAAGGGGAGGGGGCGGAGTTTGTCATCGAATTGCCGAAAAATTGAAAGAGACCCAATATAAAAAGGAATTAAACGTTTATTTAGGACAAGATAAACCAACATGGCAGAAAACAGATTAGGCTCCTTGGCGAAGCAAACCGCCATTTATGGCTTGAGCAGTATCATCGGCAGGTTCTTGAACTACCTGCTCGTGCCGCTGTATACCTATAAAATCGCCGCTGAATCAGGTGGTTACGGCATCGTTACAAACCTGTATGCTTACACCGCCTTGCTTCTTGTTATCCTGACCTTCGGCATGGAGACGACTTTCTTCCGTTTTTCGAACAAGGAAGGCGTTGACCCTAACAAAGCCTTTTCCACCTCAGCCTTGGCCGTAGGTTTGGTCTCTCTGCTGTTTGTGTTTTTGGTTAGTGTTTTCTTGGGACCTATCTCCAACGCGCTACATTATGCCACCCATCCCGAGTACGTGGAAATCATGGCCATTGTCGTGGCCTTGGATGCCTTCCAAGCCATCTTATTCGCCCGACTGCGTTACGAAAACAAGGCCATCA
>JAEEGG010006152.1_pt1 | contig 28226 bp, 11 predicted proteins | sample 9134161 | NCBI WGS metagenome assembly JAEEGG01 (sample SAMN16246543, study PRJNA631951) | gut metagenome | biome: gut microbiome; feature: rumen; material: CR-attached | host: Bos | place: Iran: Karaj | collected 2018-10 | reverse complement strand
AAATATTGTACAAAAAGGCCATTGATTACCCAGAAGCATCAAAATCTCTAAATGATTTGCTATCAAATCCTGCTTATGCCGAAATATTGGAAAAACACAAAAAGGATTTGAAAGAATACAAGGAAAAAGTAGGTGAATACTATAACGCGTATTCAATGGTGGATAAATGGTTTAATGATTTTTCAGATGAAGACAGGGAAAAGTATATGGAGCAATTCGAAACAAGGATTATCAATGGTGTATACACGATTTTCACATATAATGATGAATTAAAGAAAAAAATAAAGGACTTTGAAGAATACAAGAAAAATAATCCTAATAGTTTTCAGGAACGGTATTCAATGTCAAAAAGAAAGATTAGAAAATGGATTTCCGAAACTTCAGACGAAGAGTGGGAAGAGTATATGCAGGATTTTGAACCTAATATTGATTTAATAAATGAAATACTTAGTATTCGCGATTGGCGGAATTCGCTTATACTTTAAAACTAATTATCTATGTATAAGCATATTGTACTTAATCAGCCGCACGCTTCTGTTGAAGGATTATACGATAACCAATTGAGTTATTGGCAAATCAACACCGATTTTATCAATAATGTGGTTATTCCGTGGACTGATTGGCATACAGATTTCTTATTCAACCAATTGCAGGACGTACGCATCAAAAGAGTTCGTTTCCCATATTCTCGTTTTATTGTTGATGCAGAGCGTTTGTGGAACGACCCTTTAGAATCGGTAGGTCAAGGTATAGTGTACCGACAGTTTGGGGCGCACAGTAGGAATGTTCCGAAAAATGTCGAAACCCGATTAAAAAGACTATGGCAATGGCATCAAAAGCAACTTGTCAAAACATTGCAACCAGATGCATTATTACTTGACTGTCATTCATTTCCATCACATTTAAGCGATGTTGATATCTGTATTGGATATAACAATGACTGGTCGAAACCCGATGACAAAACCATATCGAAGGTGGCGGATATGTTTGACGGTTATGGTTATCGGGTTGGAGTGAACAATCCTTACAGCAATTCGGAAACACCATCGTGCAATTTCCGTTATTATTCACTAATGCTTGAAGTAAACAAGAAATGCTATCTGCGCCATCGAAGTATCGAACTGCGCACGCCGAAACATTTTAAAAAGCCAGTGCAAGATGTTGTTTTATTGGTGCAAAAAGAACTGTTGAAATAAATTGATTTGTATTATTGTATATGTAAAATTTTAAAAATGAATGAATATGGGTAAATTATTTGAAGTACTAACAAATTTTGTTAATGAAGTGAATAGCAATGTTGAAATTGAAAAACTCGAAGACAAATTTAATGAACTGGCACGGGTATTTCTTTATGGCGGCTATATTAAAGTGCGCGATGATTACAGAATTTATATCCGAACAGTTGAGTTTTATTTCCATAGTGAGAAAGAAAATGGTATACACGACCCAATTGTGTACCATCGCAATGGAAAGGGATTAAAAAAAGTTCCATACTTTCCTCTTATGACGTTACACTCTCACGATTCTGGTTATGACGTTACTTTTGAAAAAGAACAAGAATATAGAGCATCAGTTCTCATTCGTTCATATGAAGTTGTGGACAATAATGGTCATTATTTAGAATGGAACAAAAAGGATATGTTTGAAGAACAATCTTCATATAAATTTAACACTCAATCTTTATATCTTCGTAAATTGTTAAATGGCTTTTCTATCTGTGGAGAAAATGGTATTAAATGGGTGGATGAGTCAAGAAAGCAAACATCCCAACTCTTGATAAAAGCACGAGAACGTGTTTATCAAATAGACGCAGACGGTAAAAAAGTAAAATGCACACGAAAATGGAGTTTTACACGAAAAGAACAGGTATAAGTGGTAGCGCTAAGTACAAAACACTTCCCAACATTAGTCTGTGAAACTCTGTGTAATCAGTGTTCCCGATAGTTATCGGGACTGTGCGAGAAAACCCAGTGCGATAATTACCACAAAAAAAGCCGTCCAAATCGGGCGGCTTTTTCATTGCTATTTAAACACTGATTAAATGTTCTTTCCGTGCTCGAGCAGCAGAGTGTGAGTCGGCTGGTCGCAAACTTCGCTTGGGCCGAAGTATTGGATTGGGCCTGGGTAAACGAAATCGGTGTTGATTGCCCACTCGTCGCGTTTCGAAGCGAAATACTTGAACGGACCGCCGTCGAGTTTCACAAGAGCCTTCTGGATAACAGGTTTCATCTTGCCGTTACGTTTTTCCATATTCATCATTGCGGTGATAGGAATACCGCCCGAAATCCATTTGTCGGCAGGCTCGGTGGTGTTGCGAACCGACGACATATAGCCAGTTTTGCCAGCGCCAATCAGCATTGAAGCCGTGTAGCCCAGCGAGTAGCAGTAGTCAGCGTCGAAGTTCGACGGAGCGGCGCAGCGGCCTTCGTAGCCGAAGAAGTGGTGCTGTGTGGCGAATTTGCCAACAAACTTGCCCGATTTCTTCCACTCGGCTAGTTTCTTGCCAACCATTTCGGCAAGCAGTTGCTCGGTCTCGATGAGCGACACCTGAACGTTTCCGTGCGGGTCGCGCTCAAGAGCCAACTGACGCGAAACGGCCACAGGCAGACTCTCGAATATGGCGGCGTTCTCTTTCGACAGATGCTTAACCACATAGTCGATTTTCTGGTCGTCGGCAACCTTGTCAAACTCGGCCTGGTTGGCGGCCAGCATATCGTTCAACTCTGAAATCAGTTTCTTGATGGCAGGAATAAACTCGATAAGTCCCTCTGGAACAAGCACAATACCGAAGTTCAGGCCTTTGGCGGCACGGTTGGCAACCGCTTGCGCGATGTAGGTCACAATGTCGTCGAGCGACTGGTTCTTGGCCTCAACCTCTTCGCCGATGAGCGTGATGTTCGGCTGAGTCTTCAGTGCGCACTCAAGCGTTACGTGACTTGCCGAGCGGCCCATAAGTTTAATGAAGTGCCAGTATTTCTTTGCCGAGTTGGCGTCGCGCTGAATGTTACCGATAACCTCAGCGTAAACCTTTGTGGCAGTGTCAAATCCGAAAGAAGTCTCAATCATTTCGTTCTTCAGGTCGCCGTCGATGGTCTTCGGGCAGCCGATAACCTGAATGCCGCATTTCTTTTGCAGATAATATTCAGCCAGAACGCAGGCGTTGGTGTTCGAGTCGTCGCCACCGATGATAACGATGGCCTTGATACCCAGTTTGTTGCAGATTTCAATACCTTTGTCGAACTGCTCAACTTCCTCAAGTTTTGTACGGCCCGAGCCAATGATGTCGAAGCCGCCAGTGTTGCGGTACTCGTCAATAATGTCGGCAGTCAGTTCAACATATTTGTGGTCAACCAAGCCCGAAGGACCGCCCAGGAAACCGTAGAGTTTGCTGTTGGGGTTCATTTTCTTCAAGCCGTCGAACAAGCCAGAGATGACATTGTGTCCGCCCGGTGCCTGTCCGCCCGAAAGGATAACACCCACATTCACAGCGTCATACTTCTTTGCCTCGCCGGCAACGAATTGGATAGTCGGCATTCCGTAGGTGTTCGGGAAAAGTTTTTTGATGTCGGCCTGGTCGGCAACCGATTGAGTTGCAGCGCCTTCGTTCAGCACGACATTACCTTTAAGGGCAGCCGGCAACTTTGGCTGATAGGCGGCCCTTGCAATCTGTAATGGACTCTTTTTCATTATGTTACGTTTTTAAAATATATTTCACATTCTATCCGCAAATGTATCATTTATCATCAATTATCGGAATCGAATAATGAACAATTTGTTAGGCCGAATTCAATATCTTTTTCTCAACCGGCTGATGAAAAAAAAGCCCCCAAAATGGAGGCTTTTCATTCAAATACGATTCAGTTTTATTCAACCACAAACTTGCTGACTGTCTGACCATTGTCAGTGAATACTTTTACCAAGTAAACCGACGGCTGCAGATTCCAGTCGGAAGCGTCGATCTGGAATGCCGACATTCCGTCAGTGCTAATGGTGCGGTCGATAAGCGTTTGTCCGCTCATGTCGGCAACCACATAGCGTAACTTGCTGCCAGTGATACCACTAACCGAAATCTTTATGTTCTGGCACTTGCCCGGGTTGGGTGCGACGGAGGCCTCCAGCACGGGATGCTCGGCGTCTTCGACAACAACCGAAACCCATTCGGCAGCCACTGTGGTGTTGCCATCGAAATCTGTCTGGAGCAAACGATAGTAATGCGTTCCAGCCGACAGGTTGATGTGCAGATAACTATAATCGGCGCCCTCTCCTGCTCCGCCTTTGGCAGCAATAGTGTCGATAGTCTCCGATTCGCCGTCGAACATGTGCTCAACGATGAAATAATCGTTGTTATGCTCCGACGCAGTGCTCCAAGTGAGCCGTACATCGGCATTGTTGTCAGCAACCACTGCATCAAACGATAGGAGTTCGATGGGGAGAGGATTCTCAGCAGGATTCATTGTGCCAAAGGTTACAGCCAAACCACCACCGGCAGCCAAAGTGTGTGGTGTGTTTGCGGTAAGTGTGCGTCTAGTGCTCTGACGCATTGTAGCACGTGGTGTTGTATAATCTCCTTTTATTGTCACCTTCTGTGCCGAAGTAATGTGTCCTTTATCAACAACATATTCAACACTTCCCTTTCCGATGCTTTTCCACTTTCCATTCTCAACCACTGCCACCAGCAAGTCTTCTGGTTTGTAAATCTGGCTATACGCCGAATCGTTCCAATAAAGAGTCAGATAAGCCTTTGTTTCGTTGTCGGTACCCAAATGCCACGATTCAAGATGACTAACTTTCTTTAGCGACTCATCGAGATTAGCAACCAACGGCGGTTTTGCGGTGACATACTCAGCAACCATATAAACCGATGCTGACAAGCCTGCCACGCCAATCTGTGCCAAACCATGCGCTTCAGAGCCTATCGGGAACGTAAAGTCGGCCTTACCATTCTTCTGCATTTGGCCAATAACATACGAATTGGCGGATCCTAATGATGATGTAGCATCCTTGCCCAAGCAGAGACGTGCATTTGATTTCGAACGCAAAATACCTTGCTCAAGTTCCAAATTACCATCAACAACAATACCTGTACCCAAATCGACACCCGACTCGCCCGGTGCTGAATTATTAATGGTCAGGTTGTAGAGCGGCTTGTTCGGTGTTATGGCGAGTCGTTGCTTGCCACTACCGCACATAATCAGATTGGTTGTGCCTTTCAAATCGCCCGCAGAGTTGATTGTGAAATCGCCCTTCAAACTGATATCCTTACCTATGCCTGTGAGCAGAGTGTATTTTTCAATGCTGATTGAACCGTTAACCTCAATGTCACTGCTGAGAGTCTTGGTGTATTTCTTCATATCATCATTTCCTCCGCGAAGCACAAGGTCATAGCACGATTTCAGATTAAGTATCTGATTATCAACATCGCCACCCATAATCACCTTCGATCCTTCTGCTGCCGTAACTGTTGCGTCGGCGGCAAATACATCTTTCATGAAGATGATTTGTGAACCTGAACCCAATTCCAACTCGCCATCTATTGTGGCATTTCCATGAACAGTAAGAGTCATATTGTCTGCCACTTTGAGTTTTCCATTACTGGTTATCGTCATATCGTAGCAGTGTCCCTCGGCCAAAACTGTCGGGTAAATACTAGTGGTAACCTTATCAACCTTGATATTAACAGTTGCTTTTGGACGATATTTACTCGGATCCCAGTTCGCATTAGTTATAAATACGTTGTCGGCCGCATTCTCCAACCAAGTAATTGTCGGATAAGAGAATCCAAATGTTATTTCGCCTGATGCAGTCAACGGCAAGCGTGAAATAAGCCAGCCTTCAGCAGTATCTCTCTCAAATCCCGGAGCAGGATGCAAATCATCATTCTTTATCATCTCGCCCATACGAGTCCACTTGTTGCCGGTGTATAAAACAACCGATAAAACATCCAAATCTTCCAAACCACTCAACGTCCTACTCATCCAATGAAGTGTGACACGTGGCATGTCGGTACCAGAAATACGGTTAAGTGTCCAATATTCTTTCTTACTGATTGAGTTCACCGCTTCGCCCAAATTAGTCTGGTTTTTAGGCATTTCGGCTTTATAAGAAACTTGATATGTGCCTGTTCCTGTGAAATCACTGATTTCAATTGGCGCGTAACGGTCATTGCTGCCTATCGGGAATTTAAATCCGCTTTCTGCATCGACTTTCTTGATAGCACCATTGATGTAACTTATTTTTCCTCCGTTCAATATTTCAGCATCAGACTCAAGGCAAACAATACCCGAAGAATTGAACACTCCTTTCGCAAGATTCAGTTTGCCTGAAATAGTCTGCTGATGAGTTGTAGAAACTGCCGTTGACGAAGAAGTGTTGTTGATTTCAAGATTGGTGAACGTTTCCGGCTTACCAATGGTCTGCATCGATGTGCCTACAAACTTAACCCAACCTGAACCGCCAATGAAAGTATTCTCTATTGAAGTTGATGCCGGACGTTTCCAATCGCCACGACAGGTAATATCAACTTCATCCATGGCTTGAACGGTCGAGCCGACGGTGATATTCCGAATAACTTCGATACCAGACTCAATTTCCTTCTTTCCGTTACCAGTGAATTCAACATCGTAGAACGTCAAAAGACTCGCTGGTGAGGACAGTCTCTGGAGAGAGCCTCCATTCATCTTGACTGTACCATTACCATGCAGGAAAGTACCGGCCTTATTGATGAAATTGCCGCCAACCTCGAGTATGCCACCATTGCAATTGACAGTTCCGCTCTCAATTGTGAAATCGTTCTTGACCACAAGCGATTTGCCAGGTTCAACCGAGAATGTCACAGTTGTACCATCTTCATTCTTGACTATGAAATTGTAGAACGGACAACCATTCATTTCTATGTCGCGGTTGAGCGATGACTGCCATACGACTGTCGAACTGTTTCCATGGTCGAATGTTCCGGCATTAGAGAACTGACCTTTGATAAAGACTGAATCGTAGGCTGTGAATTTGGCATTCTTTCCGATAATCAATCCAAATTTGGCATCTTCAACTTTAAGTTTACGTCCGGCGTTAAGGGTAAGCGATGCACCTTCGTACAAGGTTATTCCCTTCGCACACGCATCACCATCGTTATCATTGTAAACAATCGGATACAAGCCGCTATTTACAGGATAAATGTGAACTTGCGTTTCTGATGTTGGGTAACCTGCATCGCCAGCCGGATTCTCCCAGTTCAACTCATTATCCCAACGCGTTCCGTTTTCATCATAGTCAGGAACAACGCCGCCACCAATCCACTGCAAGACTTTACCTGAATATTTCCAAACTATTGCACCGGTGATGGCAGATTTATCATCATCCTCAAAGAATCGGCTTGCCACAACGCCTACTGCATCAACGAAACAAATCACACCGTTGGTGGAGGCATCAACACGTTTTGCATTGACATCAGGACCTGCGTTGAAATAAACATTGCTGATTTTGATTGTGTCGTTGTTGTCTGTTCCGAAATTGTTTTCGAACCAAATGTAACGTCCGCCCGGTGCGCCGCTAACAAATTGTCCGTTCGACAATGTTCCACTGATTACAGCGCTTGAGAATAAATGCACACCAACTGCATTGATTCGCTCAATCTTATATTGATTTGCAGCAATGGTTCCATATACATTGAAAGCATAGGTTCCGTTTATCTTCTGCGATGTAATAATGGCATCATGGTTAACATCGCCCTCCAGTGAAATTGTACCGGCAGTGTTGACATTGATAATCGCATTGTTTCCCATTTTGAGTTTACCGTCGCGTCCCAAAACCAGTGTGCCAGTAATGTTCGCATTATCAACACCCGTACCATCTCCGATGTTGAGTTCGCGTGACACTGCATTGAGCGTTCCGCCGTCAATATCAAGATTTCGGGTTACAAACAAGTCGTTACCATCCAGATTGTAAGTTCCGCCCTTGACAGTCACATTATAGTACGAGTTTCCACCCGGATTGAACTTGTGACCTGCCGGATCGGCCGGCGTTGCGGTTCCACCAAGTATGAGTGTTCTGGTCTGCGGAATGAATGTTGAATTGTTGATAAAACTACCACCGACAGTAACATCGTACGATGTTACATCGAATACGCCCTGCTCGATGATGAAATTGCCACCAACCTTCATGGCCGCCTGAGCCTGCATTGTACCGTTGTTGTCAATCACCAGATTGTTGAAGTTCTGAGTACGATTCTGAATGGTTTTAACACCTACACCCGACATAACCACAGTTCCCTCGCCTGCGGCAAATTTACCCTTCGTGCCGATAACCCAGTTGCCACCAAGTTTGAGAGTATCAATTACCGAGTTCATGGTCAGTGTGCCTTCAATAGTCACATCGGATGTGGCATTAAGTGCACAACGGACGGTATCAATGTTATCAGTTGTAATTTTTATTGTCAGATAAGCGCCATTGTTTACTGTAACCCGTTTGGCGGAAGCAGCGCCACTGTCTTTCGCCAGATAAGTGATAACCGGATAGTTTCCATTTGCCGTTACAGGTATTATAACATTGTTGTCGGCTGTTGGAATATCGGTAGCGACAGGGCTACCATTCAATTTGGCTATCCAGTTGCCCTTATCCCACCAATCTTCGCTCTTAGCGCCTGTCCAAGTGTATTCAACATCACCCGTCCACCTGATTTTATTATGGGGGTCGTTCTCGTATAATTCGCCGGCAAGCAGACCTGTTGCATTGAATACTTCAATCTCTCCTTCCGACGATTCTACTTTACGGATATTGACCGCACCACCTCCAGGGTTATTGGGGAATGATATGTTTTTGATTTTTCCATCTAAATCATCGCCTTCCATGCGCTGGTTGTTTCTGATATCAAGGCAGACACCACCTGAAACCACATTGCTGAACACTCCATTACTGAAATTCATTTTTCCATGAATGGTTGCGCCATCAGAAATGATAAGGCCTTGTTTTGCCAGATATGAGAAGTTGTAGTAATTGGCCATAATCATACCACCCGACTCTACTGTGAAATAGTAACGCCCGCTGTTGTTGGTTATCAACGCATAATTAGATTCATCACCCAAGGCTTGGAACACTCCACCATCTTTCACAACAAGTGATGTTCCGTCACCAATGCGAAGTTTGCCGCCTTCGGTAACCTGGTATGTTCCATAGATGGCAATATTATCGAGCGAGTTGCCCAAAGTGGCCACATGGTGATTCTGGCAGAATGTGCCTTGCTGCAACGTGAAGTTCCCATATACAGTAATGTCGTCGCTCAATTCGAATGTGCAATTACCATTGAGAGTCAAATCATTAAGAATCGAGCCATTGGTTTGGATGCTGCAATTGCCATCAGAGTGTCGCAACTCATAGTGTCCTGATTGAGATATGATTCCCGAGCCGCCAACTGTCACGTCACCGCCAATTCTGACACGATATCCGCTGACACAGTGCATCTTTCCGCTCGTCACATAAAGCGAGCCGTCAATGTTCAGGTCGACCGAAGATGCGTAGAACTGCTGACCTTCGGGCTTGTCAATCTCAATATCGTAGAACGGATTCTCTACCGATACGCCAAGATAGGCACATTGGGTGCCATTGCTACCATTGAAGATTACACGGCCTTCACCTGGTTCGAATGTGCCCGAGTACTGGTTATACCAGTGCTGACCAACATAAATATTCTTGTTGTTGGAGCGTAGCGTACCACCATTTTCATAGAAATACAGATTGTTAACCACTACAATATGACCTTCGAGCGTTTTAACGGTGTTGCTGTTCAGATACAAATTGCCGTATTTGGCCGCACGTATGGTCTGATTCATCGGACCGCTGTAGTACGAGTAGCAAGTTGAACCGCCAGGTACTTCGTAATAAACAAATGTCGGATAATTGTCATCACCTCGAGCATATACATTCGATTTGTTGCCCATCACGAATGTACCACTACTTGTGATATGATTTACAAGCATATCCAGTGTGCACGATTCCATATTCAGGTTACCTGTCATTGTAACATCGCCACTGATATATTTTGTGTTCAGTGTCATATCAACATCGTGGAACTTGCCGCCCCAGATATACTGGGCATGGTTGGCGTTGAACACAATCTTGCCAGTACCCTCGTAATTGCCGGCACTTTCCCAATAATAACCTGTGAAGGTATGTGTCTCGCCACCATCGTTGAATCCTGCACCGCTGTTAATCAACACATTACCTTTAATTGTAAGTGAGCATCCTGCCGCAGCCTTCATCACTGCCGAACCTTCAACAATAACGGTGCGCGCGGTACGGCTGCTGTTGTTGTATTTTGCGTCAAATGTTCCGCTGATCAGTTTTGTTCCTGTGTTAGAGAAGGTTACACGATTGAACTTACCATTCTCAATTGTCTGATTGCCTCCCACAAACTTCACATAACCAACAATATCGTTATTATAACCACCTTCGGAGGCGATACTGAAATTACCGCCAATGTTGTAGGTATAGTCTGCTGACGATGGCCATACAAGACCTTTATTTACAATGAAATCGCCATTGAAGTTGATAGTGGTTCCCGTAAACATATAGGTAGCATCGCCCTCAAACTGGACATTGTTGAAATCAGATCTGCGCGGCACAATCGAAACACTACCTCCTTTTGCTGCAAATATCACTGTTCCGTTCTGCGGCACGAAGTATCCCTTTTGAGCAATATTCCAGTCACCCATAACTTTAACATCAGCGACATCTTCAATAGCGAACACACCGCCATCCTGAACCTCAACCGTGCCATTGACAAACAACGACGGCAAATCCAATGTCTTGGTGATATTTTCGATTGTAAGAGAGCCTTTTGTGATTGTAAGGTTCTTGCACTGAGCGCCCGTTGTACCTTGCTTATATATAATAGGTGCGTTCGATGTCATCGGGATTCTGACCGAATGGTCCTTGTCAGGAACCTGCATCGGTCGCCAGTTACGCCTGTCGAACCAATCCTGACTGACTTTACCCGTCCATTCAATCTGGTCAATAGCCGGCCATTCGATGTTACAAACCAATTCATGCCCCTCAAGACTCTCGCCATCCGGTAGGTCGGTGTGCAACTTGTACTCCGGCCAACCAAGCGCACCATTTATGGTACCTTTAATTATGATATGGTTTGGCAAACTGAAATTACGCGAAATATTGAAATGGTGACCGACTGTCGGCGTACCGCCGTGATTGAACGCAATGTTCTCAATCGGATTTTTCATTTTATCGACATTGATAGTCAGATAAACCAATGAGTCAATCTTAACATTGTCATCTGCCTGGAACGGATTTTTGTAGCCATAAGTTGTGTACATGTTCGACCAGATACCATCCGACAAGTTGTTATTGTCGTCAATAATCGCACCATTATTGATAACGAATCCAGATGGTGCCAGATACTGAACTTGATAGAATCGTGCTGCCAGTTTCGCCCCCTTGTTAATAGTTATCTGGGTTCCATGCGTGTCATGTTTGCTTGAACTTCTTGTAATTACCGCATTTGCACTTGGAGAGCCAACCATCGTCAATCTTCCGTTGACTGTCAGATAAGGATAGCCATCCAAATGGTCGAACTGAAGTGACGCTCCAGCATCAATATGAAGTTCACCACCTTTATTGACTGTTATTCCCTCACCATCTGGATAATACGGCGGGTCGGTCAGATTAGTGTCATCGTTACCGATTACCAATGTGTTATGATTCAGACAGAGAACTGCTCCGGTGTCAATCACCATGTTGTTTTTCAACTGCATCTTGTCTTGCAACAGGAATTTTGATGTATCAGTTGCAACCATTTTGGTAGTCTTATGGAACACCACATCACTGAACCACTGCTCGTTAGTTTTAATTTTTCGGGTTTTGCAAGCCTCCTTCGACTCAAAGAACACCGTGTCGTTATGGCTTGTGAACGAGCCGTTGCAAATCCAGTCGCCATAAACAATCACTCGGTTAGACTTTTTGGCATCACTGCCGACAGAGAAAGTGACACCTTCGTCGATGGTGAGAGTGTCTGCCGTCAGTTTGCCAGCCAATGTTTTGGTGCTCGAAGTCGAGAACTGAATGTTTTTACATGTAAGTGCGGGTATTGTCTGTCCGCCACTACGGTTAAAAATCAGATTTGCGTTTTCGGTAATCCAATTGCAGTCTGCACCCAAATCAATCTGCGACGAAGCAATTTTGTGAGTGAATCTACCCATGTTGAGTTCGGCACGTTTGCCCAAGCTGAACGCACCTGTGTTCACTACAATGCCTGTGTCAACAATGTTCACCGTCACATCATCAGCAAGCGAGAAACTATTGAAGATATTATCGCCGCCCATACTTATGGTGTGCGTGTTGTCGCCCTTAAAAGTGAACGTGCTGCCATAGTGGCGGAATGTACCGTGGTTGGTGATGTTATCTCCGCTGAACTCAATTGCATCGTTGCTGCTAAACGACGTGTTTGTACCAATTGTAACATCGCCGGCAATCTTAATGAGTGTCTCGTCAATCTCTTTGACGCCTTCGCCTGACAATACCAAGTTATTAAGGTTCAACTCTGTAAATCCGCCACCAGCCAAAACTTTCTGATCAATGTCACCATTGAGGTAAACGGTTGTTGTTGTCGGGCGATAGTTACGCAAATCGTTAGTAGCACCACTCAGATAAAGATTGTACATGCCTTTATCGTCAAGCACCGTACCGTCTTGATTGTTGTAGAAATTACCCATGACTCTCAAGTCGCCATTCATCTCAACTGTCCGCGATGCAGTATTGTTCAGATATAGATTTCCATAGATAACCCCGCAATGCAGAATCTGGTCGGCTGCAGCCTCAAGATATGTTGTGCTTGTTGGGTCGAGTTCAAAATTGTCAAAGTTTGTTGGGATAGCCTTGGAGTTGTCCTCACCTTTAACCACCGCTGTATGCAACTGGCAGTTGATTCCCATTTTATAGTTTCCGCCATTGCCGGTCATCTTGAATCCACGCATATAGTGCCGCGTCTCCGGATCAAACTCAATGTCGCCATTGACAGTCAAATCGGAATTCTGATAGAGATAACCAGTGCCTTTCTTATATACATTATTTAAAACTGTAATGTCGGCATCCACTTCCCAACTACCGCCAACATGTTTAACAGTTCCACCATCTCCCCAAACAATCTGTTTTCCCTTTTCGGCTAACGCAAGATTGCCAGAGAGTGTGATTGTATTTCCTTGAACTTCAACAGTTGTTACTGAGTCATAAATGTTCAATGTTCCCTTTACTGTTATATCACCATCAAGTATTTTTCTTGTATATTTCAGAGTTCCATAAGTTGTAAAGTAGTAGTTATACAAATACAGCGTGTTATAACTTTGTGAACTAACAATTTGATATTCGGCCGAATCACGATAGTAAACTGAACCTCCGTTCAAATCATATAAATCAAAAGCCTTCGGGAAATTGTCCCTTCCGTAAATGAGCAATGCACCTCCATACTGTGTAAACACACTGCTCGAGTTAGTTGCGATTTCTTCATTTTTACCCCAAAGTGACCCCTGCCTGTCAATTTGAACATCAACACCCGGAATCATCTCAAATGAACCGTCAACAAAAGTTTTGTCACGTATGTATTTCGTACTCGTACCCTGCATTATCAGGTTGTTGAATTCTGTCGGTTTAGTTTCTGGTACGCCGTTGGTAACTTTGCCAATAGCTGCAGAGCCTCCATTGAAAATAACTGCACCATCACCTGACTGCACGAACACTTCTGGGCCTTCATAATTGTACCAATAAGTTGTTCGCCCTGACATATAAATATTTCTATATGCGGCAGTTATGGTTCCCGAACCAGATTGTATGTTAACTGTACGATTAACTGTGATGTCTTTGTCTATCTTTTTTGCACCAGCGCCATTAAACTGAATCTCCCAGAAACGTCCGCCACGAACAACCTGTTCTTTAGATGTACTACAGAAATTGACAATTGATTCGCCGGTTTCAAAAACACCACCAGCAGGAATCCAGTCTCCATATAGGAAAACTTTCGCACCTGTACCTCCATAGAGAGTTCCAGACTCGTAACGCACACTATCAACAACGTTTATTTTGCCGACAAGCGAAAGTGCTCCGTCTTTGCTACTCCTTACAACCAACGCACCCATATCAGTACCATCATGTAAGATAAATTGATACGAACCTGCATACATATCGAATACAGCAGGAATATGATTGTGGTTGTATGTTCCGCTGCAAGTCCACGAGCCGTGCAATATCAGCGAGTCTCTTTTATTGTTTTGCACAAGTGTTGACCCCGTCATCATTGATAATTTTCCAAAGACTTCAAGTCCATCCTTTCCTCCTTCTTCGCCATTAAGATCAAGAGTTACACCTGTATCAATAGTCAAGTTCTTAACTTCGGCACGTTCGTCTACCAAAATTGTGTAGTTATCAGGTAATCCAGGCCATGAATGATTTAAGATTACAACCGAATCTTTGTTTGGCACCGTTTTGTTCGCCCAGTTATCTGGGTTATGCCATTTATTATTTGTTCCCTTGCCAGTCCAAACACATCCGTCTGGCATCTTCCACTTTATGCGGTCGCCAGAATCATACTCTTTGGCCTCTCCTGCCATCGTGCCACCATAGTTTGTGAATGTTATGGATCCATCACCACTTGTGCGCCATACATTATAAGTTGGTGTACTACCCTTCGCGTTAAATGTGATATTGTCGGCAGTAAGTCCTGAACCTAAATTTATGCCTTCAAGTTTTAATAATGCCGTTCCTGTCGAGTTCGAGAATGTTCCGTTATTTATGCCTTTGATTTTTCCGCCCTTAATATCCAAACCATTGCCACGAGTTCCTTCAATGCAAAATTGATCGGCTTCGAAAGATGCATCAGGGCCTTCTTGTATCAAAGAATATGTTGCATCTGCAGATGTCGGTTGGATTTTTGCTGGTGCATTTACATCACCAATCAATTCAAGTTTACCATTATTCAAAATTTTTCGGCCATTGGGAATTTCCAAAACAGCAGCCGAATCCATATGCAAAGTACCTTCTTTGCCGATTTTTACACCGCCTGCTTCGTAAAACGTGATGTCACAAGCCTTCATCCACAATATACCCTTCTTAATATTAATTATACTATCACGAGGTGCCGATTCCGTACTTGTATATTGCAGATAACTATTTGTCAGTAAATATTTTGCTCCATTATTAATTATAACTTGACGGATTGTATTTGTCTCGCCCGGATTGAATTCGAATGTGTTTCCTGCCGCACCGCCGAGGAAGAGTATGTTCCTTGCATCATAATGACCGTTCATCGACAAGTTACCACCCAAATTCCGCACATTGCCGCCTACAAACATCCTATTCCAATAAAAATAGAAGATACCTGTGTTGATAGTGAAATCATTCTCAACATAAAGGTCGTTTTCGTAGGTCATCTTAGTAGCATCACTTCCGTGTATTGGGTATAAACGTATGTAATTGGTTGGATCCGATGTGTTTATAACCACATTGTGGAATGATTTTCCAACACGTCCCACACCATTCATATCAAGCGAATCACCACTATATATATCACTGCTGTTTCCCATGAATGTAACAGTACCTTCACGCGGCACGAACTTACCCGTTGCCCCACTCGGACCGACAATATTGTTGTACCAATGCCCCGAAACAGTTATGTTGTAATAGGTGTTGCCATCATCCGGGCTGACATCCAATGTGGCCAGCGAATCGATTTTCAGCCAACCCGTCAGATTGATGATGCCGTTGAGCTTCTTTGTATTGGTACCGCCAAATGTTACATTGTTGAAGGCTGAACCACTGATCAACTGCTCTGCTCCGTCGAACTCCACTTCCGACGAACTATTAAACGTTCCAGAATTCTCCCAGTTGCCCGAAACTTTCAGTTTCACGCCAGCCGTAACAATGGCGCCATTGTTGATAATCACGTCTCCATCAATGTCGAATGCATTGTCAGTATAACGCTTAACTGCGTTACCCGAGAATTTCATGGTCGGATAAATATTATCTGTGTTTTTGTTGCTAATCTGTTGCTCAAGATTGCTACCATTGAAGTGAAGCATTGCACCATCGGTGTAGATTAACGAACAATAGCGGCTTAAAGTCAAGTCGCCGCCAAGAGTCAGCGTGTGGCCTTCAATATCAATACTACCGCGATTTTCGGAAGTCACCAGATTGCCGCTCACTAAAATATCCGACAAGAATGTCACTTTGTCGTTCTTTGTCTTCTCAATATAGACATGGTAGAGTTTTGTGTTCTCAATGTTTCCGCACACAACCGTTTGGTCGTAACCATCGCCACGCAGATTGAGCCTACCGCCAATCTGGCTGTACTGTCCACCTCCACCGAACGAGTTGTCGAAATTTCCATAAAGGTTGATTGTGCGGGAATCGGCGTTAAACCTACAACCACTATACACCGTCAGATCGCCTTCCACTGTCAAGTTTCCCTTCAATATTTTTGTGTCAGAACCTCGGATTATCACGTTTGGCAAAGTTGTAGCAACTATTTCCTGTTGTGCGCCTTCAAAACTAATTGTCGCATCCTTGATTATATTTAGATATGCAGCATCCAATTTCCAATCACCTAAAATGTGCACTGTAACATTCTCATCAGTGATTGTCAGTTTTGGCGTACCACCGCTTCGACTAATCCAGCCTCCTATGGTTATTGAATTATTAACGTTTTTGGCAGTGTTTCCGTAAATGATGATGTTTCCATAATCCACAGCGGGAATCTCTTGGGCAACATCATTTGCGTCAAACTGCACAATGCTGTTTGCGTCGAGAGTAACATTGCGGAATGAAGTTGTCAGTTCTTCAAAGTTATCGGCTCCACTTATTTTGATACATGTGTTGCTACCCATCACAAGGTTATTTCGCTCACCGCCACTGCCGTGTATGTAATTTGCATCCAAATCAAGTGACAGAAGAAGCAGTTCGTTCGAACTACTATTGGTTAGTGTCAGTTCGCCATCTACGAAGATTTCACCTCCAATGGTTTTGGTTTGTGCATTGCTCGGGTCGTCATTGGCAATGATAAGGTCTTTGAATTCATATTTACCATTAGTTCGTTTGAATATAGTTTGGCCATGACTACCTGTGCTTTTCAAAGTAATTATACCACTAGATTTTATTGATGTTGTTCCCTTACGGTCTGGCTCGTCATAGAAATTATAGCACAATGTATGCGAATAATCACCAAAATAGACCGTTGATTCTCCATTTGTCATCGGACGCATATATAAGTGACCGGCAATGAATGAATTACCCGTAAAGGTTTTGTCATAATAATCAAGAGCCAAATGTCCATAAGTAGCGCCATGCACTTTCTGGTTAAATTTCGAATCGTAATATGTTGTACTCGACTCACCCAATGTTACGCTCGCAAAACGCTTCGGAAAGTTGTCGTTCGCAAAAGCATCTGCACCACCACGAATGTAAAGCCTTGCTCCATCGTACACTGTCAATGTGCTTGTGTTATCTTCGTTGCCATACACTTCCGCCTGCTTTTCTTCGGTTCCGGCAATCACCAAAGAACCTGTTTCAACTGTAATATCACCTTTGACAATAAAGGTATCACCGGCTTTAACGGAAACGTCATTTGTTTGAATTGTTATATCACCAGTACCTAATGAGAATTCACCGAAAATGGTTTTATCTTCGTGATATCTTAAGGTTCCGCCTTTTATCGTCATCGGATTTTGCAAATTCATATCACCTGTGACAATCGCTCCAACAAAGGTGTGATTATAGTTACCCACTACGTCAACAAGACGCGTGTTTTTATAAACTCTTACATATGATGTGGCATTGATATTTCCTTTGTATGTTTTTACACCGCCTTTTTCGTTACTATAAAACCTCAAAATGTTGAAAATCGCCTCTCCATCAATCGTGATTGTCTGATTTAGCAAACCTCCTTTACCAGAGCCGTCATCTCCACAAAAATCAGTCACACCTGTATTAGTGTCGTACTTACTACCTGCGGCTACAGAAAAATTGCCACAGAAGTACAAATTGGCAGAACTACTGACTGTTGAATTCTCTGAGATTTCAAAATTTCCATAAACGTTGATATTACTTGAAATCACCAAGAATCCACCTCCAGATACAGATATGTTATTGAAATTAGCAGTTCCCGATATCGATTGAACCGCCCTGCTGTTAAACACAAACGTGCTTCCTGTGTATGTTAAAGTTCCTGCATTTGTATAATTACCTGTCAGTTGGATTGTCTTGTTGGTCGCATTGAACGTGGCACCGCTATTGATTGACAACGAACCCTTTATCGACAAGTTCGAGTTTGCAACCACCGTGCCCGCAGCCACCGTAAAGTTGCTGAAGATTGTTTTATCTGTAAGGCCATCATCCAACTTGCCCTCATCCACCGAAACATTCTGACTACCTTCAAAAACAACATTCACCGCTTTTCCTGTGCCTTTACGGAAATTGATCACACCACTACTGGTAAAGCCAGCCTTCACATGCAGTGTATGAGTACCAACCACATCGGAAACTATTGCCTGACCGTTTGCCAAAACTGTAAACGAACCATTCACTATTATCGGAAGGTCTTTCTCTGCTGTTTTACCGAACAGTAATATACCGTTTTCAACTGTCAAATTCAGCACATTGATCGAGTCATCAACTGTAACAGTATAGCCATTGACAACTTTAAAAGAGTTGCTCTTGTCTTGCATTTGTGCCAACGTCGGGCTACCACTCCATGTGTCCGAGTCTGTAAAATTACCAGTTTTGATTGATGTGTATTCTGTCGCAAAACACTCGCTCATCGCACAAAACATTGATACCAAGACCAATACCGATTTAAAAGTCAAATTCTGTTTCATATCCATATACTTTTAATCCAACCTACAAATTTAATAATACACACACCAACTATTATTGGTAAGTGATTAACTATCACTTTTTTTTGACCAAAATAGATATCAACAAGTTGTCATTATGTTTTCAACAACATTTCAACAAAACCATTCTTGTCGGGCAATAGATCTAACAGATATTTGAAATAAATCAAACGCTGATTAACTTTGCATTATCAAGCATTCAGACTATGAGCAAAACACCTGCAGAAAACGCCATTAGCCTTTTAAGGCAAATGATAGCCGCCCCTTCGTTCAGTGGTGACGAGAAAAAAGTATCAGACATTGTTTTTAAATATCTGAAAGACAATGGCTACCAACCCGAGCAGATAGGCAACAACATTATTGCCCGCTGCAGCGATTTTGTCGAAGGACGCCCCACACTGATGCTCAACTCGCACCTCGACACCGTGAAACCCGCGCAGGGCTGGCTCACCGACCCCTTCCGCCCTACTTCGGCCGATGGGAAAATCTATGGTTTGGGCAGCAATGATGCCGGGGCAAGCCTTGTGAGTCTGCTAGCAGCATTCATCGCCACGGACAACTCTGGTCTGACATACAACCGCCTTTTTGTTGCTTCAGCCGAAGAAGAAATATCCGGGCCAAACGGAATGTATCTTATTCTGCCACAGTTAAAAACAATAGTAACAGCAGGCATTGTGGGCGAACCAACGGGAATGAAGATGGCCATTGCAGAAAAAGGTCTGCTGGTGCTCGACTGCGAGGCCGAAGGCAAAACCGGACATGCCGCACGCGCCGACGGCATCAACGCCATCAGCATTGCAATGAAGGATATTGAGTGGCTTCACACCTATCAGTTCCCCGAAAAAAGTCCGCTTTTGGGCAATGTGAAGATGACCGTAACGCAGATTCAAGCCGGCACGCAGCACAACGTTATTCCCGCCTCGTGCAAGTTTGTGGTTGATGTGCGCACAACCGAGAAATACAGCAACCAACGCACTTTGGACATCATTCGTGAGCACATCAGTTCAACGGCAACGCCGCGCTCGCTTAACAAAAACGCATCGGCCATCGACGAGCAGCACCCCATTGTGGTTGCGGCACGGAAATTGGGCATCGAGACGTTCTTCTCGCCCACAACATCGGACCAGGCTGTGATTAGCGGTGCCTTCCCCACTGTGAAGATGGGACCCGGCGACTCTGCCCGCTCGCACACCGCCAACGAGTTCATAGCCATGAACGAGATTGAAAACGGAATTGAAGGCTACATTAAGTTATTGAAAGAGATAGAGTTCTAAATCCTGAATTTGAATGCAGAATTCAGAATAAAGGATTAGATGATATTAAACCATCAATCATCTATCATTCAACACCTAACACGCAGAAAATCAATGTTTATGATAAACACGAGTCTGCTCGTAGCGCGGCTCGCAAGTCAGGTTGATGCCCAGTTTCTTGAACATCGACTCATCGATTGAACTAACCAGAACCGTAGTGTGTGCCGTTGAACCTTTAAGTTTCGGCAATTGCTGCATCGCCCTCTCCGCCAACTCGTTATGCGCCGCTGACGATGACAGGGCAATCAGAATCTCATCAGTATGCAAACGTGGGTTGCTACTGCCCAGATATTCGGTTTTTAGCGTCTGGATAGGCTCGATGGCAAGGCGCGACACAAGATTGAACGACTGGTCGATGTGGCCCAGTTCCTTCAATGCGTTGAGCAGAGCGGCCGACAAGGGGCCGAGCAAGTCGGTTGTCTTGCCGGTTACAATGGTGCCATCGGGCAGTTCAATGGCCGCAGCCGGACGGCCTTCGGTCATCTCCGATTTGCGCATAGCCGCCTCAACCACCTTGTAATCAGTTACTTTAATATGTGCCTGCTGCATCAGCATTTCAAGTTTCTCAAGGCTGTCCTTGCTCTCGCCGTAGCGTTTTTTGTCGCACAGGCATTTGTAGTAACGGCGGATAATCTCTTGTTTCGAAGCCTCACGGCAAACCTCATCATCAATGATGCAGTTGCCTGCCATATTCACGCCCATATCTGTCGGACTCTTGTATGGACTTTTGCCGTAAATCATTTCAAACGTGGCATTTAGCACCGAAAAAGCCTCAACATCGCGGTTGTAGTTCACAGCCGAAACCCCATAAGCGTCAAGATGGAACGAGTCGATGATGTTGACATCGTTCAAATCGGCGGTTGCCGCCTCATATGCCAGATTGATAGGATGTTTCAAAGGAATATTCCAGATTGGGAAAGTCTCAAACTTGGCATATCCGGCATTGATTCCGCGCTTGTGCTCATGGTAGAGTTGCGACAGACAAACGGCCAGTTTGCCGCTACCCGGGCCCGGTGCAGTAACAACAATCAACGGTCGAGTTGTCTCAATATATTGATTTTTGCCGTAGCCTTCGTCCGAGACAATGAACTCAACGTTATTCGGATATCCGGCGATTTTGTAGTGGCGATACGAAGCAATGCCCAACTCCTTCAGCCTCCGCTCAAACCTAACAGCCGTCGGTTGGTTGTGGAATTTGGTCAGGCAGACGCTGCCGACAAACAAGCCCACACTCTGGAACTCGTCAATCAGGCGAAGCACGTCCTCATCGTAGGTGATGCCATAGTCGGCGCGAATTTTATTCGATTCGATATCTTCAGCGTTGATAGCCACCACAATCTCGATTTTGTCCTTAAGTTTCAGCAACATCTGCATCTTCGAGTCAGGATGGAACCCCGGCAGCACGCGCGATGCGTGGTAGTCGTCGAACAGTTTTCCGCCGATTTCCAGATAAAGTTTGTTGCCGAATTTGGCTATCCGTTCCTCAATATGCGACGATTGCATACTGATGTACTTGTCGTTATCGAATCCGATTTTTGCATTCATAATCAATAATTTCCGATTAGAAATAAGTGGGTATATTCCCCAAATACGATTCCACAAAATTAGGCATATTCGGGAAAAACACTCCATTTGCCGACTTCATTTTTTGCGTATAAAAACAAAAAATCCCTGCCGACTGATTGCCGACAGGGATTATTAAAACAATGAAGATTATTCCACCACAATAAACTCGGTGCGTCGGTTCCGTTCGCGGTTCTCTTTGTCGATTGGTTCCGACGAGCCTTTGCCCTCCGTTTGAATGCGGTCGGCGGCAATACCGAGCGAAATCAGATAGTCGGCGGCAACTTTTGCCCTATCCTCCGACAACTTCTGATTGAAAGCCGCTGTGCCATCTGATGAGGCATGACCGACAATTCGCAACTTCACACTCGGATGTTTCTCGAGCATGGCTGCCAAATCTTTGAGAACCAGTTTTGAAGACTCTGTCAAAGTGGCTTTAGCAGCCTCAAACTGCGCCGCGTTGAAGTCTTTTTGTATAGCCTCAACCGTGTCGGCAGCCGTCACAGTGTCTGCCGCAACCGGCTCAACCACTTGTGCTGGTTCTGCCGCAACTGGCTGTTGTTGCTGACGTGTGCAGCCACAGCCGCGCATCAGCAAGATTATCAATATAATAATTAGCAGCAGAATCAATAGTAATAGCCACCAGAGTCGTTTCTTCTTTTCCTCGGTTTTCTGCTCTTCTTTTTTCGGCTCTGCCTTGGGCTCTTCCTTTGTTTTTGCATCTTGTTGAGTTTCAGCACCACCTTCCGCAGCCACCGGAGCCGCAACAACCTTTGGATCAGGATCGTATTCAAGTGTGAAACCTCCCTTTTGGAAGCCCTCAATCGGCTTGCACTCCACCACCTCTATATTATATTGCTTAACCCACTCAACAAGTTTGTCGAAATCTTCTTTCTGCCACAACTGCTGCATGGCCACTTTTTGGCCGTTTTTCAAAGTCAACAACTCGTCTTCTTTCTCAAAGAAGAACATTTCGTAAGTTGATTTGCCCTCGGTTGTCACAAACTTGCCTGCATCATTCACATCAACAAAGATGGTGTCGCAACGGTTGGCCGAATTCAAATCTCCAGGGAACGCTTTGTTCAGTTCCTCAAGTGTAACATCAGGATTGATAACAAGATAGGCATTGGCGATGCCCAACGCGGTTCGGCTTTGAGCCTTTCCGTAAACTTTAACTGTATTAGGCATAATTGTGTGGTTTAGTGTATGTTAAAATAAAAAATCATCGCCAATTGATTAAACGCCCCACTTGTGTACCCCAACTTTGATTGCCGATCGTATAAAACTCCCCCCCAAACGTCTGACAATCATGCAATAAACATATATTTTTTTAACGATAATAGCAAGTTGTATTTTTACTGATTTACGTCATTAAAATATATGACGAAACAGAGGATTTGATAATAAGACAATCCGACCAAATTGGCAATTTCATCATACTCGCAGCCTTGAACCCGCGTAATTATTGTCACTTTCCGTTTGTCCAACAATGCCAAAACTCAACATTTACAATTGAACAGCCCACGTTATTGCATTTTAACATTTTGATTATCACGCACAAATCAGTCTTCGCTATTTTTTTTGTTTTTTTTCGCCATCACACTTGCTCAAATCAAAAATTGACGTACATTTGCAACGCTTTTGAGAGACAAAGCAACAAGTTCTAAAGAAATCGGGCGCTTAGCTCAGTTGGTTCAGAGCGTCTGCCTTACAAGCAGAGGGTCGGGGGTTCGAATCCCTCAGCGCCCACAAAGCCTTGCAATGAAAATTGTGAGGCTTTTTTATTTCCGCAAATCGTGCATTTGTAGTTACTTTGCCATCGATTTAAAACAAAAAGATATGAAACCAACACTTTTGATACTGGCCGCTGGAATGGGCAGCCGCTATGGTGGTCTGAAACAATTGGACCATCTGGGAACTTCAGGAGAAACAATTATGGACTACTCTGTATTCGACGCCGTACGCGCCGGATTTGGCAAGGTTGTGTTTGTTATCCGCCGCAGTTTCGAAAATGAGTTCCGCGATATGTTTATCAAGAAACTTGAAGGCAAAGTTGCTGTTGAACTTGTCTATCAGGATTTAGAGAACATTCCCGCCGGATTCAGCGTGCCAGCCGACCGCACCAAACCTTGGGGCACCGGCCATGCCATTCTGATGGCGAAAGATGTTATAAAAGAGCCTTTTGCAGTTATCAATGCCGATGACTTCTACGGCGCAGGCGCTTTCGAGGTTATGGCTAAATATTTGACCAACGGCGTATCGGACACCGAATATGCCATGAACGGCTACCAGTTGAGCAAAACCCTCTCCGACTTCGGCACCGTAGCACGCGGAATATGCATTGTTGACAACAACGGTTACCTGACCGACATTAAAGAGCGCACCAGCATCGAGCGCAAAAACGGTAAAATCATTTATACTGAGAACGATAAGGAAGTTGAACTCGACGAGAACGTTCCCGTGTCGATGAACTTCTGGGGCTTCGCTCCCAACCTATTCAAACACCTGGAGGAGAAGTTTATAACATTCTTGAAGGCCAACGCCGAAAACCCCAAATCGGAATTCTACATTCCGTTTGTTGTTGACGACCTCATGAAAGAAGGCAAGGTGAAAACCAAAGTATTGCCTGCCAATGCAACTTGGTTTGGCGTAACCTACAAGGAAGACCGCCCCGCAACCGTGGCCAAGATTGCTGAACTTGTAAAACAAGGGCTTTATCCCGAGAAACTCTGGTAGAAACATAGTTACAATAACAAAAGGCTATCTCAAAAGGGATAGCCTTTTTTATAATTGTCGCATTGCAAAAAGAATTACTTTCGGCAAAAAAATTATGGCCGAAGTCGAACTTCATCCGTTGAAACCTTTTCTGCCGCCATCGGCTAAAGTGCTGATGTTGGGCAGTTTTCCGCCGCCGCGGGCGCGTTGGTCGATGGATTTTTTCTATCCCAATTTTCAAAACGATATGTGGCGCATATTGGGCCTTGTCTTTTTTGCCGACAAAAACCGATTTGTGATTGCCAACGAGCGACGTTTTGATTATGAAGCCGTTGTGCGGTTCTGCACCGAAAAGGGAATTGCCATTTTCGACACGGCATCGGCAGTGCAGCGACTGAAAGACAACGCATCGGACAAGTTTCTTGAAATTGTTGAGCCGACAGATTTATCGGTATTATTAAGCCAAATACCTGACAACCAAACTATTGTAACCACGGGCGAGAAGGCTACCGATGCCATTGTCAACCGCTACGGATGCACAAAACCGCAGGTTGGCACTTTCAGTCCACTTTCAATTGGCGGACGCGGCTATCGGTTCTACCGAATGCCCTCATCGTCAAGGGCTTACCCGCTGGCACTCGAAAAGAAAGCGTATGCCTATCGGGCAATGTTCAAGGCGATAGGAATGCTGCCATAAGTAATTACGAATTACGAGCCGAGTCAAAAACCTTACTCTTTACACATTCCACCTTACTCCTTACTCCTTACTCTCTACACCTTACACTTTACTCGCAACACTATTTTTAGGTAAATCCCCTAATTGTATCATCATTTATTTCGGCAGAAAAATTTGTGTGCTTATATTTGCCAACGGTAACTAATGACTTCAATCGACACGCTATCGCGAGTTTAGTTGACAGTCAATCAATGATTTAAAAACGATGATTCTTACCATTTTCAAACTTCTCGGCTGCCTTGCCTTGCTGATGTTCGGTATGAAGACGATGAGCGAAGGCTTGCAGAAACTCACAGGCGGCCACCTGCGCAACGTGCTCGGCACAATGACCAAAAACCGCTTCACGGCCCTGCTCACAGGTACATTCATCACGGCCGCCGTGCAGTCGTCAACAGCGACTACCGTGCTCACCGTAAGTTTTGTAAACGCTGGCTTGCTCACTCTGACGCAAGCCATTGCTGTTATTATGGGTGCCAACATCGGAACCACCGTCACGGGCTGGCTGATGGCCATTTTCGGTTTCCAATTCGATATGACGAGCGTGGTTTACCCGCTCTTCGCTTTGGGCATTGTGCTGTCGTTTATGAAGAGCAACGGCACAAAATCGTTTGGTGAGTTTGTCTTCGGATTTGCCTTTATGTTCTTGGGACTCACCACTTTGCGCGCCAACGCAGTTGAAATGGACCTGTCGCATAACCAAACGGTTATCAATTTCTTCGCTTCGTGCGGACACTGGGGCTTCTGGACCACACTGCTGTTCCTGCTTCTGGGCGGATTCCTGACAATGTGCGTACAGTCGTCGGCGGCAATTATGGCCATCACCCTTATACTTTGCTCAAGCGGCGTTCTGCCTATCTATCAAGGCATTGCGCTTGTAATGGGTGAGAACATCGGCACAACCGTAACGTCAAACATTGCCGCTCTGAACGCAAGCACACAAGCGCGAAGGGCTGCCCTTGCACACTTGATTTTCAACCTTTTCGGTGTTTGCTGGATTCTGATAATCTTCCATCCGTTTGTGAATATGGTCTGCCACGTTGTGGGCTTCGACCCCGATTTTGTGCCGCAGACACCCGACGAAATCGCGCAAGCGTCAGTTCGCGTAACCTACGCTCTGACAGGCTTCCACACGGCTTTCAACCTTTGCAATGTGATGCTGCTCATTTGGTTCATTAAGCCGCTTGAAAGGTTTATCGGCCGCGTCATCAAGAACAAGGAAGAAGACGATGACATCCGTCTGCGCTTCATCAGCGGCGGTATGATGTCGACTTCGGAACTCTCGATTCTGGAAGCGCGCAAGGAAATCAATCTGTTTGCCGAACGGTCGCTGAAAATGTTCGGTTTTGTGAAAACTCTGCTGCACCTCGACGATGTGAACGAATTCTCGAAACTCTACTCGCGGATTGAGAAGTACGAAGGCATCAGCGACAATATGGAAATCGAGATTGCCAACTACCTGAACAACGTGGCTGAAGGCCGATTGAGCCCCGAAGGCAAATCGACTGTCAGGTCGATGCTGCGCGAGATTTCGGAAATTGAGAGCATCTGCGACAGCAACTACAATATGAGCCGCGTCATCAAGCATAAGTTCGATTCGAAGGAAGATTTCACGCCCGAACAGTACGCTCACATCGAGCATATGTTTGAGTTGGTGGAAAGCGCTCTGACTCAAATGATTAAGTTGATTGAAGATACCGAAGGCACAGTGCTCGCCGTTCAGTCGCTCAACATCGAGAACGAGATTAACACCTTCCGTTCGCGCCTGAAAGAGAACAACATATTCGACATCAACGACAAGAAGTACGATTACCAGATGGGCGTTCACTATATGGACATCATCTGCGACTGCGAGAAGTTGGGCGACTACGTGATTAATGTTGTCGAAGCCCACGCGCAGGTAAGGCTGACGGTGTGATTGAAGGATTGAAGGACTGAAGGATTGAAGTCCCAATAGCTATCGGGATGAAGGATTGATTGATTAGTTGTAAAATGGGATTTCATTCCATTTTTGTAAGCGTGACATCTTCAAATCCTGTAATTCCGTAGTCGACAGCCCTAAACTGTTCTATTCTGATGGTGTCACTTGATAAAAAAACAACTTTATGCTTTGTTATTTTTCGGGATAGTTCTATTTCGTAGTTTCTGGTAACTTGAATACTATCATCATTTATAAACGCATAAGATGCTTCTTTATTAAAATAGTCGGTCTCATAATGCTGATTAGCAAAGGTTATGCTATTATGGGAAAAAATGTAATAGTTTTTACAACTTCCACAAGGTGAAAGCTCTCCCCACTTTCCAACCAACTTATTATCCAAGACCAAATATCCTTCAATAAATTCTTTAGAACAATTGGACGCTATCAATAAAAAAGTGTCTGTTTGGAATTTTTCCCGTGGATAGTAGCAATCAATAAAGTTGTTGATAATAAGCGTGTTATCGCATATTGATATTTTATATTCAAAAGGTTTGATAAAATAAATTTTCTCTGCACCTTCCCAATCTAAAAGCAATAAATTATTTTTTAAAGAGTATGAATAAATGCCCCAATAGGGGTGTCCGCATAAATCCATTTGTTGCCCGCTATAATCTCTTGGCCCTCTTAACAATAGGTCTTCTGTAAATCGTAATGTATCAGTTCCTGTTTTAGCATCAATCCATATAGTGTTTTGGATTCTTTGATTATCAATTGTGTCGTCATCATTTTTAGAACAGCTATAAAGCACGAGACACAGTGGTATTAGAATTATCTTGTTCATATAAAATGTGTTAAATGACTTACAAATATGGAATAAATGATTTGCAAATGCAAATTACCGACAGTTGTCCGTTGTCCTATCTGCCTTTCTGCTTTTTCCATTCGCTGGCCACAAGGCAAAGTTCGTCGTAAAACGCTTCGCCGTATTTGCGTATCAGCGGCTCTTTCAGGAATCTATAGACAGGAACGCCCAAACGCTCGCCTTTTTCGGTGGCTTCGAAGCAGAGCGGGATGCGCTCGTAGTTGAGAGCGTCATAATCGCC
>JAEEGG010006149.1_pt1 | contig 28236 bp, 17 predicted proteins | sample 9134161 | NCBI WGS metagenome assembly JAEEGG01 (sample SAMN16246543, study PRJNA631951) | gut metagenome | biome: gut microbiome; feature: rumen; material: CR-attached | host: Bos | place: Iran: Karaj | collected 2018-10 | reverse complement strand
ATAGGATTGACGGTTCGTTCAATTACCCAAGTACTCATACCACAAAAAGATACAAGCACTCGCTTCTTGTACTACTACTTCTCTGTTTTATGTAAATCTTATCAAAGAACGCTTTCTTATATCGCCTTGCAAGAGGTGTCTCTCGTTTAGCGGATGCAAAGGTAGGAACTTTTTTCCAACGCACCAAATAATATCAGCAATATTTTAGACTTTTTAAGAAATAAATAACGGGACTTGATGTGAGTCAAGCCCAGAAATATTATACACCTTATTATATATACGCGCGCGATAACATTCTGACTAAAAAACATCATTAAGCGCACCAATGACACCCATAATCAGTCGTTCAGGAGTGCAAGAAAAGCGAAAGAATGAAAAAAGCTGTAAAAAAGATAGAGAAAAGTTTGGTAGAATGGTATAAATTGTATAATTTTGCAGCCAAATTTGAATAAATATACCAAGATGAAAGTAAAAAACGACCGTTTGGAGGCGCTTAGGATGATTATTTCAAGTCAGGAACTTGGTAGTCAGGACGAGTTGCTGGAAGCCCTTAAGAAAGAGGGGTTTCAGTTAACACAAGCTACACTAAGTCGCGACCTGAAACAGCTAAAAGTAGCCAAGGCAGCCACGATGCGGGGTAATTATGTATATGTATTACCCAACGACACGATGTATAAACGTGTCAGCACACCACGTTCCGTACACGAGATGATGCAGGTACCTGGCTTCTTGAGCATCCATTTTTCCGGCAACATGGGTGTCATCAAGACGCGCCCAGGCTATGCCAGCAGCATTGCATATAATATAGATAACAATCATATTGACGAAATTCTCGGAACTATCGCTGGTGACGACACCATCTTTATCGTTATTAAGCAAGGAACGACAAAAGACGAAGTGATTGAAGCACTCAGTGAAGTGGTGCCGAATATGAGGTAATTCATAATTAATAATGCATAATGCATAATTAAAATGGAACAGAATAATATTGAGGTATTTGTGGCAGGTCCTGAGCATGAGGTTTATGTGGACACTATCCTGCAGACCATAGCAGACGCAGCCAAGGTACGAGGAACAGGTATTGCTAAGCGTACACATGAGTATCTGGCCACAAAAATGAAAGAGGCTAAAGCCGTGATAGCCCTCAGTGGCGATACTTTTGCCGGTTTCAGCTATATTGAGACATGGGGCAACAAAAAATATGTAACAACCTCGGGTCTGATAGTACATCCCGACTTTCGCGGACTGGGTGTAGCGAAGAAGATTAAGGACATGACCTTCTCGTTGGCTCGCACCCGCTGGCCACATGCGAAGATTTTCTCGCTGACCAGTGGCGCTGCCGTGATGAAGATGAACACCGAATTAGGCTACCAGCCAGTCACTTTTGCAGATTTGACAGACGACGAAGCCTTTTGGCGCGGTTGTGAGGGTTGTGTCAATGTGGACGTCCTGCATCGCACGGGTCGTAAATACTGCATCTGCACAGCGATGCTCTACGATCCAGAAGAGCATCTTCCTGCCAAGATTCCTGAGGAGGTGATTGAACGCATTAAAGCACTTGATGAAAAGTAAAAAGTAAAAAAGTAAATAATATGAGCAAAAAGAAAGTTGTCGTAGCATTCAGTGGTGGCTTAGACACCAGCTACAATGTGATGTATCTGACCAAGGAGTTAGGTTATGAAGTTTATGCTGCCTGTGCCAATACAGGTGGTTTCTCGGCAGAACAACTCAAAAGGAATGAGGAGAACGCCTATAAACTGGGTGCAGTAAAATACGTGACACTCGACGTGACGCAGGAGTATTACGAGAAGTCGCTGAAGTACATGATCTTTGGCAATGTACTCCGTAACAACTGCTACCCCATTAGCGTTTCCAGCGAACGCATCTTCCAGGCTATTGCTATTGCCCGTTACGCCAAGGAGATTGGTGCCGACGCCATTGCACACGGTTCTACAGGTGCAGGCAACGACCAAATCCGCTTCGATATGACCTTCTTAGTGATGGCTCCTGGTGTTGAGATTATCACCCTGACACGTGACAGGAATCTGACGCGTAAGGAGGAAGTTGACTATCTGAATGCCAACGGCTATTTCGCTGACTTCACTAAATTGAAATATTCTTATAACGTAGGTATCTGGGGTACCAGTATCTGTGGTGGCGAGCTACTCGACCCAACACAAGGACTACCAGAAGAGGCCTATCTGAAGCACGTGACAGCCAAGGAGCAGGAGGCGTTGCTGAAGATTCAGTTCGAGAAGGGCGAGATTGTCGGTGTGAATGGCGAACATTTCGATGACAAGATAAAAGCCATCCAGAAGATTGAGGAGATTGGCGCATCATACGCCATTGGCCGCGATGCCAACGTTGGCGATACCATTATCGGCATCAAGGGTCGCGTAGGTTTTGAGGCTGCCGCCCCCAAACTGATTATCGAGGCACACCGCCTGTTGGAGAAGTCAACACTCTCTAAGTGGCAGCAATATTGGAAGGACCAGGTAGCAAACTGGTACGGCATGTTCCTGCATGAAAGCCAGTACCTGGAGCCTGTGATGCCCGACATGGAGGCCATGCTGACCTCTTCGCAGCGCAACGTGACGGGTACCGCCATCCTGAAGCTTCGTCCATACGGTTTCGAGACTGTAGGCATTGATAGCGCCAATGACCTGACAAAGAGCAAGTTGGGAGAATACGGAGAGACTCAGACTGGTTGGACAGCTGACGAAGCCAAGGGCTTTATCAAGGTATCGAGCACACCTCTGCGTGTTTACTACGGCATCCATCCAAATGAAAGATAACCCCCACCCCAACCCTCCCCGAGGGGAGGGAGAAAAGAGAGGTAGATTGTTAAGATGGGAAGAAATAACGGAAAATACAACACTGCATCGCCAGACAGGTATTTGCTTCTTAAGAATTTCGCCCAAACAAATAAACAATTCCCTACAGACGCAGAAAAACTGCTGTGGGAACATATTCGTGCAAAACAATTATCCGTTAAGTTCAACAGGCAACATATTATCGGTGATTATATTGTAGACTTCGTTTGTATTGAAAAGAAGCTTGTCATTGAGGTAGACGGAGGATATCATTCTGAATACGAACAAATAGAAAAAGATGAGTTCAGGACTCAACAGTTAAGAGACTGGGGCTTTTCTGTTATACGTTTCAAAAACGAGGATGTCTTAGGAGACATCTCTGGCGTATTAAATAAAATAAAAAATAACTTGAACAATAAAAATGAGTAGTAAAAACATATCCTCCCCTCGGGGAGGAATAAAGGTGGGGGTTTTAGGTGCAGCAGGTTATACAGGCGGTGAGCTTATCCGCCTGCTGCTAAACCATCCTGAGGCAGAGATTGTGTTTGCCAATTCTGAGAGTAATGCTGGCAATCTGGTTTCAGATGTGCATGAAGGACTGATTGGCGACACCGAACTGAAGTTCACAGATGAGATGCCTTTTGACAAGGTTGATGTCGTGTTCTTCTGCTTTGGTCATGGCAAGAGTGAGGCGTTCCTGAAGGAGCACACCATTCCATCCAATGTCAAGATCATCGACCTGGCTCAGGATTTCCGCATCAAAGGCAATCACGACTACATCTATGGTCTGCCAGAGATTAATAAAGAAGAGATAGCCAAGGCGCAGCATGTGGCCAACCCAGGTTGCTTTGCCACTTGCATTCAGGTAGCCTTGCTGCCAGCAGCCCATCTGAACTTGCTGAAGGAGGATGTAGCCGTTAATGCCATCACTGGATCTACTGGTGCAGGTCAGAAACCTGGTGCCACCACCCATTTCTCATGGCGCAACAACAATCTGAGCATCTACAAGCCTTTTACCCATCAGCACATTGCCGAGATTCGTCAGAGTCTCAAGCAGGTACAAGGCTATCTCGATGCTGACATCGATTTCATTCCCTATCGTGGCGACTTTGCCCGTGGCATTTTCTGCACGGCAGTCATCAAGACCAAGGCACCTATCGAAGATATCATCGAGACGTATAAGGAGTTTTATCAGGATGCAGCCTTTACCCACTATACCGACAAGTCTATCGACCTGAAGCAGGTCGTAAACACCAACAAGGCATTAGTGCATTGCGAGAAGTATGGCAACAAGCTGCTCGTCACCTCAGCCATTGACAACCTTTTAAAGGGTGCCGTAGGTCAGGCCGTACAAAACATGAATATCATGTTCGGCATCGACGAGACTGCAGGCCTCAAACTGAAAGCGTCGGCTTTTTAATCTTTTGCCGTAAAGGCTCCAGATAAGCAGAAATTTCAAAATAGACAGAGAAAAAAGTATCCATATCACGCAAAAATTTATGTACATAGTACCGTGAACATAAGTTTTCAGTACCACGAACATATGTTCATAGTACCATGAACATAAGTTTATAGTACTATAAACATAAAAATCGTAGGATAGAAAAGAAAAAAAGAAAAGGCTGTACAAAAAAAGGCACCCCAAATGGAGTGCCTTTTATAATTGTCGTATAACTGGAATTACTTCTGGAAGTACTTCTTGCCATTGACGATGTAGAGACCCTTACCAGGCTTGCTAACCTTGCGGCCCATGAGGTCGTAGATAGCACCGTTGTTCTTCTTGATAGCCTGAACATCCTTGATACCAGCGTAATCAGCCTCATTCATGAATGTAATATTGTAGACATAATACCAACCACTCTGAGAGATAGCCAACTTAGTCTTTACAGTATTGCCATTATCAAATGGAATCTTAGCATCAGGATTGTTATCAACTACAATGTTAATCTTGGTTCCATCAATAGACTCCTCGTCGAAGCGAACGCCAATACCCATATCATCCTCAATGTACAGACCCTTAGCATCAACGAATCCACCATCAGTCCAAGGCAGTAGACTACCGAAGCTCTCGATAGGATCATCCTCTGGGTCATCAGGTTCAATCAGCTTATAGAGCTTGATACCGTTCTTACTGCTCCTCAAGAAGCTGAAGTCCTCAACCTCAAATGTATTCAGCATAGGAGCTGCATCGATTTGGGTAGCCTTTTCTACACCATTGGTGCTAACAGGCAGTGCCAGTTCCTGAGGTGTACCAAGGGTGCGGTCGGCATCTAAGACATATTTTTCAGTGAATGAGAATTCATCGACAATCAGATAGAAGTTATTGTCATCTCCCTCCAAAGGTACGCAGTCGAAGGTAATGGTCTGACAACCAACCGTTTCACCAGGGAAGTCGGTAGAACTTTTCGGTTTGGGTACACTTGATGGAATAGTTTTCGGATATTTTCCGTCACTGTTACTTTCGTAATCACCTAACTCAAATGTTTGCCAATCAGTAGCGATTGGGAATTTGTCTGTACCTCCAAACGTGTCATAAGCAGCATATTGGCCAGGCCCATAGTGACACTGTGTACCAAGAGAAGTTGGTTTGTCAGCCTTACAACGGAACTTGAATCTATACTTCTCACCAGGAACCATCTTATGAAGTGTAGATACAAAGAACTGGCAAGTCCATCTTGCAGGAGCAGAGGTACCGATAGAATCACCGTTACTCCAATAGTAGATACTCTTCATCTTCACGTTACCGTCATCATCGAACTGCTGGTTGCCATCCTCGTCAAGGTCCTCAACTTCCTTAATAGTGTAACCTCTTACAGGAATATGAACTGCCATTACGCCTGGCTCCCCAGGAACCTCAACAACGGGTGCAGGCTGCTGCTGCTGACCTGCAGGCTGATTCAAGTCTTGGAAAGTGTAGTTTGTGCATTTGAATTGCGCTTCCTTATTATCAACAATACCTACACCTTTGATATTATCCATTGAATAAATACCCTTTCTCATAAAGTTAATCCAAGCACCTGCATCGCTACCGTCATCCTGTTTTGGATCCTTCATCTGAAGCTTGATGTTATCAAAATAGAATACATTACCTTCTTTATCAGTAGAAAGGTTGAAGGCTACTGACTGGAAAGCTTTGCCATCACCTGCCTTCACATGATCAGAACCGACAGTCGCCTCAAGAGTAACCTTTTGCCACTCAGTGGTAATAGAAACATTACCAAAAAGCTGATAATGGTTATAGTCACCAGGGCCAAAGTGTGCCTGCGTCTCAATAGAGCCAGCCTTGTCACCCTTTACCCACATGGTCAAACGAACCTCTTTTCCTTCAGGCATTGGTTCAGTAGCATAAATAAAGAACTGGCAGTCCCAAGATGCAAGAGAAGTCTGACCATCAGGCACAATCTTGTTTCCTGCCTCATCAGCCTGAGCCTCACTACGAGCAACTACTTTTATACACTTGCTGCCCTCTACGCCAAGACCATCAACGATGGTAGCTGTACCTTGATACTGAGTTTCACCAACTTCACCCTTTGGCCACTCATGTGACCAGAAGGAGTTCCAAGCATCTGCCGGCATCTCACCATAACTCGCATAGGCAGGAGCTTCACCTTCCAAATCGCCATTTACGACGATGTTCTTCCAGTTAGTCTGTCCAAATGACGTTGTTGCCATCAAGACAGCTCCTAATAAAGTAAATAGTTTCTTCATAAAAGTGTTTGATTAAGTTAATAATAAAGATTAAGTTAAATAAAAAAATGTTCTCTTTTCAATCTTCAGACGACACAAAGTTCGTCATTCCGATTTTCAAGTGCAAAATTAGTATATTTTGATGAAATGGACGTTTTCTGATGTAACAAAAAACATTTCTCATGTAACTAAGGCAAAAAAAAGTCACTTTTTTGAGATTATTATTAAAAAAAATTAGCTAATTTTGCAAGCAACTTATTACAACGGCTCATTGATTCTAATCAACGACCTATATATTATATAATAAATAAGGTATAGAAACCTTGCATGAATAACTTTAAAACAACTAATATTTAAAAAGTATTATGGTACAGAAACACAACGCAAAACAACGGCATTATTGGATGATCGCCGCCTGCGGATTGCTGATAGGTACCTCAGCTTTACAGGGCTGTAAGGACGATGACGTTCTTACAGGACAGCCCTCATGGTTGGGTAATTCTATCTATGAGCGTCTTGACGAGGATGGCAATTACAAGACAATGCTGAAGCTGATTGATGACCTGGGGCAGCACGAGGTGCTCAGCCACACAGGTTCGAAAACTTTGTTTGCAGCCAACGACGAAGCCTTTCAAAAGTGGTTTGGCAACAATTCTTGGGGTGTAAGCAGTTACGACAAGCTTTCTTTGGCTCAGAAGAAGCTCTTGTTGAACAACTCAATGGTCAACAACGCTTATCTGATTGAGCTGTTGTCGAACGGAAGACCTCAAGGAGAGGACAACCATCCTGAGGAAGGTCGCACGATGCGTCGTATGACAGCTACCAGTGTCTATGACTCGGTACAGATCATGAAACCCGACCAGATGCCAAACACTGAGGTATGGGCCAAGTTCAAGGACAACGGCAGAAGCATTCCCATCCTGAAAGATGCAACATCTGCTCCGATGATTCACTTCCTGCCCGCCTTCATGAAGTACAACAAAATGACAAGTGCCGACTTGGACGTGTTGACTAACCATCAGGCTAGCGACATCAACGAGGCATGGGTGAACGGCAAGAAGGTCATAGAACGCGACATTACCTGTAAGAATGGTTATATTCAGAAGGTTGACGGCGTGATTGAATCGTCACCCAATATGGCAGAGATTATCCATCAGAACGCAGACATGTCTCATTGGGCAAAGTTGATGGACCGTTTCTGTGCACCATATTATACTGCTGAAGGCACCAGAGAGTACAACCGACTCTATAACAACCAAGACTCGGTCTATGTTCTGCGTTACTACAGCGATTTTTCTGGCGACGGTGAAAACCTGTCCACACCTGACGGTAAGGCAATCACTGCCAAGTTGCCTTTCGACCCAGGATGGAACCAATATGTCAGCACATCAGGAGATGCCAATATGAACTACGACGCCGGTGCCATGATTGTACCTACCAATGAGGCTTTGAATAACTGGTGGGACAACGAAGGAAAGGACCTGAAGACGGAATATGGCGAGATTGACAGTCTTCCAGACGCTACGCTTGCCAAGCTCATTAAGGTTAACATGCTGCCTGTATTCACAGAGGCTATTCCTTCGAAATTCGACCTGGTACTCAACGATGCCAAGGAACCGATAGGTATCAAGGTTCAAGACGTTCAATCCTGCTTTATGGGCTGTAACGGTGTGGTTTATATGACTAATAAGGTGTTTACCCCTGCGGAATTCCAGTCTGTGGCTTATCCCGCATTGGCTCACCCCACCGTCATGAACGTCATCTACTGGGCCATCGACCAGCTGAACTTCCTGCCCTACCTGCTTTCTATGGACTCGAAGTATAGTCTGATCCTGCCGTCGAACGACGCTATGCTGTGGTATCTTGACCCCTACACTTACGGCAGCGAGAAGAACGGTATGGAAGCACCGAACGTACTGGCATTCTGGTATGATCCGACAAGATCGACTGAGGCTCAGAAGGTTAGAGCTTACCGTTACGAATGTACGATTGACGAGAACGGACAGATTACCATCGACGAAAGTGTATCCAGGAGAGAAGTCACTGACCGTGACGTTATCAGTGACTGTCTGAAGCGTATGATGGACCAGCTGATTATCGTCGGCGACATTGAGGATGGCCACGAGTACTATAAGTCAAAGGGAGGTACACCCATCCGTGTATTCAAAGATGGTCAGGGACGTATAGCCTTTGCCGGTGGCTGGCAAATCGACCACAACAACAAGCCCCTGCCTGTTAATACAGCTGATATCTACCAGAAGAATAACGGTAAATCTTATATCATCAACGACCAGATGCCTTTGACGACGGATCAGTCCGTCTTTCTGACACTGGACAAGAACGAAGAATTCTCGAAGTTCTTAGATTTGTTGGATTATGATGCTGCCGACTTGATGGCAACCACCGTGACTAAGAACAATTACACTGCCGGTATGCAGAAAAAGGGAAGCAAGAACCTGAAGCTGCTCGACAACTACAACTATACCATTTACGTGCCCACGAACAGCGCCATTCAGAAGCTGATTGACGATGGTCTGCTGCCCACATGGGAAGACTATGAGGCTCAGACCGAAGAAGTCTGGGGTTCTGAGGAGCTTGCAGCACAAGCTCAAGCTATGATCAAGGACATCATTGTCAACTTTGTCCGCTACCACGTACAAGACCATGCTATTCTGATTGGCATGGATCCTGAAAATGACAAGTACGAGAATTCTTTTGAGACCATGAGACGTAATCTCGAGACCGGCCGATTCTTCCCCTTGATTGTCAACAACGAGGGAAACCAGATGTGGGTTAAGGACGTTCTTGGCAACAAGCGCAATGTCGTTAAGACTAATGGACTCTACAATCGCATCTGCCGCGAATACTGGTTTAAGAGCGCTGGTGTGTGCTACATGGCATCGGATGCTGTCATCCATCAAATAGACGGCGTTCTTCTGCCCGAAGAGATGACTCCTTGGAAAGACAAACTTAATAAACTCAAAAATCAGTAAGGTATGCGAATTCTCAGATTATTCATCATGATATTTGCGCTGATGACCGCAACAGCCGTCAGTGCACAGACAATATCCTCGGTCCATGGAAATGTAAGCGATGAAATGGGCCCGGTGATGGGTGCTACTGTTTGCGAGATTGACGGCAACGGGCGTATTATCGAGTCAACCGTCACTGACCTGAACGGTAACTTTACCATGAGAGTAAAGAACCAGAAGGACAGAATTCGCTTCAGCTATGTCGGTTCGAAGACAGTTACCCACCCCATCAACCGTACGAACTACAAAATCGTCCTGTCCTCAGCTACCCAGCTGCAGGATGTTACTGTCAAGGGTAAGCGCCGTGTCCTGAGTAACGGTCTGCCCATCCCACAGCGAGAAGTGGCCAATGCCACCCAGACCTTCTCCATGAAGGATGTGGAAGGTATGGCCTTCACGACGATTGACGAAGCTATCCAGGGTCGTATTGCTGGTCTTGACATCATCGGTAACTCTGGTGACCTGGGTTCTGGTTCTACGATGCGCTTGCGTGGTGCCTCGTCACTTTCAACCCTGACAGACTCTAACCCACTTATCGTTGTCGACGGTAACGTACGCGAGGTAAACCTCAGCAACTTCGATATGGCTGGTGCTAACAACGAGCAATTCGCCGAACTGCTTAACATCAACCCTGAAGACATTGCCGACATCCGCGTGCTGAAAGATGCCGCCGCTACAGCCATCTACGGTTCACAAGGTGGTAACGGTGTCATTGAGCTTACCACCAAGCGTGGTGTCCGTGGTAAACCCCGTTTGCAGTACTCACTGAAGTTGACAGGTACCTACCAGCCTAAGGGCTATGACCTGTTGAGCGGTGATGACTACACGATGCTGTTGAAGGAGTCTTACTTCAATCCAGAACAGAGCAGTAGTGCTTCAAACATTCCTGAGTTGAACTACGACCCCTCGTTCTCGGAATACGAGCAGTATAACAACAACACCGACTGGCGTGATGCTGTTACCCAGTGGGGTCTTCGCCAGAACCACTATGTGACTATCACTGGTGGTGGTGAGAAAGCCCTCTTCCGTATCGGTGCTGGTTACGACCATGAGACAGGTACTATGATAGAGCAGAAGCTGCAGCGTTTCTCTACCCGTGTGAACCTTGACTATAATGTCAGTGAGCGTATTCGTGTCAGCACGAACTTCTCGATGACTTACACCAAGAACGACCGCAACTCTGACGACCTGCTGTCTATCGCCATGCGCAAGATGCCAAATATGAGCATTTATGAGCAGAATCCTGTAACCGGAGAAGACACGCCATCCTACTACACGATGCTGCAGAGTGCCAGCTCAGTATTCGACCGCAACCAGAAGGATTTGGTTAACCCCGTAGCCTCTGCCCGTTTGGCTAAGAACCAGCAGACCACCTACGACATGCAGCCTGAGCTCATCATTCAGTACCAGCTGTTAGGCATGGACGAAGACCATTGGAAACTGGACTACCGTGGTTCTGTCCTGATGAATATCAACAACAGGTATGAGAATAAATACTATCCGCAGGAGTTGAAGAGCGTCTCTTGGAACAGTGGTGTCAACACGACTCATGACAGTTCTTCGAAGAGCGTATCTTTCAACACCAAGCAGCAGCTGATTCTCAGACCTGCCTTCAAGAACAAAGACCATTCGCTCATGATTCTGGGCCGTTTCGAACTTACCAGCGGTTCATCTACTGGACAGTTGGAAGAAAAGCAGGGTGTAGCTTCAGGCATCACCAGTACACAGGGCGGTGGCCAGATTACCAACATGCAATCCAGCTACAATGAGTGGCGTTCCATGTACTTCACAGCCAATGCGCACTATGCTTATAAGGAGCGCTACATCATTGACGCCTCACTACGTGCCGACGGTACCACCAAGTTCGGTCCTGGTCACCGTTGGGGTTACTTCCCCTCTGTTTCGCTGAAATGGATTATCAGCGACGAGCCTTGGATGAAACCTACCCGTAAGTGGTTGTCTATGTTTGCTATCCGTCCCAGCTGGGGTCGTGTGGGTAACCAGCCCAATCAGGACTACCTCTACACCTCTAAATATGGCTCAACCAACCGTTATATTGATATGATGGCTATGAAGCCTAATAACATCCGACTCTCTGACATGAAATGGCAGATTGTAGAGAGCTGGAACGGCGGTATCGATATCGGTCTCTTTAACGACCGCATCAACCTTACCATCGAGGGTTATGTTCAGACTACTACTGACATGCTGATGCAGGACTTCCGTATCCCTTCTAACTCCGGTTTTGCTACCATACCTTATCGCAACAACGGTAAGATGCGCAATACTGGTTGGGAGTTCCATGTCAGCACCAACCGCATGATTACCATTGGCAAGAAGTTCTGGATGGACATGAATGCCAACTTCGGTAACAACCGCAACGAACTGCTTGAACTTGACGAGAATCTGTTGGACAACCTGAATACTGTCTATGGATTCAAGAACGACGAGCACCTGCAGCGCGTACAGTTGCACAACCCATTGGGTGCCATCTATGGTTTCCGTTACAAGGGTGTCTACCAGTACAATTACTCTACCTTCAAGGACATGACGCCAGAACAGCAGCAAGAGTTCCTGGCAGCAGGCAAGACTGCTCCAGTCGCTTTGAATGCTAAAGGTGACGTCATCTTAGACGCTAAGGGTGAACCCCTGCGTATGATGTTCAACTACACCAACGATGCAACAGGTCGTAACTATCGCTTCAACGGTGGTGATGCCATCTATGAGGATATCAACCACGATGGTCAGATCAATGCACTTGATATCGTGTACTTGGGTTCTTCACTGCCAAAGCTTACCGGTGGTTTCGGATTCTCCTTCAACTACGGTGACTGGCGCCTGAGCACCCAGTTCAACTACCGCGTTGGTAACAAGATTTTGAACAAGGCCCGTCTGCATGCCGAAGCCATGATTGGTAACGACAACCAGAGTCAGGCTGTGAACTACCGCTGGCGTAAGGAAGGTGACGTAACCTCTATTCCACGCGCCATGTACGGTGACAACTCGAACTACAACACTTTGATAAGTGACCGATTTGTAGAAGACGGTTCTTATCTGCGAATGAACTATGTTCAGTTGAACTATACCGTTCGTAAGAAGTATCTGAAATGGGCAGGTGTCAACCGCGTCAGTTTGTACGCCAGTGCCAACAACCCATTCATCATTACCAAATATTCCGGTGTAGACCCCGATATTTCGAGTGGTGGATATGCTCCTGCCATAGACAATGCGCAGACACCACGTTCACGCTCTTACACATTAGGTATCACTGTTGAGTTCTAAAGGAGATTATGATTATGAAAAGACTATATTACAATATTGTTTACGCAATTTGCGTAATGGCCGGATTCTCTGCCTGCTCTGACTTCTTGGTAATAGAGCCCCAGAACGAGATTATCTTTGATAAGTTCTGGAACGAGAAAGCCGACGTTGATGCCGTCATATCCGGATGCTATTCTGGTTTACAGGAAGAAGGCATCATTAAACGCATGATGGTCTGGGGTGAATTCCGCAGCGATAACATCGGTCCGGGCAGCAATGTCCAGTCTGATGGTAACCTCGAGAAGCTCTTGAAGGAGAATATCGACGCCAAGAACTCCTACACCGACTGGAGAGATTTCTATTCTGTCATCAACCGTTGTAACACGGTTATCAAATACGCACCTGATGTAGCTGCAGAAGACCCCGCCTATACGCAGAGTGAGTTGCAGGCCAACATCGCTGAAATGGTGGCTATACGCAGTCTTTGCTATTTCTATCTGATTCGTGCCTTCCGCGACGTACCTTTCTCCAGAGAGGCCTATATTGATGACGATCAAAAAATGGACTTGCCCGCCACAAAGTTCAACGCGGTGCTCGACTCGCTGATTTTCGATTTGGAAAGTGTGAAAAACCAGGCTGTGAAGCGCTATCCTGAAACTAAGGAACTTTACCAGACAGGGCGTGTCACACAGGATTTCATTCATTCTTTACTCTGCGAGCTCTACCTTTGGAAACAGGACTATCAGAAATGTGTCCAATATGCCGATTTGGTCATTGATTCGAAGAAACTCATTTATGAGGAGAATCGCCAGAAGCGTACCAGCACCGTATCTACGACTAACGATATTGACCGTTTCAACGGATTCCCACTGGTCAGCAATTCGAGACAGACAAACTGGTATGGTGATGCCTATAACATCTTATTCGGTAGAGACAACAATTATGTAGAAGAAGTCAATCAGGAGATTATTTTCCAGTTGGTCTTCAGTGATGATCCGCAAGGAGCAGGTATGATTGCCAATGGTGCCGTCAACTCTTTCTACGGTAACCAACGGTCTTCAACTGGCTTGGTAGCACCATCTGATTATATCTACGCTCAGATTGAGGCCACAGGAACAGACCGCAAGGTGTATGCTGATAAAAACAAGATGTGGGATGCCCGCATCTACATCAATCATACTTACACTGGTAGTGGAAGCAGTAACAGTAACAAGGGTATCCACAAGTTCACAACCAGAACGATTGACATTAGTGCTTCGGGTGGTACGACGCCTTCAGCATCGTATGATTCAAAATATACTGAAAATCAGAATGGTTCCAACTGGATTATCTACCGTCTCTCGGACATTATGCTGATGAAGGCCGAAGCCCTCACACAGATGATTCAGGGAGGTGAAGATACAGGAGCTTCCGATTATAACAAGTCACTTCTTGACAGAGCCTTTACGCTGGTCAATGCCGTTAACAAGCGCTCTATCTGCCAGACCCTGCTTCAAGACACGCTTGTCAGAAGCAATTATAGCAACAAGGGTGACATGGAAAATCTGATTCTTCAGGAACGCCAACGCGAACTGATGTTCGAGGGCAAGCGATGGTTTGACCTTGTCCGCGTCTCACAACGCAATGGCAACACCGCGATACTGAAGGCTGCTGCTTTGCAGAAAGCCACGACAGGAACTGGTCTGATTAGCAACCACCTGTCTAAGATGGATGCCATCTATTGGCCCTATAATCTCGATGAAATCAAGGTCAACAAGAATCTTGTACAGAATCCTGCCTTTAGCAGTGGTGAAGACGAGAGTTACAAGAAGACGACTAAAAATTAATGAACGCTATGAAACGTAAGAATATATTCAAAACAATTGTGGGAGGTCTTCTGCTTGCCATGCTGGCTCCCATCAGCCCACTGATGCTGACCAGTTGCTCAGACGAGCCTGACAGCGAATATTTCTACACCTTCACGGGTGAGATGATGAGTGAGTATCTGAAGAATCGCCCTGAATACAGTGAATTTGCAGAGATAGTGGAAAGAGCCGGTCTGATGGACTTACTCTCTTCCTATGGCCACTATACTTGCTTCGCTCCTAATAATGATGCTGTTGACCAATACCTGAAGGGACGTGGTTTCAGTAGTGTCTCACAGCTGAGCAAGGAAGACTGCGATACCATTGCCCGTACGCACTTGGTATCTTACATGTACACTACTTTTGACATGATTGGCCATAAACTGCCATCAGTGAACATGTTAAGCCGCTATTTGGCTACTGAGCCCGGTTTCGATAACGACAGCAATGCCGTCATCGTACTGGAAGGCTTGGCCAAGATCAAGTTTGAGCTGAAAGATGACTCCGTAGAGAATGGTATCATGCAGCCCATCGACAGAGTCATTGAGAAGTCAAACAGCTATATCACAGACTTGATGCGTGACAATCCTAAAATCAGTCTTTTCTACGAAGCTCTCGTAAAAACCGGTGTCATCAATGACGTATTGCTGGTTGAGGACGCTGAATATGATTATAAGAAGCTCGGAGGAAATCCCACCTATCTTAAGTCAGGTGACTACGAGACCAATCCCAAGCCCTACTATTGGCCTGAGACCAAGAAATTTGGCTATACCTTCTTTATTGAGCCAGACTCTATATTAAAGGAAAAATATGGTATCACAGACATCCAAGGTCTCTACGACTTGGCCTGCAGCATCTATGATCAGGTATTTCCTAATGATGTGAATGCTCCTGGACACAGTTTCGATAACTTGACGGACGATGTCAATCCTCTGCGCCGTTTCATTCAGTATCACATCCTGAACAAGATTGCTGCCGGTGCCGACGACCTGACACCTCAGGAAGTTACTAATAAGCCAAACTTTGAAGGTGCCATCGGTATTATTGAGAAGGTTGCCAATCCTGTCGACTGGCATTACACCCTCCTACCCCACAAGATGATCAAGGTGGAAAAAGTCACGGTATCAGCCTATCGTGGCGGTAGCAAGAGAGGCGATCGTTTTGTCAACAGACGTTATGATGAGAAGTTCCATTTCCTGGGTCAGCGCATTGAACCTAAAGAGGACGAATATAAGCACGACGGTATCAACGGTCACTACTTCTATGTCGATGACATTGTAGCCTTCTCCAAGGATGTGGAGAACATCATTCACAACGTCCGTATCCGTATGGACTTCAACACCGTCTTCCCCGAGTTTATCACTAATGGTCTGCGCATCTTAGGCGACCCCTGGCAGTCAGATAGCGGTGAAGAGAAATACGGCCGTAGTGTGATGTTCCCAGAGGGTTATCTTGACGGTGTAACATTCACCAACTGCCAATTCACCTGGAGACGACCTGTTGCCATGTATAATATCTACATGTGGGACGAATTTGCCCTGAAAGGCAACTATGACTTCACATTCCGTCTGCCACCAGTACCCTTCGACGGTGAATGGCAGGTACGCCTTGGCTTCACGTCACAGGAGTCTCGTGGTGTCGCCCAGATTTACGTCGACGGTGTACCACAGGGTATTCCTTTGGATATGACCAAGAATATGGACTCGGAATACTACATGGGTGATGACTTTATCAGCGATATTGACGATTACGACAATTTAAGTGTTGAAGAAAAGGCTGAGTACATCAAGACCATGAAGAACCTCGGTGTCTACACCTATCCGCGTTCACTATACTGTGACAACGGCGGTAGCGGCAACTGGGGCTATGATTGTGTTTACAATATCGGTTTCCGTAAAATCATCAGCCAGACGTATCTGGATTCTACGAAGGATCATTTCTTGAGAATCCGTGTGGCTTCCGATGGTAAGCAAGGTAACAACAACGAGTTTGCACTCGACTTCATCGAGCTGGTACCAAAGAGCGTCTATGGCGTTGACGGTGACGGTGAAATGGAGGATGACCTCTAAAATAATTGATAATTGACAATTGATAATTGAAAATTGACAATGATGAAAAGATATAAAATATACGGTAAGGTGTTAGGGCTCGCACTCGCAGCCCTCACCTTCGTGGCCTGTGCTGACAAATGGGATGACCACTATGACAGCAAAGGTGAAGGGATGAATGACGCATCACTTTGGCAGGCCATCAACGAGAATAGTAACCTGAGCAACTTTGCCAGCGTTATCAAGGCTTGTGGTTACGACAAGACATTGAACAGCAGTCAGGTGTTTACGGTCTTTGCGCCCACCAACGACCAATTCTCTGCTCAAGAGGCACAAGAGCTCATTGCTGCCTACAATGCAGAGAAAGGCAAGGTTATAGAGGACGATAACACTGTCATCAAGGAGTTTATACAGAATCATATCGCCATGTATAATCACTCTATCGCTGCAACAAGCAATGACTCATTGGTCTTAATGAATGGTAAGAAGACGACACTGACAGCCAAAGCATTCGGTGACAACACCATCCTGACGACCAACCAGCATTTTGCAAATGGTATCCTTTTCACGATACAAGGAAAGGCCAAGTATTTCCCCACCGTATTCGAATACATGCGTAAGGATGCTGACCTTGACAGTCTTGCCAGTTTCTTTTACAATTCCCGCTTCTACCGCAAGGAATTTATTCCTGGCCGGAGTGTTGCAGGTGGAATTGAGAATGGTAAAACCGTTTATCTCGATTCTGTCTTCGTTCAGCAGAACGACCTGTGGGACTACCTGTGGGCTTATACCAATGAAGAGGACAGTACTTACTGGATGGTTGCTCCCACCAATAAGGAGTGGAAGAAACTGATTGAGGAATACGAGCCTTACTTCAACTATGATGATAACGTCAGATTCCGCGATTCAATGGTTTACACCATGCCTCGTATTGCTATTGTTGAAGGTACGATATTCAGCCGCACCATGAACTCTGACGCCCATCTGACGGACTCAGCTTTGTCAACTAGTGCAGCAGAGTCATACATTTACCGCGATAGCTACTGGGGAAGCAAGAATCTTCATTACTACCAGTTTGGTGGCAAGTCTGATGAAAATACACAGAAGCCTTTCTCTCCAACGGGTATCTTCTCTGACACACAGAATGTGGAATGTTCCAATGGTATAGTCATGAAGGCCGACAACTGGAAGATTAACAAGCTGAACACCTTCTACCAGTGGATTATCATCGAAGCAGAAAAACTAACAGCCATCAAAGAGGTCAGTAAGAAAGAGAATACTACCACCGGCGATATGGATCCAACTATCACTGCTGAGATTTGTGAGGTCATGAACGACAACCGATTCCACAATATGGTTTGGAACAATAGATTCGTAGAGTTCAAACAGAATATTACGACACAGAATCACAGTGTCTTATTCAACATTGAGAACGTCCTTTCCAATATCGGCTATGACATCTATCTGGTCACTGCACCTGCTTTAGCCAATGATAGTAATGCAACCGAAGCTCAGCGTTTACCAGTCAAGTATGACTGTGCTATCAACTATCATAATCAGCAAGGCGAAACAGTGAGAGAAGTCCTCAAGTCGAAAGTTACCAACAATCCCGACATTGTGGATTATATCCTTGTCGCAGAAGACTTTAAGTTCCCAACTGCCACGTTCGGCTTGAGAGAGAGTGAGCCTCAGGTGACACTTGAGGTAAAAACAAATGTTTCAAGCTCAGAACAGCGCAACAAGAAATTTGACCGTACGATGCGCATTGACTGTATCATGCTGGTACCACACGGCATTTCAAAGGTCACTGAAGACGGGTTCGAAGTTGCGCCTCATGGCGACGGTGACACCTTCTTCTGGTTGAAGAAATAATGTTTGAGTATGAATTTATAACTGTAAGGATATGAAAAAATATATTATATTAGGACTTACACTGCTGATGGCTTTCCCCTTTAGCGCAGTTGCTCAAGACGAGGAATCGGGTCAGGACCAGTTAGAGACCTTGGCCCGCAAGCTAATGCCCAAACAAAAGCAGTATCCAACCAGAGTGATACGTGGTCGCATTGTTAATGCTACGACTGGCAATCCTATTGCTGGTACCATTATCAGTGCTGACAACATTGAAGGTTACAGTACGCTCACTGAGGAGGACGGAACCTACAAATTAAAGGTGCCGGAGTTTACCACATCTGTCTACATTAACATGCCAGACTTCAACCCTGTCCGCATGGGTCTGCAAGACGGCGAACAACAGCGAGACATCAAACTGTACCCCACCACGTTCTCTGCAGAATATGACAAGCAGATTAACGTTCTCAGTGACTATACCACCAAGAACTTCGCATACACCAATGAGGTCAATATTAAGGACGAAGTTCAAAAGAATCTGGGCGGTCAGGTGTACACCATCTCCCGCAACGGTACACCTGGTGTAGGAAATGTGATGTTCATACAAGGTCTGAACTCTCTTAATGTCAATGCTCAGCCCTTGGTTGTGGTAGACGATGTAATCATCGACCAGCAGTATGGTCGTACCATGCTCCATGAAGGTTTCTTCAACGACATTCTGTCGACCATCAACCCGTCGGACATCGAGAAAGTAACCGTCATGCGTAATGGTACGGCTCTGTATGGTGCCAAAGGTGCCAATGGTGTCATCATCGTCCAGACCAAGCGTAATAAGTCGATGGCCACCCGTATTACGGCCAACATTTCTGCTGGTGTTACCCTTAAGCCAAAATTCCTCTCAGTGATGGATGCCGAGCAGTATCGCAGCTATGCTTCTGAGATGCTGAAGACCACCAACACCCGTAACCGTACGTTCAAGTTCCTGAAAGAGGATCCTGACTACTACTATTACACCCAGTACCACCAGAATACTGACTGGAAGGATTATATCTACCGGAATGCCATGACTCAGAACTATGGTATTAATGTAGAAGGTGGTGATGCCGTAGCAAACTATAATCTCTCTGTCGGTTATGTCAACCAAAAGAGTACATTGAAGTTCAACGACATGGACCGTCTGAACATTCGTTTCAATACAGACATTTCACTGAGCGAACGCTTTACTGTCCGCTTCGATGCCTCGTTCGGTAACATTACCCGCGATATTCGTAACGACGGTGCCCCTGCCAGCTATGATGAAGGAACACCAACTGCTCCTGGATTCCTGGCATACGCCAAGACGCCATTCCTCAGCCCATACAGTTATGGTCTTGGAAAACTGTCAACAAGCCATTATGACATTGAGGAAGAGTCGTACCTGACGGAGGCCTTGGCTAACTACAGAAACTACAACTGGAAATTAGGTAATCCCGTTGCTATCAACGAGTATAGTGAAGCCGAGAATAAGAACCGTCTGGAGAACTCGATGCTGAACTTGACTGTAACGCCAAAGTTCCGCCTCACTCGCAACCTCACGTTATCTGAGCACTTCAGCTACAACTTGGTAAATACCAAAGAGCAATTCTACATTCCCATCAACGGAACACCAACTTATTATGTCAGCAGTCTTGGTGATTACGAGCAGAATGAGGTACGCTCATTAGCATCAAAGCAGAACTCGGTGATGAGTGATACCCGTATTGATTGGAGTAACCGTTACGGAGCTCACTTCGTACATCTGTTCGGAGGTGCCCGCATCAACTGGGAAAGCTACTCCATGACTTCATTGGTAGGTTACAATACTGGTAACGATAAGCAGCCTTTCATGAAGAAGGAACTGTCGCCAAAGGATGACTTTGGTACCAATGACAACTGGAACTCACTGGCTTGGTATGCTCAGGCTGAGTACAACTACAAAGGTCGCTACTTCCTGCAGGCTAACCTGACAGTAGAAGGCTCTTCACGATTTGGACGTGATGGCGGTGATTTCCGCGCCTTCAAAGCACCTTGGGGCATATTCCCGGGCATACAGGCTGCATGGGTGGTTAGCAATGAGCCTTGGATGGCTAAGATTAAGCCTATAAACTACCTGCGCCTGAGTGCCGGTTACGACGTCAGCGGTAACGATGACATCGATTACTATGCTGCTCGCAGCTATTTCAGCAGTTCACAGTTCTTAAATGCTATTGCAGGACTCAGCTTCGATGGTATCGGCAACACGAAGATCCAGTGGGAAACAACCCGTCGTTTGAACGTAGGCATAGAGACCAGTCTGTTTGACAACCGTCTGAGTTTGAGTGCCAACTACTTTAGTTCTACTACCAACAACCTGTTGACAAGACAGTCATTAGGATTCCTCAGCGGTCTGGATGAGAACTGGACTAATGACGGTAAGCTGAAGAACCACGGATACGATGTATCAGCAGCCGTAAAGGTTCTTGCCTTAAAGGATTTCCAGTGGGAATTGGGTGGTAGCATCGGACACTACAAGAATGAAATCACTCAGTTACCTCAGGGTAAGGACTTTGTTGACACAGATATTTATGGAGGTACCATCCGCACACAGGTAGGACAGGCTGCCAACCAGTTCTATGGCTACAAGTCGCTCGGTGTATTTGCTACTACTGAAGAGGCAGAGAAAGCCGGACTCTACATTATGGACGAGAATGGTATTGACAAGAAGTACTTCAAGGCAGGTGATATTCACTTCGATGACCTCAATGGTGACCATCAGATTACAGAAGCAGACCGCACTATCATCGGTGATCCCAACCCTGACATCTATGGTAACATCTTCACAACATTTGCATACAAGGGACTGAAGCTTGACCTGCGTTTCAACTACTCGTTGGGTAACGATGTCTACAACTACATGCGCTCACAGTTGGAGGGTGGTTCACGATTCATGAACCAGACTACAGCAATGTTGCGCCGTTGGCAGGTAGAAGGTCAGGTAACAGACATTCCTCAGATTACATTCCAAGACCCTATGGGTAATTCACGATTCAGTGACCGCTGGATTGAGGACGGCAGCTATCTGCGCTTAAAGAGTATCACCTTAAGCTATGACCTGCCTATGAACAACGAGTATCTGCAGGGTCTGCAATTCTGGATCCAGGCCAACAACGTATTTACATGGACAAAGTATCTGGGTGCTGATCCGGAATTTGCCATGACTTCTAACGTCATTGGACAAGGCATTGACTTGGGACAGCTGAGCCAGAGCCGTTCTATAGTGGCTGGAATAAAGATTAAGCTGTAATTAAGAATTAAGAATTAAGAATTAAGAGTTAAGAATTATGAATACTAAATTCAATAAATTCATCTTCGGTCTCTGTGTCTGCTGCGGTCTGCTCTCCTGTTCCGATTTCTTCGATCAGGATCCAGATCACATTATCTTCGCAGAAGAAAACCACCTTAGCAATGCCACAGATACCATCTATAGCGTTACGGGTATACTGAACAAGCTACAGGCCATTGGAGACCGCACCGTCTTACTTGGAGAGGTGCGTGGCGATCTGGTGGACATCACCAGCTATGCCAATAAAGACATACGCGAAATTGCCGAATTCAACATCAGTGATGACAACGCCTATAATGTTCCCCGTGACTATTACACAGTGATTAACAACTGTAACTACTTCATTGCGAATGTTGACACGGCTATGAAGAATAACCGTAACGAGTATCTCTTCATGAGGGAATATGCTGCTGTCAAGGCTATCCGTGCGTGGACATACCTCCAGTTGGCACTCAACTACAACAAGGTACCTTTTGTGACGGAACCCATTCTGAGCAAGCAGGATGCCGAGAAGAGCTATCCTGATTATGACCTTCAGGCCATTTGCGAATATTTCATCAATGACTTGGCGCCGCTCACCGAACGATGGGGCAATGAATATCCCCGATATGGTACCATCCGCGGTAACGACTCACGTCTGTTCTATTTCCCCATCAACATTGTATTGGGTGACCTCAACCTCTGGTTAGCCAGCACGACAGGTAGTACAGCCACGTATCGCGAAGCTGCATACCGTTACTACAAGTATATCAACGAGCGTAACGGTGACAACTCTGCCTACCCCACTGGCATCAATTATTACCAATGGGAACCAGGCACCACCAGTTGGGATGGTATTTCTGGCTACACTTCCGGTAGTCTCACGTCTGAGAATTATGCAGCAAACTCGGAAATCATTACTATGATTGCAGGTGACTCTATCCCTGCAGAAGGTAACTACAGTGAATTGCGTAACCTCTTCAACTCAAACGTTGACAACAACTATCATGTCAGCATTATTCCTTCAAAGTATATGTTCGAACTGTCGGAAGGTCAGAAACACTGCTGCTTGGGTACCAATGGAACAACAACATACTATGTTCCCGAAGGCTTGACCAATCACAGATCTGGTGACCTGCGCCTATACTGGTATTACTCATGGGGCGAAGCCAAGAACCGCGACACAGGTGAACGCATCGAGACATCGTACATCGACAAGCACACCACGCAGAATATACATATCTACCGCAGATACATGCTCTACCTCCGACTGGCAGAGGCTCTGAACGGTGCAGGATTACCCCGTGCAGCTTTCCAGATCCTGTCAACAGGACTTAACAATGAAATCAAGGATGAATATGTATATCCCTACTGTTCTGAGAGTGACTCTATCTGGCTGAGTCGTCTGGACTTCGACAATGAACGCTATCAGGTTTACACCGCTATAGAATATGCAACAGGACGTAGCCAGCGTTCACCCAACACCATCGGTATCCACACTCACGGTTCAGGATGGACACCTATGAATGAATACTATAAGTTGCCTGAGGCTCCCATGCCAGATCCTGTTGACGAAGATGGTGATGGTATTCCTGACGAGCCTGTCATCATTGCGAAAGATACACCAGAACTGATTAAGAAGCAACAAGAGGTCGTTGACGCCCTGTTACTGAACGAATGTGGCTTGGAATTGGCTTTCGAAGGAACGCGTTTCTATGACATCATGCGCTTCGCCTTCCGTCAGACCGAGAAAACCCCAGAAGAGTTCCTCGCTGAGCAGGTTGCCACTCGCCGTGGTAAGGACAAAGTTGATGAAACACTGAAGAGCCGTCTCATGAACAGGAACAACTGGTACCTCAAATGGAAAGGCCAAATTGGATTATATTAATAGAACTTCATCATCAAAAAGAGGGTTGCTCATTCGAAGCAACCCTCTTTTATGAATCGGATAACAGCATTGCGAATACTGGTAAGGCCGAATTCTGCAGGATTCACCTCCTTGATGGGAATCCAAAGGGCCTCAGCAGCATCGTCGGCAGCCTTGATGGGAGGTATGTCGCCGTGGACACGGACTAAGAAGTCCATATCGAGCGTATGGACGCCCAAGCCACTATATTCATAGACATTTGGCGAGGAAAACAGATACTGGATATCAGCCACGTCAAGCCCCGTCTCCTCCTTGATTTCGCGACGCATGCCGTCTTCTACCGTCTCGTACATGTCCACAAAACCACCCGGTAAGTCAAGTGTTCCTTTAGCTGGTTCCTTGGCACGACGGACGACCAGCATTTCCTGCCTGTCGTTGACAATAAAGGCTGCTGTTGCCGAACAGGGATTAGCATAATAGGTAAATCCGCAATCCTGACAACGCTTGCTCTTAAAGTTATTGATATCAAAATGCTGACTGCCACAGACAGGACAGTAGGTAAACTTGTCTAACGGGTGAGCCATGACATCTATTCTTTATAAGCTGAGTTCCTTTTTACGAGCTTCACCGAAAGCCGATGACACATAGTTCTGAAGACTGCCACAAACCTCGGCAGAGAACTGTTGTCCACTACTAATGAGGTGATCCCACTGCTGTTCCGTCAATCCCTGTTCCAACTGTTGACGAGTGATGCCGTCGCGAATCATTCCGAACAACAAACCGGCATTAAAGTTATCGCCAGCACCAATGGTGCTCACCGTTTCAATGGGCGTAACGGGATACTGTTTATGGAATCCGCCTTGGCTAAACAACTCAATAGGCTCTGATGCCTGCGTATAGATAAACTGCTTGGTATAGAACATGATTTCCGAGCGATAGACTGCCGAGCCTTCCTTTTTATGGAAAAGAATCTCGAAATCTTCCGACGAACCACGTACGATATCTGCCAATTCAAAGTTCTCCAGCAGATTGGCTCTCAGTCGCATGGCCTCGTTCTGATGAGAGGCGCGGAAATTGACGTCATAATAAAGGATTGCACCCTTTTCATGGGCATAATCCAGGAAACCTTTCACTTGCCCACGGATAACAGGATTCAAGGCATAATACGAGCCAAAGAGCACGATATCATCTGGCTGTACGTCAGGATATACGAATTCAAGGCGGTCGTTAGGATGGTCCTTGTAAAAGATGTAGTCGGCATCGTTCTTTTCATTCAGAAAAGCCAGCGACAAGGGTGACTTCGTATTGGGATAGACGCAGACACTTGATGCCGAGCAGCCGTTCTGTTCCAAGAAACTGGTAATGAACTGTCCGACACGGTCATGTCCCGTCTCACTGATAAAACCTGTCTTGACGCCTGCCCGTCCCAATGAAATGATGGCGTTAAACGTACTGCCACCAGGCCATGCACTGATGGGCTGCTCGCCACGGAAAATAATGTCGAGCACTGTTTCTCCTATTCCTATTACTTGACGCATAATCTTTGTTTTTCGTGCAAAGGTACTAAAAAAAATGATAATTGATAATTGATAATTGATAATTATTTTGTAATTTTGCACGAAATGAAAAATTACAATATAGCAACACTGCCCAACGGACTGCGCATCATACACCTGACATCAGCATCGCCAGTGGTGTACTGTGGCATCGGTATTGCAGCTGGGTCGCGTCATGAGGAGCCAGGCGAAGAGGGTGTCGCCCATTTCTGTGAACACATGAGTTTCAAGGGCACTCGCCGCCGTTCGGCTATCCAGATTCTGAACTGTCTGGAGAGCGTCGGTGGTGACCTGAATGCCTTCACCAACAAGGAAGACACGACGTTCTATGCTGCCATCCAGAAGGAACATTTCTCACGTGCCGTCGATCTGTTGACGGATATCGTCTTTTGTAGCCAGTTCCCCCAACACGAGGTTGAGCACGAGGTCGATGTCATCTGTGACGAGATAGAGAGCTATAACGACTCGCCTGCCGAACTCATCTATGACGTCTTTGAAAACCAATTGTTCAAAAGTCATCCCCTGGGGCATAACATCTTAGGCACGCGCCAGCAGGTACAGCAGTTCACCTCGCAACATGCGCTGCGATTCACCAATCGGTACTATCGTCCAGACAATGCCGTCTTCTTTGTCTATGGAGACATCGATTTCGCACGATTGGTGAGAGGACTTAAGGTAGAAGGCGTTGAGCGAAGGGCGGAAGGCGGAGGGCTGAAGGCTGAAAGCGAAGGGCGGAAAGCGGAGGTAGCAAACGCTACCCCTCTTACCTCTCACCTCTCACCTCTTACCTCTGAGACTCCCCACCATCAGGCCCACGTCATGCTGGGATGCCAGTCGTTCAGCTATGACGACCCGAGGCGCATCACGCTCTTCCTGCTTAATAATATACTTGGAGGCCCCGGCATGAATGCCCGTCTGAACCTGAAGTTGCGCGAACAGCACGGACTGGTATATACCGTCGAGAGTACGATGGCCAGCTATAGCGATACGGGCGTATGGAGCGTCTATTTCGGTTGCGACCATCACGACGTGAAGCGTTGCATCCGACTGGTGAACCGTGAACTGGACCGTATGATGCAGGCACCTTTAAGCGACAGGCAGTTGGCTGCTGCTAAACGACAGTTGAAGGGACAGCTTGCTATTGCCGCAGACAATCGCGAGCAGTTTGCCCTCGACATGGCCAAACACTTTCTGCACTATGGCAAGGAACGCAGCCTCGACCAACTGATAGCTCAGATTGATGCCATCACGGCACCCCAGCTGCAGGATGTAGCCCAACAGTTGTTTGCGCCAGAGCATATTCAACAAGTCATCTTATAACACACACATGGAACAACTACTGCATTATTGCTGGAAACACAAGATATGGCCTTTGGAAGGTCTGCAGACCACTGATGGCCGTAGTGTGGAAGTCATCGACCCCGGTCTTCATAATCATCATGCCGGTCCCGACTTCTTCAATGCCAAGGTTAAGGTTGGCGGAACCCTTTGGGTGGGTAATGTGGAGATACACGACCGTGCGTCACACTGGTATCAGCATGGTCACGACAAGGACGAACATTATAATAACGTGGTGCTGCACATCGTAGGCGAAGCTGACCGTGACGTACAGACGCAGGAAGGCCATTATGTGCCGCAACTATGTCTGAAGGTCCCGCCGTCCGTACAGGAGAACTATGAAGAGCTGCTGAAAACCGACCAGTATCCACCCTGCTATAAGATCATCCCCACCCTGACACCACTCATCGTCCATTCATGGATGGCAGCCCTGCAGACCGAACGACTGGAGCAGAAAACCATTGCCATACAACAAAGGGCTCAAGAGCGTAACGGCTCGTGGGAGGACGCCTATTTCCAAACATTGGCACGTAACTATGGCTTTGGCATCAATGGCGAGGCCTTCGAGGCATGGGCACGCCACATTCCCTTGAGTGCCGTAGGCAAACACCGTGACGACCTGTTTCAGATTGAAGCCATCTTCATGGGACAGGCTGGTCTACTGGAACTCAGCACCATTCCTGAACGCTATCAGCAGCAGGCCCTCAACGAAGGCTATTTTGCCAAGCTGCGTAACGAATACCAGTATCTGGCCCATAAGTTCCAGTTGGAGCCCATGAACGCCCAACTGTGGCGATTCCTCCGGTTGCGGCCCCAGAACTTCCCCCACATCCGTATTTCACAGCTGGCCAACCTCTATTACCAACGCAAGGCTGGTCTTTCTGAACTAATAGAATGCCCTGACGTCATCAGTCTGAGCGAGAAGATGCACACACAGGTGACGCCCTACTGGGAGACTCACTATACGTTTGGTTCCGAGAGCATCCGTAATGCCAAACACCTATCGCCATTCTCCATCAACCTGCTCCTGATTAACACCTGCATACCCCTGCTCTTTGCTTACGGGCGCTATACCTGTCGCGAAGAGTTGTGCGACCGTGCTTTCGACTTTCTGGAACAGCTCAAGGCTGAGAACAACCACATTATCCGCATGTGGCAGGCATGCGGACTCGACGTAAAATCAGCAGGCGACTCACAGGCCCTAATTCAGTTGAAGAAGGAGTATTGCGACAAGAAAGACTGCCTGCGCTGCCGCATTGGATATGAATATTTGAAAAGGAACGAAATATCGAAATAACGAAATATCAAAAATAATGAGCAAATACTGTTTTGAAACCCGTATGGAGGTTCGCGACTACGAGTGCGACATCGAAGGCATTGTCAACAATGCCAACTACCTCCACTATACCGAACATACACGTCACCTGTTCTTGAAGGCGTGTGGTCTCTCGTTTGCCGAGATGCACGAAAAAGGCGTCGATGCCGTTGTGGCCCGTATGAATCTGCAGTTTAAGACACCCTTGCGCTGCGACGACGAGTTCATCTCGCGTCTGTGGCTCGAAAAGCAGGGCATCAAGTATGTTTTCCACCAAGACATTTTCCGTGCCTCTGACGAAGCGCTAT
>JAEEGG010006148.1_pt1 | contig 28239 bp, 24 predicted proteins | sample 9134161 | NCBI WGS metagenome assembly JAEEGG01 (sample SAMN16246543, study PRJNA631951) | gut metagenome | biome: gut microbiome; feature: rumen; material: CR-attached | host: Bos | place: Iran: Karaj | collected 2018-10 | reverse complement strand
GCAACTTTTTCAATCATTTGATCAAATGATAAATTCAATAGAAAAAACAATGAATGAAAAAGATTTAATAAAACTCTTGGAAAATTTGACAAAAAGTTTTATAGCAAAAGGAAAATGGAGCATAAAAAGACTTGCCAGTAAAGATATATTCGTGAATTATTCAAGATTTAATAAAATTCCGTTACTTATAGCAGACACAAAAGAAGACAGGAGATTCACGGATTCCGATTATAAAAATATTTCTTCTTTAATAGTTGTTCCGATAGAACTTGAAAACAATTATTGGGGAGCAATAAAAGGATACTCGTCGGATCCTAAAGAATTATTTAATGATTACGATTTAAGACTTTTATCTATATTTGTCAGCTTAATAAGTCTCATTTTAAACAATGCACAAATGTTTAAAAAAGTTGAATCTTTAGCCGTAACTGACGGTTTGACAGGTTTATATACAAGAAGCTTTTTTATAGAAAGATTACAGGAAGAAATTGAAAGAGCAAGAATAAACAATATTCCGATAACCGTTGCAATGATAGATATTGATTTTTTTAAGAAAGTTAATGATACTTACGGTCATTTAGCGGGAGATGCTTTTTTGAAATCTCTTTCAAACATTTTAAGAAGAAGATTCAGAGCAGTAGATGTTTTATCGAGATACGGCGGAGAAGAATTCGCCGTTCTTATGTACCATACAACAATTGATGAAAGTTATAAAATTCTTGAAGAAGTTCGTAAGATGGTAGAGGAAGAAAAGTTTTTTATGCCTATAGAAAGTTATCATCCCATTCAAATAAGAAAAACAATAAGTATAGGTATTGCACAATTAACCACGGAGCAAAATCCGGACGAAATAATAAAAAAAGCAGATAAAGCATTATATATGTCTAAAGAAAACGGAAGAAATCGAACTTCTGTTTACAGAGAAGAAAAATGAAGAAAGTATTTTTTTATATAACATTATTCTTAATTTTATTATGTTTCTTTGTTATCTACAATCAAACGGATAATTATTATTGCAAATATATATTAATCTTATATTTGTTACCCGTTTCTTTGTTATCGAAAAGGCCTAATATTATTTATTATGTTACATTATGTGTTGCCGCAATAGTAACAGCTTTATTCACTTTTAAATTCTCACATACTTCTTTGGATATATCAATGATTTTCTTATTAATGATCCCTATCCTTTTATTATTTTCAACAAAAAAAATAATGCAGTATCCTAACTTAAAAAAGAGAAACAATGAACTGAAATTCTATAAAGAAGAATTGATTAATGAAGAAAAAAGTCTTGTTGAAAGAAGAGAGTTTCTGGAAAAAAAGCTTGAGAGAATTATACAGTTTTATACAATTTCAAAAGATTTAACAAAGAACATGGATGTTCCCGAAGATGTTGCAAATGCTTTATTTAATGTTTTAACTACAAGACCGGGAATTGATTATGTCGTAATAACAACAACAAATTATAATAATGATAAATATTCCAGCGAGAATCGGAAAGAATTAAAAATATTATCAAGATTATCTGAAGAAAAGAAACAAATTTGGGATAAGATGATAAAAGATAATAATGAAATATCTTTATTAAACGGACCGGCAATTATAAAATCATTGTACTATATAGAAAACAAACCCGTAGTTGCCTGGCCGATAATAATAGACAATAAAATAAATTCATGTACTTTCTTGGTTACGGAACCTTCATATGCTCAAACATACATTGAAGAAGGAGAATTTTTTATCCCTCACTTAAAATTAGGAACAAAAAGAATAATATTATTTTCGGAACTGAAAGAAAAAGCAAGAATCGACGGATTAACCGGATTATATTTAAAAAGATTTTTTTTAGGAAAATTACATGCTGAAATAGAAAGAGCAAAAAGATATAATACAAATTTTTATTTAATGATGTTGGATATAGACCATTTTAAAAATGTAAATGATAATTACGGACATTTAGTAGGAGATGAAGTTCTTAAATCCGCAGCAAATGTAATAAAAACTTCAATACGGCAAGGTGATATTCCGGGAAGATACGGCGGAGAAGAGTTTATAGTCATACTGCCGACGATAGATCAGCAAAAAACAATTGAAATTGCCGACACAATACGAAAATCGGTAAAAGATATTGTTTTTAAATCGAACGGTAAAACTTTTTCCGTAACAATAAGTATAGGTATTGCAAAATATATCAAAGATATCGATATAGACAATTTAATAGGAAATGCAGATACAGCTCTGTATCAAGCAAAAAAATCCGGAAGAGATAATATAATTCTCTTCCGGGACGATAATTCTTATTAGAAATTTATTAAAATAAATTTTGTTTATATTTGAATTTTTTCAATATTATATCTATTTCCTGCATATTTGAACATTTCAATAAATTTTCCACTAACGATTTTGCTTCCGTTTTCGAAATATTTCTTATAATCTTTTTTACTTTTGGTATTTGCACGGCGGACATACTAAATTCATCAAGACCTAACCCTAACAAAACGGCAGTATATGCGGGATCTCCGGCCATTTCTCCGCACATGCCTACATTTTTACCTGCAGCATGAGCAGAATCTATTATAGTTTTTAACAATCTTAAAATTGCCGGATGCATTGGTGAATATAAATGAGCAACATCCGAATTTACTCTATCCACCGCCATTGTGTATTGAATTAAATCGTTTGTTCCTATAGATAAGAAATCCACTTCTCTTGCAATAACATCAGATATTATAGCGGCAGACGGAACTTCTATCATAACACCCACTTCTATATCATCTTTAAATTTTTTCCCCTCTTTTTTTAACTCTTCTTTTGCCTGTTCCAAAATTCTGTTAGCATCTCTTATCTCTGAAATTCTTGATATCATGGGATACATTATCTTTACATTGCCGTGAACAGATGCCCGTAATATTCCTTTTAATTGTGCTTTAAATATTTCCGGATATTTTAAACAAAATCTTATTGCTCTAAGACCCATAAACGGATTTGCTTCTCTCCCTATATCCATAAGGCCCAATCTTGCAATTTTATCGCCTCCGAGATCCATTGTTCTTATTATAACTTCATATGGCATCATCATTTTTGCAACCGCTGTATAATTGCGATAATGTTCTTCTTCCGAAGGAAATCCTTTTCCCGATAAAAACAAAAACTCACTTCTGTATAATCCTATTGCATTTGCGCCGTGTCTTAAAGCGGATCTTGCTTCTTCCGGATTTTCTATATTTGCTCCGAGAACAACTTCTCTGCCGTCAAGTGTTATTGCAGGCAAATCTTTAAACTTTTCAAGTTCTTTTTTATTGGAAACTTGTTTTTCATATTCTCTCTTATAATTTTCCAATGTTTCTTTTGACGGTTCCAAAATAACCAAACCTAAGTTTCCGTCAACGATAACAGACATGCCCTGTTTAACTTTATGTGTTATATCTCTTAAACCTACAACAGCAGGAATTTCAAGACTTTGAGCAACAAGCGCAGTGTGAGAAGTTTTTCCGCCTATTTCGGTAACAAAACCTTTTATCATTCCTTCTTTCATTGTTATGGTATCTGCAGGAGTAAGGGTTTTTGCAAAAACTATCGAATTTTCTTCCAAATCCGTAAGAGTTTTTTTCTTTTTCCCTAAAAGGTTACTCAATACTTTTTTTGCAACATCTAAAAGATCGTTTTTTCTTTCTCTGAAATAATCATTATTCATGGAATCAAAAGTCTTTGAAATTTTTTCAACGACCTCATGCACAGCATACTCGGCATTTACTCCGGAATTAATCATTTTCTCAACTTCGCTTTTAACCATGGGATCATTTAGGATGAGCAAATGAGCATCCGCAATTTTTGCATAATTTTCGCCCAGAACTTTATTCAATTCTTTTTGATTTTTTTCCAATTCTTTTTTTGTTTTGGACATGGCAATTTCTAAACGATTTATTTCCTGCTTTATTTTAGAAACCGGAATTTCTTTTTTTATTATAAGAAAATCGTCTTCTTCCAAAACAAAAACCTTTCCTATTGCCACTCCGGAAGATGCCGCAATACCATTTAGAATAATGTTGTCAGTATTCATTATATTTCCTCTCCAAAACCGTTATCAAAAACTTCTACCATTTTTTCAAGAGCTTTGTCTTCATCCACACCGTCTGCTTGAATTTTAAGTTCTGTTCCGCAGGCAGCAGCAAGCATTAATATGCCCATAATACTTTTTGCATCAGCTTTAATTTCGTCTTTAATCACATATATATTTGAAGAAAAAGCCATTGCTGTTTGAACAATTAAAGAAGCCGGTCTTGCATGAAGTCCCAATTTGTTAACAATCTTTACATTTTTTTCTTTCATTTTTATATCCCCAAATATCCTAATATAAAACTAAAAATCAGTGCAAAATAAAACATTATCACAGGTCTTATTTTGCCCAATAAAAAACTTATCAAAAAAATTACTCCGAATATCAATACTTCAGGATAAACCAATTTATTCAATTCGGAATCGATAATAGGTACCAATCCGAACGTCTTGAAATAAAAAAACAAGGCAAATGTTATTATTATCAATCCTATTATTTTAAAAATATCCTCTATAAATTTGATTTCCAATTTCGAAACCAACTTTATCATCTTATCGTCCAATCTAAAACTTATTACCAAAGACCAATATCTGAAAGCCAAATGTACGACATTATATAAAACAATAAATATTACCGGAGCCACCCACAAAAAATTAATACTGAACATATTCATCGACAATATTATCAACAATATTGCGACAAAAGAAACGAAAGGTCTCCACGTTCCCCAAAAGAAAGAATCTCCTATTGCCGCAACCGGTCCCGCCATAACAGACTTAATCATGTCAGGTTTTTTGATATTTTGTTCTTTCCCCGAAGCAATATTATTTTCACAATTAACAACCATTGCAATTATTATGTTTGCCATATAGGGATTCGTGTTAAAAAAGCCTATATGTCTAAGCAACGCTTGTTTTCTTTCTTCTTTATCCGCATATAATTTTTTAAAAACAGGATACAAAATATATAACATACCTATATTTTGTAATCTTTCAAAATTCCATAAAGCCTGTAAAAAAAATGTTCTTAAAAAAATAATATTTTTAATCATTTTGTTTCTTTATAAACGGTATTTTTATATTCTTAAAATTGTATAATACCGCTCCAAAACCGAAAACGGGTAAATAATACCATGCTTTTTTAAATGTAACTACCACCTGTATCGGTAAATAGGCATATATTTCTTTGTAAAGTAATCCGCCTAAAAATAATAACAAGCCATACATAACCGATGTTCTTATGAAGAAAAAAAACAACCCTAAATATATTCCCTTGGATATTCTTTCTTCATATCCTTTTTCTACTCCCTTTTCAACCCAATGCATTATTTTCGTATTAAAAAGTCTTCCAGCTAAATCAACTTCTTTATACAAATATGCAAAAGGAACAGCTAAAGCTAATGCAAAAATTGCAGCTTCCTGACTGCCTTGAAAAAAAGAGCAAGACCAAATAACAGCCAAACTTGTCATCAGTGTTAAATCCACCGGAACGGATACTCCCATCGGAATAGCATTTATCCACATCATTTCAACAATCATTCCGAGCCATAATCCGGTATGAATATCTCCCAAAATATAACCGAATAACGGTCCGCAAAATATCGGTCTTGAAATCATAAACTGACCGAACATTGTTATGTCGGCACTTAAAACGGCACCTATTACAGAAAAAAGAATTAAATGGTCCATAATTATTTATTTTTTAAAATTTCGGTTTTTAGTTTAAAAGAAAAAATACCGCCTTTTTTTAAATTAAACTTATACACATTAACGACGGTAGTTCCCTGATAAGTTTTTTCATATCCGTTTTCCGAAGTAGAAATTGTGTTCACGGGAACAACCCAATAATCGCAATTTTTAGAACTTGTTATTTTAACTTTTAAACCTAAATTTTTATCTTGTCTTGTCCAAACTTTTTTATTTAAAAACTCTTTATTGTCGTCGTCAATAATTTCAGAAAAAGCAAAAACCTGTTCTACTCCGAATGTAAAATTCATCTCAATGTCGGAAAGATTTTTTACTTTATATTCAGTTTCATAACCTTCGGTTTTTAAAGGTTTTATTATTTTTTTTACTTCCACCGGTAAATGCTCGTTATTGAACCAAACATGTCCTTTTCTTGTTAACTCTAAATTTCCCGAAACTATTTTCGCATCATATTTACCTAAAACAAAATCACCTTCTTCTCTAAACTGAACTCCGTATAACTGTTCGAATTTCGTATCATTATTGAAAAAATGATCAAGTAATGATGATTTTCTGTACCAATCATACACTAAATGCTTTTCCAATCCTATTTCTTTTACTTTTACCGCATCCGTATGAATTGAAGTTAATTCTTGAGAATCGGTTACTCTGTTGTTTTCTATAGCTTCTTTTAATTTTTTGTGATAACCTTCATATTTTCTTGTTAATACATTTAAAAAATTATATTTTGAATTTAATATATCAAATTCAAATATACTTCCTCCGTCTTGTGCAGACACATAAATATCCTGATTTGCACTTTCATACAAAAACTCATCCGTCATATCACAATTAAAATCTTCTTTAATCCACAAATTTTTACTTTTATATTTCTTGTTATAAAGATTTTCCGCTTCCAACAAAGAATCGTATATTGCATTTCTTAAGTGAGGCAAATATAATCCTCCGAAAACTCCGTGCCAATATGCACAATTGCACTGCCCCGCATATAGAGCTTTTTGTATTTTATCTTCCGAAGAAAAATTTTTATTATGAATTTTATTACTTAATCTAATCATTTTTTTATGCATATTATTTGATTCTTCGTATTTATTTAAAAAATTTCTCCAGAAACCGCCTCTGATAAACGGCTTTACTTCCTGTCTTGATTCGTTTTGTTTAACAAAAATATCAAAATCATTTTGAACCGTCGACGGCAAAGTCCATTCGGACATCTCAAAATAAGAATTTGTGGGCAAATAAATTCTGCCTTCCGGCTTTGTCGTATTAAGCACCTCGGAAAAAGTTACCGTTTCGACAATATCCGAATTTTCTTCTATTGCCGTCAAAAAATTATCCAGCCATTTATTTTCGTAAACATGCTTATTTGTTCCGGGCCACATACCGAATTTTTCACCATCATCGGCCATAACTACAACAATATCTTTATCTTCGTTTGCAAGTTGTCTAAAATAATCTATACATACCGAAACATCTTGAAACGGTATCAAATATCTCAATCTTTGACTTATAGGGAATACAGATAAAGAACAGCCCTGATCTTCCGTTACATAAAAACCGTTTAAGTCTTTTTCTTTCAAACCCGAAGCCATAAAATGCACATCGTCAAGAATTGTATATTTTATACCCGCATCTGCAAGAGTTTTTACCAATGAAGGTTCCCATACTCTTTCGGCTACCCAGGCACCTTTACATTCATATCCTAAAGTATCTTTTATGAATTTTGATAATTGTTTTATTTGTCCCTGTCTGTCATGTTCGGGAATAACGGATAATATGGGTTCATAATATCCTCCGGAAATTATCTCCAAACTTTTTTTTGAAATCATCTTTTTAATCTTTTTTATATAATCCGGATGTTCGTCCATCATAAATTCCCAAAGCATTCCGCTTGAATGGAGATTCCATTTTATATTTTCATGTTTTGACATTACATCCAAAAAAGGTTTATATGCAACATCATAAGCCTTTTGAAATACCCATTTAAAATTTCCCACCGGTTGATGATTATGTATTCCGAATACAAATTTAATCTTTTTCATTCTATCTTTTCCTTTAAGGTTTTATTCCTAAAATTTCAGCTTCTTTTTGAATATCCATAACGGCATTGTATCTGTCATCCTGAGGCAATGCTCTGGTCTCCAATTCTATTCCGTGTCCTATCAGTTTTAAAAATGCTGCTATATCGTTTTTATCGACCGACAAATTGGGCAACAATTGTTTCTTACCGTGCGAGTAATGCATTCCGCCTATATTAACGGATTGAAATTTTATACCGTTATCTATAACTTTTACAACATCTTGAGGGTTTGAAAACAGAATCATCAACTTATCTTTTTCGTAGACATCATTTGAAATTTCATAACTTGCATCTTTTATATTTTTTATTACAAGTGTTACGGAACTCGGAACAGCCATAGATAATAAAATTTGTTGCATTTCATCGTTTGCAACTTCATCGGATATTATAAGTATTTTATCTACATCTACGGTTTTTAACCATCCCTGAACTATCTGTCCGTGAACAAGTCTGTCGTCTATTCTTACTACTTTAATAGTCACTTTTTTTACCTCTCTTATTTCATTCTTTCCAACAACATTTGTTTTGCATTTACAATACTTTTTTTGCCATCAGCCAAAACTTTATCCGCCAAATCTTTTGCGGTTTGAGCTGTTCGACTTGCAAATACGGCAGAAAGAATCATTGGTAAGTTTACACCCGTTAATATTTCAATATTAAAATTTTTCGAAAGTAATATAGAAGCATTGCACGGTGTGCCTCCGAGCATATCCGTTAAAATAAGCGTTCCGGATTCATTATTTATTTTTTTTAATATCTCACCTATTTTCTGTTGCAAACTTGCAAGGTTTTCGTCTTTAATATTCTGTTCTATATAAAATATATTTTCCTGTTTTCCCGCAATAACTTCGGTTGTTTTTATTAATTCTTTCGTTAAATCACAATGAGAAATTATAAGAATGTTTATCATTTTGTTTTACCTCTCAAAAAATTAAATATTGCTTTTGATAATTTTGAAAAATCGTGATGTGCATATTGACTTTTTGACACAAAATCTTTCTTAATTATTTCTATATTTTTATATTTCAATTTATCTATTTCCACGGGAATTGAATTTTGTTTTGCATATCTGTCTGTAATATTTTTTGGAATTTTGCCTTTATTAACAAAAACAGCATCCAATATTTTAGGATAAGTATGTTTTATTATTGCATCTACATGATCGCTGAGTTTAAAATTTGAAGTTTCTCCCGCCTGCGTCATAATGTTTGATATATATATTTTAATTGCTTTCGATTTTTTAAGTGCCGGAATAACACCGTTAAACAACAAATTAACTATCACGGAAGTATACAACGAACCGGGACCTAAAATAATACAATCGGCAGAAAGTATCGAAGAAATAACATTTTGGGAAACTTGTGCATTTTTAGGTTCTATTTCAACCGTGTTTATTGCACTTCTGCTTTTTGAAATTTTCGATTCTCCCACAATTTTTGAGCCGTCAACAAGTGTAGCTTTCATTTTTACATTGTCTAAAGATACCGGTAAAACTTTACCTTTAATGGCCAAGACATCACTCGCATTTAATATTGCTTTATCAAAGCCTCCGGAAACGGATGTAAGAGCCGTTAAAAATAAATTACCGAAAGAATGGTTCGATAATCCGCCTTTTTTTGGAAATCTGTATTGAAATAATTTTGTTATTAAATTTTCTTCTTCGGCCAAAGCAACAAGACAATTTCTTATATCTCCGGGAGGAAGTACACCTAATTCTTTTCTGAGTTTTCCCGAACTGCCTCCATCATCGGAAACAGTAACAACAGCCGTAATATCAACATCATATTTTTTTAAGCCCCTTAATAATGTTGAAAGTCCGGTTCCGCCGCCTATTGCAACTATTTTATATTTTTTAGTTTGCACGAAGAATATCCCTGTGATACAATTTTACTTTATACTTGTTTTTGATAAAAAACTTAGCAAGCTTTTCCGCCGTTGCCACAGAACGATGTCTGCCGCCCGTACACCCCACGGCTATTGTTAATTGACTTTTTCCCTCTTTAATATATCCCGGCAGAAGAGTTTTCAACAAATCAGAAATTTTGTTAAAAAACTCTTTATATTCTTTTTGTTTTTCCACATATTTTACAACTTCTATATCTTTGCCTGTTTTGGTTTTAAGACCGGTAACATAGTTCGGGTTAGGAATAAATCTTACATCAAAGACAATATCAGCCTCTGCAGCAATTCCATACTTAAAACCAAACGACATTATTGACAGTAACAATTGTCTTTTGTCTGCAGGAAGGCCTATCAATTGTGCGAGAGTATTTTTTAATTCCCCTATGGTTAAATTTGTTGTGTCTATTTCCTGATCGGCAACTTTTCTTATACTTTCCAACATCTTTCTTTCGGCAATTATACCATCCTTAACAAGCATTCCCAACGGATGTTTTCTTCTTGTTTCCGAATATCTTTTCAATAAAGTTGCATCATCCGCATTAAAGAAAAAAACTTTACTTTTTATTTTTTCCTTCTTTAAAGCGGAAAGTATTTCAGTTATTTTATTTATATTTTTGCCGACTCTTACATCAATACTTAATGCTATGTTTTTGTATTTATTTCTGTGTTTTTTGCACAACTGTATAAACTCAAAAACAAATTCCAACGGCATATTATCAACACAAACAAAGCCAAAATCTTCTAAAATATTTAAGACTTGGCTTTTCCCTGCACCGGATATACCTGAAACAATTAAAAAATTATTTTTCATTTTTGCTCATGTGTTCCAGCAATTTTTTACTCATTTCCAAAGCAGTGAAACATCCTTTATTTTTTAATCTTTGATTTAAACTTGCGGTTTCTACGATAATAGCTAAATTTCTGCCCGGGGCAACCGGAATAGTGAGTTCAGGAACTTTTACCCCTAAAATATTTGCGTAATATTCATCCAGTCCCAATCTTTCATGTTTCTTTACTTCCATCCAATCAACAAGATTTATAACAAGCTCTATTTTTGATTCGTCGAGAATGTTTGCTATACCGAACATATTTCTTATATCTATTATACCAACACCTCTTAATTCCATGTGGTGTTTTACTATACCGGTACTTTTACCCATCAAAATTCTTCCGGATCTTTTTGTTATTTCAACAGTGTCGTCGGAAACAAGCATATGTCCTCTTTTAACAAGTTCCAATGCACATTCGGATTTTCCCACTCCGGATTTTCCTCTAATAAAAACACCGAGTCCGTAAACATTACACAATACACCGTGAACTCTTTCCATCGGAGCAAGTTTTTCATCCAAATAAAACAAAAGGTCTCCCAACAACTGTGCGGAAGACAACGGTGTACTTATTAAAGGAACATTTAATTTATTGAAAATCTCCAACATTGATTGCAAAGGTTCGAACGATCTTGTTATGATACAACACGGAACCTGTGCGGGAGAAAAGATCTTTGTCAACATTTCACATTGTTTTTCATATGACAAATTTTTGAGGTAAGTGTGTTCGGCAATACCGATAATTTGAACTCTTTCGTAAGGTAAATGCTCAAAATAACCCGTGAAAGCAAGTCCCGGTCTGTTTGTATCAGGTACTGTAATACATTTATTCAAACCACCGGCACCGGCAATCACGGTTAAAGATAAGTCTTTTGATTTTTCTTCAATTAAAGTGCCAACTGTTAGCACCGGCATTTTAATAGGCATCCTCTTGTTGAATAATTTTTATAACATCTTCTTTTGTTTCGGCATCTTTTATAGCTTGTCTTAAGAATTTATCTTTGAATAATCTTGATATTCTCGACAAAGCTTTCAAATGTTGTCCGGTAACTTCAACAGGTCCTACTAAAAGGAATATGATATATACGGGTTCACCGTCTAATGAATTAAATTCTATACCTTTTTTTGATATACCCAAAACTCCTACCTGCTCGGAGAGAACATCCGTTTTTCCGTGAGGAATAGCAACTCCCTGACCGATACCGGTAGATCCGAGTTTTTCTCTTTCCAAAACAACATCAATAATTTCATCGGTTTTTTTAATTTTTTTTGCATCTTTCAAAAGATCTATTAATTCGATAATAGCATCTTTTTTATTCTGAGCTTTCAAATCAACCGTGATAGCATCTTGACATAAGAAGTCCATAATGTTCATTTTTGTTTAAGCCTCCTAATTTATTGGCAAATATTATTTTTATCTGTTATATTTCAGGTTCCAACATAACTAAAGAACCGCTGTCTTTTCTATACAAAACATTTATCTTTTCTGTAGAAGAATTTAAAAACATATAAACTCTGTAATTCAAAGAATCCATCTCTGTTATAGCTTCTTCTATACTGATAGGACGAATATCAAATCTTTTTATTTCCGAAATTTTAGTTCTGGAATCTTCAAGAGCATCATAAGAGAACACTTCAGCTTTTACTTTTTTCGATTTTGTTACTTTTAAATTTGCTTTTCTATGAATTTTTGAAATTTCTTTTTCTTTTCTGAGTTGTTTGGAAAGTTTGTCTATGGTCAAATCTATGGAGGCATATAAATCTTCGGATTCTTCTTTTGCTCTAAAAACCTTACCCGCAATATAGAAAGTAACTTCGGTTATTTGTCTGTTTTTTTCAACGGATAAAATAACATGTGCCCAAACATTATCTCCATCAAAATACTTTCCTGCTTTTGAAATCTTTTGTCTGACATAAGAATCAATAGCATCTGTCAACTTCAAATGCCTTGCCGTAATATTAATTTGCATAAGCCTCTCCTTTGATTTATCTTATTTTTATATCATATTTTTACAAACAAAAGCAATTTCAATTAGAACAATATTTATAACCTAAATAAATTATAAATTAAAATTTTTTAATTTACAACATTTATTTTAGGTTTTTGAGATTTCCACCTTCTATGAAACCAAAACCAAAAAGACGGATTTTTTTCAATATGTCTTTGTAAAATTCTGTTATATTCCGTCATTATCTCTTCCACATTTTTTTCTTCGTCACCTGTATCCGGCAAAGGAATTTCTTCAAAAGTAACAACATATCTTCCGTCAGGTTGCCGTGCACAAAATCCCGTATATAAAGGACATTTTGCCCTTAATGCAAAAACCGCGGGACCTTTCGGAGTGGAAACTTCTCTATAAAAAAACGGAGTATAAACACCTTGATCTCCGGCATGCTGATCGGCTAAAATAGCAACGAATTCTTTTCTCTTCAAAGCCCTTAAAACACCTATCGGAGCAACTTCTTTATAAATCGTTTTATATCCTTTTGTAGATCTTATCGAATTAATTACTTTATCAAAATACGGATTTTCCTGTTTTGCCACAATAACGGATAACGGATATCTTTTACTAAAAGAAAGAGCAAGCATTTCCCAATTACCGAAATGCGCAGACATTATAACGCCGCCTCTCCCGTTTTTCATTGCTTCTTCTATCAAATATAAATTTTGAAAATTTACAAAATTTTTTATTTGTTCGTCTGTCATTTTGCTGACAAAAATAATTTCCACTACCGTACAAACAAATTGTTTATAAACATCTTTTGCTATTTTTTTTATTTCTTCATTGCTTTTTTCAGGAAAAGATTTTGTCAATGAATCTATAATATGTTTTTTTCTTATGGGCACAAAAACAAAAACAAAATCCGCCAAGAAAAAACCGATTTTTTTTGCGGTATCCATTGAAAACAAATGCAAAAATGAAATTATTGCTTTAAGTGCAATGTACTCTATGTAATATTGTATTTTTTTATTTTTTTTCATTTTTTATAAATAAACTCGCTATAAAACTTTCTCTTATTTCTATTGCTTTATGCAGACACAATTCATGGCAACAAAAGCAACCTATACATTTATCTTTCCGTATAACAGGTTTTAAACTCTTTTTATCTTTTTCTATAGCTTTTGCCGGGCAGGATTTCATACATTGTAAACACCCGACACATTTTTTTTCAATTATGTGCGGTTTTACCCAAAAAAGCCATCCGAAATATTTTGTAACAAATCTTGCAATCCATGACGGCAATAAATTTAAAAATTTTGTTACCGGTAATTTGGTTTTTGTAAAATTAAAAGAAGATACGGAATCTCCGATATATATCATATTTTCCAAATCCGTATTGCCTAAATTTTTTTCTTTTAAAGGTTTTAACAAAAGATTATTTTTTGAGTTAATTCCCAATCTGTTGAGAATAAAACTATCCAACATAACAGTATCTTGACTGCCTGCAATTATATTATATTTTCTTTTCTGTCCGCTTAAACTCGGTCCGTTGCCTTCAAGTCCCCAAACACCGTCAACTATCGTGAACAAAAGCTTTTCTCTTATCATTCTGTAAATTTCGGATAACAAATATGAAAATTCTTTCGGAGTAGGTGAAAGCTTGTGATATTCAACTTTTCTCGCACCGGGAACAACACCATAAAAATTCTTTACTCCGCATGTAAATCCCATAAAAGTATGCGTTTTCAGTTTCGGCAAATTTATTATTGCATCACAGTCCGTTACCGCTTTTGTAATATAAATCTGCTTTATGGTAGGATGTTGTATTGATACTTCCACACAACCGCATGCTTCAAAATTAACAAGTTCAACATTTTCTTCTTTTGCAAGTTGTAACATTCCGGTTTTTTCCCAAACATGCTCAATACCGTTTACCAAATTCCCGGGACTGTCTCCCAATACGGGTATTGCACCGGCTTTTCTTACGATATTTATTACTGCTCTTACTATTTCCGGATGAGTTGTTATGGCTTGATCTGGAGTGTATGCACTCAACAAATTGAGTTTTAATAAAACCTTGGATTTAGGTTTAATAATCTCAAACAAATTTCCAAAAGATTTTACAATCTTTTCAACAATATCATAAATATTATCTTTAGAATAATCCGTACAATGATAAGCGGAAACTATTGTTTTTGGCATAATTTAACCATTATTTTTGTGACAAAATTTGATCTATTTCTTTTTCACTATCTTTGTTCATTCTGACAGATATTATTTTTGAAACACCTTGTTGTTCCATTGTAACGCCGTATAAAGTATCTGCCATTTCCATGGTTCTCTTATTATGTGTAACAACCATAAATTGAGTTTTTTGAGCAAAATCTCTTATTATATTATTATATCTTCCTACATTTGCATCATCAAAAGGAGCATCAACTTCGTCGAGAATACAGAACGGCGATGGCTTTACCATAAAGAAAGAAAATAATAATGCAACGGCAGTAAAAGCTTTTTCTCCGCCTGAACATTGCATAATATTTTTAACATTTTTCCCCGGAGGTTGTGCTTTAATATCAACACCGCTTTCCAACAAATTGTTTTCATCAGTTAAAATAAGATCCGCATCTCCGCCGCCGAAAACTTTTTTGTACAGCATTCTGAAATTTTCTCTTACGGCATCAAATGTTTTTTTGAAATTAACTATTGTTGTTTCATTTATTTTCTTGATTGTTTCTTCCAAGTCTTGTTTTGCTTTTAACAAATCTTTTCGTTGGTTCTGTATAAATTCATATCTCTGTGACAAACTTTCGTACTCTTCTTCGGCACTCCAGTTTATCGCACCAAAACTTTCTATTTTCTTTTTAAGTCTTGCTATTTCCTCTTTATCAACTTCAACGCCTATATATTCATCTTTTATTTCTTCATAAGTTTTTCCGTAAGTTTCTTTTATCTGATTTTCCAAAATATCTTTTTGTGTTGTATAACCTTTTTGATCCGATTGCAAAGAATTAACTTCATCGTTTAATTGAGCAACTTTTGTTCTTGTTTCGGCAATTAAATTTTCTTTTGCATCAATTTCACCCTGAATTCTGTCTCTGTCTCCGATAACGATTTGAAGTTCGGTTTCTTTTTGAGTCATTGCTTCACTGTATTTTTGAATGTTTGACGTTTCCGCTTCCTGGGTTGATTGTATATTTTGAAGCTCGGTTTCTATTTCCGCAGTTCTGTTCGTTTTTTGTTCTATTTGAGATTTTAAATTATCTATGTTATCGGTAATATATTTTTGACCGGTAGCTCTATGTTCCAAATCACTCTTTCTTCTTTCATAATTATTTGATACATCTATATATTCCTGATTAGCTTGTTCTTCCTGATTTCTTAAAGCATCAATTTCTTGTTCTACCGTATTTAATGTTTCATCCAATGTTGCAGATTCGGTTTCTATATCCGCAAGTTGTTGTTCTATACCTGAAACTTTTTCGTTCACGGAATCAAGAAGTTGTTGCTTTTCGATTTTCTCTTTCTGTAAATTTTCTATTTCGATTGTCGTATCGGCAATATCGGCTTTTCTTTGTTTTATGGTTTCTTGTAAATTTTCTATTTGTGCATCGATTCTTATTTTCAAATTCGAATTACTTTGATTGTCAAAACTTATGTTTAATTTAGTATCTTCCTTTTTATCGATTTCTTTATTTAAGCCGTCCAATTCCTGCTTTGTTTTTTCTATTTCCTGTTGTATTTTTTTTATTTGTTCTTCAACAAGAACCGGTTTATCGGAAACATTTCTTGCTCCGCCGGAAACAACTGCCGAGGAATATATTTTATCATTATTAACGAATATACCGTTGGATATAAACTTTCCTATTTTCTCATATTCCGGCAAACAATTTAACATTTTAAAAAGTTCTATTGCGGCATCACTGCTTTTTTGAATTTTAATATCATTTGATATTTGTTCCGAAATTAAGAATGTAAGTCTGCATAAATTATTATCCAACAAATATTTTATTGCATCTTCGGCTTGCTGCATATTATCACAAATAAGATAATCTATTTTGTCCCCCAAGGCATTTGCAACAAGTTCTATTCTGTCTAAATCCGGTGAAATAATTTCACCGACCGTATATTTTATATAACCTAAAGATTTTACGGCATTTATTGCAATCTTTAACGGATTTTCGGCATCCATCTCTTTCATTGTGCTGATTTTTGCTTCAAGTCCCGCAATTTTTTTATTATATTCTATTTCTTTATCTTTAAGATTATCTATTTCCGTATCAATATTTAACACTATCTGTTTACTTGCTTCAACTTTATCTTCGAGTTCTTTTAATGAATTTTTTGCTTCCTGCAATTTTTGTTCGAAAGAAGCAATTTCTTCGTTTGCAGGTGCTATATCATTATTTAATCTTTCAATATTTCTGTCTATTGAAGATACCGTGGCATTTGCTTCCGCCTGTTCTTGTATTATAGACGTCTTTGAATTTATCAATGCATTTTTGTTTTGATCCAATTCATCAAGTTTTGTTCTGGCATCGTCTTCTTTTTGTTCCAATTCGGTAACTTGTTGTTTTATCAAATTATATTTTTCAAATTTTTGTTCGGATTCCGTTTTTAAGTTTTCTACTTCAGCTTCTATACCGTCATCCGCAGTATTTACGGTTTGTAAATCTTGTTCATATTTTAATATCTTTGATTGAGCATCTTCTATTTCTATCCTTAACCTGTCTTGTTCCTGTATTAAATCCGCATCCTTTTGTCTTAAATTTGCAATCTGTTGGTCTGCCAATGCCGATTCTGTTTTTAAATCCGAAAACTCGGAATTCAAAGATACGTACTTTTCATTATTTTCCGTCTGGGCAAGCCTTAAATCCTGTTGTTCCGCTTCAAGTTGATGCAACGTAACGTTAACCGTTTCATATTCTCTTACTTTAGGCTCAATTTGTGCTTTTAATTTTTCTAATTCCACATATCCTCTTGCAAGATTATTTACAACTTCAGCTATTTCATATTTTGCAAGATCTTCTTTGTATTTTTTACATTGTTTTGCTTTTCTGGCTTGTTGATCCAACTGTTTTATTTGACCTTCAAATATTTTTAAAGAATCATCCAATCTTGATAAATCTATTTCTATGTTTTTTAATCTGTGTAGTGTATCTTCTCTTCTTACTTTATATTTTGCAATACCCGCAGCTTCTTCAAAAAACTCTCTTCTTGTTTCGGGGTTTGCCATAACAAGTTCTTCAACTTTGTTCTGTTCTATGATTGAATAACCACCTGTTCCTATACCGGTATCCAAAAACAAATCAACTATATCTTTTAGTCTGCACTGAGTTTTATTTATAAAATATTCACTTTCTCCGCTTCTAAACAATTTTCTCGTAATCGCAACTTCCGAAAAATCTATCGGGATCATATTTTGGGAATTATCAAATGTTAATGTTACTTCGGCCATACCTGTGGCGGCTCTCGTTTTTGTTCCGCCAAAAATAACATCCTGCATTGCTTTGGTTCTCATGGATTTTGTTCTCTTTTCACCCAAGCACCAACGAATAGAATCGGATATATTGGATTTACCGCATCCGTTCGGACCGATTATTGCAGAAACTCCCTTTTCAAAAGTTAAGGTAGTTTTATCTGCAAAAGACTTGAATCCGCAAAGTTCCAATTTTTTAAGGTACATTATTATTTTTCCCGAAATTTTTTATTTATTGATAAAAATTTAAACATGACATACTAAAAATCATGCGGTTGTTTTATTTTAATAAACAAAACAACCGATGATTAATATTGTATAAATTAAAAAAGAATATCTTTATATAACAGGTTTGTATTTTTCTCAGTTATTAAGAAACTTTACATTTTCTTATATCTGAAAGTTTTACTACTTTTCCGTCACTTGCAACTATTCTTGCTGCAATTGTTACATTACCGGATTTAAAGTAATTCCAATCAAACCACCAATATCCGGATGCGAATCTGCAAGGCAACCATTCTCCGGAATTGAAAGATACTTCAACATATCCGTCTGTTGAAGCACCGATTCTTAATACATAATTATTACCTACTATTGTTTCGTTTTCAACAGGATAATCAACTATAACATAAGAATTATTATTTAAAATTTCTTTTTTAGGTGTTAATGATGCTACTTTCTTTACGCTGTTTGTCTTAGCAACAACTTTTGCTGTTGAAGATTTTTTCTTTGTTGCAACTTTTTTCTTTGCAACGGTTTTTGTTGCAGATGATTCTGCTTTTACAACTTTTTTTACTTTTTTTGTGGCCATTTTTACTACTCTCCTAATTAATTTTTTTCTCGAAAAATTCAATTGCATAAATTAATATTTACAGATTTTACAAAAATTATAACAATAAAATCAACTTTTTAGCTTTTGTTGCCTTTTAACCGTTTCTGTGTTAAAGTTTTAAAATTCAGCCGTAATGTATCTATTTGCATTATTTCTTTTAAATTTAGTATAATTAACGAAGTTCAAAGGTGGCCCAAAAGGTCACCTTTAGTTTTTATAGGAAGGTTTATGAATATATCAGAACAAATAGAAAAAATTATTTTGCCTTTGGCAGACAAAGAATCGGTTGAAATTGTTGATATTGAATATGTAAAAGAAAACAGTGAAAACATTTTAAGAATTTACATAGACAGTTCCAACGGAGTAAACCTTGATTTATGTACAAAAATGAGTCATCTTTTCGGAGACGAAATAGATAAAAACGATCCGATAAAAGAACACTACATATTGGAAATATCTTCTCCGGGAATAGACAGAATTTTAAAGAAAGAAAAAGATTTTTTAAGATTCAAAGGTTTTTGTATAAAGGTTACTACGGCAAAAGCAATAAACAATCAAAAACATTTTAAAGGTCAATTGCTTGCCGTTGCTGGTAATAAAGTAGTAGTAGACGATGTAACCAACGGAATTAAAGAAATAGAAATTTCAAATATAATAAAAGCACAAGTAGATTCAGAAAATTAATGGAGGAAGTATGTCTAGTGAACTTATAAATGCACTCGAAACAATTCAAAAAGAAAAGAAGATTTCAAAAGAAGAAATTTTGCATGTTATAGAAAATGCTTTGGTTTCAGCATATAAAAAACATGTCGGTAAAGCCGTAAATGTGGAAGCTAAGGTTGATCCGGAATCCGGAGCGATGTCTGCGGCTGTTATAAAAAAAGTTGTGGAAGAAGTAAAAAATCCTTTGCTTGAAGTAAGTCTGCAAGATGCAAAGAAGGTTTCAAAAACCGCAAAAATAGATGAAGAAATAAAAATTCCTTTGGATACCGACGATTTTTCAAGAATAGCCGCACAAACCGCAAAGCAGGTTATAGTGCAAAAAATAAGAGAATCCGAAAGAGATTCTTTGTATGAAGAAATGAAAGCAAAAATCGGTGAAATGATAAACGGTTCAATTTATAAAATAGCAAATAAAAATATAATAGTAGATTTAGGCAGAACCGAAGCTATTTTGCCGGTATCGGAACAAGCACCAAAAGAAGTTTTTTCAGTAGGTCAACATATAAGAGCATTAATAATTAAAGCTGAAAAAAATTCAAAAGGTCCGAACATTGTATTATCAAGAACTCATCCTGATTTGGTTAAAGTTTTGTTCGAGCTTGAAGTTCCTGAAATTTATGAAAAAGTTGTTGATATAGTAAATATAGTAAGAGAACCGGGACTTAGAACAAAAGTATCCGTTATTTCCCATAATTCAAAAGTGGATCCTGTAGGAGCTTGTGTAGGTGTTAAAGGTGCAAGAATAAAACCTATTATAGACGAACTTAGAGGAGAAAGAATAGATTTGATACCTTTTTCAAATGATCCCGTAAAATATATTACGGCGGCACTTTCCCCTGCAAAAGTTTTAACGGTTGCAATAATTTCGGAAGAAGAAAAGAAAGCCGAAGTTATAGTAGCAAATGATATGTTGTCTTTGGCAATAGGTAAATCCGGTCATAATGTAAGACTTGCTGCAAGACTTACAGGATGGCATATAGACGTAAAATCAGAAGAACAAAAAAAGCAGGAAACAGAGCAAAAAATAGCAAATAAAACTTCTGCTTTGGAACAATTAAAAGGAATAAGCGATAAAACTATAGATTTATTGGTTCAAGCCGGTTTTACAAATATAAATAAAATCGCAGATTTAAAAATTGAAGATTTAACTACTTTACCGGGAATAGGTGAAAAAACCGCAGAAAAGATTATTGAAGCGGCTAAAGAAGCAATTAAGTAATTTTAGAAGAGAAGATTTTAGAAGAAGGAGTTGATGATTATATGACAACAGCAACAAAAAAAACAACAACAAAAAAAGAAAACACAGAAGAGACAAAAGTAAAAAAGACTAAAAAGGTAACAACTGTCGGAACAACAAAACCGTCAACAAAAAAAACAAAAGTTACCGGTTCTGCTTCTGCGAATGCATCAAAAACAGGAAAAAAATCTTCTACTAAAACATCTTCTAAAACAAAAGAAAAAAACGAAAAGAAAACAACAAGTAAAACAAAAACCGTTTCTTCGGATACAAAAAAAACTTCGGCCGGTAAAAAAACTTCCGTAAAAAAAGTTCCGACTGCAAAAAAAACCACAGAGCAAAAAAAAGAAGAACCGGTTAACACTATTGATATAAAGAAAATTGAAGAACAGAAAAGGATTGAGGAAGAAGAAAGAAGAAGAAAAGAAGAAGAAACTAAAAAGCGAGCTGAAGAAGAACTCAGAAAAAGAATTGAGGAAGAAGAAAGAAAAAGGAAAGAAGAAGAAGCCAAGAGAAAAGCTGCAGAAGAAGCTGAAAGAAAAAGAAAAGAAGAAGAAGAAAAAAAGTCCAATCTTCCTACAATTACCATAAACGAACTTATAACCGTAAAAGATCTTGCCGAAAAAATGAATTTAAAAGTGGGTGATATATTAAGAAAATTGATGGCACTCGGTACACTTGCAACAATAAATCAAAGACTTGATACCGATACCGCAATTTTACTTGCAAACGAGTTCGGATTTGAAGCAAAATTATCTTCTTTATATGAAGAAGAAGATATAAAAGAAGATTCTGCTCAAGATGACAAGGCAAATCTTCAACCAAGATCACCTATAGTTACAATTATGGGACATGTTGATCATGGTAAAACATCTTTACTTGATGCAATAAGACACAGTAATGTTATAGCAGGTGAAGCCGGAGGTATAACACAACATATAGGTGCTTACAGAGTAAAAACTTCTACCGGCGAAATAACATTTTTGGATACTCCGGGTCACGAAGCTTTTACAGCAATGAGATCCAGAGGAGCTCAGGCTACGGATATTGTTATATTGGTTGTTTCCGCAGCAGATGGAGTTATGCCTCAAACCATTGAAGCAATAAACCATGCAAAGGCCGCAAATGTACCTATAATAGTTGCCGTAAACAAAATAGATTTGCCGACAGCCAATCCGGAAAGAATAAGACAGGAAATAAGCAATTACGGACTTCTGCCTGAAGAATGGGGCGGAGACACCATAATGGTTGATATTTCGGCAAAACAAAAATTAAATATAGATTCTTTATTGGAATTGGTTCAGCTTAAAGCTGAAATGATGGAATTAAAAGCTAACCCCAACAAAAATGCCGAAGGTATAGTTATTGAAGCAAAATTGGATATGAGAAGAGGTGCTGTTGCAACCGTTTTGGTTCAAAGCGGAACTCTTCATGTAGGAGATAATTTGGTTGTAGGTACAACTTACGGTAAAGTGAGAGCTATGATTGATGAATACGGAAAAAGATTTGATAAAGCTGTACCTAGTGTTCCGGTTGAAATCTTAGGATTAAACGAAACTCCTCAAGCCGGAGATAAATTTATTGTATTGGACCACGAATCACAAGTTAGGGAAATTGCGAATGCCAGAAAAGAAAAAGCAAAAGCAGATGCTTTAAGACCGAAGCAACATGTTTCACTTATGGATTTGAATGCAGGTAAAGCAAAACATCTTAAAATTGTTTTAAAGACCGATGTTCAAGGTTCTTTGGGTGCATTATGTGATGCTCTTGAAAGAATGTCAAATTCAGAAATAAATTTAGAGATTATACATAAAGGTGCAGGATCAATTACAGAATCCGATGTTGTATTGGCTGCAGCATCCGATGCTTTGATTGTCGGATTTAATATAAGACCTGATGCAACTGTAGAAAAATTGGCCGAAAACGAAGGAGTAAGCATAAATGTTTACAGAATAATTTATGATCTTATAGCTGATATTAAAGCCGCTATGGAAGGTTTGCTCGATCCTGATACTCAAGAAAAAATTACGGGTAAAGCAGTTGTTAAACAAGTATTTAAATTATCTTCCGCGGGAACCGTTGCAGGTTGTACCGTAACCGAAGGTAAAGCTCAAAGAAATGTAAAAGTAAGACTTTTAAGAGATAATGTTATTATATTTGAAGGAAATACATCCGCAATAAAAAGATTTAAAGATGATGTAAAGGAAGTTGAAAAAGGTTACGAATGCGGAATTTCTCTTGAGAATTTTTCGGATATTAAAGTTTCCGATGTTATGGAATTTTTCACCGTAGAAAAGATTGCAAGAAAATTAGTTAGTGAAAACTAAGAACGGCAATTTATAATTTATAATTTACAATATATAATTAACAACAAAAAACGAAAAGACGACGACAAAATGTTGGAATAATTAAGGAGTACAAATTGAAAGCATATAAAAGAGCAACAAGAGTTGCCGAAATGATACAAAAAAATATAGCCGAAATATTAAGAGATATAAAAGAACTTAATAAAGGGTTGGTTACGGTAACATCCGTCAGACTAACTGACGATTTACAAACCTGCAGAATTTTTTATTCGGTTATAGGCACGGAAGAAGACAAAAAAAATGCTGAAAAAGTTTTAGCGGAAAAGCTTAAACAAATAAGGTTTGCTCTTGCACAAAACATGGAATTAAGAAGAACACCTACAATAGATTTTAAATATGATGATTCCGGAGAAAAAGCGGAAAAAATATTTGAAATATTAGATAAAATAGAACATGAAAAAGATGAAAAATAATTTATCATTACAAAATAGTTCAAAGCAAGAAGTTCTTGATGCAATATCAAAAATAATAAAACAATCTAAAACTTTTTTCATAGCCGGACATACAAAACCCGACGGAGATGCTCTCGGTTCGGGGTTGGCTCTTGCTTCTTTATTAAGAAGAATGGGTAAAAAGGTTACACATTGTTCTATAGATCCCATTCCGCAAGATATGAGTTTCATGAAAAAAAGCAAGAGCATAAAAATAACAAATAAAATATCTAAAAAGTTTGATTGTGCCATCATTTTGGAATGTATAAATTTTGCAAGAATGGGTGATATTATAACACCTTCTCAAGCAAAGAAAATAATAAATATAGACCATCATCTTGCTCACACAAACTTCGGAGATGTAAATTATATTGTCCCATCATCATCTTCCGTTTCGGAACTTGTATATGATATTTTTATAAACTTAAAAACATTTCCTACAAAGGAAGAAGCTGAAAATTTATATATAGGCATAGTTACCGATACCGGAAGATTTCAACAACTAAACACCAATGCAAATTCACATTTGGTTGCGGCTGAATTATTAAAACTCGGTGTTAATTCAAATAAATTATGCAAAAAATTATTTTTGATTATGGAATTATCAAAAATGAAATTATACGGACTTGCATTATCTAACATAGAGACAGCTTTTAACGATAAACTTATATATATTAAATTAACAAAAGAAATGTTCAACAAAGCAAAAGCTTCAGATACTGACACCGACGGTATAATAAATTATTGTATTTCGGTACCGACAGCGGTTGTCGGGTGCTTACTTAAAGAAGTTGATAAAAACACTACAAAATTGAGTTTCCGTTCAATAGAAAATTTTAATTTGTTAAGTATAGTAAAATTGTTTAACGGCGGCGGTCATAAGAATGCTGCAGGTTGCACAATAAATGCGGATATAAATACTGCAACAAAAAAAATCATTCAAGCGTTCAAAGGTAAATTATAAGTGCAATATAACGACTTTTCAGGGTTTGTTTTAGTAAACAAACCGACGGGAATTACTTCTTTCAAGCTTACTAATATTATCAGAAAAAAACTAAATGTAAAAAAAGCCGGGCATTGCGGTACACTCGATCCGTTGGCAAGCGGTCTTATGATTATTCTTGTAGGCAAATATACAAAACTTCAAGATAAATTTATGAAACAAGATAAAGTTTATTTTGCGGAAATCAAATTAGGGACAAAAACAGACAGCGGAGATCTCGACGGAAAAATCGTTTCACAATCAAATTATTCTCATGTGACAAAAGAGTTAATAGAAGGTGCTTGCAAAAGTTTTATCGGTAAGATACAACAAATTCCCCCCATGTATTCCGCTTTAAAAGTTAACGGACAAAAATTATATGAACTTGCAAGAAAAGGTATTACTATCGAGAGAAAACCGAGAGAAATAACAATTTATTCTATAGATTTAACGGATTATAAAAAAGATACTTTTTCCATAAGAGTAAAATGTTCAAGCGGAACATATATAAGAACTTTAGCCGAAGATATAGGTACCAAGTTAAATACCGGTACGGTTTTAATAAATTTGGTTAGAGAAGAAATAGGAAAATATAAATTAAGTGAAGCAATAAATATTGATGATATAAAAGAAAATTGTTCCGATTGTCTAAAGCAAGTTGATTTTTAAAATAATAAGTTTATATAATATTTCAAAAGATATTATAAAGGAGAGATTATGGAAGAAAACTTACAAGAACAGTCTTCAAGTTGTCCGACAAAGTCAAAAAAATGTTGTACAAAAGGAATTGTAATTGTTGTTGTTTGTTCGTTGATATGTTTTTTCCTCGGATACTATTTCGGTAACAAAGCAAATAGTAACATAAACAGAGTTGTAGGTTCCGGTATAAACAGACCTTTTAATCCAAACAGAATACCTGGAAGAATTCCAAACATACCAAGAATTCCTAACCCGCAAAGAATACAAAGGCCTCCTATACCAAGAAATCTTCCTCAACCTCAAGGATCAAGGATTGCTCCTGCACAGAATGAACAGAAACCGGCTAATACACGTCAACAAAGTACTCAATCTCAAGTGAAACCGGCTAACAAAGCAACAGCTAACAAAAGTAAATAGTATTCAATTGTAATAAAGAAAAAGCAGATGAATAAAAAAATTCATCTGCTTTTTTATTTTTATATAGTTAAAACTAAAACTGCGCGAAATTAAAGAAATTTAATATATTATTACACAGTTCCATTGTTTCATTCTTTATGGAAACTATAACTGCTGAATGATTTCCGCTGCTTACAGCAACATATTGAGATAATATCATTATCATAGACTGACTATAATCGTTTGTTTCTACTATTTCCGTAAAGTTGTTACTTTGTAAACATTGTGCAACAGCAGACATCATGTTTTTCCAATCAATACTTTCTGCCGAATTTATAGCTGCTTCCATAAGCATGCCTATAACTCCCCTTGCAAAAGCATGTTCTTCTATTGGTGTATACCCGGTTCTCATATATCCGACATATTCTTTATACTGATTTTTCATTCTTTGCGGAATATCAACACCTAATTGTTCACAAATAATAAAACCTGCAACATCTGAAGAAAATTCTCCCAAACTTTTTTCCGTTATATTTTTATTTTCACTTAAATACACATCGGAAATATTATGCATTATTTCATGTGCCATAACATCAGGTGTCATAGCCTCAATTTGGAAAGAGAAATTTGAAGTTGCAAATCCACTTTGTGCTTCATAGACTTTGGCATTATTATAAATGTCACTCCAAATTTGATCAATAGTTTCATCATCAATATTAAATTCGGATATATAAGAATCCAACATAATATCATAAACCATTGCCAATGCTGCTTTTAATCTATCTGCAGCCGTTTCATAGTTTAAATTCTCTTTTTCTTCTTCTGTAATTAATACTATATCTCCATTCATTATCCCCGTAAGATATTCTTTAGCTTCTTCTTTCATATCATTAGAAATAGCAACATTTTCTCCCTGCGCTTTTAATTTCAAAAAAGCCAAATAACGAGTTGTTACATCAGAATTAGAATCTTCTACTATTTTTTGTAAATCTGTTGCTGATAAATCATGTATATACTTATAATCGGATACCGGCGGTTTGGCACCTATAACAGAAGTAGTCATACTCATAGACATTCCACCGCCTTGTAGTGATGAAGAAGATGATGCCGGAGGATAAAGTGATTTTGAAAGGTTTTCCGGTGCGGCCCAAATTGTGTTATTAATATCGTTATTATCGGTAACACATTGTATTTGAACAATTCCCATATCTTTTTTTACATCAATAGTGTATGTATTATTATTTTTATTATCTGCAACATAAAATCTTATAACATCACCATTTTCGGCATAAGCACTATCCACAGGAAAATCATAACAAATATAATCCAAATTTGATATATCGAATTTTCCAAACTCGGATTTTCTACCGGCATCATTAATTAATATTTCTGAAACTACAACTTGTTCAAATGAATTAATAATATCATCACGGGTAAATGTTCCATTTGTATAATATCCCATCGTTGTTTCTATTATATCTTTATCAGCTGCCATAGACAAAAATTCTATTCTGTGAGATACCTCTCCGTCTACAGATATATTTTCGTAAGTTCCGTTAACATTCATCCCTGTATCGGTAATATAAAGTATTTTTATCCCATCATATTCCAAAGTAATTCCTACTTCCGTTTCACCTACTTTTTTCGAAGTCGGGATACCAGAATCATTTTGTCCATATACAACATCATGGTAATATATATCGGCAAATTGTATATTTTCTTTTCCTGTTATCTGTCTGAATCTATCTACTATTTCGTCTTGATTATTTATAATTGAGTAAAAACAAGAAAGTTCCATACCGGATATAAAATTAACGGTTTGTTGGTCATTATACATTGTTTGAATTGTAAGATTTTTAGAATGTGTTGTGTCGGCTATAATTCCGTTTTCCGTTGCCATCACTTCATCGTTCATCTGTGTCATTTTCCCGCTTTTAACTTTAGGATAATTTAATATATGTGTATACTCGTGCGCTATATTGCAATAAATATCCTGAGCATCGGGAACATTGTCAAAATTATCAACAGGTATAATTATTGTATTTTGTTCACAACATGCACAAGCGGAATTTGTTTTTGCTTTTGTCCCGGACATAAACACAATTCTTGTATTAGGATCAATATCAACTCCAAATTCCTCACTATATATTTTCATAGCCTGTTGAACCTGTTCCAATACTTCGGGAGTATTTGAAAAATCTATTGACTGTTGACATTCTTGAACAGAACCCGGTGAATAGTTCATATTCGTAGTTTGCAAATAATCATACAATGACTGTGTATCTTCTTGTATTTGAATATTCTCATTTAAAGTTACAACATTATTATCTGCCTTGTTGGTTGATGTATCAACAAACATAGACAACACCAAATCTGTGGTCTTAGCTAAATAAAAACCTGTTGTTCCTGTTACTTCCGGCATTACAATATCCGAAGCTGTTTTTTGAATAGATAACGATTGTTGTCCTACGAAATTGTTACTCTGCAACAAAACATCTGTTGCTTTATAAGCTTGTGTCATATCCATATATTGACTTTCTGTTTCTTTATCACTATATCCCAAAATATACAAACTT
>JAEEGG010006147.1_pt1 | contig 28240 bp, 25 predicted proteins | sample 9134161 | NCBI WGS metagenome assembly JAEEGG01 (sample SAMN16246543, study PRJNA631951) | gut metagenome | biome: gut microbiome; feature: rumen; material: CR-attached | host: Bos | place: Iran: Karaj | collected 2018-10 | reverse complement strand
AACTACGGCGACACAATAACTGATGTCTCCGGCACCAGCATGATCTACACCGCCGATGGCCTGACGATGAACAACGTCAGCTATTCCGGCACTCTAACAAAGGCCGATGTAGATAAACAGACCGACATCATGGGGAAAGTCGCAGGCGAAGTGGGTCAGCTGTCTGAAGCCACTGCGTCTGACTATGGCAAGGTGGTGTGCGACAAAGGACATCTGCACCCGGCAAAGACTGCCGTGCCTGATGGCTGCACCGCCGTCGGCATACTGGGTAAGGTATCGTCGACGGGACACGGTCTGATTCTGGCGTTGGAGGATACTGAAGAATGGCCGGGGACTACTATATTTAGTTGGTCTTGGCCAATCGAGAATTACGCGGGCGTTGTGCTGAAAGTGGTGCCCGATAAAGCTCGTGGCCCACTGACGAATTATACCAAGCTGGGCGAGACCCCCGTGTCTAACTGGGGTGTGGCAATGAAGGATGTCTACGAAGCGATATTCACGAATCTTGGCTCGACAACGGAAGATAGAAACGGCAAGCTTTACGACAGCAACGTTAATGCGTATCTCACTATGGGCGTCGGAGGCAAGGAGTTAACTGGCACTTATTGGTCTATTTATAAAAGCACCAACTATTCTAGTTGGGTGTTCTCTGACAAATCTTGGAATGTCGGTGACATAAGACGTTGGTTCAAAGTCCGCCCCGTGATGTGCTTTGATGGAGAAGCCGCTCCGCTCTCTGCCGCTACAACATCTGACGTCGGCAGGGTGGTGTGCACCGCAGGCCATATGCACGACGCGAAGACTGCCGTTCCCGCAGGCTGCACCGCCGTGGGCATCCTGGGCAAGGTGACAGAGACGGGCCACGGCCTGATTCTCGCCCTGCAGGACGCAACGGCGCAGACCGGGAACACCATCAACGGCTGGACATCTACGACCGACTACGCCAGCACCACGCTGAAGGTGCTTCCCGACGATGCCGCCCGCGGCGCTAACCTGACGAGCTACACCACGCTGGGCACTACCGCCGTGTCTAACTGGGCCGTGGCGCAGAAGAGCGACTACGAGGCGATATTCACCAACCTCGGCTCGACGACTGGTAACAGCGAGGGCACGACTTACGACGGCAATGTGAATGCGTATATCACTACAGGCATCGGCGGTGCGGCAATATCTGGCAGTTGTTGGTCTGCTACGGAGTACGATGGCGGCAACGAATGGGCCTTCAACAGTGTTTGGTGGGGCTACAGCGAAAAGACGACTAGCCTTAGTGTCAGGCCGGTGCTCGGCTTCTAACACCGCGACAGCGGCAGTAGATACCACAGGGGAGGGCGGCCCAGCAAGGGCCGCTTTCTCTGTTTTAACACATCCTGCCATCCTATGGACAATGCATCTTCACGGGCACAATTGCTCGGGCACTTCCTCAGCTTCTTTCTGCCTGAGGGCTTTTGGACTATTTCGAGTTAGTGTGGGCGGAGAGCCAGTCCCTCGACAGCAGGGAAAGTAAGAAGGATATTATATGGCTGACACCAGAGGGGAAAAGCGTTGTCCTGAACATGTATCGCCTGAGTACTATCTTCGGATAACCGCCCACGGAAAATTGCAGGTGAGCCAGAAAATGCCTATATTCGAATCACTAATCGGTCAAATAATGGATACAAAAACAATGCATAAACTGGGATGGCTCTTTCCTGCACTGGTTGTTGCCATCAACGCCACTATGATTCTCCTTCTTTGGAGCTCCTTGCCGGAAAACCTTCCGGCGCATTTTGACTTGGAAGGGAGCGCCAGCGGTTCCATACCGCGCACGACGCTTCTTTTCTATCCTTTGATAGGTGCGGTTATCGGCCTGGTGGCCTATTGGATCAGGTGCCGCGTCGATAAAGAGTATTTCAATGGAGGACTGCTGATTCTTACTTTCGGCATAGAACTGATCATCCTTTCGTCAACGCTGGTTACCCTCACGCAGGGCACGAAACCCTTCTTCATGCTCGCAGAACCTGTCATTCTGGTTATTGCGCTCGCGGCTTTTATTGTCGGACTTGTTAAATCCAGAAGACGTTGACTCCCAAACATGGAGGGAATGAGAGAACAAGGACTAAGCGGGAACGCGTTGAAGGTCATTGCCATCGTGGCCATGACCATTGACCACCTTGCCTGGATGGGCATAGAGACCTATGTACAGGCCGAGACGCCGCTCCAGATATTCCTGCACAGCATAGGACGTCTGACGGCGCCCATCATGTTCTTCTTCGTAGCCGAAGGCTATCACTATACTCACAATTACCGCCGCTATCTGGGAAGGCTTTTTATGCTGGCTGTAGTGAGCCACTTCGCTTTCTGCTATTTCAACATGTCCAGCTTTAATCCGCTGAACAACCTCCTGTTCAACGCAACCAGCATCGCCTGGCCGTTGATGTGGGGACTCATCCTGCTGAAGGTGTGGGATATGGAGAAACTGGCAACGTGGCAAAAGGTGGGGATTACACTGGTCGCTTGCGCTCTTACATGCACTTCTGACTGGAGCTGTGCAGCTCCGTTGGCAATCCTTATGATAGGCCGCAACCGGGGTGATTTCCCCAGGCAGATGCTATGGATGATGCTCGTCATTTCGCTCTATGCCATCGCCTTCGGAGTCTTTCATAGCCAAACCTATGGCCTGGTCCACATGGCATGTGCCCTTGCGATTCCGCTGCTCGCGATGTACAACGGACAGCGGGGCCGATGCCGCTGGATGGGCAAGTTCTTCTACTATTACTATCCCGTCCACATGGCCTTAATCGGCCTTTTGGCAAGAATGATATAATACTGAATACCCATGATAAAGATGTTCGTCATGCATACCTGCCCCGACTGCGAATACGTGGAAAAGCAGGTCGAAGGTAACCCCAATTTCGAGGTGATTGATATCGGGAAGCACGTTAGGAACTTGAAGAAGTTCCTGGATTTGCGCGATTCTCATCCCGCTTTTGCCGAGGCAAAGGCCATTGGCGATGTGGGCATCCCGTGCTACGTCCTTGAAGACGGGACGGTGACGCTGTATTCGAAGGACGTCGGCCTGAAGCCCCGCCCGGAAAACTACGGTGGCGCCGCCTGCCGCATCGATGGAAAAGGTTGCTAAATCCCAATGTCGTATAAGCTTCATATCGGAATCCTTCTTTTACTGGCCGTAAACACTTTTGCCATGTCCCGTTACCCCGAATCCCAGAAAGTGAGAAAGCCCGCCGTCGCAGGCTCTTTCTATCCCGTCTCTTCCAAGGAAATCAAATCCATGCTTGGTCCTTGGATGCATCCATCCGGGAATGTAGCCCCACAGGCACTCATCGTGCCCCACGCAGGATATGTCTTCAGCGGGGAGGTGGCGGCATCGGCCTTCAACCAGATTCCTCGTGGACATCGCTATGAGCGCATCTTCCTCCTTGGACCGAGCCATCGGGTTGGATTCAACGCAGCCAGTGTGGATACCTTGTATTCCTTTGCCGAAACGCCGCTGGGGCAGGTTCCTATCGATATCGCCATCGGAAATGAGCTTATCAAGAGGGGAGAGGGCGCCTTCACTTTCCGCTCCGACGCCCACGACCGGGAACACTGCCTGGAGGTCCAGCTGCCACTGATGCAGATGGCCTTTGACGAGGTCCCGCCGATAGTGCCCATTGTCATCGGCTCGCAGCACCTCGATGTCCTCCAGCAGATTGCAGAAGTCCTGGAGCCGTATTTCACACCCGAGAACCTCTTTGTCATCAGCTCCGACTTTTCCCACTATCCTTCCTACGAGGACGCGAAGAAGTCAGATCTCTTCCTGGCCGAAACCATCACTTCGGGCGGCTTGGAGGACTTCCTGAAAGCGCTCACATCCATCGACAAGATGGACTTCCGAGGCGAGGACACCGCCGCCTGCGGGGCCTGCGCCATAGCGGTCCTTCTGGATATCATGGACGCCCAGGGCCGAGGCTACTTCGAGGCCGAACATGTCATGTACCGCAATTCCGGGGATTCTGTGTATGGCGATAAGGACAGGGTGGTAGGCTACAACTCGATAGTGTTCACTAGAAAGGAGAAGCCTGTCAAGGACACCTCAGACCATCTGTTTAACTTCTCGGACCAGGAGAAGAAAGCCATGATTGCCACTGCCCGGCAGGCCATCTATTCGGCCCTCCGGCTGAACTACGACGGTGATGCCCGGCCTGTGGGTATCCTCAAGGAGAAGGGCTACGGTGTCTTTGTTACGCTGCAGATGAACGGTCGCCTCCGCGGCTGCATCGGCCGATTCACCTCCGATGACACGCTCGCGGAAACCATCCGGGAGATGGCGCAGAGTGCCGCTTTCCACGACCCGCGATTCCCGTCGCTTTCCAGAAATGAAGCCCACCAGATAGACATCGAGGTCTCCGTCCTCTCGCCCCTTAAGAAGATCGAATCCATCGACGAGTTCAAACTGGGCCGCGACGGCATCTATATCATCAAAGGCCGCCATCACGGCACTTTCCTCCCGCAGGTGGCCGAAGAGACCGGCTGGGACACGGAAGAGTTCCTGGGCCACTGTGCCCGCGACAAGGCAGGCATCGGCTGGGACGGCTGGAAGGACGCCGACCTCTATACCTATCAGACGGAAGTGGTGAACGAATCCGAACTGTAATGAAAGAAGCCCGCTTTTATACGGCTACCGAGGACGGAGTGCAGTGCCAACTCTGTCCGCATCACTGCCATATCAAGGAAGGCGGCAGGGGACTCTGCCGAAGCCGAGAGTGCCGGGACGGCAAGCTGTATGCGCTTTCTTATGGTCGACCATGTGCCCTTGCCATCGACCCCGTCGAGAAAAAGCCCCTGAATCATTTCATGCCAGGGACACACTGCCTCTCCCTCAGCTGCACGGGCTGCAATCTCTCCTGCCGATGGTGCCAGAACAGCGACATCTCTCAGGTAAATCCGGAAGCGGTAGATTCCGCCGAATGGTCTCCGGAAGAGATGGTCGATGCCGCCATTCGACGCGGCCTTCCATCCATCGCTTACACCTACACCGAGCCCTTTACCTGGTGGGAATACATGTATGACATCGCCGTTCTTGCGCACGAAAAGGGACTGAAGAACATCCTGGTATCGGCAGGCTACGTAGAGAAAGAACCCCTGCAGAAACTGCTGCCATATTTGGATGCCGCCAACATCGACATCAAAGCCATGGACGATGCCATCTACCGCAAATACTGCGGTGCAACCCTGGTCCCCGTGTTAGAAAACATCCTTACGATGCACTCCGCTGGCGTTCACGTGGAAATCACCAACCTGCTGGTTACCGGCCTGAACGACTCCGAAGAGCAGGTCTCGGCCCTCTGCCGCTGGATGGTGGACAACGGCCTCCAAGATGTCCCGCTCCACTTCAGCCGCTTCTTCCCCCGATACCGTTTTACCGACGTGGGCCCCACTCCTAAACCAACCCTTCTAAAGGCCCGCGACATCGCCCATTCCCTCGGCCTCAAAACCATCCACCTCGGCAACATCTAATCCGCTCCGACCAACTTCCGTCAGCACATCGGACTGGGCACTTCGCGCCCGCCCGCCGCACTGCCGTGAAGTCCGTCTCCGCTAGTCGGCGCTTGAGACATCTACGTCGGCAAGCCGCCGCAGAAGTCTCACGGCTCCACAGACTCTGTCACTTGTGCCGTCCGGACTACGTCCGCCAGCCCAAGCGCCAGAGACTGTTCCACCGCCGCGCCTCACTCCGCCCGTCTGTCGGCAAAAGCCGCCAGACCGGCTATCAAATGGATAAATAAGGTGGTGAGTTACCACCTTTAAAAGTGGTATGCCTTAGATGGAGGGAATGATGAACACATCCCACTGCCCATCTTTCTCCCTTCGGGCAATATACCCCTTGTCCGTCATCGATTTCAGATGCTTCTGGATGGCTGACGTGTTGATTCCGATGGTTTTGGCCAGCGAGGCAATCGTGACACCAGGTTCGCTCATCAGGATATTCAGGATACGCCCGGAGTTTGCACTGCGGAATGCAATCCGCTGGCCGTCGTACCACCAGACATTCTCGTCACGGGTCTGGACGAAGTCTATATCATTCTTGACCTCTTCGGTCACCATTTTCTTGAACCAGTTCACGAAGTTTCTGGCTTCACGCAGGCTGGCATGGGAACCGTCGCTGGGAACAGGGCCTACCACCAGATCGGACTGATGGAGCGCCTCCAGATAATCCTTTTTCTTTCGGCTCCTCACAACCACCATGGGGTAATCGTGACGGGCTAGGATATAGTTGACCAGCAGACGGGCAATACGGCCGTTACCGTCCTCGAAAGGATGGATACGGATATAGCGGTAGTGGAAGAGAGCCGCCAGTTCAATCGGGCTGTATTCGCCGGATGCCTCGGCCTGGTTATACCAATCTACCAGGTCCGTCATCAGGGCCGTAGTCTCCTCGGGAGACGCGTACTCGAAGCGGTCTCCATAACGTGTAATCACACTGTTGGGACGCGTCTTGTATCGGCCGGCATGAATGACGTAACTGGTCACGGTTCCGTCGGGCAGCGTGCGATAGACCGTATAGTCCTCGCGTAGCAGTACCTGATGGAGTTGGCGGATGAAGGTCTGTGTCAGGGGAGTGTCCTTGATGGTACTCTGCTCCTGCATCATCTTCAGCCCTACGTTGCTGGCCTTCATCTCCTCAAAGTCCTTCATCTCGGCTTCCCCAACCACCTTGCCGAAAAGCAACAGAAGCTCCGTCTGGCCATAGGTCAGAGTATTGCCTTCAATGTGGTTGCTGTTGTAGTTGAACTCGACAGTAAACTTACGACTTAACCGGTCTCTGTCCCTGTCAGAGAGAGGCTGCATGGCGCACCATTGTGCATATATATCTTCCCAATTCATAGTCTGTAATTTCTGCAAATATAGTAAAAAGGTGGTAACTTACCACCATTTAACGATAAAAATGTTTACAAAACAGTCTTTTGCCAGGCTATCAATTCCCCGAAATTCTCCTCTATATCATCCTCATCCATCCCCACGACATCCGCCACTTCGGCCATATCCATACCCCGGGACAAAAGCTTCTTGGCAATATCCATCTGCGCATTCAAGTACCCGCCGCCATCATACGCATCAAACTCTTCCTTCAGTTCCTTCTCAAAGAACTTGATAAACCATTTGTAAATTAACGTTCTCATAATCATTGAATTAATCGCTATAAACACTCTTTCCGAAGAAGAACCCCACCACATCCGCAGCCCCATTCTCCTTCAGCTTCCTCGCGCATTGCACGAACGACATCCCGCGCGTAGTGATATCGTCCACCAGAAATATCCGCTTCCCCTGAATCTTCTCCCGATCGAAAGACAGATTCCAGGTGGTGTCATCCCCCTTGGCCGATTCCCGACTGGCACTCCGGTCCCGCGTTACCCGAATCCAGCCTCTCCCATCCACCACCGGCACCTTGGAGCGCACCTTATTCGCCAGCTCATTGTACCGCCGGTTCGTCCGCTCCTGCGTCGCCGCCGGGATATAGCACACCGCCCACTTCTTCAGATCGTCCTTCCAGAAATGCCCCAGCAGATAGTGCGCAAGGATATCGGCCGACCGGTCCGCGAACCGCCCGTCCTTCACCCCCAGCAGAAACTCCCGCACCCGAATCTGCTCCGCCGATAAAGCCGCATCCGGATACTTGTTCTTGGGGTAGTAGTCCATGCAATACACCGCCCGATACCCCCGAATCTCTATCTCATGGAACATCCCGCCCAGATAGTCCGTCTGTCCCTTCGTCCATCGCTCCCACTCCGGATATCGTCGTCGGAACCAGGGCCTGCCGGAATACGACCGCTCCTTCCTATAGTTCGAATAACCATAGGAACGCTCCCTTGGTCTCCTGCGCCTTGAATAATATCTTCCCTTCGCAAGAGGCTCGGGTCTGCGGGAGAATAAGCCGATAACCCACTTCACCCCGCAATAGAACAGAATTCCGCCAAAGGCTACGCCGGTGAGCTCGAATACGGCATTGGCAATATCAACACCACTCATAATAGCTGACAAGGGGGATAACGTCCGGACCTCCGGCCGCGTCCCTTGGAGCTACAAATAAATAAACAATTATCCGTTTCATCACAAAAAGAAACGTTTAACTTTCTTCTCGTTGATTACCAATGTCTTACAAGGGTTTCTAAACGGATAATTGCAGCATTTTTGGATGGATTTTGCATTATTTGCAAAATGCTCCATTGATTATCAGGCACTTAACCACACACCCTTTTGAAACGGATAACACGCGTTTTAGAGTTTTTCGAGATTACTCCTTCCCGTTGAAGCCCTTGAGCGCCGTCTGGAACTTAGGGTACCTGGTCTCTATCAGGCAGTCCAGGGCCTCCTCGAACAGCTGTACGAGCGACACACCCTTTCGTCCCATGTTGGCCTCCAGCCACACCGAAAGCAGCCGGCCCTTCCGAAGCACATCCTCCCGAAGGCGGATACTGCTGTATCCCTGGTCCTTCACTTTCTTCTTCACCTTTACAGGTTCGCTGACGGCAGGGGAGTCCGTCTCAATCTCCTCATCCGGCTTTTTCCTTAACTGACGCCGGAACATCTCCAACTGATCCATACGCTACATTTCTTCAATTCTACTATTCTAGTTCTTCACTTGACTACTTTACGATGTTACCATATTACCACATCTGGCAATATCGTCATGTAGTATTATCGCCATATAGTCGTGTCGCCAAATCGCGAAATTGCCATATCGCAATATGGTAATGCAAACATAGCGACTCTTCCATAAATAGGCAAATTTTCTCTGACCAATTCCCAAAAGTTTGGACTTAATAAAAACAATACTTACATTTGTCCCAGGTCTTTGGGATAGGAGTACCGTTTTTGAGATAACTCAAAAAGCAAGATGTGTGTTCGTGTCACGAACACTCGCCCTGACGGGCGGTTTTACACCCCACTGGCCCTGTTGAACTGTAATTTGAGTTGGATTGTGAGAGAGATTAGGAAACATTACATCAACGTACGTTTTTCCGACGAAGAACTGGAGAAACTCTTGCTCCAGATGCGGCTTTCGGGATACAGAAACCGTTCAAAATACATCCGTGAAAGGGCCATTGCCGTACGCATTCAGCGCAGGTATTATGGCCGAAATGAGGCTACGCTGATTAAACAGATTGAGCTGCTCCGGGCAGAACTCAAGCACATTGGCGTTAACTATAATCAGAGGGTCAAAGCACTGAATACCCTTGCCAAGCTCCGTGACAAAAGGGGACGTCCCATCATTAATGCCGCCGATATCGACCGCGACATGATGCAGATGAAGCACATGATGGATGGCATGGTGGAGAAGGTCAACGAAATCTATAACCAAGTAAATGAGTCTCCCGACAGTGGGGATTCCCATACATAATGTTTCACTTAATTGATTTGCGCTATGCAGACTATTATCATCACCGGGAACCTGGCCAAAGATGCCGAGGTTCTCACCAGCAAGGAGGGGAATGAACTCCTCCGTTTCGACGTGGCCGTAAACGATGGCCGTGACAAGGACGAAAAGCCCACCTATTACACTTGCCGCATGAAAAAGACAGGCGTGATAGACTACCTCAAAAAGGGCCGCTTCGTGACCGTCATGGGCTCGCTGAAGGTCAGCGTTGTCCCCAAAGATGACAAAACCTTCGTCAACCTGGATGTCTGGGTCCTGAACCTGGATCTGGCACCCATGGGCAAAGAGGGCTGAATCCTGAAGATGTACTCCATTGACCTGAGTAAACTCTGAGCACCATGGTAGTAAAGATTAACCCTCCTGCAACGCAGTGTGCAAGCGCCTTCCTCTATAACCAATTAAAGGTAGAAGGGGGAGTGGCCACCATCCTGTATGTAGCCAATGTAGATGATCCGGACAATCCCGTAGAAACTCTGGAACGCTACGAGCGTGGAAGCCTGCGCTGTGAGAAAACGTCTTTTCACATGTCCATCAACCCTTCTGACACGGACGGGATGAGCGAGGAGCAGGTCGTGGAATTTGCCAAGGAACTGATGGCAGGGCTGGGCTACGGGAACCAGCCCTACATCATTTACAAGCACATGGATACGGGTCGCGTGCATTATCACGTAGTGTCGGTCCGTGTGGACAAGGAAGGGAAGAAAATCAACGATTCCAATGAAAAACGGAGATGCCAGGCGCTCATGAAGAAACTGGCAGCCAAGTACGGTTTCACTATCGGAAAGGGCGAGAAGAAGGAAGCCGATATAGACGGGAAGGCATTTACCTCCAAGGCGGCCGCCAATTTCCTGGACCCGGAACTCTTTGAGAAATGGCTGCAGGACAACCCGCCTCCGGAAGAAATTCCGGAAGATGCGGTCATCACGGAACGCGTCCGCTACAAGAAGTTTGACCCCAAGAAAGGGGAGTATGCTCATCAGATTGAGGAGATTATGGAGCAGGCTATGAAGTATGACTTCAGGGACATCAAGCAGTTCAAAGACATGATGCGAAGCTTTCGCATCGAGGTTGAATTCCAGCGCAAGGGGCTGAGCCTTTACGTCACTTTCGCCGGACTGGACCCCAAGACCGGCAAGCGCTGTACGGAGAAAATGCATTCCACCAAACTCAACGTGCCCAATCCGGAGGCAATTTCCCTGCACATGGAGCATTGCCAGGAAAAGCCGCATGCCGAAGATAAAACCCGCGTCTGCAATGCCCTCCGCATCGCGCTGAACCACGGCACATCGGAAAAGGACTGCCGTAAGATTCTGGCAAAGATGAACATCTCGGTGGTGCTGAACAAAGCCAAGGGGGGAAGGATAGAAGACGTCACCCTCGTCGACCATCAGACAAGGTGCGTATTTCGGAGCAATGAGCTTAAAGGAATGGGCCTTGGGGCAGCGGAGTTCGAGAAGGCAAGGGTGGAGCGCTGGGGCGAGCCTCCTGCAAAGGATGAAGAAGAAAAGAAGAACTCCCAGTTCCTGGATGACCTGGAGGATATACTGGAGATCTTCTCCCATGGAAGGAACCGTCGGCACGACGACGATGTCTATAAGCGAAGCTACAGAAAAACCGGACCACGCAGGAAATACTAGCTATGGAAGTACAGACCAAACCCATATTTTCCATGTTTCTCCTCTTTGCAGGGGTGATTCTGGCGTTTATCCTTTATTATTATGCGTATCCGATGTGGGTGGCGCTGGGGGTGAGATGCGCCCTTACGGATTCGCTCATCAAGGGATTCTACCAATCCGGCGCCTTCCGCTCGCAATGGTCAGTCAGGGGAGTCTGCCTCTTTTTCTGCACCCTCTCGGTCATCGTGCGCAGCGGCAGCGGCCAAAAGACCGGCTGGATGCAAATAGTATTGCCGATGGCCATTGGCCTGGCGCTCTTCTTCACCGCTCCGCTGATGGGCGTCGGCGTCGTCTTTGTTCTCTTTACGCTGGCAGGGTTCATCCTCTATCTGATCGGCGCCATCGCGCTGGGACGCCTGTACCACAGCTTCGACGGAAACCTCCCTGACTATTTCGACACCTTCCCGCAATGCGAGGAGCTCATCGAGAACGAAGACAGCGTCAACATCCCCATGACCTATCAATATAAAGGCAAACGCCACAGGGGCTACATCAATGTAGTTTCCCCGCAGCGCGGCTGTATGATTCTGGGAACGCCTGGCTCCGGAAAATCCTACAGCATCTACGGTCCGTTCATCCGAGGAATGATCCAGAAAGGCTATTCGCTCTGCGTCTACGACTACAAGGCGCCGGACCTGACACACCGCGTCCTGAACGAGCTCATGGACAACTATGACAGCTATAAAGGGCCGAAGCCGCATATGTATGTAGTCAACTTCGACAATCCGCCCTATTCCCACCGCTTTAACCCCATCCACCCACGCTACCTGAAGGATCCGGTGGATTCCACGGAAATCGCCGAGCTTATCCTCAAAAACGCCAACCGGGGCTCCGAGAAAGGGGAGGACTTCTTCTCCATGAGTGCCCGCTGCTACGTAGACCTGCTCATCTGGTTCCTAAAAATCTATCAGGGAGGCCGATACTGCACCTTCCCGCACCTCATCGAGCTCATGGGCCAGGACTACCGCAGCGTCTTTGACGTGCTGGAGAAGTTCCCGGAGCTGGAAGTCAAGCGCAACACCTTTGCCGATGCCATGAAGGACAAAGCCTTCGAGCAGCTCCAGGGACAGATTGCCTCGGCCCGCGTGCCCTTGAACCGATTCGCCTCCAAAACCCTCTATTGGGTGCTCTCAGGAGACGATTTCTCCCTGGATATCAATAACCCAGACGAGCCCAAAATCATCTGCATCGCCAACAATCCGCGCCGCCAGAGCGTCTATGGGACCACCCTCGCGCTCATGATGTCCCAGCTCTTCAAAGAAGTCAATGTTCCGGGCAAGAACCACTGCGGCATCCTCATCGACGAGCTCCCTACCATCTATCTGAAGGGGCTGGACAACCTTATCGATACGGCCCGCAGCAACAAAGTCGCCGTCGTCATCGGCGCCCAGGACAAGTCCCAGCTGGTCCGTGACTACGACACAAAAGAGTCTGATGTCATTTTCAACACCGTCGGCAACGTCTTCGCAGGTTCCGTGAAAGGGGACACGGCCGAGGATTTGAGCCGATCCTTTGGCAAGGTAGACCATCCCACCTATTCGCTCATGCAGAGCGACACCAACGACCAGCTGACGTTGGACTTCGAATTGAGGGACCTCCTGCCGCCAGACAAGATAGAAGCCCTTTCGCAAGGCAGCTTCTGCGGCTACGTGGCCGATACCTATAAGCAAAAGATACATCCAAAGATCTTCTGCGGGGAAGTAGACGCCGGTGCACCGCCCAAAAGCCAGGAGAGCGTTCCCCGCCTGACCGACCTCACAGACGAACAAATGAACACGCTGGTGGAGCGCAATTACCAAAAAATCCGCCAGGACGTGGCGGATTTCTTGCAGTTTGAACTTAATAATCCTGATGTCTAAGCTTCAGTCTCTTCCTCTTTGGGTTCCAGATACCAGACGAATTTGTAGCCGAGGGCCTCAGCCATCTCCTCCATATCCGAGCAGCGGCAGTCATCCACGGCAAAGCGGGTACTCATGCTCTGCTTGGCCATTCCGCAGCGGCGGGCAAGTTCGGCGATGGACATGTTGTTGTCCACCAAAATGTCGAAGAACGGGCGCAGACGCATACCCTTCTTTTTGCCCGGGAGTACACGGCGAACATTGCGTAAAATCGGCTTCTCAGAAGCCTCTTGGGCCTTTTTTGCGCCCTTTTGATCTTCGTTAGTTTTCATGATTCGTTGTCTCAAAATTTGTTTTTTTGGAAAGACAGTCTTTTCTTTGCCTTTGACAAACAATTTCGTCTCGCGACAAATTTGTTATAGTTGTATTAAGAATATTTCTGTCTTAGTCCAAAATTCTTGGACAAAGGTAAAGAGAAAAAAACGAAGAAACAAGAAAAAAGACAAAAATTTTTTGACGATGTTTGACAAACAGCTTTGTAACTACCCGCTGGAGAAGGTCCTTGAGGCGTTGGGCGCTAAGCGGGGGACCGTGAAGGACATGTGGTATTCGCCCTTCCGGAACGAAGATGACGCCTCGCTACACGTAGACCGGCAGAAAAATGTCTGGTACGACCACGGTGCAGGCGTCGGCGGCACCAATGTCAAACTAGTCATGCTCACCCTGCGTTGTAACAAGTTCGAGGCCGAGAAGTTCATTGCATCCCTCTCGCCAGCCTTGCAACCGACTGAAAAGCCGAAACCGGAACGTCCTAAAAGGAGCATCAACTACGTCAAGCCCCTCCGGAGCAACTACCTGGCCCGCTATCTGGAAATCCGCAAGATCCCCCTCAATCTGGCCGTCATTTACTGCAAGGAAGCCCAGATCCACAACGCTGAAAACGGCAGGAACTACCTCACTGTAGCCTTCCCCAACAACGCCGGCGGTTACGCCCTGAGCAACCCTCTCGGCCTCAAATCCTCCTTCGTGGCCGGCATCACCACCCTCAATACCGAAGCAAAGATGACCACCCAGCCATCCTCCAAGAAGGTCGCCGTCTTCGAAGGCTTCTGGGACTTCCTGTCCTGGCAAGTTATGCAGGGGGCCGAAAAACCCAACTGCGACGTCGTCGTGCTCAACTCCGTCAACAACCTCGCCAGAGCAGTCGATTACATCCGCGCCCACGACAGCGCCTACTGTTTCTTGGACAACGATGCAGCTGGGAAGCGTTGCCTCCAGGCCATCACGGACCTCATGAAAGACAAAGAAGTCGTCGACATGTCTAACCTCTACAGCCAGCACAAGGATCTGAACGACATGCTCAAAGCCTCCCGAGGCTATTCCTCCAACATGCGATTAACCCCTTAAAGTGAGAGAGATATGGAAAGCGTAAGAGACATCATGCAGGAGCTGGAATCCTGCTCCAATCTTATCGCGGAAGCGATTATCCGAAAGACAAACCCGTACTCTGACGACATCAGCGAGAACCAGGCCCGCAAGGCGTACGGGATCAAATGGCTCAGAAAAATGAAGGCCGAAGGACTGGCAAAGTATGCCAGAGTAGGGGGGCGCGTACTATACAGCCGCCATCAATTGGACTGCCTCCGCGCTGCAGAAAGGGAGCAGGCCAAGCTGATATTCAGGAAACTGGGAAAGGACAAATAAAAAGGTCCCGATTGCTCGGAACCGTAAACACACATTGTTTCAAGCTGTCGTGAGATACTTTGGAACGGTTCAAGGGAGGGCGAGATGCTTAGAGGCGCCCTCCCTTTTTCATGCCGCCCACTTGAACAGATCCAGAACCTTCTTGTTTGCATCCCACAGGATGGCCCAATTCTTCTTTACATAGATGTCTGTCACTTTCATGTCACGGTCAACATGGCACAGGCAGTCGTTGATCACGCCTTTTGTCACACCATTAGCATACGCAATGGTAGCCCAGGAATGGCGTGCCCAGTACAAAGTAACCTTGGGGGCATTGATCCGTTCACAGAATTTATCAAGCCCGGCATTCACATTTTCTCCAAAAATCTGATAAGACGTATACATAGAGGAAAACTTGAACGCCATGTCCTTGTTGTCGGAGAGATACTCGCCGATGATTTCCTTGATGGCAGGCTCAATCCGCACGAACATCTCGGCCCCGTCATCCCGCCGCCCCCGCGTCTTCGTCCGGAAGTAGTGCAGGACATCATCCTTGTCCAACTTGCAGGAATAAAGGTCCGGGCAGTTCATGCCCATCAAGGCGAAACTGATCAGGAACACATCCACACCCAGTTTCTCCCGGCCCTTGAGCTGCGACCGTATCGCAATCATTTTCTGCACGAATTCTGCTTCGACAGCACGGTGCTTTGAGGCCTTCTGGCGCGGTGGTTTATAGAATTGGAAAGGATTCCGGATGCGGATGTTGCCCAGCTCCTCATCATTGTACTTGAGCCGGGCCTGCCCGTGAATAAAGGCGATGCAGTTCGTATACGCGCTTACCGCACGAGCCCCGTCTCCATACTTACTCCTAAGCCAGCGCTCCCAATCCCGCATTAAAGAAGAGGTAAGGCGGGATATATCAAAGGTATCCTCGTTGATATATGCCTTGAAGGAATTCAGGGCCGACTGATACGTCTTCTGGGACTGACCGCTCTTCTGGGCAATAACCTCATCGGCAAAGGTGTAGAAGTCTAATTTGAACTCATCTTCCTTACCATAGGTGGCTAGATAGCGCTCTACATCGTCCAGTGACATTCCGGCCAGCGTATCGGATTTGAGCTCTGTAAGCCTTTTCTCCGTCTCCAGAACAAGCTCGTCCAGCGTGGTCTTCAGGGGCTTATAAATGATTTTGCCACCTTTGTAGTGCTCTTTGTGAACTACAATACTGGTTTTGATTAACTTCGTAGAACCCTTAAGCCCAAGACGGAGACGGACATAATTGGTCCCATTCTTCTTCCAAGTCGAGTCCAGAACTACCGGAGTGACTGATACTGTGTAAGTTACGGTCTTCATTTTCTTCAAGCATTTTTCAAATAATGGTTAAACATATAGGTTCTGGTCCCATAATTTGAAGGATGCTTTACGCCAAAATTGGGGTAACAAAACGGGGTAACATGGCATTTGACTGCACAAATACTGGCCGTTTTTTCATCCAGGGATAGCTGTTGCAAGTTTTTGAAGCAGTTGAAAGCCAAAAACGATGGCGATACTGATAATCAAACACTTACGCCTCCCATTTTCTTCAAGCATTCTTCAAACTTTTCGAGAAAAAGGTTCGAAAAAAGCTCGAACTTTACCGTAAACACACTAAAAAAGGCTCTAAGTTTCAACGCTTAGAGCCTTTCTAACTGATTGATTTTCAATCATTTAAGGAGTGGAGCATAGGAGAATCGAACTCCTGACCTTTTGAATGCCATTCAAACGCTCTACCAACTGAGCTAATACCCCGTGTTTCCCGTTTGGGACTGCAAATGTAATTCAATTTTTTGAATCTGCAAAGTTTTTGAAGGATTTTTCTTAAATTTGTAGAACCTATGAAAATTGTCGCAGATACCAATATCCCTTTTCTGAAAGGCGTGCTGGAACCCTACGCGGAGGTGGAGTACCTGGACGGGCGCAGTATCGGCCATGAGGCCATGGTGGATGCCGATGCCATCATTATCCGCACGCGCACCAAATGCAATGAGGAGACCCTCTCCGGCACGCGGGTGCAGATGATCGCGAGTGCTACCATCGGCATGGATCACATCGATCTGGAGTGGTGCAAGGCGCACGGGATTGACGTCGCCAACGCAGAAGGCTGCAATGCGGGGGGAGTGGCCGATTATGTCTTCAGCGCCCTCTACGGCATTGCCTCCAGAAGAGCCATCAAGCTGGACGAGGCCACCATCGGCATCGTGGGCGTGGGCAACGTGGGCAAGAAAGTGGAGACGATGGCCCGGAACCTGGGCTTCAACGTCCTGCTGTGCGACCCTCCGCGCGCTGCCAAGGAAGGGCCGGAGAACTTCGTGGAACTGTCGGAACTCCTGGAGAAATCCACCGTCGTCACCCTCCACGTCCCGCTGGACGACACCACGCGCGGGATGGCAAACCACGACTTCTTCGAGGCCATGCAGCCCGGTGCCATCTTCATCAACGCTTCCCGCGGGGAGGTGGTGGATGAATCGGCCCTCATTCACGCCCGCCCGAAACTGGGCGCGCTGGTGCTGGATACCTGGTGCAACGAGCCCACCCCCAATCCCAACCTCGTCGAGCTCTGCGACATTGCCACGCCCCACATCGCCGGCTACTCCTACCAGGGCAAGCAGAACGGCACCGCGCAGGCCGTGCAGGCCCTTGCGAGGCACTTCGGCATCGAGGAACTGCGCTTCTTCCGCCCCGCTACGGAGGACGAGAACCTGAAGCCCGTGGGGATAGACCTGGAAGGGAAGACGCAGGGGGAGATCGCCGCCATCCTGCAGTACAATTACCCCATCTTCACGGACGATTTCCTGTTCCGCATCAACCCGGACAGTTTCGAGCGCCTGCGCAGCGAATACAATTACCGTCGCGAATTCTTTATAACCCAACCATATATGTTTACACCCAAAGACCTGGAGCAGATAGAGGGCCGCGGAGCCACTCTTCCGCAGGTGAAAGAACAGATCGAGCATTTCAAGAGCGGTTTCCCCTGGATGAAGATCGTGGGGCCCGCCACCCCCGAGCGCGGCATCAAGGTGCTGGACGCGGAGGCCGTCAAAAAGGCCGTCTCCTATTATAAGAAGGCCGATGTAAAAGGCAAGAGCAAGTTTGTCCCGGCCTCGGGCGCGGCGTCCCGCATGTTCAAGGACATGTTCGCCGGCCTGGATCAGCTGGAGGCGGGGGAGGACCTGAAGGCCGATGCCCCCGGCGCAAAGCTCGCCGCCCGCATCAAGGACTTCGCCTTCTACTCGCCGGAGCTCTTCGGCCAGCCCAAGGACAGCGCGGAATACCGGAAGGACACGCTCCGCACGCTCCTGAAGGAGCCGGGGCTGGGGTACGGCAGCAAGCCCAAGGGCGTGCTCAAGTTCCACCGTTATCCGGAGGAAGTGCGCACCGCCATCGCCGAGCATCTGGTGGAGGCGCAGGAGTATATGCGCAACGCCGACGGCTCGTGCAATCTCACCGTCACCATCTCCCCGGAGCACCGGGAGCTGTTCGAACAGGCCATCGGCGAGGTGAAATCGGCCTATGAGAAACGCTACGGCGTGCGCTACGAGATCACCTTCACCTATCAGGACAAGGCCACGGACACCATCGCAGTAGACCTGGACAACAAGCCCTTCAGGAAGGCCGATGGCACCCTCCTCTTCCGCCCCGCCGGTCACGGCGCCCTCATCTACAACCTGAACAAGGTGGAGAGCGAGCTGGTGAGCATCAAGAACATCGACAACGTGGCCCACGAGAAACTCCTGCCCGTGACGGCCCAGTACAAGCAGGTGCTGATGGGTGTGGCGCTTCAATTAAGGGACCGTATCTTCGGCTACCTCAGGAAGTTGGATGAAGCTCCGTCCGTGCAGCTCTGCAACGAGATCGAGGATTTCCTGGACAAGGAACTCTGCGTGCAGCTGCCCCTGGCCCGCAGTGAGGCCGAAAGGGTGGAGATGCTCCGCGCCAAGCTGAACCGGCCCGTCCGCGTGTGCGGAATGGTGAAGAACGAGGGCGAGCCCGGCGGCGGTCCCTACATCATCGCCGGAAAGGACGGCGCCACCAGCCTCCAGATCCTGGAGAGCGTCCAGATCAACAAGGCCGATGCAGGCGCGATGGAGGCAATGTCCCACGCCACGCACTTCAACCCGGTGGATCTGGTCTGCTGCCTGTTCGACTACAAGGGCGAGCATTTCGACCTGCTGAAATACGTGGATCCGGAAGCCGGTTTTATGAGCTCCAAGAGCTACGAAGGCCGCGAGCTCAAGGCCCTGGAACTCCCGGGCCTGTGGAACGGCGCAATGAGCGACTGGAACACCTTATTCGTTGAAGTTCCCATCGAGACCTTCAACCCTGTGAAAGTAGTGTTAGACCTTCTTAGACCCGCACATCAAGGATGAAAACTTCTACGGCCGGAACGCTTGAATCCGGCGATATTATGATCACCATCGGCCCGGGAAAGGGCCTGGAAGTGAACCTGCAAAGCTCCGTGGAGGCGCAGTTCGGCGCGCAGATTCGCGCCGTCATCACCGAAACCCTGGAGGGGCTGGACATTCACGACGCCCGCGTGGACGCCGTGGACAAAGGCGCCCTCGATTGTACCATCCGGGCCCGCGTCACGGCGGCTGCGGTCCGCGCAACTGGAAAGGACGTATGGAAAGACTAAGGAGAACGATGATGTTCGTTCCGGGCAACAACCCCGGAATGATGGCCGATGCCCACATCTACGGGCCCGACAGCATTATGCTGGACCTGGAGGACTCGGTGACCCTTGCGGAAAAGGATGCGGCGCGCCTGCTGGTGTACAACGCTTTGAAATCCATCGACTACGGGTCCACCGAGATGGTGGTCCGCATCAACCCTTTGAATACGCCTTTCGGTCGCAAAGACGTGGAGGCGGTGGTGAAGGCCGGCGTGGACGTGATCCGGATGCCCAAAACCGAGACGGCCGATGAAGTGAAGGAACTTGAGGCGGAGATTCTCAAGGTCGAGAAGGAGATCGGGGCCGAGGGCCGCACGCAGATTATGGCGGCCATCGAGAGCGCGCTGGGCGTGGTGAACGCGTATGCGATTGCATCGGCCTCACCGCGGATGATGGGCATCGCCCTGGGGGCCGAGGACTACACGGCCAACCTGAAAACCTCCCGCACGCCGGGCGGCGCGGAGCTGCTCCTGGCCCGGCAGCAGATCGTGGTGGCCGCGCGTGCCGCCGGCATCGCCTGCTTCGACACGGTGTTCTCCAATCTCGACGATATGGATGGGTTCCGTTCGGAGGTGGAGTTGATAAAGACGCTCGGCTTCGACGGGAAATCCATCATCAATCCGCGTCAGATAGAGATTGTCAATGAGGTGTTTACGCCCTCAGAGAAAGAGATCGTGAAGGCGCGCGCCATCGTGGCCGCCATCCGCGAGGCCCAGGCCAAGGGGTCGGGGGTCATCGCCGTGAACGGCAAGATGGTGGACAGGCCCGTCGTGCTGCGCGCAGAGCGTACCATCGCCCTGGCCGTCGCAGCAGGGGTTATTTCTAAGGAGGAAGTGCTATGAGGAATTCGAAAGTAGTTTCCCTGGAAGAGGCCATCCGGCGCTCCGGACTGAAGGATGGAATGACCATTAGCTTCCACCATCATTTCCGCGGGGGAGACAAGGTGCTCAACCTGGTGGTGGACAAACTGGCCCAGATGGGATTCCGCGATTTGAAACTGGCGGCTTCCAGCTTGTCGGATGTCCACGCGCCGCTGGTGGAGCATATTAAAAACGGCGTCATCACCGGCATCTCCACGTCCGGTTTACGGGGCACGCTGGCCGATGCCATTTCGCACGGTCTTTTGAAGGAACCGGTGGTTTTCCGCTCCCACGGCGGGCGGGGAAGTGCCATCGCATCCGGTGAGCTCCACATCGACGTGGCGTTCCTGGGCGCCTGTTCCGCCGATGAACTGGGCAACGCTACCGGAAAGGGCTCCAAGAGCATTTGCGGCTCCCTGGGCTACGCCCTGCCGGATGCCCGCTACGCTTCCCACGTGGTGGTTTTGACCGATGATTTGGTTTCCTATCCCAATATGCCGTTCAGCATTTCCGCGGCCGACGTAGAGTCCGTGGTGGTGGTGGACAGCGTGGGCGACAGTTCCAAGATTGCCGCCGGTGCCATCCGGGATTCCAAGAACCCGCGCGACATCCTGCTGGCCAAACAGGCCGCCAAGGTGATCATCAACTCCGGGTACTTTGTGGACGGCTTCTCCATCCAGACGGGTACCGGCGGCGCTTCGCTGGCTGCCGTGAAGTTCATCCGCGAGGAAATGATCCGGCGGGGAATTAAGGCGTCCTTCGCCCTGGGCGGTATCACGGCGCATATGGTTAAGCTGCACGAGGAAGGGCTCATTGGTCGTTTGATCGACGTCCAGTCCTTCGACCGCGTTGCGGCGGAGTCCATTTTTGCCGATGCCGCGCACCAGGAGGTCTCCGCCGTGGAGTACGCCTCCGGGCAGCATACGGGATCGGCCACCCACGCGCTGGATATCGTCATTCTTTCTGCGCTCGAGGTGGATACCGACTTTAATGTGAACGTGCTGGTGGGCTCCGACGGCATCATCCGCGGGGCTATCGGCGGACATCAGGATACGGCAGCGGATTCGGCCCTGAGCATCATCGTGTGCCCGCTGCTGCGCGGCCGCATCCCCTGCGTGGTGCCGCGTGTTACTACGCTCATTACCCCTGGCGCTTCGGTCGACGTGGTGGTTACCGAATACGGCATAGCCGTGAATCCTGCGCGGCCGGAGGTTGCTGAGCGGCTGGTGGCCGCCGGGCTGCCCGTGGTGCCGATTTCCGAGCTGGCTGCGAAGGCGCAGTCCATCATCGGCACGCCTTCACCGCTGCCTTTCGGCTCTAAGGTCGTTGGCGTGGTGATGAACCGCGACGGGTCGGTTTTAGACAAAATCTATAATGTTTAGCGCCCGTTTTCGCTAACTCGCTGACTGATTGTATTTTACAGAATCTCCTCCTATCTTTTTTGATGGGAGGAGGTTTCGTAAGTGATTGGTTTTCTGCTGTTTAGCGAAAACGCTTAGGATTTGCTGCCACCGCCGAGGGGGCCGAAATCCCCCAGATTGAAGGTGGTTCCGGGCTGGGGGCCTTTGCCTCCGGCCAAGTCGATGACGCCGAACTGCGCCTCATACTTGGAGACGTTGTCGAAGAGGGCGTTCATCAGGCGCTTTGCGTGCTCCGGGCTCATAATGATGCGGTCCCCGATGAGGGCTTTCGGCAGCCCCGGCAGCGTGGCGGCGAAGTCCAGGATGAACTCGCTGCGCGAGTGCGAGATGATGGCCAGGTTCGAGTACGAGGTCTTGGTGTTCTGGTTCAGTTCCAGCTGTAACTGGTTCTGCGGCTGTTTGGGTTGATTATCCATTGCTCTGATCTTTTTCTGAGAGCAAATGTAGCAATTTTTTGCGAAATAGGAAGGGCGGTGAAGGCAGAGGCTCCCGGGGGGCTCCAGTCGCTAATGCTCCTTCCGTACCCTCCCACCGTCTCCTGCGTCCCCGCTACGCGGGAACTTGTATCCGGCGGGCCCCTCCCTCTTCCCGTGGCCGAGGGGGGCCACGCCCCCGGGAGCCTCTGCCTTCCCCGCCTTATAAAAAAAGCAGCAGCCCCGTCGCCAGGGCTGCCGTGAAAAAAGGGTGTGGATGGGCTATTTCTGCCAGTAGACTTTGATCTTTTGAATCCTTCTGTTTCCGGTTGTTCCACCTATCGTAAAGGTGACTGAACTTGCCGAGCCGGTCCAGGTCCCCGAAGCATAGGTGGCGCAGTCCGTGGTAATGGCATTGGAACCATCACTTGAACCGAAGGTTAACTCAATCTTTGTCAGGGTGTAGCCGCTCTTACCGGCAACGGTAAAGGAGTTGCTTCCATAGCAACGAATCGCGGTCCCGGAAGTGTAATACTTGGGCGCATTGCTATTCGTACCCTTGTCAAAGCTTACAGTGAAACTGGTACCCTCGTATGAAGTGATAGCCTGCTGGTTGGTATAGCCCTGGCTTGTCGTGTCATACTCTTCATCACCGGTGGTTACGCCTGAACTGGGATCCGTCAGGGTGACCGCCTTCACATCGGAAGCGGCCGAGACGGCTCCGGTACCACCCTTGGCTGTTACCTGAACATCATAGGTGCCGTAATCGGGCATCGTGAATTCACAGGTAAGAGCAGTGATACCGTTCTGGCTCTGCGTGCCGCAGGTGACATCGTAAGAGGTCGCGCCGTCTACGGTATTCCAGCTAACAGTAATCTTCTTGTTGGCGTGGTCAGGCGTGGTTGTTACCGCGGGCTTAGCCAGATGGATTACACCGTTGCGGGAGAACAGGTAGTTGTTCTGGTCCACTTCCGGAGTTGTTCCGCTGGCGTTAACAAATTTCTTCAACTTGCCATAAACAATGACCGCGTCATTCACGGCAAGTTCGGAAGCCTGATCCGTGAAATCGCTTCCATTGAAGTTCTTTCCGCGGAAAACGGTAACGCTGGCATTGCCGGACTGGATGATGTAAGTCGCATTGTGGTAAGACGTACTGAACTCGGTAATTTCGGTAATGGTACCGGCCACATAAACGGATGCATCGGTACTGGCGTTATCGGCCAATGCGTCAATGATCTCCAGCGCCTTGGCGGCATTGTAGGGATCGCTCCAGGTGCCGGATCCTGCCGGAGCGGGAGAAACGCCCTGAACGGTATAGGCGGCTTCCGCCACGGCACTGTTCTTATAGCCTTCCAGAACGGCAATGACCTTGACGGTCTTGGCAACATCAATGATGACTGAGTTGCCGGAGGCAGATGACGTTGTAGGCTTTGAGCCATTCGTGGTGTAGTAGTATGTCACACCTGCGGTGGCGCAGTTGAAGACCACCTCCGTATTGGCGGTGACTTCACCGGCGGCCGGGTTGAAGGTCGGGGTGGCCACGGCGTCGCGGCCATCGGCCACGGTGAGGGTGTAACTCACGGTCTGGGACTTGTAGTTGGTATCGCCGACGAAGTTGGCGCTGATGACGGTGCTGCCTTCCTTGACGACGTTGTCCGTCAGGGCGGTGATGGTCACGGCGCCGGAAGCGGCGTCAATCGTTGCGATGGTCTCGTCGGAGGAAGAATAAGACACCGAAGAGGCATTGCCTTGCGTCAGGGTAGGGGCCGAGAAGCTGAGGCTGTTGCCGGTGGCATAGGTCGCGGTGGCGGCCGATGCACTCCAGCTCATTCCGGCCTCGGCACGGCTGTCCTCGAGAGCGTACAGCTGGACCGGGGCGTATCCGGTGGAAGTTTCGGTTTTATTCTCATAACAGGCGAATCTGGGGCTGCCCGTGTTGTACCAGATGACTCTGGTGTTTTGAGCCACGTTGGTAATCAGCCAGTTTCCTGCGGTCGTGCTGGCGGAAATAGTCCACCTGCTATTGTCGCTTTCACTCGAGGCCGTGGACAGGGAATTACCGGAGCCCCAGTTCAGATAACTGCCGGCAAAACTGAGCGTATAAGCATCGCCCTCGGAAGCCTTTGCGATGGTAACTTTGTACGCATCCACAGTGGCCGTAGAAGCAATGGCGTTGCTGCTTATCGTTACGTCTGCGCCGATACCGTATTTGGTGCCCGTGGTGGAAATTTCGGAGAGAGCCTTATTCTCACTCTCGCAAACCATCAGGTATTCGCCGCTCCAGTCGGCGGGTGCGGCAGTCACCTTCCTGTAGGCCGGTCCGGTAATCGCCGTGCTGACGTTGATGGTATAGCTGGCGGTCGCATCCCGATAGTTGGCGTCGCCGGCGAAGGAGACGGTAACCGTAGCGGTTCCGGGGGTGCCGTTAAGAATGAGGGCATCCTCATCTTGCTGTTCAATGATGCCGTCCGGGTCGGTATAGCTCCAGCTCAGATGCTCCGTAATCGCCGTTTCGTTGGGATCGACGATTACCGGCTGGCCCGCGAAGGAAGTATATGTCGCGGTGGTAAGGTTGACGACGGACTCATTGAAGGAGAGCAAAACGGGCGTCTTGGTGCTTACCGTAGAAGGCACAAACAACAGTTCCTCGTACTGGCCTGTATTTGAGTAGAAAGCGAAGAATTCGAGACCGGTGTTCCTGGACAGATAACGGTCGCCGTGCTTAACGTTCCAAACATCTCCGTTGGAAACGATGTCGAGCAGATAATTGCTTGTGGTCCAATCTGTGTCGGGGGCGAGCCAGAAGGCCTTGTTGCTGCTGCCCTTGAAGCCCAGATTCTTGCCATCATTGGCGATGATGTATGAACCGCCGGATTTGGTGACGCTCCAGACCAGATCGGCATCTCCGGAATAGGAAGTCAAACTCCCGGAATAGTCGACGGAAACCATCTGGTCATTGCCGGTACCCTCGGCCTTCATCGCATAGTACGAATCGCCGTTCTTCGCCAGAATCAGGTAGTTGCCATCGGCCAGCTGTTTCTCTTCTTCGCGGACTGCGGTGCCCATTCCCACGGTGAAGCGGGTGCGGCCGCCGTCTACAAACTGCAACGGGTTGGCGCTGAGGTCGATGCCGGTTCCCTTGGCGGTAGTGCGATAATAATGTGCGGCGTCCGTTCTGGCTTCAATCTCGAGGGAATTCCATTCGCCGGGCAGGACGCGGAACCACACGTCCACGTCACCGCTGATAACCCAGTCGGCGATGGTGAGCGTGATGGTCTTGCTTTCGGAAGAGTAGGGGATATTCACACCGCTCACATAACCGCCGTTAGTCATATCGGGTCTTACATAACCGGCGATGTTAACGGGAGCCGTGATGGTTACTTCTTTGAGCTTTTCTCCGTTGGTGAGACCGCTCAGGGTCATCTTGACGGCGGTACCCAGGCGGTGGAAGCGGAAGGAGAGCTCATCGCTGTCGGAGACGCGTGAGTTGTCGCTCTTGCTCACGGGGGCCGAAATGAGAAGGTCGGCATTGGGGTCGAAGGAACCCACGACTGGGGACTGCGATGCCGGCATCATCAGCCGATAGAAAGTGTTGGAGGAACTGCCGCCCTCGGAAAGCCGGCTGGCGGGATAAGCGGCCACATAGCTGGCGGCTGCCCCGGTGGGGAAGTCGCCCGTAATGGTGGCGGTGAAGGTGGCTGTCTTGTTGTCGGAGGAAAGCGTGGCGATGGCGGCGGATCCTTCGAGATTCTTAGTACCATCGGCATACTCGACAATCTTCAGTTCATCTGAGGCGCTCCAGTTGGCCCAGTCTTCGCTGGCGTCAACGACGGTCTTGACGTCGGTGCCCTCGGCGATGGCGGTGAAGTGGATAGTGGGTCCTTCAGGGATGGGGTCTTTCACAATCTCTTCCTTGGCGCAGGAGAAAACGGTAAGCGCTGCAAGGGCAGCGGTGAAAAGGATACTTAACTTTTTCATGGCGCGTGAGGATTTAGAGAATTCCGGGATAATCAATTCCGAGACCCGGATCGGTCCAGTTGGAACCAGTGGAGCCGGGGTCTCCGAAAGGCCCGCTAGTACAAACAAGCCCCTCGGCTTGTACTACGAGGGGTTCTGCAACAGGTGCAGTGTAGAGGATTTTTTTGAGCATATGAATAAAAAGAGTTGTATTTCTGATTCAGCCCACAAATTTAGCCATTCTCCCGCGCATAAGCATTGTACGCGTACAAATATTTATCAACAGGCGGGTGTTGATATCTTCCGGAATCGGCTAAAACAGAAAAATCTTCGTTATTTTTTAGCCGATCGTTGCGTGTCTTATAATTTCGCCATATAATTGCACGAAAAAGGAGACGATACTTGCAGGTATCGTTTTTAATACTTAACTTTGTGACCATAATTACTATGCCTGAATTATTTAGAGAGTATGGCTTTGTTTTTCTGTTTTACTCCCGTGAGCACGAACCTATGCACGTTCACGTTAGAGGGAATGATGGCGAGGCTAAGTTCAATTGGGATGGAACAACCTTCGTTTTGGATTATTCGACCAACATCAAGGCAAATGATCTGAAACGAATAAAACAGATGATTGATGAGAATAAGGATATAATCGAAAAGCGCTGGAAAGAACTATTTGAAGACGTATGAAAAGAATCGTGAGAATCTGGATCGAGCAAGAATGGCTTTATGGACAGGGAGATGACGGTAAGACTTACCGCCAATCCCTTTTATGGTACAAGGGGCTGATGAATGCTTCTCCAGAGCAACGCGAGCAATATGAATTCAGTTTGAGCGGGATTCATTGGCCCTGCTTGGATGTAGATGTAAGCTTTGAAAGCTTTCTCTATGACGATGCCGAGCCAAAGCAATCACAGCGCTTTTTCCTCACCCATCCGGAAATCAATATCGCCGGATTTGCTCGTAAATTTGGGCTGAATCCCACCTTGCTTCGTAATTACGTGAATGGTTTTAAAACCCCCTCCGATAGCCGCGACGCCTATATTATGGAGTGCGTCAGAAAAATGGGGGAGGAGTATTCATCGCTATAGATGGGCGGGCCGATGGAAACCTTTTGAAGCGTCCGATTATCGCTAGCGCACCATACAAAAAAACGTCGAATCGGCTAAAACAGAAATATTTTCACCGTTTTTCGGCTAAAACAACGCTTTTTTTCAGCCGATTGTTGCTGGTTCCAAAACCCTTTCATAGGTTTGCGTTGTCCCCGGGAGATCCCCGGGGCTTTTGATTAATATATAACGTTATGCAAAACGCAAACAACAACCTTTCCCCGGAGCAACTCGAGCTCTACAAGTCCATCCTCGATGAATACAACCGGTACAGGGGCGTGTCCGAGGAGGAAAAGGAGGATGTTATCCTCAAGATTAGTTCCACTACTTTCATTGACCTGCTATGCGATTGGGCCTTCAAACACGTCTTTGGCCACAACAAGGAGCTACTGATGATGCTCTTGAATGACTTCCTTCCCGAGAAGGTCATTGACATCGAGTATGACCCCAATGAAACCGACATCTTCCGAGGTGAAGACAAACAGGTGATAATGGATGTCATCTGCCACACGGAGAACCGCTCGTTCATTGTGGAGATGCAGAAGTCTAGCAATAGCAACTTTCGGAACAGGATGCTTTATTATGGCGCAGCCACAATCACGCGCCAACTATCATCCGGCGATGACTACAGTAAGATGGTTCCTGTCTACGTCATCTGTTTTATGGATTTCCGCCTGAACCACCTTACGGACCAGCTAGTTTACCGTTATCAAATCCGGGAACAGGACAGTGGCGAACCTTATGGGAGTCAATTGGCCATCTATTTCTGCGAACTGCCCCGTCTGGCCAGCCAGAAGAAAGAAAAACTGTCTCCCATCGAAGAATGGTTTGAAATATTGCTGAATATGAGTAAATTTGCCGAGAAACCCGCCAACGTAAACAAACGCTTCGATCCCGTCTTCGACGCTTGCAAACAGGCCCGGCTTCAGAAACAAGAATTGGAACAATACTTTCGCGCTATGATTTCAGAACAGGAAAAACAAGGCATCGCCGCCTTCTACAGGGAGGAAGGATATCAGGAAGGCGTAGAGAAGGGCAGAGAAGAAGGTCGGGAAGAAGGAATAGGGGAAGGTATGAAGATGGGTAAGTTGGCAGTTGCCAAAGCGCTGTTGGCAAACGGCATTGCCCGGGAGGTGATTGTATCCTGCACGGGGCTCACG
>JAEEGG010006146.1_pt1 | contig 28242 bp, 19 predicted proteins | sample 9134161 | NCBI WGS metagenome assembly JAEEGG01 (sample SAMN16246543, study PRJNA631951) | gut metagenome | biome: gut microbiome; feature: rumen; material: CR-attached | host: Bos | place: Iran: Karaj | collected 2018-10 | reverse complement strand
ACGCCACCGCTGAGGAGACCGCCTACACCGAGGGCGTAGAACTGACCAAGAACCCCGACGGCACGTGGACACTCGCCGCAACTCCCGCCTTCGACGTGGAGCTGGAGGTGGAGTACTACGACGAAGTGACACTGACCGACGGCGAAGCCATCACAGGTTTGGACACTTACAAAGGACAGGAAATCTGGGTGAACTACACCCGTTCGTTCACCGCCGACAAGCCCTCGACCGTGTGCCTGCCCTTCGCATACACGAAGAAGACGGGCGACGGCTCGTTCTACGAATTTACCGGCATCGAGAAGGTGGGCAGCGAGTATATAGCCACGATGACCGAACCCGGCACCTCGACCCTGACCGCCAACACGCCCTACCTGTATAAGGCTGCGACAACGGGCGACGCTGACTTCAGCGGCACATACGCCATCCCTGCAAGCATCACGGCAGGCACGACCACAAGCGGCGACTGGACATTCAAAGGCACCTACAGCACCATCGAGTGGACTTCAGCCCCCGAAGACCCCACCTACGGCTTCTCGGCACAGGATGCCAACGCCGGCATCACGCAGGGCCAGTTCGTCAAGGTGGGCAGTTACGTCCGCATCAAGCCCATGCGCGCCTACCTGCAGTACAACGGCTCTGACAGCCAGTTTACCAATGCCCGCTCCCTGACCCGCGCCGCTGCCACGACCAGTGACGACACCCTGCCCGAGACCATCGGCGTGCGCCTCATCAGCGCCAACGGTGAAGTCACCGCCATCGGCACCCTGTACACCCGCACCGGCGAGGTGAGCTTCGACAGCGAGGCATGGTACACCCTCGACGGCAAGCGCCTCAACGCCAAGCCCAACACTAAGGGCATCTATGTGAACAACGGTAAAAAGGTCGTGATCAAATAACAAAGGGAGGAAACAATTATGATTAAGAAAGCATATCAGAACCCCACAACCAATGTGGTGAAACTTCAGCACAAGACACACATCCTCGCCGGCAGCATCCAGACGCTGCAAGGCCCTAATACCTCAGGCAACGGCTCGGAGGAAAGCGACTACTACGACCTGCAGTAATAAACATTCCTGCACCCAATATCATTCGGGGACGGAGCACTTTCGTATGCTTCGTCCCCGATTTTTTACATCAAATCCAGTATATCCCTAAAGAAAGCCTCGACAGTCCGTTGCATTTATGGCTCGTCATCTTTGTTGTTCATAGAATCTATGGTTTCACTTTTCTACCGTTTAACACGTAATTTATTGATATAAAATGAAATACAAATACAAACAGTGTAAAAACTTGACGGATGTTTATTGCTTAGGGGTAAACGTATGTGCCGTTACCGTCAGTGATGAATGGTATGATTATGACTATTCTTCATTTAATAATTACAATGCCACTCTTCATGTACCAGAAGCTTCTCTCTATGTATATCAATCTACCGAACCTTGGTGCTACTTCAAAAAGATTGTTCCAATTATCAATCCCAACGCAATATACACGCTGACATACTTAGTGGATGACAACATCTACAAGCAATGTGAGATGGCGTATGGTGCCACCATCACGCCGGAGCCTGAACCTGTGAAGGAGGGCTACACGTTCTCTGGGTGGAGTGAGATTCCTGAGACGATGCCCGCCCACGACGTGACGGTCAGCGGATATTTCACCCCCTCTGATGTCAGCGAGCCAGAGACGGTGACCATCAGGATGACAATGCCGAATGGTAATTGCACGGCCATCGGCTATAGCAGCGCCTATGGGCTGGACTTCACCAATGTCACCAAGGTGAAGGCATGGGTGGTAACAGGATTTACTGACCAGGCCGAGGTGCTGTTGAGCCGGGTGAAAATCGTGCCGCCATACACGGGCCTGTATCTGACGAGCGACGTGGCAGGCGTGGAGGTTACGGTGCCCACCACCGAGCAGGACATCTGGTATGCCAACCTGCTGCTGCCCGCCGTGGAGGAGGAGACCATCGCGCCGACGGAGATGAAGGACGGCGAGGAATATACGAATTTCGTTGTTGAAAAGCTGTACAGCGGCGAGATGGGCTTCGTCCGAGTCACGGCCACCCGCACGCTGGGGCCGAACAAGTCGCGCTTGCTGGTGCCCTCGCGCTACTATAGCTCCCCCGGCTATAGCCGGGGCGGACTAAGAGTAGACTTCATCGATGAGCAGATGACGGACATAGGCGGTACGATGAGCCAAATGGATAGAAAAGATATAATCAACGATAATGATGTCTACGACCTGCAGGGCCGCCGTGTTGCCAAATCTCAATTAAAGAAGGGATTGTACATCCTTAACGGAAAGAAAGTAATTATCAAGTAAAATATATACCAAAAGGAGGGCGTGCCAAAAACGGCACGCCCTCCTTTTTGGGGAAAACTCACATTACTTGACAAGGACCTTGCGCACCTGTCCGTCGCTGCTCACGACGATGTTCAGACCATGCTGCAGGTCGTGGTGGCGCATGCCGTCGAGGGTGTAGATGCCGGCGGCAGCGGTGGAGGTGCGGCGCACGTCGGCAATGCCCGTCATGGCCTCCTCAAACTCCTTGTTGTACTGCTCTTTCAAGGCCAGCGACTGCTCACCCTCGCAGAGGACGTAGATGTTGTAGATCTGGACGCTGCTGCCGCCACCAGCCTGCCGCACGCGGACGTAGACCTCGTCGGTGCCGTCGTAGCTGCGCACGTAGCTCTTCCAGAGGCGCTTCACGGTGGAGGTGGCCATCTCTTCGCCCACGGTAGTCCACTCCGTGCTGTCGGTGGATACCTCCACGACCATTCTGCCCACATTGTCGCCGCCGGCAGCCGTACCTACGATGGTGACGAGGTCAAAGGGAGCCTGGAACTTCTTCAGCGACTGGATGGAGCCGGTGTAGGGGTTGCCGCTCACCTTACCAGCGAACTGGATGTCGTGGCTGGTGGCAGGAGCATAGGAAATGATGTCGCCAGTGGTCTCGGGGTTGTAGCCGCCGCCGTTGCCGGGGTCGCTGCCCACGGTGATCTGCTGCCAGATGAGCACCTGTCCTTTCGACTTCACCTCCCAGTAGTTGGTCTCCGACTCGGGGATGTAGTACTCGAAGTCGCGCTCAGGATAGACGGGCACCTCGTCGCCGTTCTCATCGACGGTGGTGCCGATGGGATCCTGTGTCTCATCGTAGACGTTGGCAGCATTCTTTCCCCACGAGAAATAGTAGATGGTGCCGCCGGAGCCGCCCTTCTGCCAGTCGGCAGCATTGGCGTCGAAGAGTCCCAGCTGATCCTGGCGCACGGTCGGGTTCTTCACCACGATGCGCTGGTCGGCAGCCTCGGAGAAGACCATGCCGCCGGCTACGGCAAAGACGGTGAGGTCGGAGGGCAGGCGGAAGCTGATGGGTGCATTGTATTTCATCGACTTGGTGGTGTCGTTCTGCTCCTTGTTGTAGTTATACCAGATGTCGACGCCCTCGGTGTCGCAGGTGAGGGTGACGATGGTCTCGCCCTCGTTGTATTCAGCGATGATGGCGGGTGTGGCGGGCTGTGAGAAGATTCCAACCGTCATCTCGGCGACCGGACTCAGCAGATAGCCCTCGGCCAGTGCCACGGCCTTTACTACGGTCTCCTTTGTCACGTTCAGCGGCTCGGTGTAGAGGGTGCTGGCCTCGGTGGGGTCGGTGCCGTCGAGGGTGTAGAAGATGCGTGGCTTGGGCAGGCTGGTGGATGCCATAGCCAGGGTGATGTTCGTGTTCTGGTCCTTATAGTCGAGGATAATCTTCGGTGCGGGAGCCTGTGTCACCTCGGTCTTCGACGCTGCCAGCGTGCTGATGGCGTTGGCCAGGAGCTTCGGAGCTACGGTCACGGCCTCTGCGGGCAGATAGACGTAGCCGTTGTGGTAGATGTTGTGTACATGTACGGCAGCCAGCTGCTCGTCCTCGGCATCGTGGGCCAGGATGTCGTCGCCGGCAAAGTATTCACCCAGCTTCACGCCCGTATAGCCGTCGGCTCCCAGCTCCATGGCCAGCACGCCGTCCACGTCGATGTAGTCGGCATCCTGTTCAAAGCCGGTGAAGAGGGGGCTCTTAAGGCTGGGGATGATGGCCAGAGGCATGCTGGCGGTGGCAGGCACGCCGTAGCCCCACACCTTGTAGAGGTTGGCATTGAGGTTGAGTACGGGGATGAAGGGAAGTACTTCCTTCAGTAAGTCGCTGTATTCGTTCAGCTCCTTGCTGATGACTACGGCCTGATAGGACTGGAGCGTCTCGGCATTCCATGATACTTTCTCCGTGGCATCGATGACGGTCACTGCGAGATCCTTATTGGCAGCAAGCTCCTTGTAGGCATCCTCGTTGAGGCCGTTGCCCGAAGTCAGGTAGGCAATGGGAATCTTGTTGGCATTGGGATCGTCGCCCTCGCCCACTATAATATAATAGATGTGGCAGCCGTTGGTGCTCTTCAGGGTGATGGTGGCCACGCTGCCGGCATCGCCGCTCAGCTCCCATTCATACTCGGTGTAGTAGACGGGAACAGGGTTGCCCTCGAAGTCGGGGGTCAGCGTGCCGCCCTCGGCCGTCAGGGAGATGCCTCGGGCCTCGCCCAGCTTGGTGGCATTCACGGCGTGGCTCTCCACGGCGATGCGTATTTTCTGGTTCACCTCGGCCTGGAAGCTGATGGTCTCGTTCTTACCGTTCAGCCAGACATAGCTGTTGCCGTGGGGAATCATCTCGCCGATGGCGGGGCCGCCTTCGCTCTCAAACTCGTTGGGCTTCTGTGCACCGTTGTAGGTGACAACGAACTTCTTGGCATTCGACATGCCCAGCACCAGACCCTCCAGCTCGGGGATGACTTTCTCCTGTCCGCCGTTGTGGGTGCAGGCAAAGCCATCGGCATTCTTGGCTTCTTTGCTGGCGTTCCAGAAGTGCTGCTCGTCGGCCTTGGTGGCATCGCCCTCGTAGTTGCGCCAGTACTTGTCGGGGCCAAACTCCTCTTGGTCGCCTTTCAGCGCATTGATGGTCTGTGCGCTGAATCCGTCGCGGAAGTCCCAGGTCTTGCGGAGGGATTGGGCACTGGCTGACATTGAGCCAAGCATCAGTGCCATTACTGCTAAAGTAAAAATTCTCTTCATGTTGATTTTGGTTTAGTTAGATATGAATAAAAAAGGTTGTCTGTTCTTTTGTTCGGGAGATTCGTTGTCTATTTAACGTTTGCCAGCTGGATGCCGTCGTCGGTGATGACGATGAGCCGCCGACGGTAGAGGTCGCCAACGGCACGCTTGAACGCTTTCTTCGATACGTGGAAGCGGTCGCTGATAAGCTCGGCGGGCGAGTTGTCGCCCAGATTGCAGCGGCCGCCGTTCTCGTAGAGGTAGCGCAGCAGCACCTCGGCGAAGTCGAGCGTCTGTCGGCGGCCGGTGGGCTGCAGGGTGATGTCTATCTTGCCGTCCTGACGCACATGGTCGACGTAGGCTGTCAGGCGGTCGCCGGTGTGCAGGGGCTGGAAAATCTGGTTGTCGTAGAGCTGTGCCTGATAGTAGGGGGTGGGCGATGTGGGGTCGGAGTCGGCCTCGGGAGCGCAGACGATGGCCTTGAAACCCAGGTCGGTCTTCTGCCAGATGAGGCAGTCGCAGGCCTGGCCGTGCTTCAGCAGGGGGATGGGCTGTTCGGCAGGCTGTTCGCTTTGCTGCTTGCTTTGCTGCGACGGCGTCGCAGCATAGGGGACGGAGAGGTACTTCTCGACCTTGGCGGTGGCCATGAGCCGGTGGCTGGCTTCGTCCTCCTTGATGAAGACGATGTAGCTCTTGCCGCGCTGCATGCGCTGCTTCTGCTCGCGGAAGGGGCAGAAGAGGTCTTTCATCAGTCCCCAGTGCAGGAAGGCGCCATACTGGTTGGTCCAGGCGACCTGCAGGAAGGCAAACTCACCCACCTTGGCCAGCGGATGCTCGGTGGTGGCGACGATACGCTCGTCCTGGTCGAGATAGATGAACACTTCCAGCATGTCGCCGTCGTGCATCTGCGGGGTGACATAGCGCTGAGGCAGGAGGATGTCGCCTGTCTGCTCGTCACCTTCCAGGTAGATGCCGGGGTCGGTGTGGCGGAGTATTTTCAGGGTGTTGTAATTACCTAGTTGTATCATGGTTCAACGGTTTTTTGGATGTCCTCGGCTGTTGACTCTGCCTGTTGGCTGTTGTCCGCTGCCAGCACACCGTCGCGCATGTGGATGGTGCGGTCGGTGATGGTGGCCAGCTGCTCGTCGTGGGTGACGATGACGAAGGTCTGTCCGAAGCGGTTGCGCAGGTCGAAGAACAGCTGGTGCAGCTCCTGCTTGTTCTTTGTGTCGAGCGAGCCGCTGGGCTCGTCGGCCAGGATGACAGCAGGGTTGTTCACCAGTGCGCGTGCCACTGCTATGCGCTGCTTCTCGCCGCCGGAGAGTTCTGCCGGCTTATGGCTGGCACGGTCGGTGAGTCCCATGAACTGCAACAGTTCCATGGCGCGTGCCTTGGCATTCGACCGTGAGGTGCCGGCGATGAAGGCGGGAATCATAATGTTCTCCAGCGCTGTAAACTCCGGCAGCAGCTGGTGGAACTGAAAGACAAAGCCCAGGTGGCGGTTGCGGAAGTCGCTTAGCGCTTTCTGGCTTAAGCGGGTGGTGTTGATGCCATCGACACGTACTGAGCCGCTGTCGGGGCGGTCGAGGGTGCCGATGATTTGCAGCAACGTGGTCTTTCCCGCACCGCTGGGACCAACGATGCTTACTATCTCGCCTTTGGCGATGTGCAGGTCGATGCCCTTGAGCACCTGAAGAGAGCCGAAGCTCTTGGTGATTCCTTTTACGTCTATCATAGTTCTTTCTTTGCTTTACGGTGCATGAACCGCAGGATGCTGTCGTAGATGCTCGACTCCTCCTTATGTTGTGCCTCAGTGAAACTCATGTGGTCGTCCTTGGTGGCCTCGCCATACTGGTCGGGGAAGATGATCATAAGGTTCTTCCCGCTGAAGTGCTTCTGCAGTTCGTCGGGCAGGCGCTCCAGGGCGTTCTTATAGCTGATGGTACCCTTTCGGGCTGTGACGACGACAAGCATGTGGTCGCTGACAATGGTAGATGCCAATTGTGGCAGTTCGTTCCAGTGGCCCATCGGCGTATAGCCGGCGCGCACGCTGGCATGGTGCTGGCGGATATATGCGTTGATGAGGTTGTAGGACTCTTGACGACCGTGGAACTCGATGCGGCAGTCCAGCTGTTCGGCAAAACGGCAGAGCCGCTCCAGCCAGCGGTGGAAACCCGGCTCGAACTCTGCCCTCGACGGCACTGCCACCTTGATGCGGCGCAGCGTGTTGAAAGGCTGCACAAAGCGGGTGAGGATAATCTGGCGGTTCAGGCCGTTGTAGAGGCTCTGGATGAAGTCGCCCCAGAACTTGGGGTTCTGCTCGGTGTGGACGTGAATGCCCATGACGATTTCCGAACAGGCATATTCGCGGAATGCGTGCTTGATGCCGTTGGCGATGTTCGATGCCAGGCGTACTTGCGTCTGCACCTCTACCTCGCTGGCTGCCGCCTGCTGCTGGAGCTGTTCCAAAAGTCGCAGCCCCTGCTCGCGGGCTAATTGACTCTGGTCATCGTCGTAGACCACATTCAGCGCCACTAGCCCCCGGTTCAGCCGCTGGCTGCGCATCAGCAATGCCAGACTGAGCAGCTGGGGGGCTATCTCAGGATATTTTACGCAGACCAGGATCTTCTCGTCGTCAGCATCGCCTTCAGCACCACTGCGGCTGGTGAGAGGAGTGCTGCGCCGGTGGGAGCCTGCCCCCGTCGTGGAAGCCTGTTGGTGGCTGGGCGAGAGGCTGAGCACTATCTGCTGTGCCGAGCGCTCGGTGACGATGGTGGAGACAACGCAGGTCACCAGAATCATCATCACCACGCCGTTGAGCATGTCGTCGTTCACCAGCTGCAGCCGCATGCCCACCATTACCATGGCGATGGCGCCGGCAGCATGGGCAGAGGTGAGGCCGAACATCATGTTGCCGTCGCGCTGAGGAAGACGGAACAGCAGACTGCTGAGATAGGCTGCCACGGCCTTGCCGAAAGTGCCGAAAAAAGCAATGAGCAGCACAATCCACACCACCTCGCCGCCCTTCAGCAGCGAGCCCATGTTGATGAGCATGCCTACGCCGATGAGGAAGTAAGGGATGAAGATGGCGTTGCCGATGAACTCAATGCGGTTCATCAGCGGCGACACATGCGGGATATACCTATTTAATATAAGGCCGGAGAAGAAGGCGCCGAAGATACCCTCCAGGCCAATGAGCGATGTCAATGCCGCCGAGAGGAACATCACAGACAGCACGAAGATATACTGCATCACCGAGTCGCTGTAGCGGCGCAGGAAATAGCGTGTCAGACGAGGAATGACCAGCAATGAGCCTGCTATGTAGGCAAACAGCTTCAGGAGGAAGAACAACGACCCCCACGGGTTGCCTCTGCCACTGCCCGACGATGCCTCTGTCAGCTGTGCCAGAGCGGCCAGCATGACCAGGGCCAGAAACAGCGAAATCATCGATGATCCCACGCTGAGTCCCACCGAGGGGTGGTGCTGCAGGCCATAGCGTCCGATGATGGGGTAGGCCACCAGCGTGTTCGATGCCATGATGCAGCCTAGCAGGAACGACGTGCCCTGCGAGTAGTGGAGCACCGTGAGTGCCATGACGTAGGTCATGGTCAGCGGCACCAGGCACGTAAGGAATCCGAAGACGAGGAAATGCTTCTTGTTTTTCTTCACGCTCTCCAGATCCATCTCCAGGCCGGCCAGGAACATGATGTAGTAGAGGCCTACCTGCCCAAAAATCTCGAACGACGAACCCCGTGCCAGCACGTTCAGCCCGAAGGGACCCACCAGCACGCCTGCCAGCACCATACCGATGATATGGGGGATGCGCAGCTTGCTCATGATGATGGGAGCAAGGAGAATAATTAGCAACACCACAAAGAAAATCATCGTGGGGTCGGTAATCAACGGGGTTGTAGTCAGCAGAATAGGCATTTCGGCTGCAAAGTTACGAAAAGTCGAGCGCAAAACAAAAGAAAGTCATTTCTTTTTTTTGCCGAGACGAAGTAAGTTCGCCATTTTATTGGCAAAGTTACGAAAAAACGGGGGAAGAACAAAGGAAACCAGTTCCTTTTTTATTCCGAGTGCCAGTAACTTCATGCTTACAGGACGGAAAAGGCGGGAAATGACGTGGTCAGTATAGTTAAAATCCACTAACAGATTTTAATTCCATGTTAATTGCTGGAATGGGCAGGGTTGTCGTAGTACTTTTGCACTTGTCAAAACGCAAGGGCCCTGCGAGATGACACAAACACAAACATTATTAACTTTTAAACACTTAAACATTATGGCACTACAAATCAATCTCTACAAGAACAAGAACCAGAACTCTGCACAGTTTGGCCGCGTCTATGGCCGCGTGAAGAATGCCGACCCCATCGGCGTCACTGAGCTCGCCAAGCACATGAGCGACCACAACACTCCCTACTCGCAGGGCGTCATCAAGGGTATCCTTACCGACATGGTGGGGTGCATCAAGGAGTTGATCCTGCTCGGACAGCCCGTGAAGCTGGGCGACCTCGGCATCTTCTCTGCACAGGTGACCAGCGGCTCGAGTGCCGACGCCGCCCACTTCGAGCTGAACAAGCACATCAAGAACGTGCGCTTGCTCTGCAAGGCTACCGGCGAGATCCGTCAGGCACGCCTCACCCAGGAGGGTATCCTCGCGTTCACCGATTTGGCTTTGAAAATCAAGAGCGGCGAGGCAGTACTGTCGAACGAGAAGGGAAAGTACTTGGCAGGTGGGGAGTAACCCCCTCTCCAATCCCCCGAGGGAGGAAGAGGCTAGCTGAGAACTTTCGCAAGGGGGAAGAGGGGGGCTCCTGATGTGACCGCTCTGCGGTCTTGCGAAAACAGGAAATAAACAAAGTAAAGCACGGAGCGCTCCAAAAGTATCTGTTTATCAAATTATGGAATTCGTATGAAACTATTCGACAAATTGAGCAAGAAAGTGTGGGCGTTTGTCAAGCGCAAAGCCGTCGAGGTAATCGTTGCGATGCTTACTGCTGCCATCACCGCTCTCACTACCACCAGCTGCATGAAAATTATTTTTAATTAGGAGTTAGGAATCAGGAGTTAGGACTTGCCGTCGGGCAGGTTTCTAACTCCTCATTCTTTATTCAATAGCTTCTGGTGTCGGCTCCCCACATCATTTTTTCGCGTAAAGTGGAGAAATAGCTGGTTTGGGGGCGTTTCACCACCTTGAGCATATAGGGAGCACGGGCAAGGCGGAGGGTGGTTCCCTCAGGCATTTTGGAAGAGCGTCCGTCAACGGCTACAAGGAATGTATGGCTGCGACTGCTCACGGTCAGTTCCACGGTAGCTGTGTCAGGGATGACGATGGGGCGTACGTTCAGCGAGTGGGGAGCCACTGGCGTGAGTAGCATGACTCCGGTACCCGGCGTGATAATAGGTCCGCCATTGCTGAGTGAATAGGCTGTGGAGCCGGTCGGCGTGGAGACAATAAGTCCGTCAGCCTGATAGGTGGTGAGATATTCGCCGCCGATACTGGCGCGGATGCTGATCATCGAAGCGGTGTCGCGCTTCAGAATGGCCACATCGTTAAGGGCGAAGGGATAGCAGTCGGGCAGTTCGCCGTCGCACTCCACCTGTATGAGTGCTCTGCTCTCCACCGAATAATCGCCGCGATAAAGGGCATCGACGGTCGATGGGAAATCTGCGGCACTGACATCGGCCAGGAATCCCAGCCGCCCCATGTTCACGCCCAGGATAGGGGTCTCCTTCCCGCGTACCAAGCTGGCCGTCTTCAGCAGGGTGCCGTCGCCGCCCATGGATATGGCGAAGTCGGCATTGAAATCAGGGCCGCAGAAGGTGGAGATGAGCGCACCGTCCGTCTCCGTACCTATTCCGTAGAGGTCTTCTTTCTCTATCAGTCCTGAACAACGCAGGAAGTCGAAATACGCTTCTTCGACGGTGATGCGGGCCCTGCATTCTTGCAGACAAGCCAGCACCTGGCGTATGGCAGCCGACTTTTCATGCTGGTAGATGTTCCCGAAGAGGGCAAATGTGAGGTCTGTGCGTAACATATTTTCCCTTTTTCTTTTCTGAGTGAAAAACTTTTTGTATATTTGCAGCTGCAAAAATACTAATTTTATTTCATATTATGGCAAAAGTTTATGTTTTTTTGGCAGATGGCTTCGAAGATGTCGAGGCTCTGATTCCCGTTGACGTGCTTCGTCGCGGTGGCGTGGAGGTAGTAACGGTGAGCGTGATGGATGACAACCTGCTGGTGGAGTCGGCTCATGGCGTACAGATGGTGGCTGATACGCTGGTGGCGGATTGTGACTTCAGCGATGCCGATTTGCTGCTGTTGCCTGGAGGCATGCCTGGCGCTTCTAACTTATATGAGTGTTCGCACGTATGCGAAGCAGTTGTTGCCCAGCATGAAGCAGGCAAGAAGGTGGCAGCCATCTGCGCTGCTCCCGCTGTGGTGTTAGGCCAGTTGGGCGTGCTTGCCGGCAAGCGAGCCACTTGCTATCCTGGTTTTGAGCAGCTGTTGCAAGGCGCAGAATATTCAGGTGAGCTGTGCACCGTCGATGGCAACATCATTACTGGTGAGGGACCTGCCGCCGCCTTCCCCTTTGCCTATACCCTACTGGCCATGCTCACCGACGAGCAGTCGGCCCGGCAGATTGCCACTGGTATGCGCTATGTACATTTGATGGAGGACGGGAAGCCTTTCTGAAATAAGGAATGAGGAATGAGAAATGTAATAATAACCAAGATATGAAAACAACAAAAAGCATCATGAGAATAATGACAACGAGACGAGCAATGTTCTGTGCATTTCTTCTTGCTCATTTCTCATTTCTCATTTTATCAGTGGATGCACAGGCAGTGACATCACCCAACGGGAAATTGTCGGCAGCGACAATCGGCCAGCAGTTTGTTGTCAGCTACGAAAAGCAGAAGGTGCTGGAACTGGCCAATATCCCATTTAGCAAGCTGGAGTTCGTCAGGAAGGTGAAGGATGACTATCAGATGCTGGAAGGCAAACGCCTGCATTGCATCAACGAGGCCAATGAGTACAGCGCTCCGCTAAATGTTCGTGATAATCTATCTGAGGCACGGATTGTGATGAGGCTCTACAACGACGGCATCGCCTTCCGCTATGAGTACGCGGGGCTGCAGAACAGCAAGGTACCTACAGAACAGACAGCCTACGTCATCCCCGAAGGAATCAAGCGCTGGATGATGCAGTGGAGCGATGGTGCCGAGGGCTTTTTCCCGATGTCGACCACAGCCAAGGTGAAGACGCTGGGCGGCTTCGGCGGCTCGATGGCTCAGAAAGAGGACAACACCCACTGGGGCTATCCTCTACTGATGGAGCCTCAGGAAGGAGTGTTCGCCCTCATCACCGAAGCCAACATTGAGCGGCGGCAGAGTGCGTCGAGCCTGTTCAACAATGGCGAGGTGTTCAGTGTCAGGCAAGACCAGAACGACCTGCAGTTGAACGGAGACTGGCATACGCCTTGGCGTGTCGTCATCATCGGGCGTCTGGCCGACATCGTACAGTCTACGCTCGTCACCGATGTCAGCGAACCGTCAAAACTGGAAGATACCAGTTGGATTAAACCCGGCGTGGTGTCGTGGATTTATTGGGCCAACAACCACGGCTCTAATGACTACAGCATTATTAAGAAGTATATAGACATGGCCGTCACGCTGAAGCTGCCATACGTGCTCATCGATGCCGAGTGGGACGAGATGGACAAGCTGGCCTCTAATGAGGGCAAGACCATCGAGGATGCGCTAGCCTACGCCCACGCCAAGGGTGTGAAGCCGCTCATTTGGTACAACTCGTCGATAGGCTGGGTAAATGGTGCTCCTGGCCCGAAGTACCGTCTGAACAAGCCCGAAGACCGCGAGAAGGAATTTGCCTGGTGCGAGAAGATGGGTGTGGCAGGCGTGAAGATTGACTTCTTCAGCGGCGACAACCAGATGAACATGGACTACTGTCAGGATCTGCTGGAGAGCGCTGCCCGTCATCATCTGCTGGTGAACTTCCACGGTGCCCCCATCCCTCGCGGATGGCAGCGCACCTATCCCAACCTGCTCTCCACAGAAGGTGTCTATGGTGCTGAGTGGTACAACAATGTGCCTCATTTCACAAAGAAAGCGGCCAGCCATAATGCCACCCTGCCCTTTACGCGTAATGTCGTCGGCCCGATGGACTACACTCCCTGTGCCTTCAGCGATTCGCAGCATCCTCACATTACGAGTCACTGCCACGAGCTGGCGCTCACGGTGCTCTATGAAAGTGGCTTGCAGCATCTGGCCGACCGCCCCGAGAGTTTCCTGGCACAGCCTCAGGAGGTACAGGCATTTCTGGGGCAGTTGCCTACCGTATGGGATGAAACTCGATATGTCAGCGGCTATCCTGGCGAGAGTGCCGTGCTGGCTCGCCGCAGTGGCAACACATGGTACGTGGCCGGCATCAACGGCACCGACGAACCGAAGGTGCTCAATGTGCCCCTTGGATTCATCAAGGGCAAGAAACACAAGGCCACCCTCTTTGCCGATGGCCAGACGGAGAGTGATAAGCAGTCGGCCACTCTCATTTACAGCGACGAGCCGTGGACAATCAGCACTGTCAGCAAGCTGCCCGTAGCAGTTCCCTGCAAGCCGCGTGGCGGTTTTGTCATGGTCATCAGCAAGTGACGAGCTTTCCTAGAGTGCAGATAATGGCTACAGGCTAGAACTGCCAGCGCAGCTGCAGGTCCAGGTCTGTCTGGTGTGAGTGGGCTATCTGCTGCAAGTTGCTGCCGATGACGCTGCGGTCGAAATAGTTGGTATAGCCCAGGCGGGCGGAGAAACGCAGGCGGGACGTCAGTTCCACGCGTCCCTGTATACCGAGACGCATGCCGTGGCCGTAGTAGGTGGGGAAGTAGAACTCGTGTTGCAATTGCCGTTCGTAGACGTAGATGCGGCACTGGTAGGAGTCAGTGTTGAAGAGTGCGGCCATTCCGTTTAACTGTATTCGTGGGATAGTCCATGCCACATGTTGCGAAAGCAGCCATCCGCGCTCTGTCTGAGGACTTGAAATATGGCTAACGTCAACCTGAGTCTTCAGCGTCCAGGCATTTGCAGAATAAGCAATTGAGAACCGCTCCTGGTGGCTGTCGTTGGCCACCAGGGCGGTTTTCTTTTCATTGTCTTTTTGGCGCATGCGTGAGCGGTGACGTAGCAGCAGTGTCCAGCGGTTTCGCTGCCAGGTGCCCTGAACGAGGAAGTCCCAGGCTTCCGACGATTGCGACACGCCATAGCGGGCCCAGGGAAACCATGCATAGTCAGCATACCCTTGCAGGCGCAGGTAGGCCAGTGGGTTCCAGGTGGCTCCGAGGTAAATACCGCTCTCGTTCTGCGTGCGTGAGCTTTCGCCGAAGCCGTGGCCATAGAGCGATGTGTAGCGGTAGCTGTAGAAACGCTGCAGAGCCATCAAGCCTAGGCGAGCCGAGGGCTGCCAGCTCAGTGCATTAGCGGTGGCCATGGCACCATGACTGTCGGTGGCTGTCTCGCCTGTCAGGCTGAGACGATGGTGCAGATAGGCATAGTCCACGCTCATGTTCAGGAAGTGTTGCCCATGGGCGTAGTAACGGCGGAACAGCGTCTGCCGCTGGGGTTGAAGCGACCGGTCGAGCCGCGAGAATACGGCAGTGGCACCCAGCCGCAAGCCGCCTTTCCGGTAATTGATGCGTGTTCCGCCGGCAGCGATATGGGTGTTGTCCTTCTTCTGCATTTCTAAAGGCGTGCGATGGTAGCCACTGGTGATGAGTGTTTGGGCATCGCCCGTCTTCGTCAGCGTGGCGTCAATGGGGCGGTAGGAGGCGAAGGCAGAGAGTAACAGTCTGGATGATGACTTACCTTGGTTGATATGCGGCCTACCGAGGAGGCTGACCGAGGTTGCCGCTCCCAGGAAGTAGTCGGACTCTGAGCGCGAGGCGTGGGGACGTATGGTCTGCACGGTGCGCCCCAGGCTCTGTAAGGTGGCCAACTTGCCCAGCTGGAAACTCTGCCCCAGGACGAGACCCATGCCTGCAGAGAGTTTGTATTTGCCCACGATCAGGTTGTCTATCCTGCCTAGTCGGCGCAGCTGGAGGTAGTAGGAATAGATGTCGTAGCCCTGTGAGTTGCCTTTGGCAAAAAGTGGCTCGCCGGCATCCTGCGCCGCCACGAAACCCAAGCGCAGACGGTTGCTGCTGCTCAGCTCGTAGCGCAGGGTGTGGCGGTAGGGATAGCCCAGGTAGCCGTTCTGATCGCCCTTCCGTTCGTAAAAAGGGATGCGCAGCGTGCCCATTACCGTATGCTTTCCCCGATGCAAAAGACTGTCCAGGCGGGGGAAGCGGTTGCTGGGCGGCATATCGGCCTCGCCGCTGACATAGACAAAGAAAGGCAGCAGCGACAACTGCTGATAATCAAGCGAACGCACCATGCGCAATTCACCCAACGAGCGCATGGGGCCATAGTGGTAGAGGTATTCCTGCAGGTCCATCACCTGCTGGGCAGAGAGAAAGGGCAGCCGCTCCAAATCCTCGCGTGTGCAGCAGTTCAAATTCAGTGGATGGGCAGCTAGTTGTTCCAGCAGTTCATAGCTGTCTTCCAGCAATTCGCCCGCCTCTTCGCTGTCTGTCCCGTCGGAGGGGTCGGCCACGCCCATCACGTCATCATAAACCTGTTGCCACGACTGTGCCTTCGTCTCGGCGAAAGCCATAACCGTCAACAAGAGTATCAGTCTATGGAGGTGTTTCACGCTGCATTATGTCGCGAGCAAATGTCTGACTTTTTCCACATCCATTCCCAGTTGAGTGGCGATGGCCTCGGCCGAAAGGGATGCTTTGTGCAGCATCTGTACAGATTTACGAAGCATCGCACTCTGCTCTTCCAGCTGCGCACTCTGCTCTTCCAGCTGCGCACTCTGCTCTTCCAGCTGCGCACTCTTCTCTTCCAGCTGCGCACTCTGCTCTTCCAGCTGCGCACTCTGCTCTTCCAGCTGCGCACTCTGCTCTTCCAGCTGCGCACTCTGCTCTTTCAGCTGTGTATTCTTCTCTTCCAGCTGTGCACTCTTCTCTTTCAGTTGTGCACTCTTCTCTTCCAGCTGTGCACTCTTCTCTTCCAGCTGTGCACTCTTCTCTTCCAGCTGTGCACTCTTCTCTTCCAGCTGCACACTCTTCTCTTCCAGCTGCACACTCTTCTCTTTCAGCTGCACTGTCTTTTGGGCCAGCTCATAGTCGCGAGTGAGAATTTCGGCATCGCGATGCTCGATGGCCGACATAAATTCCTCTTCGATATTGATTTTCCGTCGCATCTCCATGCTTGCGGCGGCCTTCACCAGTCTGCCCACAACATGCTCCATATCCACGTCACCTTCGTAGAGGCTGTCGTCGATTTTCAGCACCTTGTGATCGTTTTCGTCCTTCTGTGTCTGGTCGAAAATGCTGAGCAGCATGTCAAGGCGGCTCTTTCCCTCCCTGTGTGTCTTGTCTGTCTCTTTCAGTCTTCCACGCAGTAGCGGTATTTGAACAATGATGCTCTCATGTGTCAGGCTGTCGATAAAGGGGTCGGGCACTCCTTTCGTGACAGGTCGCCCGTCGTAGTCGCTCACCTCGTGCTGAATGTAGACTACAGGCTCCTCAATGTCGCCCACGCGGTGGCCCAGCAGGTAGACGGCAACCATTGGCAGTGCGTATGCCCCCCGGCTTTCCTCTTTCATGTTTCGAGGGTTCTCATATTGTAGTCCAAGATACTGGCGGAAGCGCAGCGTTTCCGTCTCCAGCCAAGTCTTCTGCAGCTCGATGAGGATGAGATGCTCCGTACCGTCGGCATTAAGTACCGTGGCGCCGAAGTCGATGCGATAGAGGGCGATGGAGGCGTTCTTGTCACCGGCGTACTCATGAGGGCGCATCTCCACTTTCACAATGTTCTTCTTCAGTAAGGCCGAGAGAATGATGCGCGCCACGCGCTCATCATCCATGAGGTATTTGAATACCACGTCGTAGATGGGATTGGCAATCGTAATCATAGCAGTATCCTTCCTTGTTATTTATTGTCCTTTTGCAATGTGTCGTTCCACGTCAGCCAAAATAATCCCGGTGGCACCGGTCAGGCTCTCTACATAGGCTCCTGCCTTTTCTCCTGCCGCAGCCAGACTGGTTGCGTCGCCGTCAAAGCAGTCCATCAGCTGCTTGAAGTCGTCATAGCCCTGAATCTCGAAGCCGCCGCCACAGGCTTTCAGCCCCTGAGCTTCCTGGAATTTCTTGTTTTCGGGGCCAAAGATGACGGGCCGTCCCCAGACAGCTGCTTCCAGCGTGTTGTGAATGCTCACGCCGAAGCCGCCACCCACGTAGCAGACGGTAGCATAGCGGTAGATGCTGCTGAGCAGACCGAAGCAGTCGATGATAAGCACCTCTCCATCCTCCATCCCCTGCTTTTTACTAAGCCGCACGACCTTCCGTCCTTCCAGCAGCTTCTCTATCTGCTGCAGGTGGTCTTCGCCGATGACATGCGGGGCAATTATCAACTTCCAGTCCTTATGCTCCTTGAAGTAGCGAATGAAAATTTCCTCATCGGGCGGCCATGATGAGCCGGCCACGAAAACCTTGGGATGGTTGGCTCCGAGCAGTTGCTCTATTTCGGGGATGACCTTTGCAGCTTCCTTTATCTGCAGAACGCGGTCGAAGCGGGTGTCGCCCGAAACGGTGACGTTGGTGATGCCTATCGTTGCCAGCAGCTCGCGGCTTTTCTCGTTCTGCACGTAGAAGCGGGTGAAGCATTTCAGCACGCGCCCGTACTGACGCCCGTACCAGCGGAAGAACACCTGTCCGTCGCGGAAGATGCTGCTCACGCTGTAGGTCGGCACGCCCCGGTGCTTCAGGATATGCAGGTAGTTATACCAGAACTCATACTTGATAAAGAAAGCCATCTCGGGCCTGATGAGCCTGAGGAAGCGGCGGGCGTTTCGGATGGTGTCGAGCGGAAGATAGCAGATGATGTCGGCCCCCTCGTAGTTTTTCCTCACCTCGTAGCCCGAGGGTGAGAAGAACGTAAGCAGGATTTTCAGTTCGGGGTGGTCACGACGGAGCTGCTCCATCAGCGGACGGCCCTGTTCAAACTCGCCCAGAGAGGCGGCATGAAACCACACATAGCGAGCTTCCGGATCCACCTTTTCACGCAGCACACGGAAAGCATCGCGCTCGCCGCGCCACATCTTCCTCACCTTCTCGTTGAACCGGCTGTAGACAGCAACGCCCAGCAGATATAGGTATATAATCAGGTTATACATCCGCTTATTTGTTTGTTTTCGAAAACTTTGCTGCAAAAGTACAAAAAAAAACCGAGCCAGCCACCTCTGAAGTGTTAACTTATCCTAACCGCTGGGGAGCAGGTCCATCTTTCCTGCGCAGATAGTAACCGCGACAGCCTTCACAGGCTGACGTGCGCAATTACGAAAGGCGTGGTCTCACTTGACAAAAACCTTCTGCCCATTGACTATGTTCAGCCCCTTCCGAAGGGAACTGATTCGCTGGCCATGAAGGTTGTAGATAAGTTTATTATCTATCATTTTTTCTTTGTTATTTAGACGCGCAGCGTCGCAGATACCAGTCGCCGCCTGCACCTCGAACTGGCCGGTGAAGGTCTCACTGCTATTCTCCACGGTCACGGTGTAGCGGCCTTTGGCGTAGGCAGAAATGTCGATGCTGAGGGCTACGACAGTGGCTGCGTTGACGGTTTTCTCATAGACAACCTGTCCCGACTCGCCAGCAATGCGTACCAGCCAGGCATCGTCGAGCGGGTTGAGATGGATGCCTAGCCGCAGGTCGCTGTATTCGCCATATATCGACTGTTCTTCCTTGCTCCTCCTCGGTGCCTGGGGCTTTGTCTTGATAGTATGGGTGAAGTCGAAGCGACCTTTCCGGGCACCCTCGGGGGTAGCCCCGTCCTCAAATACGTCGTTGAGATAGATGACTTCATCGTCAACGGCACATGACATCAGGAACTCCGGCATTTTATCTAAATTATCAGGATAGGCATTCCTGATCGGGCCGTCAATGCCTCCTACGCCTTCCAGCCAAGTGGTACTCTTGGTGTCTTGGTCAATCATGACATCTCTATAGACGCCTTTAAAGCCTTCTATTCCTCCAGTCTGCCTTGGTCCTATGATGAAAGGCGGATAATCATCAATGAGAGACACGGTCTCGTTGTCACCGAGGGAGAAGTCATACTTGAGCACCATAGACTGTTTGCCCTCGTCGTAAAAGTACACTTTTTGGTTCTCTTCGTACCATGCCCCCACTGTGCTCAGTGAAGGTGTCGGCGTCCAATATTCATCTGAGAAATCCGGACTGACAAACCGTTGGCACATCATCAGCTTACAGGTCTTTCCGTCAACGATGGTGTCGCCATCGAAATAGTAGTAGTCAACCACCTGCACGGGATTGCCCGAAATGGTTCCCACCTTCCATACTTTACCTTCTTCGACAAATGGGCGGTAAGCAATGTCATCAACAGGGTTTGTGTCGCTCTGGATGTAGAAATCATCAGCCGTAAAGATACATACTCCGTCCTCATAGCAGGAAACGAAAGCGTTATACTCGCCTGGTCTCCTAATTGGCGGTTCTGCAAGCGGATTCTGATCTTCAATGCCATTGCTTGCCGAGCCAACCCCCTCGACCCAGATGTCGTGCCACACGTCTTCGCCGTCGTATTCTATCGTCGTTAGCGTCTCGCCTTCTTCCGAATATTTCTGCAGGCAGGTGTATCGGCGGAACTGACAATTATTCACCTCTATGGTATCAACGCCATAAACCATCCAATTTGTATTACCAGCATCCAGTTCAGCCTTCCAGGTGAACACTCTTCCGAAATCTTCACGGCCGAATTCAAAGAAAGGCGTCATTAGCGGTGAGTCATAGGAGTTGTTGCCTAAGTCCCAATTCTTATACACGGTCCGCCCTGTTTCAAAAAGAAGGCATTCAAAACGTTCTGTATTCTCATCTTGATAATAGAGTTTCTTGTATTTGGTGCGCCTGATGATGGTATCTCCCTTCACGACGTATGAGTACGGTTCCTCGTGCCATCCGTCATCTTCCAGATGATAATGGACGTAGTTCCACCGTTTCCCTTCAATGCCCATCTTATGATAGCCTTCCTCTGTCAGATCCGGTTCCACCTTCTCGTAGAGTTTCTCGCCATTCAGTTCACAGGCGTTCAGACTATTGTAGTTGCCACTCAGCGGCAACATGTGAAAGAAATCCATGGTAGCCCCCACACCCTCTATCCAAGAAAAGTCTGACATGTCATTGACTTCACAGAGCGTGTATCTCTTAATGTCAATGCCGCCATTATCCTCCGTTTGGATATCTTTGACAACCAAATCTCCTGCCCTGACGTGAACCGTATCACCTATGGCACAGTCGAAATCATAGATCAACTCTGCTTTATCTTTTTCGGGAAAGAAGCAGTACACTTTCTTATCTACCTCGTACAGAGCTCCCTCATAATGGATGGCATTGTCGTTACTGTAATTCTCTGAGTACATCTTCAGACTATGCTGCCCTGCAATCAGGGTGTCTCCCTTCAAGTCATAGAAATAATAGTGGTCGTACTTGGCTGGACGTAAAGGCATAAAGTTGTCATACGTCCAATGCTTACCCTCCTCGACCAGTGGGCGGTAATTATCCTCGATGATTTTGGAGAAGCGTTTCCAGCCCGCTGTGGCTTCGTAGCGCTCCTTACAACCCTTGGGCACGTAAAGAGTAGCGGAAGTGAAATATCTCTCGTATGCCCCTTCATCGTATAGCTCAAACACGTCATCAGCTATTTCGAAAGGCTCCTCAATCTGCGAGATAACACTGGTAAGAGGCCAGCATGCAAAAAAGGCCGATTCTCCAATGCTGCTAACACTCGCAGGGATGATGATACTAGTCAGACTGTGGCAATGGAAGAAAGCCCCCAAACCAATGCTGGTTACACCTTCAGGAATAGTAAGACTGGTCAGATTGCTGCACCTTTCGAAAGCACCACCACTAATGCGCCTGAGACTTTGAGGCAAAGAAATGCTGACAAGTCCGCTGCATCCAGAGAAGGCATTTTCACCGATACTGTTAACGCCATCGGGAATAGTAACACTCTTCAGATGGACGCAATTCTGAAAGACATTGTTGTTTATACTAGTAACTCCTTTGGGTATGACAAGATGAATCACCTCCTCCCCGTTAAGATAGAGATGAGCACCATATTTTAGGGGATTTACAACATTATCTATCAACGTGATACCGCACCAGGCAGTGAGATCTGAGATATGCACGGCATCCAAATTGAAGCACCAAATGAAAGCACTACTCCCTATTGTGACTAAGCTTGGCGGAAAGGTGACGCTGGTCAGATTTTCACAATTTCGGAAAGCGCAGGTGCCAATAGTAGTGACTCCGTCAAGAATTGTGAGACTGGTCAGGGCGGTGCAGTTATCGAAGGCATAATCGCCAATGAAAGTGACCTCTTCGGGGATGACAAGGTCTGTCACCTCTTCATGGTTGAGGTAGAGGCGATGGGCATAGTTAAGGGGATTGGAACTGCTTTGAAACTCAGGTTGGAACTCGACACCACACCAGGCTGCCAGGTCGGTGATGTGTATGGCTTCCAGACCTGTGCAGCCATAAAAAGCCTCGTAATCCACGTATGCCATGCTTTTGGGGAATGAAATGCTTGTCAGACCGTCACAGCCTCTCAATGCTTCAAATCCCACGCAAGTAGTTCCCTCTTTGATTACCAATTCGCCCATCGGTTTATCGCCCTTATAGCCAAAGAGTTGTGAGCCAATGTAAAAGGGTCCGTCGGGAGCCTCGTCGAAAAGCGCATCATACCAAGGGGTAGCGTAAAATGCGTTTCTACCAACGAAAGTGAGACTGGTAGGAAGAGAGAGGCTGGCCAGACTGCGGCAATTATAAAAAGCATTACTACAAATAGTGCAGACAGAGGAAGGAATGTTTACCGACACAAGATTACTACAGCCTGAAAACAGTTTTTGGGAAAGTTGTGTCAAGCCTTCAGGAAGATGTACTGTGGCCAGATTGTCGCAGAGCTCGAAGGCCGATGCCTTGATATCGGTTACGGTCTCTGGGATACTTATGGACTTGATGTTACTATTCTCCCTAAAGGCACTCTCGCCGATACTTGTCACCACAAACTCTTCCGTTCCTACAGAAAAATTTCTGAGAATCTCCACATCGCCCGCAGCACCGGGACTGCCAGAGTGCTCGACTAAGCCGCACATTTCTATCACCTCCATATATCCCGCCTTGACCGAGGCTGTGGGCTGACCAGGTTTGTAGGTGTAGACGACGTTGGTCTGTGGGTCGATATACTCGTCGGCCATGGCTGCAAGTGCTATAACCGACATAATTGCCATCAATAGTACTTCCTTTTTCATCATCGTTTATTAGTTGTTTTGTTATTCTTCATTCTTCACTCTTCATTCTTCATTCTTCACTCTTCACTCTTCATTTATATTTGTGGAGCAGCTGTTCCAGCGTGATTTCCGGATTGGTTTCTCCGAACACGTCCTTCTTCAGCTTGAGCTTGCGATGCTGCACGGCCGAGATGGTGATGCAGTAGATGTTGCCGATGGTGCGGTTGCTCAGTCCGAGGCGGGTGAGGATGCACAGGCGGATGTCGTCTTCTTGCATGTTGGGATATTGCTCGCGCAAATGGGCAAAACGGTTGTTGTCGATGGCATTGAGCGTGCGTTCTATCTCGCTCCACTCGTGCGGATAGAGGGTGATGAGCGCATCGCCTCCCCGGTTGAGTTTCTTCAGCACTTCCGTGCGTTCGAGGATGAAGCCCTGCAGGAATGTCACCACCTCATTGGCCTGGTGCAGCAGGGTCTTCTGGTGTTCCGCCTCCTCCTGGAGCCGGTGCTTCTCCTGTTCCTGCATGCGGATGCGGTAGCGAAGTGCCAGCACAACGGCAAGAAGGACGACGGCTGATGCAATGACGACCGTAAGGAGCGTGCGGCCATACATCCGCGAGCGGTATTCCAGTCGCTGGTTCTCCATCTCCTGTCGCAGCGTCTCCTGATAGTACTGGTCTTTCTGCTCCAGCGCCTTGTAGTAGAAGCCCTCTATCTGCTCGAAGGCATCGTCCACGCTGTTTTCCACCTCTGTGGTGCCCAGCCGCCGGAGCGCGATTTTGGCGAGGCTGCTCTGCACGATATATGCCAGATGGACATCGTCACCAGGTTCCATCTGCCGGTAGACCGTTTCTGCGGAATCGAGCATGTTGAGGCTGAGGTAGCTGCGGGCCAGCACCTGCTGTGTGCCGGGTCTCAGGTCGGTGGTCGCTGTTGATTCTGCCCGATGGGCATAGTCCAGTGCCTGCCGATAGTCTTCCTTGACCCAGGCAATGTTTGCAAGGCTGGTGAGCGTCTGGCACATCAAGTCTGTCATCTGCTGTCTTTCGGCGATGTCGTATGCGCGGTGAATGAAATCGAGCGCCTCGTCGTATGCCCCTTCTTCATCGGGGAGTGCGGGCGGCTCGCCCGCGTCGGCCGCAAGCGAGCCGCTTGCGCTCCCGGTGAAAGCCGCCTGTGCGGCGTATGTGCCAGCATAGTCGAGCAGGATGACATGGTTGCGCTCATTGTCGGGATGCTGCTCATAGACGGTCAGGGCTTTCTTCATCAGCCGCAAGGCCTCCTCTGGGTTGCTCTGCGACACGGCTTCCGCCAGTCGCTGCAGCGCAATATAATGGGTGTGCCAGTCCTCTGACGTTTCCGACAATTGTATGGCCTTTCGCAGCAATGTCTCGCCCTGACGGATGCTGTCGCTGGCCAGGTCAGCCTCGGCTTCCTCCAGGCAGCGTGCAGCCGTCTGTGCATCCGGCTCCGGCTGTTGCTGACCGCATGCCACCAGCAGAATGCCTATCATGAATATGTATAATGGCCTAGATAACATGTCGTTGTTATTATCGTTATTTCCGGTTGCAAAGTTACAACTTTTTTTCGAAAGACATATCGGTTGCCTATGGAAAAGATGCAAACAGCGCAGGAAAGGAAATCACTAAATAACAACGAATTATGCAAAACAGGATGCCACACCCTATGGAAAAAAACCAGTGAAGGTATGGAAAGGGGAGCGTTGGCCAGTGTAAGCTATTCCAGCACCTCGCAGGCACGGCGTGTGCGGCGGAGCGTCTCTTCCTTGCCCAGGAAGGCTGCCAGCTCATACATATCGGGTCCCTGGCCAGTGCCTACGAGGGCGATGCGCCAGGCATTCCACGGCTTGATGCCCGTCTGCTCCACCCAGGGGTCGACGGCAGCTTTCAGCCTGTCCACACTCCAGTCGGTGATGGACTCCAGCACGTCGGCCATCTGACGCATCTGGTCGGCTGTATCCTCTTTCCAGTTCTTGCGTATGAACTTGTCGCCTTCGCGGTCAAACTCGGTAGGAGCCACGAAGAAGAACTTGGTGAGGGGCCAAAGGTCGCTGGGGAAAGAAACATTGCGCTTTCTCTTGTTGCCCTCCTTGTCTTCAACTTCAATGACTTTTGTCTTCATCATTCGTACCACCTCTGCTTCCTGTTCGGCGGTGGCGGTGATGCCGTTCTCTTTAAGCACCTTGTCGAAGGCAGGGCACCAGTCGGCATCGGGCAGTTTCAGCAGGTACTGCCGGTTGAACCATTCAGCCTTTATATGGTCGAACTTGGCTCCGTTCTTTGAACATTTTCCGAGGTCGAAGAGGCTGACCATCTCGTCCAGCGTCATGAGTTCCTGGTCGTTGCCGGGACTCCAGCCAAGAAGGGCGAGGAAATTGATGACGGCCTCGGGCAGGTAGCCCTTTTCGCGATAGCCCGAGCTGACCTCTCCGCTTTTGGGGTCGTGCCATTCCAGGGGGAAGACGGGGAATCCCAACTTGTCGCCGTCGCGCTTCGACAGCTTGCCGTTGCCAACGGGCTTCAACAGCAGGGGCAGGTGGGCAAAGCGAGGCATGGTGTCCTGCCAGCCGAAGGCCTGGTAGAGCAGCACATGCAGCGGAGCGCTGGGCAGCCACTCCTCGCCACGGATGACGTGGGTAATCTCCATCAAGTGGTCGTCCACGATGTTGGCCAGGTGGTAGGTGGGCAGCTCGTCTTTGCGCTTGTAGAGCACCTTGTCGTCGCAAATCTCGCTCTTCACGCGCACTTCACCACGTATCATGTCGTCGACCAGCACCTCCTGGCCGGGCTCCACCTTGAAGCGCACCACCCAGGTGTCTGTCTGCTGCATCAGCCGCTCCACCTCGTCGGCAGGCAGCGTCAGCGAGTTGCGCATCTGGCTGCGAGTGTGGCAGTCGTACTGGAAGTTATCCACCAGCTCGCGCTTGGCGGCCAGCTCCTCGGGCGTGTCGAAGGCTACGTATGCCTTGCCTGTGTCGAGCAGCAGCTGCATGTATTTCTTGTAGATGTCGCGGCGCTCGCTCTGGCGGTAGGGGCCATAGCTGCCGCCGAAGCTGACGCCCTCGTCGAACTTTATTCCCAACCAGTTGAAGGCCTCGATGATGTATGCCTCAGCACCGGGCACGAAGCGTGTGGAGTCGGTATCCTCGATGCGGAACACCAGGTCGCCGCCATGCTGACGGGCAAACAAGTAATTATACAGGGCGGTACGTACCCCGCCGATATGCAGTGGCCCCGTGGGGCTGGGTGCGAAGCGCACCCTTACTCTTCTTTCTGACATGATGATGATGTGATTATAGTTTTCCGCCACAAAGTTACGAACATTTTCTGAAACGGCCAAAGATTTCGGCAAAAAACAACGATGATTCCTTGGCAGATTGGAAAAATAGTTATATCTTTGCAGTCAACTCCGGGAGCGCGGATGTCCGCATCAATACTGACGAGTATGTCCGTGCTCCCAGGTAAACAGCGGCAATAACCGCTAGTTATACGAATGCAAGCTGTTAGAAACGGAAGCAGACCATGACAAAAACGTATCAATTAATTGTAAGGGGACTTCTGCTCCTCCTGCTCCTCTCCGCCTGCGGCGAAGGCCATGAGCAGATGCTCCGGCAGCTGGAGGAGCTGGAGCGCATGAACCGTGCCGACTCGGTGATGCAGAACGACACGCTGGCCGAACACCTTGTCCGCTATTTCGACCGCCACGGCGACGCTAACGAGCGGATGCGCGCCCATTATATCCTGGGACGTACATACGCTGACATGGGCGAGGCACCACGCGCCGTGGATGCCTATCTCGATGCGGCAAGCCAAGCAGACACCATGGCAGAAGACTGCGACTACCGCACCCTGGGCTGTGTCTATTCCCAGATGGGTGATGTCTATTATCGCCAATTACTTCTTTCCCATGTCATAGATGCACGAAAGAAATCTTACCATTACGCGCTAATTGCAGGCGATACATTAGGATACATCACAGAACTAAAGTTAGCAGCAGGTGCATACATTCTTTTAAACAAACGTGACAGTGCGGAACTTTTGTTGAAAGAAGCTTTGCGCCAGTATGAGGAGTGTGGGTATAAACAAGAGGGCATACAGTCCTCCACAGTGCTTATGTATCTCTATACAGGCGACGAAGAACATCTTCATGATTTGGGAAGCTTGATTGAGAAGTACGATTCATTGAGCGATTCGTTTGATGAAAACCACGAACTTCCACCTTCCAAACGTCAATACTATTATTATAAAGGCTGGTATATGGAAGAGACAGGTCAGATGGATTCTGCCGAGCACTATTACAGGAAAGTGTATCGTCCCAACATGTCCGTCGTTTCCCAAAATCCTATTTATGGAGGACTTTTAAGTGTTTTCCAAAAGCGTCATCAAGCAGACTCTATTGCCAAATATGCACTGTTATATTGCCAGGCTAACGACTCCTCCATTGCTTTGAACGACCAACAACTAACTGCCCAGATGGCGGCCAGCTACCAATACAACCGTTTCCAGAAGCAGGCTTTTGAAAACGAGAAAAGAGCCGACAGAGAGAGGCTCCGTTTATATGTACTGCTCATTGTCGCAATCATTTCTGCCTTGGCTGGCATCTCTGCGTTTTTCCAATTCAAGAAAAGAAAGCACCAGGAGATAGAGCGTCTTAAAACAAATTATGCCGAAGCCACCAAACAATTCAACGAGAACCTCCAAGCCATCAACCTTTTAGAAGATACTCACAAGCAAGTCATTAAAATTATCCAGCAGGAGCTGTTCCATGCAAAGGATGAAAGTTCCAGATACGAGGAGAGATACCAAAAGGCGCAGTCAGCCATCGACGACATCAACAATCAGTATGAGGCCGAAATTCTTGAACTAAAGGCAGAGAACGAAAGACTTCAGGAATCTATCAATCATCTGAAACGATATAAAGATCTCACCCCGTTTGTTGAGAACTCTCAGTCTTTCTTAAATACAGGGATTGTTATACGCATTATGCAGAATGTCGGGAAATCCAGATATTCCATGACCGAAGCAGAATGGAACGATTTCATGGCTGCAGTAGGTAAGCACTTCGCCCCTCTCATTGGTGATCTGAACGCACTGGAGGCCATTACCCCCACGAAGATGCGTATTTGCGGTTTGTCCATACTCCAGCTACGCACATCCGATATAGCCAATCTTCTGGATATTTTTCCCCAGCGAGTCACTAACCTTAAAGGAGAATTAAACACTGCGCTATTTGGCGACAATTCGGCACGTACCCTATACCATAATCTTGTCCAGAGATACAACATCCTAGCCTAATGTCATCGTTTCTTTTAGATAAAGCACCGAATATTTGTTTTTGTTTGTTACTTATGTCTCTAACGCAAACGCTTGTAGGATAATCAGTTGTTCCTATTCTTAACAGTCTTTAGCAAATTCATATTTGTTTTTGTTTATTTTATTCTCTCTAGAAATTTGCAGGAGTGTTTTTTTTGTCATACATTTGCAGCGTTTATTATTTCGTTAATTTAAAACTAAGTTAGAAGCAACAGCGAGATTTGCTATGCTTATGTATTTAATGCCAGAATACCAGATGACAGCCCGTCTGCCCGGCAAGGGTAGCTACATTGTAACCTGTATCATCAACAGCCGCATTTATAGTATGAAAGTGTCTGTAAGGTAGCCTCCTTGCATCTATTTTTCCTGATTTCCTGCATATTATCTGCACTTCTCAAGATTTATTCCCAT
>JAEEGG010006145.1_pt1 | contig 28242 bp, 24 predicted proteins | sample 9134161 | NCBI WGS metagenome assembly JAEEGG01 (sample SAMN16246543, study PRJNA631951) | gut metagenome | biome: gut microbiome; feature: rumen; material: CR-attached | host: Bos | place: Iran: Karaj | collected 2018-10 | reverse complement strand
GCCCCTTTGCCGGCATCGAGGGTGAGGTCAAGCGCATCCAGCGCAACCGCATTGTGGTCGCCCTCATCCGTGAGGCCCGTGTCGCCCTCGGCATCACCCACATCGCCCCCGAGAACCTCCTCCTCCTCGACCCCTAACGAGAGCTAGGTTGAGAAACATCCCTTCTATATCCCCTCAAAATAATGACTCGACTCAATCAATCGTTTCACCCGACTCAAATGATCGTTTCACCCGACCCAAACGATCGAATGACCCGAGTGGTAACTTTTAGCCATACTCTAGGCTGCTTCTAAGCAGCTTCTACCCATACTCTAAGCATACTCAAACAGTATGCCTAACCTATAGTTACAGCGAAGCAACCCTAAAGAAAAAATGAAACATATAGCATTAACAATTTTCCTGCTCTTTATGGCAGGAACCCTTTCTGCTCAGAATACCAAACTGACAGAATCAGAGAAACTAGCACAGTACAAGAACGAAGTCCGCGAGAAACTCGCTTTGGATTACTCCATGCCCGACTACTCCATCTCCAAGATCGACCCCAAGGTCATGGGCTCCAGACTAGCCAAGATGGTAGAGTATATTTGCGACAACTATCAGCAATATGTAAATCTCAGTACGCTTTCGCAACTTCAGAGCAAGCAAATCGGTAATCTGAACTATGCCAGAATCCAGAAACTCAAATTAGACTCGATTTTTAAGAAAGGCAATGAGATTACTGTTCAGTTTAAAACATCACTAGGCCCAAACAGCAGAAATCTGAAGAAAGCCAATCTGTCATTCTCCTTTGTTGATGGATTATCTGACAATAGGGATGTTAACGATTTCTTTATATCTATTAGTAGGTACATAAAGAATTAAATCTGATAAGCGAATGAGAAATCTTGCTGGTTCTGAACAACATATTCAGTATTCTCAATCCTTATCATATATTTCGGAATCAGTAAAGATGATTAATGATTCAGAATGATTAAATGGAAATGTCGCGAGACACTATATAAAAATCGTTATGTAAGGGGCAGGTTTTCATCTGAGTCTCTCATAAATATAAGGTTCAATAAACTTGATGACCCTGCCCCTTTTGAAGAAATTAACAAATCTCAATTATATGAAAGGAATAGTTTTGGCAGGCGGCTCTGGAACCCGTCTTTACCCTATAACTAAGGGTGTGAGTAAGCAATTGCTCCCTATCTATGATAAACCAATGGTTTATTATCCTATCAGTGCGCTTATGCTTGCTGGTATAAGAGATATTTTGATTATCTCTACTCCATATGATCTTCCTGGATTCAAGCGTCTCTTAGGAGATGGCTCTGACTATGGAGTTCATTTCGAATATGCTGAGCAACCATCACCAGATGGCCTTGCTCAAGCTTTCATCATAGGTGAGAAATTCATTGGCAATGATTCTGCTTGCCTTGTCTTAGGTGACAATATCTTCTATGGTGCAGGTTTCACCAAGCTGTTAAAGAACGCTGTGAATGATGCAGATCAGAACGGTAAAGCAACGGTCTTTGGTTATTGGGTGTCAGATCCAGAGCGCTATGGTGTAGCTGAATTTGACCGTGAGGGTAACTGCCTGAGCATTGAAGAAAAACCAAAAGGACCAAAGAGCAACTATGCTGTAGTAGGTCTCTATTTCTATCCTAATAAGGTGGTGGATGTAGCTAAGCATATCAAACCATCTGCACGTGGTGAACTGGAGATTACCACTGTCAACCAGGAATTCCTGAAAGACGGAGAACTGAAAGTGCAAGTCTTTGGCCGCGGTTTTGCATGGTTGGACACTGGTACACATGACTCATTGGCAGAGGCATCTACTTTTGTGGAAGTTATTGAGAAACGTCAAGGCTTGAAGGTCGCTTGCTTGGAGGGTATTGCCTACCGTAATGGCTGGATTAGTGAGGAAAAAATGCGAGAACTTGCTAAACCGATGTTGAAGAATCAGTATGGCCAATATCTCTTGAAGGTGATTGACGAGATGAAAGAAGATATCAATTCCAACACATTTACACACCCAGATATGGCTGGGATTAAAGAGTAAAAAGAAATAAAGAAATATGTCAGAGAAACAAATTACAGTCACCTCGCCGTTGCTGCCCAACCTCGACGAGTTCAATGAAATGCTCAAAGATATTTGGGCAAGTAAATGGGTGACCAATATGGGACAGTTTCATAAGCAATTGGAGCAGGCCCTGTGTGATTATTTGAAAGTGCCTTACATCAGTCTGTTTACCAATGGCACTTTGCCATTACTGACTGCTTTGCAGGCTTTGAGGATTACAGGTGAGGTTATCACAACGCCATATAGTTTTGTGGCTACTACTCATAGCATTTGGTGGAATGGGTGCCGTCCGGTATTCGTAGATATTGAAGAAGAAACTTGTGGTATAGACCCTGATAAGATTGAAGCTGCAATTACGCCAAAGACAACTGCAATCATGCCGGTACATTGCTACGGCAAACCGGTAAAAATGAAGCGCATTCAGGAAATTGCTGATAAGTATGGTTTGAAGGTAATTTATGATGCCGCCCATGCATTCGGTGTTGAAGTCGATGGTGAGAGCGTGTTGAATGCAGGTGATATGAGCACGCTGAGTTTCCATGCCACTAAAGTTTATAACACCCTCGAAGGAGGTGCACTCGTGACGCACGATGAGCAGACAAAAAAACGCATAGACTATTTGAAGAACTTTGGTTTCGCTGGAGAGACAGAAGTTGTTGCGCCTGGAATTAATAGTAAGGTGGACGAGGTGCGCTGTGCATATGGTTTGTTGAACTTGATGCAGGTTGATCAGGCCATTGCAAAACGTCAGAAAGTAGCACAGAAGTATCGTGAGGCTCTTCGTAATGTTCCCGGTATTCGCTTCTTCGACGATATGCCAGGTGTGCGTCATAATTATAGTTATTTTCCCATTTTCATTAATGCAGAAGAGTATGGCAAGACGAGAGATGAACTCTATTTTGAAATGAGAGAGAAGAACGTGCTTGGACGCAGATATTTCTACCCGCTTATTAGTTCCTTCAGCACATACCGAAGTCTGCCTTCAGCTACAACTGAGAACTTGCCTGTTGCAACTAAAATAGCAAATGAAGTGATTTGCCTGCCTATGCACCATGAACTGACTGAGAAAGATATCGAAAGAATTATAGGTTTAATTAAGAAATAATGGTCTCGTTCTATTCAAAAGAAGAATTGGTGGAGATTGGGTTTAAGTCTATTGGAGATAATATCCTTCTCAGTAGAAAAACCAGTATTTATTCTCCCGATAAAATTAGTATAGGGAATAATGTAAGAATCGATGATTTTTGCATTATTTCAGGCAACATAACTATTGGTAGTTATGTGCATATCGCTTCGGCATGCCTTCTGTTTGGAGGTTCTGATGGAATCGTATTCGAAGATTACACGGGTTTGTCTTCTCGGAGTGCCATATATGCGGAGAGTGATGATTATAGTGGTGATTATTTTACTAATCCCACATTACCGGATGAATATCGAAACATATTGGGCGGAGGTGTGATTATAAAGAAACATGCCATTATAGGATCTGGTTGCACTATATTGCCAAACGTTGTCATTGGGGAAGGTGTAGCGGTTGGAAGTATGTCTCTGGTTAGTAAATCTTTAGAGCCTTGGTCTACTTGCGTAGGTATTCCGTGTAAGAAAATCAAGGATAGAAAAAAAGGTGTATTAGACATAGAAAGAAACTTAAAGAAGCTTTAATTCTTACAATCCTAAGAATACAAGAAAAAGTATGTTAAAGATAAAGACTGTCACAGTCGTTGGCGCAAACGGCACAATGGGTACTAACGTATCCGGAATATTTGCGTCGTTTGGCGGGGCCACGGTGTATATGGTGAGCCGCGACAAGGAGAAGTCTAAGAAGGCCGTTCTGAAGGCCGGAAAGACAGTGAAGGCAGACAGCATTGTGAACCACCTCATTCCGGTGGACTATTCTATGTTGGCTGAGTGTGTAAAAACATCTGATCTGGTGTTTGAAAGTGCAGCGGAGAACCTGGAGTTGAAAATAAACTTGCATACACAGATTGGACACTCTCTGAAAAAGGGCGCCATTGCCTGTACGGGTAGTTCAGGCCTCTCTATTACAAGACTTGCAGAGTGTTATCCCGAAGAGATGAGAAACCAATTCTATGGTGTTCACATGTTCAACCCTCCGTATCAGTTGACACTATGTGAATTGACGGCATCGCCTTATAGCGATATGGCATTGTATAGTGAGTTGAAGGAGTATCTGACCAACGTACTGCACCGTACCGTGGCTGAGAGTAAAGACCTCCCTGCATTCCTTGGAAACAGAATTGGTTTCTATGTGATGAACGAGGCGTTGCAGTATGCTGAGAAGTATCAGGACAACGGTGGTATAGATTACATTGATGCCCTCCTTGGTCCGTTTACAGGCCGTACCATGCCGCCTATCACGACGGCTGACTTTGTGGGACTGGATGTACATAAGGCTATTGTGGATAACATTTACGAGAACACCAACGACTATGTTCACCACAGGTTTGTTCTGCCCGGGTATGTGCAGAAACTGATCGATGAAAAGAAACTTGGACGTAAGTCTGGTCAGGGTCTTTATAAGTTAATCAAGTATGATAGCGGTGACAAGCGAATGATGGTGTATGATATCAAAACCGGTATCTACCGCGATGAGATTAAGTACTCCTTCCCATTTGCCATTCGGATGAAAGAGTTCCTGAAGGTGGGTGATTATGATTCCGCCATCAAGGAACTAATAACTAATAAATCTCAGGACGCTGATATTTGCTTGCGCTTTTTGCTACGCTACATAGTATATGCCCTCTATACAGCAGAGCATGTGGGTTATGACCTGCGGGTAGCAGACGATGTGATGGCTACCGGTTTCACCTGGTGTCCTCCTTTCGCAATGATGGAAGCTTTCCAAAACGTTTGTGACCTTGGGCAATTGATGAAAGAAAGACTGAAACCAGAGGTCCTGGATAATGTGGATATTGACCACATCATCAGCGAAGAGATTAAGTCAAAGTACGACTACCGTATATTCTTTAAAGCAAAATAAGGAAGAGAGCACTATGAATAAGAAAGTTTACATTATGGGAGGTGCTCAGACAGACTTTGAGCGCAACTGGACAAAAGAAGGCAAAGGCATGATAGCCATGCTCAAAGAGGCTGTGGCAGATGGTTTCAAGGATGCGAACTTCACAATGGATGAGATGGTCATCCTGAATAAAGAGAACCGTGTGGCTGCATTTGTTGGAAACTTTATTGCAGAGCAATATATTAGCCAAGGACACCTTGGCGCATTCCTTACGGAAGTGAATCCTGCTTTCTATGGAGTACCTTCTGCTAGATACGAGGCTGCCTGCGCTTCCAGCTCTGTAGCATTGGATGCAGCTATCAGCAAGATTGAGGCAGAAGAATATGATGTCTGTATTGTTGTGGGGTGGGAGATTATGAAGTCTGTAGATAGCAAAAAGGGGGGTGACATCCTGGGGCGCGCAGCTTACTATGAGAAAGAGGGCAAGGGTGTAGATTTGCCTTTCCCCAAACTCTTTGGACGTTTGGCTGATGCCACCATAGAAAAGTATGGTCTGGATCAGGAACGCTACCTGAATGCTCTGGCTAAGATTTCTTGTATTAACTATGCCAATGCAAAGCGCAATCCTTTGGCACAAACCCGCAAGTGGTTTATGAACTATGAGGAAGCTTCGAATCGTGGTACAGAGAGTAATCCCAATGTAGGTGGTTTGCTTGGTGTGAGCGACTGCTCACAGGTTACTGATGGCGCTGCAGTAGTAGTACTCTGCTCTGAGAAATATCTGCAAGAGAAAGGCTTGAAGGACAAGGCCGTTGTTAAGGGATATGGCCACAGAACAGCACCTATGCTTTTTGATAAGAAAATGGCAGATAATGCCAATTCAGATTATGTGTTGCCTTGGACTCGTCAGGCTTGTTTGGATGCCTATCGCAGAGCGAACTTGACTGTCGATGATATTGATGTGTTTGAAACCCACGACTGTTTCACATCCAGTGAATATGCCGCAATTTCCGCCTTTGGCATTTGTGAGCCGGGGAAAGAATGTGAAATTGTAGAGAATGGAGTGATAGCCTTTGATGGAGTCAAACCTATCAATCCTTCTGGTGGCTTGATTGGTTGTGGTCATCCTGTTGGTGCTTCCGGTGCACGTATGTTCCTTGATTTGTATAAGCAGGTGACGGGCAAGGCTGGCAGCTATCAGGTGAAGGGGGCAAAGAATGGCATGATGTTGAATATTGGTGGTTCCGCAACAACAAATTATGTGTTTATAGTAGGAAAGCAATAATATTTAATAAATGAATCATTACAAATTTATTCATATTTTCTGGGGAAAGGATACAAAATTTACGCCAGAATTGGTTAAGGCAATTAACGATCCTGAAGGGCACTTCGTAATAGAGGATCATTTATTTGTAACATGCCATCAGTCTTTGTTTGATTATTTGTCACATTTTAATAATGTTGTTCTTGATATTAGTAATGATTGCATGTTGAATAAATATGCCCCATATTGTGATTGCTTGTTTTGTCACGGACTACCGTCGAATAGGGAATTGTTAAAACTAAAAAGACAATACAAGAAAAAAATAATTGTTCGTAATTGGGGAGGGAATAAAACGATTAAGAATTATTCAAAGGGCTATTTGGGTAATATAAGCCTATTTATATCAAATACGATAACTAAAATCTACTTTAACCTTAGATATGGCTCATTTGCAGGTATGGGGATAGCTAATATCGTGGATGAAATTGATATTCGAAAAATGAATAAGAGAATCCCATTGTGCGTTCTTAATTATGAAAGTAAGGAGGTTTCTCATCATTGGCAGAGTATTATCAGTAAGACTGATAAAAAAGAGGGAAAAACAAGAAAAATTATGGTAGGACATCGTGGCACTAGAGGCGAAAATCATTTCAACATGATGAAACTCCTGAAAAAATACGAGTCATTTGATATAGAGGTTGTCTTAGTCCTATCTTATGGCGATAGCACTTATATAGAAGAACTAAAGAAAAAAGTGAACGACCTTTGGGCAGAAAAAGAAAAATTATGTGTCATAGACAAATTTATGCCTATCGTTGATTATTACAAGCTCCTGAATGAAATAGATATAGCGATTTTTGACGAAGAAAGGTCTTCTGCTTTAGGTAATATCATGACACTGCTATCGTTAAATAAGAAAATCTTTTTGAATAAAGAAGGGGTAATAAAGGAGGGTTTTGATAAGGAGGGAATTCCTTATAGATTAACGAGTGAAATATCTGAAATGTCTTTCGAAGATTTTATCAAGCCTTTAGATTATAGTAAATGTGAAGTAAAATCACTATACATTCCATTTGATAAGAAAATTGATAAATATTATAGTGATTTGCACGAAACATTCAGATTTGCAGAAACATTGTAAATGATGAAAGTTAATAATATATTTAGTAATTTCTTGTGGCGTTTCCTTGAAAGAGGATCGGCGCAGATTGTAACCTTTTTGGTTTCAATACTATTAGCAAGATTATTAGAGCCATCTGTCTTTGGAACTATTTCTCTAATTCTAGTTTTTACTGCAATTCTGCAAGTTTTTGTCGATAGTGGACTAGGCAATGCCTTAATACAAAAGAAAGATTCAGATGAAAAAGATTTTTCTACCGTATTTGTCTTTAGTTTACTAGTGTGTGTGCTCCTTTATACAGGAATGTTTTTGGTTGCTCCTTATATATCGGATTTTTATGCTATTCCAGAATTGACTCCAATAATAAGAGTACTCAGTCTCACCATTATTATTTCGGGAGTTCGTAATATTCAGCAAGCTTATATTTCAAAGCATCTTCAATTTAAAAAATTTTATATTGCTTCTATTGTAGGTACCATTATATCATCGATTTTAGCAGTATTAATGGCATACTCAGGGTTTGGAGTATGGGCGATTGTTGTTCAACACTTAACGAACCTTGGTATTAGCACTATTATTCTTTGGGCCATTATTGAGTGGAAACCAACTATTGCTTTTTCATTCAATCGATTAAAAAGATTGTTGGCTTTTGGGTGGAAACTTCTAGTATCAAGTCTTGTCCAAGTAACTGGCGAAAAAATAAATCAGCTATTAATTGGTAAATATTACTCTCGAACAGAATTGGCATTTTTTAACAATGGAGACTATTATCCATATGTGCTAACATCAAGTATTAATACCGCACTGGATAGTGTGATGCTACCAGTTATGTCAGCAGAGCAAGATAATAGGGAGCGTGTTAAAGCTATGACCAAAAGGGCAATCAAGACATGTTGCTTTTTTATTGCTCCATTAATGATAGGATTTGCTTTAACTTCGAAAAATTTGGTTCTTTTAATCCTCACAGAAAAATGGCTTCCATGTGTCCCTTATATTATCATCTTTTGTATTGCTAATATATTTAGGCCTATGACTACCGCAAATCTTAATGCAATAAAAGCGTTGGGGAGAAGCGATTTAATACTTAAATTGGAAATAATAAAATTTATCATTAGTGTTAGTTTGTTGTTTTTGACTCTTAAGCATGGAGTAGTAATGATAGCTGTTGGTCAGGCAGTAGCATACTTTTTATTTCAAGTTATCAATGCTATACCCAATAAGAAGCTACTTGATTATTCATTTGCTGAACAATTCAAGGATATATCCCCGATTATCTTAGCTGCATTTTTGATGGGGTGTATTGTTTATTTTGTTGGTTTTATTCCTTTTACTCCGTTTTGGGTGTTAATACTACAATTTGTTGTAGGTGGTTTTACATATATATCCTTTTCTTATTACTTGAAACTAGATAGCTTGTCATATATTAAAAATCTAGTTCATTATGGCCGTTGAAAGTATGGTTTATTATAAACGTAATAGAACTATTGTAGAGGATACATTCATTTCATTTGCTGTAATGCTTTCGCCTGCACTGAATGTCTTACAGAATATAATGAATGATGTATTTTATATGGAAGAAACGAGTACAACATATCGTGTTATATTGACCGCTATTCCTTTAAGTATTGCGATTTTTTTAGGTTTTATAAGGAAACCTAGGCGTTTTATTGTAGTGTTTTCAATAGCTTTGGCAATTTTATTTATACATTTAGCATTGTTTCCTGTAAATGCTGACTATGCTTTAAAAGATGCTTTTCGCTTTACTTTCCCCATAGTTATTTCAAGTGCACTTTGTCTGTCTTGTGTTTCAAGGATAGAAATAATAGAAAAGGTATTGTACCAAATATCATGGATAGTCCTTTTTCTTGTAGTTTTTTATGTTTATTCTTTTTTTACAGGAAAAATAGATTTAGGAAATTATTCTATGTCAATGTCATATGCTATGTTGTTGCCAATGGCATCTCTTTATTCGCGAAAAAAATGGTATTCTATATTGGCATTCTTATTCCTTCTTGTTGTTTCTTTGTTAATTGGGTCTAGGGGTGCTATTGTCTGTATCTTTATATATATCCTATACGATTTGTTTAAAAATAATATAAAATCATTAGTTTTTATCTTTCTTTTAATACTCATGTCTTATGCTATGCTTCCAATGATTATGAATTCTTTGGATAATGTCGGGATTAGTTCCCGAACATTAAATATGATAGTAGAAGGAAGTATTGGCCAAGAAACGCACAGAGATGAAATACGTGAAATTGTTTATAAGGAAATAAAAGCAAATCCTATCGTTGGAGTTGGCGTTTGGGGAGATAGGCCAATCTTGATTCCTAAGTTTTCTAAGGCTTCATATTGTCACAATATTGTTTTAGAGATTCTTCTCGATTTCGGAATTATATTTGGTACAATTATTCTTCTTGTTTTATTTTGTTTATGGCTTAATGCTTTTTTCAAGGCAGATTCATATAACAAAAGAATGTTAATATTGTTTACGGCTACTTGTCTGCTGCCACTAATGTTTTCTGGCTCGTATTTGTTAGAGCAATTTTTTGGTTTGTTTCTAGGAGTAGTATTTGTTGTTTTAAATAGAAAAAAGGGTGATAAGAGTATTACATATCTGCAGTGATTTCTGTTACACAAAAGTCCATTCGCTTCTTTACAAAGAATTGGATAAATTGGGCGTAGAACAGATAGTCTTTACATATATGCGAAGACCTGAATTTGTTGGGGCAAATTCCTTTGACTCGAAAAATACTCGTTTCGTATATTGTCCCATATTGAAAAAGTATCATAGGTTTTTTTATCATATTAAATTGAAAGATGTTTATAACGCGCTAAAAAAGAATGTTGATTTGTCAACAATAGACATTATCCATTGTAGTACCCTGTTTAGCGATGCTGGAGTCGCTTATAAGGCTTTCAAAGAATTTCATATTCCATATATAACAGGAGTACGAAGTACGGATGTTGACATCTTTATGGTATATGCGCCACATACTTGGATAACAGGTAGAACTATTATAAAACATGCGAGTCATTTGATCTTTATTACTCAAAAACTAAAAGATAGATTTGATAATAAAATAGTAACAAAAAAAATCGCAGCAGAACTGGATGAAAAAATATCTATACGCTCTAATGGAATAGATGATTTTTGGCATAATAATATTTACGAATCTATACCCAATAATAACTTTAAAGTATTGTATGTTGGTTCTTTTATTAAAAGGAAAAAACCAATTGAGTTAGCTCAAGCTGTTCTTGATTTGAAGAATGTATTCCCTGCAATCACCCTAACATTTGTTGGTACTGGAGGTAGAGATGAGAAAGAGGTAAAGAAAATGGCTAATTCACATCCTGATGTTATTATTTATAAAGGAATGGTTAAAGATAAAAACTTGTTAAAGGAATTATACCGTGAAAGTTCATTGTTTGCCTTACCATCTATTCGTGAAACATTCGGTTTGGTTTATATTGAAGCTTTAACTCAGGGTATACCAGTACTATATACTAAAGACGATGGAGTTGATGGCCTTCTCAAACCTGAGGTAGGCATTTCTGTTAGTCCAAACAGAAAAGGTATTAAAAGAGGCATCAGGCAATTATTTGACAACTATCCAAAAACAGAGATTGTAAAGAATGTCGATTTCATTAAATATAAATGGAATCTAATTGCTAGATCTTATGTTGAATTGTACGAGATAATTAGTAATACAAAGAATTAGTATGAATGAGATTAAAATTTGTGTGGTAGGTCTCGGATACGTAGGTCTGCCCTTGGCACGGTTGTTATCAACCAAGTATCCCACAGTGGGATTTGACATGAATCAGAAGCGTGTTGATGCACTGATGGCTGGTCATGATGCAACACTGGAAGTAGCAGATGACTTGCTGCAAGATGCTATCAACAGTCACGGTTTCGTGTGTACAACTGATTTGGAAAAGATACGCGACTGCAACTTCTATGTGGTTGCCGTTCCAACTCCTGTAGATGAGAACAAAGCTCCCGACCTCCGGCCGCTTTGGGGTGCATCAGAGACTGTCGGCAAGGTTATAAGCAAAGGTGATATCGTAGTTTATGAGTCCACGGTATATCCAGGTGTTACAGAGGATGAGTGTATTCCTGTTGTTGAGAAGGTCTCTGGACTGAAATTCAATCTAGACTTCTTTGCTGGTTATAGCCCAGAGCGAATCAACCCAGGTGATAAGGTTCATACCGTTGAGTTCATCAAGAAAATTACTTCCGGTTCAACACCAGAAATTGCAGACATCGTGGATAACGTTTACAACTCGGTTCTGAAGAACGGAACTCACAAGGCTCCTTCTATGAAAGTTGCTGAAGCTGCTAAGGTGATTGAGAATTCCGAACGCGATATTATGATTGCTTTCTTCAATGAACTATCGAAGATTTTTACACTGATGGGTATTGATACCACAGATGTTGTAGAGGCTGCTGGTACCAAATGGAACTTTATCAAGATGAACCCAGGTCTTGTAGGAGGTCACTGCATCTCTGTTGACCCGTACTATCTGGCCCAGTGCGCTCAGCGTCTTGGTTACAACCCTGAGATTATCCTTGCTGGCCGTCGTATGAACGACGGTATGGGAGCTTATGTGGTAGACCAGACAATCAAGCATATGTTGAAGAAGGGTATTCAGGTACTGCATTCTAATGTTCTTATTATGGGCTTTACTTTCAAGGAAAACTGCCCAGACGTGCGTAATACTCGTGTTGTTGATATTTACCATGCCCTAAAAGAGTATAACGTGAACGTGACTGTTTACGATCCTTGGGCTAACCCTGCTGCAGTTAAGCATGAGTATGGAATAGACATCGTAAGTGAACTGCCTAAAGGTAAGTTTGATGCGGCAATTGTTGCCGTAGCTCACAAGCAATTCCGTGATAATGATGTTGACTGGGAGAACCTCTTGGAGAAGAACCACGTTATCTTTGATGTTAAATGCATTCTTCCAAGAGAAATGGTTGACGGACGCTTGTAATCAATGCAAAAGATTCTGTTCTTTGAGACCAATGATTTTACTGGCGCGACCAGAGTAACCCGAACATTGGCAAAGGCGGCCCAAAAGGAGTATAAAATAGCCTTTGCTGCAGTAGGAAATCATGTCAAGGAAGATATAGAATCAGCGATTACAAGAGAAAAACCTGATATTCTGTTCTCAAGTTTTATTCACATAAATCCGGATGTCATTTTAACAGGGAAAGATCATTCCCTTAAAGTGATAATAAGAAATGACTATAATTTAGAAGATGTATCACGAGAAGTAAGAGAGCGAGCAAAAGCGACATACCCATTAGCTGATGAGATTATAGCTCAAACAGAACAAATGCGTGAGAACTTGCTCAACGATTTGATTATAGATTCATCAAAAGTCAAAGTCATTGAGAATCCACTTGACGAAGAGGATATTTTAACGAAGGCAAAAGGCCCCAATCCGTTTCCCGATAATGGTTGTTTCCATTTCCTTTGGGTTGGGAGAAAAGACCCGGTAAAAGACTTAGCAACATTACAGCGTGCATTTGATTTAATGCATGCAAAATGTAAAAAAACGGATTTGACTCTAGTATCAAACGATCCGAATCCCTATCTGTGGATGAAGTATGCAGATTGTTTGATTATCAGTTCCCGATCAGAGGCATCACCGAATGTGCTACGTGAGGCGTTGTTTTTGGGAACGCCTGTTATATCTACAGATTGTTCTCAGACGGTCAGGCAATTATTACCGCCTCATAGAATAGTGCCTGTGCACGAACCAGAAGCTATGGCATGTGCGATGCTAGAAATGTTGCGGTCATAAGTGAAAACTAGAAATAATTATCATCATTAATTTTTAATTAAATGGCAAATTTTGCATTGATAGGTGCTGCTGGTTATATAGCACCTCGTCACATTAAGGCAATTGCAGACACTGGCAACAATCTGGTGGCTGCTTACGACAGGTTTGATAGTGTGGGAAGACTTGACAGTTCCTTCCCCGAGTGTTCATTCTTTACAGAGCAGGAGCAGTTTGAGCGCTTTGTTGAAAAGCTGAAGGGAACTAAGGATGAAATCCAGTGGCTTTCTATTTGCACTCCGAACTATACTCACGACCCCTTCATCCGCTACGGACTTCGTAACGGAATGAATGTCATCTGTGAAAAGCCTATAGTGCTTCATAGTCAGAGTCTGGAAGACCTTATCAAGATTGAGGAAGAGACTGGCCATCAGGCATACAACATTCTCCAGCTTCGTCTGCACGACAAGATTGCAGCTCTGAAAGAGAAAATTGAGAATGGACCTAAGGACAAGAAGTACAACATTGACCTGACGTATATTACATCTCGTGGTAAGTGGTACTATACTTCTTGGAAAGGTAACAATCATAAATCAGGTGGTGTAGCTACCAACATTGGTGTTCATTTCTATGATATGCTTCAGTGGATTTTTGGTCCTGTTAAGGAGAATATTGTGAATGTGATGAGCTTTGACCGTGTGGCTGGTGTTCTTGAACTGGAGCGTGCTCACGTGAAATACTTCTTGAGCATCAATGCAGACTGCCTGCCTGAGAATGCTGTACAGGGTGAGAAGAAAACCTACCGTACTCTGAACATTGATGGTGAAGAGTTCGAGTTCAGCCAGGGCTTTACCGAGTTGCATACTAAGAGCTACCAGAAGATTCTGGCTGGTGAAGGTTTCCGCATTAGTGAGGCTCGTAACTGCATCAAGATTGTTGAGGATATCCGTAATTGTACACCGGTTGGTCTTGTTGGCGACTATCATCCTCTGGCAGAGCGTCCTCTTTCGAAGCATCCTTTCGGTTGGGATGATGTCAAATATTAAAAATTTAGACTATGGCAAATATGATTCAAATGGTTGACCTCAAAGGTCAATACCTCAAGATAAAAGAAGAGGTAGATGCTGGTATTCAGAACGTCATTGACAATACGGCCTTTATCAACGGGCCTATTGTCAAGGACTTTGCCCAGCATTTGAGTGAATATATGGGTGGTTGCTATGTAACTCCTTGCGCAAACGGTACTGATGCTCTCCAAATAGCCCTGATGGCTTTAGAGCTAAAGCCTGGGGATGAGGTGATTGTGCCTGCTTTCACCTACGTTGCTTCCGCTGAGGTAATTGGTCTTCTGGGATTAACACCTGTGATGGTAGATGTGGACTATGATACCTTTAACGTAACCGTTGATAACATCAAGAAAGCCCTTTCACCAAAGACAAAGGCCATTATTCCCGTCCACCTCTTTGGTCAGAGTTGCGATATGGAACCCATCTTGGCTTTTGCCAAGGAGCATAACCTTTATGTAATTGAGGACAACGCCCAAGCTATTGGTGCAGAGTATACCTTCAGTGATGGTCACAGAGCAAAGACTGGTACGATGGGAACTATTGGTTGCACCTCATTCTTCCCTTCAAAGAACCTTGGATGCTATGGCGATGGTGGTGCTATTTTTACCAAGGATGAGAAACTGACAGAGCGTATCCATATGATTGCTAACCACGGTCAGCGTGTGAAGTATTATCATGCTGTGATTGGTTGCAACTCCCGCCTGGATTCCATTCAGGCTGCTATCTTGGATGTGAAATTGAAGCATCTTGATGAGTACGGAAAGGCTCGTTATGAGGCTGCTTCTTATTATACCAAGCAGTTGAAGGCTTTTGATCCAGAGGAGAAGTTCTTTATCACTCCTAAGGAATTGCCTAATAGCACGCATGTATATCACCAGTACACGCTTAAGATTAAGAATGGCAAACGCGATGAGTTGAAATATTTCCTTGCAGAGCAGGGTGTTCCCAGTATGATTTATTATCCTCTGCCGCTTCAGGAGCAGGAGGCTTTCAAGCCAATTACTCGTGCTGCAGAAGCATTGGATAAGTCAAAGCGATGTGCTTATTCTGTTTTGTCACTCCCGATTCATACGGAAATGACTAAGGATGTGCAGGATGTCGTTATAAACGCTATCATTAGCTACTATAAAACAATCTAATGAATATTTTATATATTGAGCATTACGTTGGGAGTCCAACCTATGGTATGGAGTTTCGACCCTATTATTTATCAAGAGAGTGGGTGAAACAGGGGCATAATGTTACAATAATATGTTCGTCTTTTTCACACCTTAGACAAAGGAATCCGGAGGTGACGAAAGATTTCCAGGAAGAAATAATCGAAGGGATTAAGTATGTATGGTTGAAAGGGAATGCGTATGATGGTTCTTTTTCAAGAATTCGTAATATTCTGTCCTTTGTGTGGAAATTGCAGCGTAATGCAAAGAAGATTGCTAAAACATATCATCCGGATTTGGTGATAGCCTCTTCAACCTATACATTAGACAATATTCCAGCATTTAAGATTGCAAAACAGGCAGGAGCCAAGTACACATATGAGATACATGATTTATGGCCACTTTCCCCAATGCTCATAGGGGGCTATTCAAAGAGCCATCCTTTTATTATGATGATGCAGTGGGGGGAGAATTATGCTTACAAACACGTAGACAAGGTTGTTTCCCTGTTATGGAATGCAGAGGTGCATTGTCGTGAGCATGGTTTGACTACAGGAAAGTTTGTTTGTGTGCCAAATGGCTATAATCCAGAGGAGTGGACTGAGGATTCGTATAATCTTCCATTACCCGATGAACATAAGAGCACTTTTGAAAACTTGAAGGATAAAACCATAGTCGGATTTGCAGGCGGTTTTGCGGCCTCTGGTGCCTTAATTACCGTGTTGGGTGCAGCTGAAATATTAAATAATCGTAATGATATTCATTTTGTTCTTGTAGGAAAAGGTCCAGAAGAGCAACAACTAAAAGATTTTGTTGCCTATAGGAATCTTTCAAACGTTACTTTCTTACCATCAGTGGCTAAGCATCTAATTCCGTCTCTTGTTCATTGTTTTGATGTTGCATATTATGGCGGTATTCACTCCGAACTTCACAAATTTGGGACATCTGCGAATAAGATGACTGATTATATGCTTTCATCAAAACCTATTGTTCAGTCATTAGACGAGCCAGGCTCCTTAATTGAGAGGATTGGGGCTGGAATCCGTGTTCCTGCAGAGAACTCTCAGGAAGTAGCAACTGCAATATCTTCATTAGTGTCATTAGGCAAAGATAAAATGAGGGAGATGGGTGAAGTTGGAAAACAATATGCAATAAACTATCTGAAATGGGAGAAACTAGCAGCTGATTTTATCAACGCATTTATTTAACCAAATAAGTATTTATGAGAATCAAAATTGTCACTGTGGTGGGAGCCAACGGGACCATGGGCGCGAATGTATCAGCAATATTCGCCTCTTTCGGGAATGCCACAGTGTATATGGTAAGCCGCGACAAGGAGAAGTCGAAGAAAGCCGCCGTAAAAGCCGGTAAGTCTGTAAAAGCAGATAGTATTCAGAGCCATCTGATTGCTGCTGACTACACTATGCTGGCAGATTGCGTAAAGGCATCTGACCTGGTGTTTGAGAGTGCTGCAGAGAATCTTGAGCTCAAGATAGAACTGCACACTAAGATTGGCCGGTCCCTGAAGAAGGGAGCTGTGGCTTGTACAGGTTCCTCTGGTCTGTCCATTACCCGATTGGCAGAGTGTTACCCAAAAGAAACGAGAGGCCAATTCTTTGGTGTCCACATGTTCAACCCGCCGTATCAGCTCACCCTGTGTGAACTGACAGCCTCACCGTATAGCGATATGGCTATGTACGGGGAGTTGAAAGAGTATTTAACCAACACCCTGTTCCGCACAGTGGCGGAGAGTAAGGACCTGCCTGCTTTCCTGGGCAACCGCATTGGTTTCTACGTGATGAATGAAGCCTTGCAGTATGCCGAGAAGTATCAGGACAACGGTGGTATTGATTACATTGACTCTCTGCTTGGCCGGTTCACTGGACGTACTATGCCGCCTATCACAACGGCTGACTTTGTGGGATTAGATGTACACAAGGCTATTGTGGACAACATCTACGAGAACACCAAAGACTATGTGCACAACAAGTTCATCTTGCCTGAGTATGTGCAAAAGTTGATTGACCAAAAGAAGTTGGGACGTAAGTCAGGAGAAGGCTTATATAAACTGATTAAAAACGACAGTGGTGACAAGCGTATGATGGTATATGACATCAAGTTGGGTATTTACCGTGATGAGATTAAGTATACCTTCCCGTTTGCTCTGCAGATGAAGAAGTACTTGCGGGATGGTGATTATGATGATGCCATCCGTGTACTGATAGAGAACAAGAGCCAAGAGGCAGACATCTGCTTGCGTTTCTTGTTGCGCTATATAGTGTATGCTCTCTATACAGCAGAACATGTGGGTTATGACCTGCGTGTGGCAGATGATGTAATGGCAACCGGCTTTACTTGGTGTCCGCCCTTCGCTATGATGGAGGCGTTCACTCGTGTTTGTGACTTAGGCACGTTGATGAAGGAACGTCTGAAACCCGAGATTGTGAATGCAGTGGATATTGACCACATCATTGGTGAGCAGATTAAGAGCAAGTATGATTACAGAATCTATTTCAAAGCAAAATAAGGAGTGAGCACTATGGAAAAGAAAGTTTATATACTGGGTGGTGCTCAGACTGACTTTGAGCGCAACTGGACAAAAGAGGGCAAGAATATGATTGCCTTGTTGAAAGAGGCTGTTGAAGACGGTTTCAAGGATGCAGAGTTTACCTTTGATGAAATGGTGGCTCTGAACAAAGAAAACCGTGTGGCAGCTTTTGTTGGAAACTTTATTGCAGAGCAATATATCAGCCAGGGACACCTTGGTGCATTCTTGACGGAAGTGAATCCCGCTTTTTATGGCGTACCTTCTGCACGTTATGAAGCCGCTTGTGCTTCAAGTAGTGTAGCACTGGATGCCGCTATCACAAAGATTGAGGCAGGGGAGTATGATGTCTGCATTGTAGTAGGCTGGGAGATTATGAAGAGTGTGGACAGCAAGAAGGGTGGTGACATTCTTGGCCGTGCTGCCTACTACGAGAAAGAAGGCAAGGGTATTGACTTGCCTTTCCCCAAGCTTTTTGGACGCTTGGCAGATGCTACCATTGAGAAGTATGGATTGGATAAGGAGCGTTACCTGAATGCACTGGCCATGATCAGTTGTATCAACTATGCTAATGCCAAGCGCAATTCGCTGGCTCAGACCCGAAAGTGGTTTATGAGCTTTGAGGAGGCAACGCACCGCGGGACGGAAAGTAACCCGAATGTAGGTGGACTCTTGGGCGTATCAGACTGTTCACAGGTAACCGATGGAGCTGCAGTAGTAATTCTTTGCTCTGAGAAGTATCTCAAAGAGAAAGGACTGAAAGACAAGGCCGTTGTGAAAGGTTATGGTCACAGAACTGCACCTTTGCTCTTTGATAAGAAGATTGTAGACAATGCCAATTCAGAATACGTACTGCCTTGGACTCGTCAAGCTTGCTTGGATGCATACCGTAGGGCCGGTTTGACTGTTGATGACATTGATGTGTTTGAAACTCACGACTGTTTTAGCAGTTCTGAGTTTGCAGCAATCTCTGCCTTTGGTATTAGTGAACCTAGGAAGGAATGCGAAGCCGTAGAGAATGGAGTAATCGCCTTTGATGGTGCCAAACCTATCAATCCTTCTGGTGGTTTGATTGGTTGTGGACATCCCGTAGGTGCTTCCGGTGCTAGAATGTTTGTGGACCTGTGTAAGCAGGTGACTGGCAAGGCTGGGAAGTATCAGATAAAGGGTGCAAAGAATGGCATGATGCTGAATATTGGAGGCTCAGCAACAACGAATTATGTATTTATAGTAGGAAAGGAATAAAAATGATTACAGCTGGTAGAATTGCATCCTTTTTGTCATTGCCATTGCAAGGGGATGCTTCGTTAGAAGTCCCAACTTTCTCGAAGTTGGACGAGTTAAAGCCAAATTCAATAGTATTTGCGAAGAAGTTTAAACCAGAGTTTCAGGAATTGTTGAATGGTCAACATCGTGTTCTGGCAATTGTTACTAAGGAATATGAAGGCACTCTAGACTGCTCATATATTGTGTCCTATAATCCAAGGTTAGACTTCATAAGGGTGCTAACTGAGTTTTATGCAGAAAAGCTACCTAAGGGGAGTATCCACTCAAGTGCTGTAATTGATGAAGGCGCCATTATAGCAGATGATGCTGTTATTGGTCCACATTGTTACGTGTCCTCCGGTACTATTATTGGTCATAGAACAATACTTCATTCATCTGTAGTAGTTGATAATAAGGCAATCATAGGGGATGATTGCGAAATCAAGTCGGGTGTCATAATTGGTCAGTCGGGGTTCGGATTTGAAAGAGATGAAAAAGGCGCCCCAATTAAGTTCCCGCATTTTGGTCGAGTTGTCATAGGTAATAATGTCTATGTTGGCGCAAACACTGCCATTGACAGAGGAACATTAGGCGATACAATTATTGAGAACAATGCTAAAATTGATAATTTGGTGCATATAGCCCATAACTGCCATATTGGAGATGGCTCTTTCGTTATCGCAGGAACTATACTTGGAGGTGGAACCAACATCGGTACAAACTGTTGGATTGCGCCAAATGTTTCCGTCAAAGAGCAGACACGAATAAATGATGGCGCACTTGTTGGATTAGGTGCCGTAGTTTTGAAAGAAGTTGAGGCAAATACAGTTGTAGTAGGTAATCCCGCGAAACAATTAGTAAAGAAATAGACTATGATAGAGAATTTTAATGATATTCTTGTTCTCGCTCCTCATACGGATGACGGTGAGCTTGGAATGGGTGGTACGATAAGTCGTTTAACCGCTCAAGGAAAAAGAGTTACTTACATTGCTTTCTCCACAGCGGAGGAATCAGTACCGGAAGGATTCCCAAAAGATATACTTAAAACTGAGGTTAAACACGCAACAGCAGTTCTGGGAATTAAACCGGAGAATTTGATTATTTATAGTTATCAGGTTCGGAAATTGAATTATGCTCGTCAGGAGATTTTGGAAGATTTAATTAAAATCCGTCGTGCAAACCATTTCGATTTGGTGTTTATGCCTAGCTTGCATGATATTCATCAGGATCATACTACGATAGCTCAAGAAGGTCTTCGTGCTTTCAAGAATACCACTGTGCTCGGTTATGAACTTATTTGGAACAATCTTACTTTTAACACTCAATGCTTTGTAAAGTTAGAAGAGGATAATATACAGACCAAGATTCGTGCATTAAAAGAGTACCATTCACAGGGGAAACGCGATTATCTCTCTGACGATTTTATCCGTTCTTTAGCACGTGCACGAGGCGTTCAAGTCGGTTGTGAATATGCTGAGGCTTTTGAGGTTGTAAGATTATTCTTGTAATAAATGCAGATTCATACTGATAGTTTACATAAAATAGCATATGCTACTGATGCATCCGTGTATCGGGAGATACCATGCGGTGTAGCTTATCCAGAAACCATAGAAGATATTCTGGAACTGATGCATATAGCCCGTGCGAAAAAAACACACTTGATTCCTCGTGCGGGCGGTACGTCTATTGCCGGACAGGTGGTAGGTAGTGGTATCGTTGTAGATATCAGTAAGCATTGGAAACATATTAAGAAGATAAATGCAGAGGAAAAATGGGCTATAGTAGAGCCAGGGGTTGTGCGAGACGAATTGAATATCGCGCTGAAACCTTATGGCTTGTTTTTTAGTCCTGAGACATCCACCAGCAATAGATGTTGTATTGGTGGTATGTTTGGTAATAACTCCTGCGGGACGCATTCTTTGATATATGGGAGCACAAGACATCATGTCATAGGAGCAGTCGGCATATTGGCCGATGGCAATAAAGAAGAGTTCATTGATTATAAGATTAAAGATCTTGAATTGAGATTTGGAACCCAATTCTGGGAAAAAGAAACTCATGAACTACTTGTAGAAAAAATATATGCTCAACTTATCAACTATGCACTTGATAAAGAGATTACAGAACTAATTCGAAAGAATTATCCTGATAAAGATTTAAAACGACGTAGTTGTGGTTATGCTATTGATGAGGCAATTGAAGACCTTGTAGATAATCAGGCACCATTTGAAAAGCGGACTATTAATCTCTGTAAGTTATTGGCAGGATCTGAAGGCACTTTAGCTTTTATCACTGAGATAAAGGTGTCACTGGATGCATTGCCACCGAAAGAGATTATGGTGGTATGTGGGCATTGCGATACACTTGACAAGAGTTTTGAGGCCAATCTTGTGGCATTGCAGCACCATCCCACAGCGATAGAGTTGATGGATGGTGATATCCTTGAACTAAGTAAAGGCAATGCAGAGCAGCAGAAGAATCGCTTCTTTGTAGAAGGCGACCCTGCAGCACTGCTGATAACGGAACTGCGGGCAGATACAAGGGAAGAATTGGATGCTCAGGCAGAAAAGTTGGAGAAAGACTTGTTGGATAGTGGCCTTGTTTATCTGAATACTCGAGTATATGGCGCAGATGTGCAGAAAGTATGGGCATTGCGTAAAGCAGGCTTAGGTATTCTTGGAGGCATGAAGGGTGATGCCAAACCTATGGGAGTGATAGAGGATACTGCCGTCGCTCCTAAGTATATGCCTGCCTATATGAATGATTTCCAGGAGATGACACATCGATTGGGGGCTAATGTGGTTTATTATGGTCATATAAGCACTGGAGAACTTCATCTAAGACCTATCATCAATCTGAAGACTAAAGAGGGTCAGACGTTATTCCGTAATCTGGCAACGGAAACGGCCCAATTAGTGAAGAAACATCGTGGCAGTATCAGTGGTGAGCATGGTGACGGCAGATTACGTGGTGAATTCATTAAGATGCTCTATGGCGATGAGACCTACGAACTGATGCGTCAGGTGAAGCAGTGTTGGGATCCAGAGGGTATGTTTAATCTGCACAAAATCGTGGATACGCTACCAATGGACTCTATGCTTCGTTTTGATATTGACCAGCAATACGATATAGAAAAACGTTTAGGTTCGGACAAAACTTATTTTAATTGGAAAGCTGCCTTTGATGAGTGCAAGGCGCCTGGGGCTACGGGAGCCAAGAGCCAGATGAATGCGCTGATGTGTTCGATTGAGCAATGCAACGGTGCAGGTGACTGTAGAAAGAGTAATCTGATTGGTGGTACGATATGCCCAGCCTATAAGGTTTCTGGTGATGAGTTAAAGACCACAAGGGCAAGAGCCAATGTCTTGCGAGAGATTCTGACTCGTGGTGGCGACTATAAACAAGTCAAAGAAGAACTTGACAGCTGCTTGGCATGTAAGGGATGTAAGAGTGAATGTCCTTCAAATGTAGATATGACCAGATTGAGGGCAGAGGTACTGCAGCATTATTATGATGAGCATGGAACTCCGTTCAGATCATTTATGGTTGCTCACATGGCTCAGATAGAGCAGCTTGGTGCCATTGTAAGGCCACTCTATAATTTCTTTGCATCATGGAGTTTATCTTCTACAATAATCAAAAATATAGTTAGTTTCTCGACAGAGCGACAGATACCAACTTTGAGTAGGTACTCCATGCGAAAACTGGTAGCGAAAGAGCAGGCGCTATATCGGATTTCTAGGCCAAAGAAGAAAGTATATCTGTTTGCAGACGAATTTACCAATCTTCAGGAGGCTGAGTTGGGATTGACTTTTGCGAAATTGTTGATGCGATTAGGTTATAAGGTGGAAATCCCAAAGCATGTTGAGAGTGGCCGTGCGGCCATATCGAAAGGCTGCCTGAGATATGCTAAGAAGTTTGCAGTAAAGAATGTACTGTTGCTGAAAGATAAAGTCTCCGATAGTCATCCGTTGATTGGAATAGAACCTTCATGTATCTTGAGCTTTAGAGATGAATATCCAGATTTAGTACCCGCAGAAATGCGGCAAGATGCTTTGGCCTTGGCCAAGAACTGCTTGCTTTATGACGAGTTCTTGATGAAGGAAATAGCAGAGGGTAATATTTCTGCAGATGATTTCGATGATGCTAAGATAGAAATCTGGCTTCATGGACATTGTCACCAGAAAGCATTGGTTGGTGTTGATAAGACAGCAAAAGCATTGGATACGCTTCTAGCTGGAGCAAAGGTTAACGTAATTCCTAGTGGTTGCTGTGGTATGGCAGGTTCGTTCGGATATGAGAAGGAGCATTATAAGACATCTTTGGAGATAGGTGAAATGGTTCTTTTCCCTGCTGTTCGTAATGCTGTATCCCAATCATCCGATATACCAGCCATAGTTGCAGCTCCCGGTACTTCGTGCAGACAACAAATATTGGATGGTACTGGTGTTAAGGCTGTTCATCCAATAGAAATACTATATAGCCAGCTGAGGAATGGGGAATAGTAGAGACGTATTGCTGAAGCTCGTCAGGATGGCAATGGGATGGGAGGAGGATTTCTCTCTACCAGCGGACATCGCTTGGAGTGAGGTTTTACGGTTGGCTTACGAACAGGGTGTAGCGGCAATAGCCCTTGATGGATATGAAGAATACCTAAAGATTGTTCCTAAGGATGAGCAGGTGGCTGTTTCGCCTCAAGACAAGATATTGATCATAGAAGCCATTGGGCAACTGCAATTAGTAGAGCAAAATTTCGCCAAGCATCAAAAGGTAGTACAGAAACTGGGAGATATACTCCACAAAAATGAAATTCCTTTCGTTATCATGAAAGGTTTTGCCTGTGGGCAGTATTACCCTAATCCAAAACATCGTGAGTGTGGCGATATAGACATATATCCAGGCGAACAATTTGAAGAGTGCAATAAGTCCCTGAAGGATGCTGGAGCAGGTGTGGATCCATATTATTACAGACACTCAGCATCGTATATTGATGGAGTGATGATAGAAAACCATTGCGTGCTGTGTGATCTTCGTGGGCCAAGAAAGCAGACAAAAGAACTGGAAGCATTGCTTGAACGGTATGCGAATGAGAGTTTGGTTTGTGGGAAGCCAGCAATGGTAGATGGTGTACTGGTGTCAGGGGCTACATTCCCAATAGCAAACTTTAATGCATTGTTCTTGCCTTGGCATGTTTCTGCGCACTTTATGGTAGAGCGAGTGTCATTGAGGCATCTATTAGACTGGGCTTTATTCTTTGTGCATGATGGGGATGCTGTTGATTTGGAAATGTACCGCCATGCGAAGAAGAACTTTACCTTTGGGTATAGCAAAATGGTGGACATCCTGTCTAATTTGGCGTTGAGATACTTGAACATGCCTGCCGAGGGTGTATCAACAGAGATTATTGACGATGCCCGGAAATTTGATGATAATCTGGCTGATAGGGTATTTGAATATATGTTTGTCGGACAGCCTAAAGATAGGGGTGATAATGTTTGGCAGGAACGCTTGAACAACCTTAAGCGAATTTGGAAGGAACGCTGGAAGTATAAAGATCTTTATAATCAATCGATAGCAGGGTTCTTGTGGTATAAGATTACCGGAGCCTTGTTTAAAGTCGGAGAGTAAGTAACACAGAAATAATTCAAAGATATGGAAGAAAAGAAATATTATGTACATGAGTCCAGTTATGTGGACGAGGGTGTTGAGATCGGCGAAGGAACTAAAATTTGGCATTTTTCGCATGTTCAGAAGGGTGCGAATATTGGTAAGAATTGTTCTCTTGGACAGAATGTGAATATCGGTAATAATGTACACATCGGAAATGGGGTTCGTATTCAGAACAATGTCTCCGTTTATGAAGGCGTGGAGATTGAAGATAATGTTTTCTGCGGGCCTTCTTGTGTGTTTACCAACGTGACAACCCCAAGATCTCATTTCCCAGTACATGGAGTGTATGCTAAGACATTGATTAAGGAGGGTGCCTCGCTTGGAGCTAATTGTACTGTAGTATGTGGACATACTGTGGGCAAGAGTGCTCTGATCGGTTCTGGAGCTGTTGTTGCTAAGGACGTAAAAGACTATGCTCTCATGGTAGGAGTACCCGCAAGGCAGTTAGGATGGGTGTGCGAGTGCGGTAAGCGCCTGGGAGATTCCTTGAAATGCGAGTGTGGCAGGGAGTACGTTCTCGAAGGTGAGAATCTGAGGAAAAAGTAATCTTTTAAATCTATATTTTGCGATGAACATGAAATTACGGAATATACCTTTTTCTCCGCCGGATATGACGGAGGCAGAGGCTAAAGAGGTGCGTGAGGCTATTCTCTCGGGGTGGATTACTACAGGCCCTCGTACGAAGAAATTGGAACAGCAAATCTCGGAGTATGTGCACACAGACAAGACGGTATGTCTGAACTCTGCTACGGCTGCACTGGAGATGGTGCTGCACCTGCTGGATATTCAGCCTGATGATGAGGTGATAGTGCCGGCATATACCTATACCGCCACGGCATCTGTAACTCAACACGTAGGCTGCAAGCTGGTGTTGGTGGATAGTCAGAAGGACAATGTGGAGATGGACTACGACAAACTGGCTGCTGCCATCACGGAGAAGACAAAGGTGATTGCACCTGTGGATCTGGCTGGTATTGTGGCTGACTATGACCGTGTGTTTGAGATTGTGGAGGCAAAGAAAGGACTGTTTAAGCCTAATAATGCTTTGCAAGCAAAGATAGGCAGAATAGTTGTTTCTGCTGACTGTGCGCATAGCTTTGGTGCTTCGCAAAAGGGCAAGATGGCGGGCGAGATTGCAGACTTCTCATCGTTCAGCTTCCATGCGGTGAAGAACTTTACTACTGCTGAAGGAGGTGCACTGACGTGGAACTTGCCGTTTGGTAATGAGGCAGTTCCTTCGGATGCAGACTATATGCCTACAGTACCCAAGAAAGAAGGTGAGACTTGGAACGAAATGCTTTACCGTTTGAGTCAGTTGTTCTCACTGCACGGTCAGAATAAAGATGCTTTGGCTAAGACGAAACTGGGTGCCTGGGAGTATGATATTATTGGTCCTTGGTACAAGTGTAATATGACGGATATCATGGCTGCACTGGGCCTTGTTCAAATGGAACGCTATGATGGCTTGCTGAAACGTCGTCAGGAGATTGTGGCTAAGTACAATGAGGCTTTAAAGGACTTAAATGTTGCAGTTCTAAATCATAAGGGGGTAGATCATTGCAGTTCTCATCATCTGTATATAGTACGTCTCCTCGGGAAGACCCGTGAGGATGCTAATAAAGTGATTGAGCAGATGGCAGAGCGTGGCATTGCCTGCAACGTACACTACAAACCACTGCCTATGATGACAGCATATAAGGCTCTCGGATTTGACATAAAAGATTATCCTAATGCTTACCATCTGTTTGAGAATGAGGTGACACTGCCGTTGCATACTCGACTTACGGACGTGGATGTGGAGTATGTAATCTCAAACTTCGTAGAAATAGTAAAAGGTCTTTGATGAAAAGATTATTTGATATAGTAGCTAGTGGGCTTGGGCTAATAGTGCTTAGCCCACTATTCTTAATACTTGCTGTCTGGATTAAGATAGATAGCAAAGGGCCAGTATTTTATCGTCAGGTACGTGTTGGGTATAAAAACAAGGACTTCCGTATCTTTAAGTTCCGTTCAATGCGTGTGGGAGCTGACAAAGGAAGTCTTGTAACCATTGGCGGTCATGACCCTCGTGTTACTCGTTCTGGCTACTTTATCCGTAAGTTTAAATTTGACGAGTTACCACAACTCATTAATGTATTCCTTGGTGACATGAGTCTTGTAGGCCCGCGTCCGGAGGTTCGTCACTATGTTGACTATTGGACTCCTGAGCAGATGCATGTACTGGATGTAAGACCTGGAATTACAGACCCTGCGTCCATTAAGTTCAGAAATGAGAATGAGCTGATGGAGAAGGCAGAAGATCCCGAAAAATATTACATCGAGGTCGTCATGCAGGAGAAAATTAAGCTATATCTGGAGTATGTGGAGAAGCACAGCTTCTTCTACGATTTGGGCTTAATTTTCAAGACCTTCTGGGTAATCGTCAAAGAGAGATAATGGACAGACAAGATCTAATAATACGTCTGAGCGACTTTATGGAGAATGAGACTCGTTCATGTTCTATGGATTTTGGTGGCATTACCCCTCTTTATATCTATCGCATGTGGAATGGCAATGTTCCCCTTGATGATATAAAGAGTGCGATGGCTGAAATTATTTTTCCAGGCCGATGAAGAATTTTCTAAAAGCCATATGGCAATTCTGTTCATACCTCTTTGTGCCACAATGGGGAAGAAATAAGCAATAATATATGGAAAAGTACCAATATCATATTTTCAGCCCGTATAGGGTATGCCCCTTGGGAGCACACGTTGACCATCAGCACGGGTTGGTGACAGGCTTTGCTATAGACAAAGGCGTTGACCTTTACTTCGATGTAAGAAGTAAGATGGATGATGGCAGATGTGATCCTCATGTGCATCTGGAGTCGAAGACGTTTGAAGGAACGGTGGACTTTGACATCGATACGCCGAGTCAGGTGAAGGAGCATCACTGGGGGGACTACGCTCGGGGTGCAAAGTATGCACTGCGTAGGCGTTTTGAACTAAAGCGAGGTATTGACGGAGTTATACAAGGAAGTTTACCCGTTGGTGGTCTGTCCTCGTCAGCAGCTGTATTGATAGCATACGTAATGGCTTTTGCCAAGGCGAATGATATAACCCTCCAGCCGTTTGAAGTGGTGAAGATTGCATCGGAGGCAGAACGAGAGTACATTGGGTTGAATAATGGTCTACTTGACCAAGCATGTATAGCCCTTGGTAAAAAAGATGGTCTTTTGTTCTTAGATTGTGATTCGAATGATTGGCGTATCATCAAACGTAATCCTGAGATGCCAAAGTTTGAAATTGGTATTTTCTTTTCGGGCCTGACTCGTTC
>JAEEGG010006142.1_pt1 | contig 28248 bp, 23 predicted proteins | sample 9134161 | NCBI WGS metagenome assembly JAEEGG01 (sample SAMN16246543, study PRJNA631951) | gut metagenome | biome: gut microbiome; feature: rumen; material: CR-attached | host: Bos | place: Iran: Karaj | collected 2018-10 | reverse complement strand
CGGAGAAAGGCACAATATATGAGGAAGGTGGGGGGGAGATCTTCGTTTCAGGCGGGGTTCAAGCCCCGACTGAAATGAGATGCGGAGCATCGTTTTGTTACCGAGGAAACGCTGAAGGCGTTTTCGAGGTGACTTTGACAAAATAGAAAAAGAAGTATAGAAAAGTTAATGTAAATAAAAATTGACATTATATGGAATAATGTGTATAATAATTGACATAAGGAGGTAATGACATGGCTAAAAAATCGATTGTCCTATTACCTGAAACAGAAGATATTTTAAAACAGATGGGGTCGCAAATAAAGTATGCCCGCCTAAGAAGAAAAATTACAACAGAGCTTGTGGCAGAGAGAGCAGGGATAAGCCGTGCAACTCTGGTGTCAATTGAAAAAGGTTCACCCTCGGTTGCAATAGGTTACTATGCTGCTGTATTGCATGCACTGAATTTTATGGATAAGGATTTGTTACTTGTTGCGAAAGATGACGAGCTGGGACGAAAATTACAAGATTTGAATCTGTCGGTAAGTAAGAGGGTATCAAGAAAAGGATAGTCGCTATGGATAAAGAGAAATGTATCTATGTATATTCTGATTTCCTATCGTATCATAACGAATTGCTTGGGAAAATATATGTTACACAAACCAAAGGAAAAGAATTCTATTCATTTGAATACGATGAAAAATGGTTAGAAAAGCAGTATGTGCTTTTGGATCCTGACCTCCAGCTTTATAAGGGGCGGCAATACATTAATGATGATAAAAATATTTTTGGAATTTTTGCAGACTCCTGCCCTGACAGGTGGGGAAGAAAGTTAATGAATCGCCGAGAGGAGATACGAGCTAAAAAAGAAGACGACAAGCCGCGGAAGTTATTGGAAAGTGATTATCTTATAGGAGTGTTTGATGAAAGCAGGATGGGGGCGTTGCGTTTTAAAATCGACCCAATGGGAGATTTCCTTTCAAATGATAAAGAATTTGTTACTCCACCATGGACAAGTTTGAGGGAATTGGAGCAGGCTTCAATAGCTTTTGAAAAAGATGATATCAATGGTGCCGAAAAATGGTTAAAACAGCTGATAGCACCAGGTTCTTCACTTGGAGGAGCCAGACCTAAAGCATCAGTAAAGGCTCCTGATGGATCATTATGGATAGCTAAATTTCCATCAAAACATGATGAATTCGATTCGGGAGCATGGGAGATGGTAATTCATGATCTGGCTTGTCTATGTGGATTAAATGTACCAGATGCAACAATTGAAAAGTTTTCTAAACTAGGGACCACCTATCTTGTAAAAAGATTTGATAGGGAGGGTAAAACCCGAATACATTTTTCTTCTGCTATGACGATGTTGGGTAAAAAAGATGGTTCTGATGCAAGTAATGGAAGCAGTTATCTTGAAATTGCTTCTTTTTTAAAAGCAAATGGAGCTCATCCGAATCAGGACTTGAGAGAATTATGGAAAAGAATTGTTTTTAGCATGGCAGTCTCAAATACTGATGACCATTTCAGAAATCATGGCTTTCTGTTGTCGAAAGAAGGCTGGGAACTTTCGCCTCTTTATGATGTAAATCCCGATATCTACGGAGAGTATCTTTCCTTAAATGTTGATACAGATAATTCTGAAATTGATTTTAATCTATGTATTAATTCAGCTACTTATTATGGAATAACAAAAGATCAAGCTATTTGTGAAGTTGAAAAGATTAAAAGTATAGTGAAAGATAATTGGGTGAAAATGGCTAAGAAGTATAAGATTTCCAGAAATGAGATTGAAAGGATAAGTCCTGCATTTAAAATGGTGATGAATTAACATTTTGCTTCATAAAGATGAGAATCCGTACTGGGTTAAGTATTTTCAGAAGAAGGAAAAGTCAGAATGATAAAATATACTGTTTTCCTGCAGGTATGACAGGACTTGACAGAGAGTGTTATTATATATTTAGATGGCAGAACAGGCATATCACGGATCACACCGCAATCACACCGGAACGGTGCCTAAAAGCCGAAGACATCTGTATAACAAAACAGAAGATATCCCCCACCTCTTAGCGTAGCGAAGGTGGGGGGAGATCTTCGTTTCAGGCGGGGTTCAAGCCCCGACTGAAATGAGATGCGGAGCATCGTTTTGTTACCGAGGAAACGCTGAAGGCGTTTTCGAGGTGACGTTGACGTATAATAAAGGGGAAATGCTGAAGGCGTTTACCGGGTGGCATTTACTGTATCTTAGAGGTGTTTATGGGTAATCATAATATGAAAAAGATCTTAATAATATTTATTAACGTGATCATAATGGCGGCCATATTGACCTTTGTCGTTATCTATTCCGGACTTGAGAGTCGGGATTCTCATCGGAGGCAGATAGAAAACTTTGAAAATACGACAGTCGCCATGAAGAAGGTGACGGAGAATTATCTGGAAGGTGAGCAGAGAATATGTGATGTCTGGGCGCGCTATATCAAAAATAATAAAATGACAATGGAAGAGGCTTCCGAGTATGTCAGGTCAACACATGTACTTGCAAATGCTTCGGCTCATCTGATCTTCGTTGATACTCTTAAGGGTATTTCTACACGCCCGAAACAGGGTACGGCTGATGACTATGCTGTTTCATATGAACGTATTGGGCTTTTGGACAACATTGACTGGATTGATGAAATCGGAAAGTCAATCAATATTACCCGCGCCTATACCAATCCGATGAATGGCGAACAGTCGCTGGCATTCTGCAACATTATTACGTTGTATGATCCCGAGAAGGGGACCTTAAATGAAGCGGTCCTTTTAAGGATACTTCCCATCTCGGAGCTTGAACAGAAATGGGTATATCCGCAGACAGAGCTTGTGAATGCGGAACTGTCAATGATTGACGCAGACGGTAACTATATTCTTAAAGGATATAGTTTTAAAAACGCCAGCTTTTTTGAGTTCTATAAATCATATAATCAATCGGATCCAAAATCGTGCGAGCAATTGTTTAGAACGATCACTTCATCGACAGGCTCGATTTCAATGCTTGATTCTCACGGACAAGAGTGCATACTTGCTTTTACTCCTGTTATTGACACCGCCGGGTGGACAATGCTTGGTTTCGTACCGGCAAAGGATCTCAGTGTGGAGAAAGACAACTGGCTGCTGTTCGGCGTTGTTTCTGCCGGTTTGCTGGTACTGTTCCTCTGTGACCTGTGCTATATGCTTTTCCTGAATAAGCGCCTCCAGACCACGGCCAGGGAAGCGGATTCGGCAAATAAGGCAAAGACAGACTTCCTATCCAGTATGTCTCATGATATACGGACACCTATGAATGCAATCATAGGTCTTACGACCATAGCCGAGAAAAACCTGGGAGATGTGGGGTCAACAAGGGAAAGCCTTCGTAAGATCAGTCTCGCAAGCAATCATCTGCTGACACTGATCAACGACATCCTGGATATATCGAAGGTAGAAAGCGGAAAACTGAAACTGAGTCCCCTGACATTCTCTGTTGTTGAAACGGTCGAGAACTTGGTTAATATTTCACAGCCGATGATCAAGGAAAAGAATCTTGAATTCAGCTTCCATATCAATCGGATGGAAAAGGAATACTTGTATGCGGATCAGCTTCGTCTGAACCAGATTTATATAAATATTCTATCCAACGCCGTAAAGTATACGGAACCCGGCGGACGGGTCAGCGTAGATATGCGTGAGGAAACGAGCCCCATGCCTGACAGCATACGTCTGATCTATATTGTAGCGGATACGGGTATAGGTATGAGTAAGGAATATATGGAAACCATGTACCAGCCGTTCTCCAGACAGATAGACAGCCGTGTAAACAGTATTCAGGGAACAGGACTTGGCCTGACCATTACAAAGCAGATGGTTGAGCTGATGGGAGGAACGATCGAATGTGAAAGCGAACCCGGTAAGGGGACGACCTTCACAGTTACGCTGGATATTCCTATAGCCGAAAGACAGAGAGAAGATATGCAGCTTGACCCCGTTGATGTTCTGATAGTTGATGATGATGAGATCATGCTTCAGACGGCGGTTGATACACTTGAAGAGCTTGGTGCGAGGGCGGAACAGGCACAGAGCGGACCGGAAGCACTGGGTATGATCGAGCACAGGCATCTTTCGGGGAAGGATTACGATGTTATCATCATAGATTGGAAAATGCCCGAAATCGACGGCATAGATACCATCAAGCGGATCCGTTCGGAAATCGGCGCGAATACTCCGATCCTGCTTATTTCGGCATATGACTGGTCGGATATTGAGGATAAAGCTAAGGAGGCCGGCGCGAACGGTTTCGTCAGCAAGCCTCTTTTCCGTTCCACAATCTATGATAAGCTTAATGCTCTTATGGGGAAGGAATCAAAGTCAGTGGAACCGGAGGACGATACTTCCGATCTTCAGGGCTTGCATATCCTTGTAGCCGAGGATAATGATATTAACTGGGAAATCATTTCGACTATGCTCGGTATGTTTGGTATCACTACCGAGCGTGCAGAAAACGGTCGGATATGTGTGGATATGGTACGAAAGGCGGAAAAAGACCGTTATACACTGATCTTCATGGATATACAGATGCCGGAGATGAACGGACTCGACGCGACCAGGGCAATCCGGAAATTAGAGGATCCCGTGGCAGCGGCAGTTCCGATCGTTGCCATGACGGCGGATGCATTTTCCGAAAATGTCACGGAATGTATGAACGCGGGCATGGACGGGCATATCGCAAAGCCTATAGATGTAAAACTGGTTATAAAGGAGATAAGAAGAATTCGGGAAGGAAGGTTAAGATCATGAAAAAGATAATGTGTTTGCTTTTGGTGGTAATGATGATCACGGGAATGGCGGCATGCAGCGGGGAGAAGAAGGAAGAAGCGGTTGCCGAAGGCTTCAAACCGTCTTTGGATACTTCCGTAAAATACCGGATCAAAGTTGCCGGCGGTTACGACAACTTTGAGGCTCTGGAGGCCGAATTTGACCGTTTCAAACAGTACTATCCAAATGTGGAAATGATGTACACGAAAATCGACGACTATAACAATATGATCGGTACGGTCCTGAATGGAAACGATGCCCCCGACATATATGTAAACTACTCGTGGATGTACGGCAGGGAGCAATATAAAGCTTCCATAGATCATGCCGAGGATCTTGCGGATCCTGCTCTGGGCATTGATCTGGGCTGCATCCGCAGCAATATCGTATTGAATACGGATGACGGCAAGCTTCCGATGGTCCCGGTTTTCTCAAACACCTACGGTATGCTTGTGAACAAAAGCCTGTTTGAAAAAGAGGGTTTAAAGGTTCCCACAACTTATCGGGAACTGGTGGAAGTATGTGAAGCATTTAGCAAAAAAGGTTATAAAAACCCGATGATGGGCTATACCCAAAAGGAGACGACATCACTGTTTATTTTGATGATATACCCATTCTTCTGCGGGACCGTAGCAGGTGATAAGGAGGCAGTGAGGAAACTCAATGCCCTTGATCCGTCAGCGGGTGAGTACATGCGGACATCCCTGGAGAAAATCGTACAGTTCAAAAACGACGGCTGTGCAGACCTTGATGCCTGTGCAAAGATTGAAAACAATTATGACGCCGTTATCCTTCGTTTCTTTGAAGGCGACGTACCTATGATGACCTGCTCCGGAGATACCGTTTCCGGAACGGCAAAACGAGAGAGCCGTTCCGAGGCGTTTATTGCTTCACCGTTTAATTACACATTCGTACCGATCCCTATGTCGGATGAGGGAGCAAACTTCCTTGATGTGCCAAATCTGCAGTTTTCTGTCAACAAGGACAGCAAGAATCTGGATATAGCAAATGAGTTTATGCGATTTCTGATCACATCGACGGAGCTGAACGAGATGGCGCAGAAAAAAGGGCTTATGTCATCTACAAAGGATCTGTCCTTCAACAGTATGTATGCTGCGTTCGGAACCGTTCCGGAATCCCGGATCCTGTCTCCTGAGGTAATAGGTTTGACTGATGATGCTGTCATACAGTTAAGACAGGCAGTTTACGGTGTCGGGATAGGCACTATGACAGTAGATGATGCGGTGGCCGAGTTTGGCACTTTTACCCAATAAAGATCTGTTTGTGGGCATTGAACCGGAACCGCAATCGATCGGAAAGTTACTGGTACTACGATGAATATTGCTATTGCAGTGAGCAATGTGATCAGAAGCTGTTCATCACCGAATGAAAGGCTCATTTCGTAATTCATGGCTGACGAACCGATAAGGTAGTACTTTCCTTTTAAATCTTTGCATAATTCATTTATAAGCTTGTAGAAGTCATCTGTTTCAGGACCTTCTTCCGGAATGGTAACGGAAAGGATAAGCCTGGAGTGGTGCTCGCCTACAAGCTGTTTTTTTCTTCCTTCAGGCTTTCGGCATACTGTTTGATGCAGGCAATGGCATCGTCACGCAGCAGTTTGAGGCACAGACCGCTCCAAGATATGAGGGATACAGAAGTGAATATGTCAAGGAGTTTGTAATATACGGATGTTACTCCATCATACGGAGATGGCTTACAGCTGAAGACCCCGAAAGTCCGGAGGATATAACGGATATTATACTTGAGCTTATAGAAAGATTATAGATGACAAAATTTTAAAAATAAAGTTGAATTTCACATAAAAAAATGGTATAATTTATAAATACTGATTTATATACATTTTTTTATCGGAGGGTTTACTATGGAGAATTATGGGAATCAACTGAAACGGGATGAGGGGAACATTCCTTTCTTCTCAAAAATGAGTACAAAAATCGCGTTGATGATCGGTATCATCGTTTTCTTGACTGTTGTTGTAGAAATCATTATCGCGTCGACAAGGTCATCCTCATCTATGAGGGATACTTATCTGAATTATGCTCAGAACCTTGCTGAAGAAGCTGCGATCGGCGTTGATTTTGCTACAGAGTTCGGCGAGGAGGCTTATGGGGGATATGCCAAGAATCTTGCTGAAGAGGCAGCTGTTTCAATCAATTTCTCCAGACAGTTCGGTGAGTCGGTATATAAGTCCTATGCACTGAATCTTGCACAGGAGGCCGCAAAGTGTGTTGATATAGCTACTCTGGCTGTCAGGAACGTTACAACTACCGATGCTGAGGGTAATACTGTAAGCACGGTAACGAATGACGCCCTTTCAACACAGGCTCTTGATAATATTCTGAAAGATATCAATATCATAAATGTTGCGGGTTCATATGCATATATGGTTTCACCCGACGGAACAATGCTCTGGCATACAAACACCGAGAAAATCGGCCAGCCTGTTGAGAATGCGGCTGTTAAAGGTATTGTCGCTGAGCTGCAGGCAGGCAATAAGGTTGAAAACGGATCTGTCCTTTATGAATATAAGGGAGCGCAGAAGCTTGCCGGTTATGCATTTACCGGTGACGGTAACATCATGATCGTTACCGCCGATTATAATGAGTTTATGAAGATAGACTTCGATACCCTTCTTGGAAATATCCATATCGATGGTGTCGATGGTTCATATGCATATATGGTTTCACCTGACGGAACAATGCTCTGGCATACAAGCCCCGAGAAAATCGGACAGCCGGTTGAAAATGCGGCTGTTAAGGGTATCGTTGCTGACCTTCAGGCCGGTAAGAAGGTGGAAGACGGCTACTGTATCTATGAATACAAGGGAGCGCAGAAGCTTGCCGGATATTCGTTTACCGATACCGGTAATATAGTTCTCGTTACTGCCGATTACGACAAGCTTATAAGGATCGATTACGATAAGCTCATCGGTGAGATAAAGATGTCGGGCGTTGAAGGCTCATATGCATATATGGTTTCGCCTGACGGGACAATGCTTTATCATAAGACCGCCGACAAGATAGGCAAGCCTGTGGAGAATGCCGCTGTAAAAGGCATCGTCGAAGATCTGAAGGCAGGCAAGAAGGTTGACAACGGCTCATGTGAGTACGAGTATAAAGGTGCCGATAAAGTTGCGGGATATGCATTTACAAAGGCAGGTAATGTAGTTATCGTAACTGCCGACAAGGATGTAATGATGGCTGACGTTTACCACATGAGAAACGTGCTGATCCTGATCGGCGTAATCTGCGGTATAGTTGCGATAGTACTTGTTTCGATACTTACGATATACCTTCTTAAGGGCATTAACAAGCTGGTTCCTGTTATCAACAAGACCGCAAACTTCGATTTCTCAAGCGACGAAGAAACCGTTATCATGGAGAAGCGTACGGATGAAATCGGTGTTATCGCAAGGGCACTTTCCAAAACCAGGGATAATCTTCGTTCTATCGTAGGTTCCATTTCCGCTGCAGGTACCAGCATCGACAGGAATGTTGAAGATCTGCAGGTTACCATTGATAGGGTTGGTCAGATGTGCGAGAATAATTCGGCAACCACCCAGGAACTTGTTGCAGGCATGGAGGAGACCGCAGCAACGACCTCAACCATCAGCAAGAATGCAGAACTTGTCCAAAAAAATGCCAAGAATATTGATAAGCTTGCTGATGAGGGAACAGAGCTTTCGATTGAGATATTAAAGAGGGCTAACGAGCTTTCGACGACTACAGAGAGTGCAAGCAAGAGAACCATTAACATGTATGATTCCGTTAAGGTTAAGTCCGAACATGCCATCGTTGCTTCGAAGGCAGTTGATAAGATCAACGAGCTTACCGGAACGATCAATTCCATTTCGTCACAGACAAGCCTGCTTGCCCTTAATGCTTCGATTGAGGCAGCAAGAGCCGGCGAGGCAGGAAGAGGATTTGCAGTTGTCGCTTCCGAGATCAGCCAGCTTGCGAGCCAGACCTCCGATGCGGTTCACAATATCAGTAATATCGTTAAAGAGGTTAACAATGCGGTCGATCAGATGGCGGAATGCCTGACTACAACTACGGAGTTCCTTGAGAAGAATGTTATTTCGGATTATAAGGAATTTGGTAAGGTCAGCGTACAGTACAGGGATGACGCAAATACCTTCGGTAACAGTATGAGCACCATCAAGGACAGCATAAAGAGCCTGAACAGGGATCTTTCAAATATTGTTTATGCTATTGAGGATATCGATAAGACCGTCAATGACGCTTCAAACGGTGTGACCGATATTGCGGACAAGACATCGAATATCGTTGGTGAGACCTCCGGCAGCATGAGTGATGTAGAAGAGTGCAAGAAGGCTGTTTCGGATCTGAACGGTATCATCGACCGTTTCACTTTATAACAAAACAGAAGATATCCCCCACCTCTTAGCGTAGCGAAGGTGGGGGGATATCTTCGTTTCAGGCGGGGTTCAAGCCCCGACTGAAATGAGATGCGGAGCATCGTTTTGTTACCGAGGAAACGCTGAAGGCGTTTTCGAGGTGACTTTGACCAAAATGAATAAGTTTAGCAGCGATTGCTAATAACATTAAAAAGGACTGCCGTATGAATCGGCAGTCCTTTTTGGTGAACGGGCGCTTTAAGCGAGTTTGCTTTTAAGTCCGGTATCTTTGTATAAAAACACGCCCAATATCCCGGAGAATACTACAGCGCTGTAAGTACTGAAACGCTCAAATATTCCGAAAACCTCTTTGGGCAGAACCATGCATATGGGGCCCGAAGCCATAAGGACAAGAGCAACTATGGTTGTTATCCCGAGGGCCTTCCTGTTATCCTTAAAGCAACCTATCGCGATAAGTGTCATGGAACTGATCGAAAGGAGGACAACGACAGCCGTAAGCACGTAAACATGTATGAATGACTGTACGGTTCCGTCGTATCCGCTTGAAGTCAGGGGAAACAGAGAGTAACCGATTGCTGATGTTGCATGCATTGCGGTAAGAAGATAAAGACCGGTTTTCATGGCTTTACGCTGACTTTTGGCAAGTACGCATATGAACGCATAACAGAGACAGCAAAAGATACCATGGATTTTTGTTAAGCTGTTGGCGATGCCCCGGGACGGAGCATCCACTGCGGTAAGGTCACTGACAGCCTGTTCCGTCCACTTGTATCCGGGGTAGTTTATGGCTCCGATTATATCATGAAGCAGATAAAACACTACCGCCAAAATGGCGCTTACCATGATCCATATCTTCATTTCGTTTATCATTTTATCTTTTTCAATTGAGAATTCTTTATTCATTTCGTACCTCCATTTGTTTGCAGAACCATTTGTTGTATTTTTGGAGATCCTCCGGGACAGCAGCTTTATCGGGAAGCTGTTCTATGCCCGCTGTGATCATATCCATATGACGATCGATAAGAGAGTGGATCGTCAGGGCGTATGACATCGCGGCGATGTCAAGGCTTTCATTTTTCATCTTTCCGTGGACAACGAGTGCATAAAACAGGTTTTTAATGCTCCCTGTCATACGGTCCGTTTCTTCAAGCATGATCTGTGCGGCCGTGGGAGAGGTGGATCTTTCGGAATACAGTACCTTAAAGAACTTGAGCATGTTTCCATCGGATAAAAAGCTTATATAGCTTGTGAGGCATGCATTAAGGATTTCTTCGAGGCTCCCGTTCTTAAAAAACTCCTCGCCTACGACTTGGACATTACTGTTTTTCTGCGCCTTCTCACGTAGGAAAGCGTACATTTCGTTTACTATTTCATCCTTTGACTTGAAATGATTGTACAGCGAGGGCTTCTTTATACCGATCCTGTCAGCTATCTGCGACAGAGAGATTGCTCTTAAGCCGTACTCTGATGCAAGTTCCAATGTTGCAAAAATAATTTCTTCTTTTCTGGTCATGATCATTCTCCAATACAAAACTTCTGTATGGTAGTGATTATACTACCGACCGTTAGTTTTGTCAACTACTTTTTTTTCTGTCGCTTTTTTTCATATTGTATTGAAAATTGTTAAACTTTGTGTTAGTATTGAAAGGAATGAGTTGTGTATAGAGGAAAATAGTTTTGAAGGTTGTTAAGAACAGATTTGCATATATGACTGAAACACCGGTGCCGAGGCTGATAAGGGAGCTTGCCATACCTACGGTCATCAGCATGCTCGTGACCGGTATATATAATACGGCCGATACTTATTTTGTCGGGAGGATACCTGACATTGCCATCCAGGCGACGGCGGCTGTCGGGATCGTTTTCCCTGTAATGGCGATAATACAGGCCTTTGGATTCCTGTTCGGGCATGGTTCCGGGAATTTTCTTTCAAGAATGCTCGGAGCCGGAAAAAAGCAGGAAGCTTCCGAGATGGCTACTACCGGATTTGTTCTTGCAATTTCTTTAGGGTTACTGGTAGCTGTATTTGGAAATGTATTCATTGACGGCCTGATAGGGCTTTTGGTGTCATCGGATGTTTCGGCATCCACCGTTGAGATGACTAAGAGCTATGCGGGGATCATTCTGTTCGGCGCACCGTTCATGATGGGACAGTTTGTTATAAATAACCAGCTGAGATTCCAGGGAAGTGCGGTTTACGCAATGATCGGACTTGTATCGGGCGCGATCATAAACATGATACTTGATCCGCTGCTTATCCTTGCGTTCGACATGGGCATCAAGGGAGCTGCAATAGCTACGGTAGCGGGACAGATTACCAGCTTTTTCATTCTCCTGATAGGAAGCCGCAAGGGTGAGAACATCCGTCTGAATATCAGGAATCTTAAGATTAACACATATTATATACTTCAGATAATAAACGGCGGTATCCCGTCTCTTTTCAGACAGGGTCTTGCCGCTGTCGCAACTACTCTGCTTAACAGGACGGCGGGCGATCTCGGAGGGGACGCTGCAATTTCGGGAATGTCGATAACCACGAGGGTAATGATGCTGCTTATTTCCGCACTTATCGGTTTTGGACAGGGTTATCAGCCGGTATGTTCGTTTAATTACGGAGCGGGAAAGAAGGAAAGGGTAAAGGAAGGCTTTTATTACTGCGTTAAGTGGGGGACGATCTTCCTTGTGATCGTAGGTGCTGTCTGCTTTATCTTTGCACCCGGGATCATTGAATTGTTTATCTCGGATTCGGAAAATGCGGATGCTGCGATGAGACTGCAGGTAATCGAGGTCGGGAAAACGGCTCTTAGATGCCAGTCGGTTATCTTGCCGCTGAATGCATTCATAGTCATGACCAATATGATGCTCCAGTCCATCGGAAAAGGCGTCAGGGCTTCAATTACCGCATCGGCGAGGAACGGACTGTTCTTCATACCGGCAGTGCTTATCTTACCGGCATTGTTCGGGCTTACGGGTGTTGAGATAACACAGTCCGTTGCGGATGTATGTACAATGATGATAAGTATTCCGTTTGCGATAACGGAACTGAAAAAACTAAAACATGATAGGTAACCTTTTGTATTTGCGGGAGTTTTAAATCTGATGAAGACAGAAAACGCTAAAGATAATAAAAATGAATATGAACAGCTGATAGAACTCCTGCTTAAAAAATACGGAGGAGACAATAAAGCAGCTTCGCTGACCGAAATCTGCGACGAGAATAAGAAGTACGCGGCAAAGATAAAGGCTATGGGAAGAAAATCCAGGGATCTGTTCGGAACTACCCTTGCCCAGTATCTTAAACAGATCGGCGTTATAGGAAAGAAGAAAAAGACGTCAAAGGTTGAAGAGGATTTTGCAGACACAGAAGAAAAGGATGTAGAAGAATACGGCGTCATGGACGAGTATGTGGCAGCCGACGAGCATGTCCTGGAAGAAGATCTGCAGGTTGCTCGTGAGCTTGAGGCCGAAGTGGCTGCGGGGGTAGCTTTTGAGGAAAACATTATAAAGGAAACCGAACGGAGGATTTCACAGGAGTTTGAAACGGCTCCGGAGCAGAACGTTATGGCGTCTTCGACAGAAGTAGAAAATACCGGTGCTCAGGAACAATACATAACAGCGGATGACACACATACCGCAGCATCTTATATGCCGGCAGGTGATTACAGGATTGCGGAATACAGTGCGGCTTCCGATAAGAGGCGCGTTGAAGATATAGTTGCGGAAGAACTGAGAGCCGAAGAAGAATTCAGGCGTCGTGAAGAAGAACGCAGGGCGGAAAAGGAACGCCGGGCAGAGGAAGAGTACAAGCTCAGACTTGAAGAGGAACGCAGAGCCGAAGAAGAACGTATAGCAGCCGAGGAGCGTATAGCCGAGGCAGCCAGAAGAATAGAGGAAGAACGCAAGGCGGAAGCGGAAAGAAAAGCCGGAGAAATCCGCAGGCTGCGCGAGCTGGCGCTTAAGCGTTATGAAGAAGAATATACAGCATGGATACTCCGCTGCAACAAGAGGATAGCCGAACGTGAGGAAGAGTTTAAGAGAAGGCTGAGGGACAAACAGTTTGAACTGGAAAGCGCGGCTGAATTTAAGCGGAGCGAAGCGATAGAAGCAGCTCTGAATTCTATGATTGAGCACCAGAAGAAGCTGGTCGAGGCTCAGAAAATCTTAAATTCGCTGTGGTTCTTCAGATTCATAGCAAAGCGAAGACAGAAGGCAAAAATCTTAAAGGCTGAGGCAGGAATTGCAGAAGCAAAAGAAAACATAATGCGGGCAAAGGATATTTACCAGAACGAGATCATGGAAATTGATTCCAAAGTGAAGGAAGCAGAGGGAGAGATACGATTAAGCGTTGAAAGAGATTATCCGATGCCGGTTCAGCCCGTATTGAGGGGCTACTGATCCGGATCGGTATTTTGATCCGGATCTTGTTTTTTGGAATGACATTAAAACGGTTCAACGAAAGGAGATGGAACAGGCTATGGAGAATAACGGGATCCTCGGTGCCTTTATGGTGCCCCACCCGCCGATGATAGTACCCGAGGTCGGCAGAGGAAGTGAAAAGAGCGTTGAAGAGACAACTGACAGCTATATGAAGGTTGCGGAAAAAATTGCGGCATTAAAACCCGAAACAATCATAATAACCAGTCCTCATTCGATTATGTATGCAGATTATTTCCATATCTCACCGGGAACGGGCGCTAAGGGATCTTTTGCGTCGTTCGGAGCTCCTTCGGTAAGGTTTGATGTCGAGTATGATACGGAGCTTTCAGCCAAGTTGTGTGAACTTGCGGATAAAGATGATTTCCCGGCAGGGGTACTTGGTGAGAAGGATAAGAATCTTGATCACGGGACAATGGTCCCTTTATGGTTCATATTGAAAAAATACACTGATTTCAGGCTGATAAGGATTGGACTTTCGGGACTCCCGCTCGCCGATCATTACCGGTTCGGCACGATGATAAAAGACGCTGTTAATTCACTTGGCAGAAAGGCTGTGCTTGTTGCAAGCGGAGATCTTTCTCATAAGCTTAAGGAGTCGGGACCTTACGGATTTGCAAAAGAAGGTCCGGAATATGATGAACGTATAATGGATGTATGCTCAAAGGCAGAGTTTGGGAGGCTGTTTGATTTTGATGAGAATTTCTGTAGGAAGGCAGCAGAATGCGGACACCGCTCGTTTGTGATCATGGCCGGAGCTCTTGACGGACTGGGTGTTGAGGCAAAGCGGCTGAGTCATCAGGATGTAACGGGAGTAGGTTACGGAATCTGTACCTTTAAGCCCTTGGGTGTTGATGAGAACAGGCATTTTCTCGATGAATACTTAAAGAAGATAAAGAGTGAGATTGACGCGAAAAAAGAAAGCTGCGACGGTTATGTGAGGCTTGCGAGACAATCTCTTGAAAGCTATGTGCTCTATCATAAGACCATTCCTGTGCCGGATGATATCGCTGAGGAAATGAAGACAACGAGAGCGGGAGCTTTTGTTTCAATCCATAAATTCGGAGAGCTGAGGGGCTGTATCGGGACTACCGAACCGACAACCCCGTCTGTCGCAAAGGAGATAATCAACAACGCGATCAGCGCCGCGGTCAACGATCCGCGATTTGATGCCATCCGCCCTGATGAACTGAAATGGCTGGATATAAACGTGGATGTATTAAGCCCTGCGGAGGATATATCTTCCAAGGCCGAGCTCGATGTGAAGAAATACGGGGTAATCGTTTCATGCGGCAGAAGACGCGGACTGCTCCTGCCGGATCTTGAGGGGGTGGATACCGTTGACGATCAGATCTCGATTGCTTTGAAAAAAGGCGGGATCAGACCCGATGAGGATTATCATATGCAGAGGTTTGAGGCTGTAAGACATATTTAAACATTTGTCAAGGAGTGAAAAAAGATGACGGAGAAACAAGATATCAAAAGGCTGATAGAAATCTGTAAAGGACATAAAGTTTATATACAGACGCATAATATCCCCGATCCCGATGCCATAGCGTCGGCGGCTGGTCTGCAGTATATTCTTAAAGAGTTCGGGATATCCTCGACAATATGTTATGACGGTGACATAGATAAGTTCGGATCCTCGAAGATGCTTGAAATGTTCGGGATTGAGATGTTTGCGGACCATGATATATGCCATGAAATGAAAGCGGAGGATTATATCATCTGTGTGGATTCTCAGAAGAATGCCGGAAATATCACAGACCTTGTGGGAGATGAGATTGCTGCGATAGACCATCATCCGACTACTTCAAAGAATGAGGATGTGGAGTATCTGTACAAGGATGTCCGCCTTGTCGGTGCTTGTGCCTCCATTATCACTGAATACTTCATGGATCTTAATCTTGATATGGATTCCGATATGGCCACATTGCTTTTGTACGGCATAAAAATGGATACCCTTCAGTTTTCGAGGGGTGTTCGTGACGAAGATATATCGGCTTTCAGCTATCTTAATCACCGGGTGAACGAGGAAAAGCTGGCGAAGCTTGAGATGAACAACATTGAGTTCAGCGATCTGAAATCCTTTGGCGCTGCCATTGAAAATATCAAGGTGTTTGATTTCCTTGGGGTTTCCTTCATTCCGTTCCCGTGCCCGGATGCGATGATAGCAATGGTAGCGGATTTTATACTTTCTCTCATAGAAGTTGAGGTTGCGGTCATATACTGCGAGCGTAAGGACGGTTTCAAGTTTTCGGTACGTTCCGAGAGAAGCGACGTCGATGCCGGAAAGGTTGTCGCCAAGGCACTTGAAGGTATTGGAACGGGCGGAGGACACGCAAGCATGGCGGGAGGAAGGATCCCGGCAGAAAACGTTCATCTTTTGGGCGACTACCAGAATAATGCAATTACGGAACGTTTCATAAAGGCACTCGGATTTAAGTTTTGATCCGTTTCACATATGTGACGGATAAATATATTTCTTGACATTTATAACATATACCAATGATCTGTCTTAAGCTCAGGTGATGAGCTTTGTAACCTCTTCAAGGCGGGGCGGATTCAGGGGAAGCGGGAATCTTGATATTGCGATCGCCGAGCATGCACTTGCAAAACGTACGATGTCTTCATCGGTTTTACCTTTAAGGAGGGCGTATACACAGCCGGCCTTAAAGGTATCGCCGGCGCCCAAGGTGCTTTTTACTTCTACGTTGAACGGCTTCATACGGCGGATTTCCCCACCTTTTCTTCCGTAGAGCATTTCCCCGTCGCCCTGTGTGATTATAGTAAGTCCGTCAGATCCGGACATCATAAGCTTCATGATTTCTTCGGGAGCCATACCCTTATAGTCATTTTCGGTACATTCCTTCGAAACGACGTTGATGGCCGCATGCTCATGGAGAAAAGTATCATGGCGCGAATCAATTGTAACATAGGGGATACCGTGCTTTATGCAAAGCTTTGCGGCAAGCTCCGTTTCCTCCCTAAAGTATGGATCTATGGCAGCCACCTTACAGCCTGCTATATCCTCTTCCTTGGGGACGCCCCACCATCTTTCGCCTGTTGAGAACAGTGTCTGGAATCTTCCCATCGGAGAACGCACAAGACCGGCAATAACGACATAGTCCATGACTCCGGGATCGTCCTTGAGAAAGGTCATTGATGAGAGATCCACTTTCTTTTCCGAATAGAAGGCTTTGAGCATCGGTGCGACCTCAGTGCCGATCCATGTTCCGTCCATCTTTACGGATACCCCGAGAGAATCAAGAACGGTTGCGGCGGTTCCTGTTTCGCCGCCAGGAAGGAAATATTGCGCTTTGATCTCCGAATATTCATCGGGACGGAGAAAACCGTCCTTCAAAAGAAATGAATGGGTTCCGAGTATCTGCCCGAATAAATATGCTTCCGATCCTGTCTCCATGTTTTTTCCTCCCCGATGTGTGTTATAAGGCTCCTTCGCTGACGCTCAGGATGACAAAACTTAACTAAATGATATAAAGTAATGGAGTTTATGCTCATCAGTCTGATTGTAGCTCATTATGCATACTCTGTCAATATATTCTGTCTTAAGTTACGGGCTGAAGAAAAAAGGTTTGGGGTAGTAACGAAACCAAGATACTTCATTGTTTTTTAAGATAATTATGTTAGAATGGAATTGATACATAAGATGCGGAGCATCGGTTTGTTACCGAGGAAACGCTGAAGGCGTTTTCGAGGTGGCTTTGACAGGAGTTTAAAGGAGAGAGAAAAGATGGAAAAAGTAAAATGGGGTATACTCGGAACCGCCAATATTGCAAGGTGGGCAACAATCCCGGGAATGAAGAAGGCCGAAAACTGTGAGCTTGTCACAATAGCGGGAAGAAATCCCGAAAAGGCGGAGCGTTTCGCAAAGGAGTACGGCATTCCAAAGGCTTACGGAAGCTATGAAGAACTGCTTGAAGACAGTGAGATACAGGCGGTCTATATACCGCTCCCCAATGACATTCATTTGAAATGGGTTAAGGCTTCACTGAAAGCGGGAAAGCATGTTTTGTGCGAGAAGCCTCTGGCATTAAATGCCGGAGAGGCGGAGGAAATGTATAAGACGGCGGAGGAATGCGGAGTTTATCTTATGGAGGCGTATGCATATCTTCACAGTCCCTATGTTGAGAGCCTGAAGAATGATGTTAAGAGCGGCATTATCGGTGAGGTTGATTACATTGATACAGCTTTTGTCACGCAGGGCTACAAGGAGGATTTCAGGCTGCATAAGGAGTTCGGCGGCGGTGCGATGTACGATCTCGGCTGCTACTGTACGACCATGATTATGTCCCTCATAGATTCCGAACCGGATATGGTAAAGGCTTCAGCAGAGTTTTCGGAGCTCGGGGTTGACTATATGACCGCGGGGCTGATCAGGTTTAAGAACGGCGCGAGAGCCGCGTTCAATGTGGGAATGGTGCTCGGACAGAACACGAATTCCAGATATGACAGGCTGTATGTTCACGGTTCAAAGGGCTCGATCAGGTCGGATGTCGAGTACAATCAGGAAGGTGAAGTGAGCTACCGTATATATACTCCGGAAGGCATGAAGGAAAGAAAGGTCTTTGTTCCGCAGAACTATGCTTTGGAGATAGAACAGCTCGGACGCTGCATTCTTTTGGGCGAGAAACCTCACGTAACTTCCGATTTCTCAATAAAGAACGCTAAGCTTATCGATACGGTATTAAAAGAGATAGGCTTCTGAAAACAAAAACGAATAACAACATACCGGGACTTGAAAAGGAACAGGGCAAGATTTGTAAACCGTTTCTAAAAAGTTCCGGTATTTTTTTTGTTGAATTTCAGAGAAAAATATAGTAAAATATTCTATTATGTCTGAATAATACCTGTACGGGAAATTGCAGTCGGAGAGGGGGATATTAACTGATGGCGACTTATATTATCTCTGATATTCACGGAGATATGGATATGTTTAAAAAAATACTGGAAGAGATCTGCTTTAAAAGCGGAGAAGACTTCCTGATAGTAAACGGAGACGTCCTTGACAGGGGTGAGAATGGTGTGGAGATCCTTTTTATGGTCAAAGAGATGACGGAAAAGGGTGATGCGTTAATGCTGAAGGGCGACCATGAGCTGATGGCCCAGATGTATATGGAGGGTGCACTGACGGAGAGCCAGTGGATCAAATCCTTTGGCGAGAGCACTATCGGCGGGATAAAAAAGCTTGAAAAGGAAAAGCAGGATGAAATGCTTGAATTCATAAAGGAGCTTGCCCTGTTTACGGAAGTCGACATTCCCAAATACGGAAAAACGATAATAACGCATACGGGACTGAAAAGCGGGAATCTGATAGAAAAGCCCGACGGTAGTATTGATGTTGAAAACTCCATAGCTGCGGCAGTCGAAAACGACGAGCACGGCTTCCTGAATTCCGCAGATATCCATTACTGGGGGCATGAAAGACTTGACAAGCTTGACAGGTTTGTGATCTGCGGGCATGTTCCTTCATATCAGCTCGGTCCCGAGTATACCGGAAGGATATTCAGATGCAAGAGATATATGGATATTGATGCGGGAGCCGGATACAGGGACAGGGGCGGAAAGCTCGCATGTTATTCGGTGGATGAGGATAAGGAATATTATGTTTAAGGAGATAAACCGGGTATGAGAGTGTTTATTGCATCGGATATCCACGGCTCGGCATTATACTGTGGGAAGCTGATCGAAGGATATAAAAGGGAAAAGGCCGACAGGATGCTTCTTTTGGGAGATATCCTTTATCACGGACCGAGGAACGATCTGCCGGAAGGATATGCTCCTAAACAGGTTATCGAGCTGCTTAACGCATATAAGAATGAGATATACAGCGTTAGAGGTAACTGCGAGGCAGAGGTTGACCAGATGGTGCTCAAGTTTCCTGTAATGGCGGATTATTTCCTGCTTCCCGCCGGTGACAGGATGATATTTGCGACACACGGACATATCTTCAACATTGAGAAGCTGCCGCCGCTTAAAGATAAGGACATACTTCTTTGCGGGCATACCCATGTTTCCGCCTGCGAAGAATACGACGGATTTGTATATATGAATCCGGGTTCGGTTTCTTTGCCGAAGGAGGATACGCCGCGAGGGTATATGCTCTTTGAAGGAAATGAATTTGTCTGGAAGACCCTTGACGGGGAAATTTACCGGAAATATCATATTTAAGCGGTTTGTGAGTGAAAAAATACTTGCAATAAAAATGAAAAAGCAATAAAATAATCTTATCATTTTATAAATTATAAAAGGAAGGGTGCGAAAATGAAAAAAGTAACTAAGTTTATTGCAATCGCTGTATTTTTAGTTGTTATTGCGGTCGTTTCGATTGTTAAGATGACTGCAGGCGAAGAGTTTTCATTTGTAGGTGAAGCGTGGTCACTGTTACCGCCGTTTGTAGCGATCGTTCTGGCACTGATCACCAAGGAGGCGTATTCGTCACTGTTTATTGGTATCTTTATCGGTGCGTTCATGGTATCGGAATGCTCGATACTTACAACTGTCGATACGATCACCACCGGAGCCGTTACATCGGCAATCTCGGATACTGCAGGTGTTCTGCTGTTCCTTGTGATCCTGGGCATCATCGTCGCACTTATCAATAAATCGGGAGCATCCAGGGCTTTCGGAGATTGGGCGCAGAAGCATATCAAGACAAAAGCCGGCGCTCTGTTTGCAACATTCGTGCTCGGCGTATTGATCTTTATAGACGACTATTTCAACTGTCTGACCGTAGGTTCCGTAATGTCGCCAGTAACGGACAGCAAAAAGATTTCAAGAGTTAAGCTTGCATATATCATAGATGCTACAGCAGCTCCCGTTTGTATGATAGCACCCGTTTCTTCATGGGCGGCAGCAGTATCAAGCTGTGTCGAGAGTGAGACTTATTCGGGCATAGAGCTGTTTGTACGTGCTATACCTTACAATTTCTATTCAATCTTTACATTTGTATTCATAATCGTGCTTATCATTTTAGGCTTTGATTACGGTAAGATGAGCGGTTTTGAGATCAAGGCAGAAAAAGGCGACTTAAGCAAGCTTGATGTTGCCCTTAATGACGAGAGAGAAGAAATCAGGGTAAAGGAAGAGGGACCTGCAAGTCCCGCAAAGGGCAAGATCATAGACATTGCGATACCGATCGTGCTTTTGATCGTAATATCCGTCTGGGGCTTGCTGAGAAACGGCTTCCAGAACATAGAAGAGGGATCTTTTGTTGAAGCTTTTTCCGAAACAGATGCAACCGTAGGTCTTCCGTGGGGTGGAATAATCGCGTTAATTCTCATTATAATCTATATGATAGCACGAAAGGTAATAACCTTTGATGAGGCTATGAAGTGTGTTCCAAAAGGATTCATGGCTATGGTTCCGGCTATCACGATCCTTGTTCTTGCAACAGGACTGAAGAATATGACGGGGGCGCTTAATGCTTCAAAGTTTGTTGAAAATATGATGGCGGATGCTTCCGGCCTTCATTGGGCACTTCCCGGAATAGTGTTCCTTGTTGCAGGCGTTATAGCTTTTGCAACAGGTACATCATGGGGTACATTCGGTATCCTTATCCCTATAGTTTCCGCAATATTCCCGGAAACAAGCTCGCTGTTCTTCGTAGGTATCTCGGCATGTCTTGCCGGAGCTGTATGCGGAGATCATTGCTCACCTATTTCGGATACCACGATCATGTCATCGGCAGGTGCGCATTGTAATCATATCGCGCATGTTGAGACGCAGCTGCCTTACGCGCTCTCGGTTGCCGCAATATCATTTGTAAGCTATATTTTGGCCGGTTTGTTTGATATGATCGGAGTAACAATACTTTCAATTCCGATTGGAATATGCCTGACCATAGTGTTCCTTATCTGTATGAAGAAGAAAGTTGTGAAAGCGGGAAAATAGCATAGCGGGCGGAACAGGAGGCTTATTTGGTACTCAGGATCATACTTTATATACTGGCTGCCGTTTCTTTATGGTACAGCTATATGATTTACAGTGTACATTCGGGCTCACCGTTCTTTCTGGTCTGGACCGCTCTGGGAGTGGTACTGGTCCTTATCGGGATCGCACTTAGAGTCGGACTTTTTAAGAAGCTGCCCGTATGGCTCAACATTTGTCTTGCTTCGGTAGCGGGTATCGCAGTTATCGTAACGGCAGTATTGCTTGTGATCATTGTGTCATATTCCCGCAACGATCCAAAGAAGGGACTGGATTATATAATCGTACTCGGTTCGCAGGTCAGACCTGACGGACCGAGTAAAGTATTGAAATACAGGCTTGATACAGCTGTAGAATACTTGCGGGAAAACACGGATACGGTTTGCATAGTCTCCGGAGGAAAGGGGACGAACGAACTCGATTCCGAAGCCGCGGTCATGAAGGCATATCTGGTTGCTGCAGGTATTGACACAGGACGTATAATTGTAGAGGACAGATCTACAACCACAAATGAGAACATTAAGTTCAGCAAGGTGTTCCTTAAGGATGGGGCATCGATTGGCCTTATAACAAATGATTTCCATCTGTTCCGCGCGGTATATCTGTGCAAAGAGCAGGGACTTGAAGATGTCAGCCCCATCCGCGCCGACTCGGATGTATTTTACAGGCCCAATAATTATTTAAGAGAAGTTTTCGCATTTATAAAGGACAGCATGTTTTCGTAAAGGAACAGGCTGTCCAAAAACTAACGGAAAGGAGGTCAGAGCATGAAAATACCGGTTTTATCGTTTGACAAGGCGTCGCGAAAGAAGCCGTCGATGTTCATTTTTGTGCTGCTGATCGCCCTTTATATCGTTTTTAATGTACTGACCCCAATTATCGCGAATTCTGAAGGGGTGCTTCAGTTCGGAGAGCAGAGGATACCGTTGGCGGGCATGGCGGGTGTTGTGTCTTCCGTATCTTATATGAGCATAGTCTTTATGGTCATATTTTACGGCAAGATCGGTTTTTATACCGCTATGTTCTTTTATTCGATCATGTTTGTAAGAATGTTTGTGGAATATTTTATAAAACATGATTTTTCAAGTCTTCCCGGTTTCTTTACAAGTATGGTAACCTTTGTGTCGATCATAGTCATATTTTTAAGAAACAGGAAGATAGCAGAGTACCGTAAGGCCGAAAAGGAGTATTACAACGAACAGCAGAAGTATTCACAGCGGCTTTTCAAGCAGACGGCAACTGCACTTGTAAGCGCGATAGATGCAAAGGATACATATTCGCACGGACATTCCGTAAGAGTTGCCGAGTATTCAAGGATGATAGCCGAAGCAATCGGAAAAAGCGAGGATGAATGTGAAAAGATTTATTTTGCGGCTCTTCTTCATGATGTAGGAAAGATAGGCATTCCCGAGAGTATCATAAACAAGAAGGGAAAACTTACCGATGAGGAATTCGGTACAATAAAGCAGCATCCGGTCATGGGAAATCAGATACTTTCAAGTATCAGCGAATATCCGTATCTGAGCATCGGTGCGTTTTTCCATCATGAGCGGTATGACGGAAAGGGATATCCGACAAGGCTTAAGGGTGAGGATATCCCCGAAATAGCCAGGATAATATCCGTTGCAGATGCGTATGACGCCATGACTTCGAACAGAAGCTACAGGGATGCCATCCCTCAGCAGATTGTAAGGGAGGAAATCGTAAAAGGTGCCGGTACGCAGTTTGATCCTGAGCTTGCGAGGGTCATGCAGAATCTCATAGATCTCGATCAGGACTATAAGATGAAGGAACGCGACATTGAGGATGAGATTCCCGGAAAGAATGAGATTATTTGCGAAAAATACAGAGATATCGTTTCTGACGGTATCATAATTACTCCGTATCCGACGAGGGTACTTTTCCGCTTTGAGCCGCTGGCAAAGATATCGGGAAAAACTCAGGCGCCGGCATTCATAGTGTTTGACTCTCTTGACGGACGTGTCCATGATGATGAGAAGACTATCAGGGATATGAATTACTTCGAATACTGTGAGATCCATTCCAACGGCAGGGTTGAGAATAAGGGTGTCAGAGAGATAAAAGAGGAATACACCGGGAGTAGCGGGAAAAAGGAACCGGACAGTGAAGGAAAGACTCAAAAAAGTACAATTTATGAGCTTGAGGCCGTAAAGTGGAAGGATCATGTACTTATAAAGATAAATGACGGCAGTACTAAGAAAGAAATAACGGTCGCACTGCCCGACAGCTCAAGATTTGTATATATCGGACTTACCGGCGAGCAGTGTGTCATAAACGGAGTCAGAGTTGAAAAGTCCGATAAAATGATCGGACCGGATCATATCAACAGGATAGCGGAGGAGATAAGCTATATAAATTGTCCGGCCGGAGATATCCCGAATGTTCAGGTTGACGGGAACAGGACTGATGCAACTTTAGGCATTCCCGTTACCGACGGGCTGAAGATCAGCTTCCATACTATGAGTCTGCCTACGGCAAGACTTATTTGGCATTGTCCTTATATAAGCCTTTTCTATTCCGACGATAAGAAGGTATGGGGGTCGGGCTACAGGGAGTATGCGCTTTTGAGGCTTGACGGAGAGAATATGGAAAGCAATGAAGCGGTTGAAAATAAGCTTACGGTAAGCAGGAATGGTGCTTTTACAGGCTGGGATGCATGGAAAAAAGTTAACCGTGAAGGTATGGATGTAAGTGTTACCTATTCCCGTGAAGGCAATGTGATAACTGTTACTACGGAGAATTTCGGTATTCTCATAAAGGATACGATAGTCATTCCTGAGGGACCTAAGCACGTTTATACGGCCCTGACCGGCGATCAGTGTGCAATAACGAATATCCGGATAACGAATGCGGGGTAGGATCATGAGGATTCTGATAATAAGCGATTCACACGGAAGAACCGAAAACATAGAAATACTAAAGAAAAAAATCGGTAAGCTCGACCTTATACTGCACTGCGGGGACGGAAGTTCGGATTTCGATTATATCGGAGACCGATTAGGGTGCAGGGTACACGGAGTTTCGGGAAACTGTGATTTTTTTACAAGAGAGCCTTCTGTTTTAAATCTTGATATAGAAGGAAAACGGGTACATATCGAGCATGGCAACAGGCTTCCGTATTTCAGTGACAGGGAGCTGATGGACTTTGCTGTGGGAAACGGCTATGATGTGGTTCTGTTCGGACATACACATGTTCAAAAGCTTTTACAAAAGGACGGTGTGTGGGTGGCAAATCCCGGAAGCATTTCCAGACCGAGGGACGGACTTCCTTCATATATGATAATGGAAACGGACGGAAAAGGAAATTTTAAATTTCATAAGGAAAGAATCTGAGGCAGCTGTGTAAATACAGCTGCTTTTTTTTAAAAACATATTGACAAAAACAAAAACATAGTGTATTATGTGTATCACAGTAAGTAATACAAAACATACAAACAATACAAACATTTATACAGGAGGTCAGTTATGACAGAATTTAAAGATTTTTTACCTTTTATCATCCCGTTGGTAATAGCAGAGATAATACTTCTCGTTGTAACTCTTCGCCACATATTCACCCATGAGAACTATAAAAGGGGCAGCAGGGCGCTTTGGGTTATAATAACTATTGTAGGCATGGAATTCATAGGACCGGTGCTTTATTTTGTACTTGGCAAAGAGGATGCGTAAGACCGTATAAAAAGTAAAAAGGTTTTAGAGGTGACATTATGACAGATCGTTACGTGCTGGAAATTGAAGGACTTGAGAAACACTTCGGCGATAAAAAGGTACTAAGAGGTTTGAATTTAAAGGTTCCCGAGAAAAAAGTCTTTGGTTTTGTGGGAAGGAACGGAGCGGGAAAGACAACTACCATGAAGCTTGTGCTCGGACTTATGGCTCAGGATAAGGGTGAGATCCGCGTAGCGGGTGAAAAGGTTAAATACGGAAACAATAAGACGAATAAATATATAGGCTATCTTCCCGATGTTCCGGAATACTATTCCTTTATGACGCCGAAAGAGTATCTCAGGTTTTGCGGAGAGATAACCGGGATGGACAAAAATGAAATCCGTACCAGAAGTGAGGAGATGCTCAGGCTTGTAGGTCTCGGAGAAGAAAAACACCGTATAAAGGGCTTTTCAAGAGGCATGAAGCAGAGACTCGGTATAGCCCAGGCTTTGCTTGCAAAACCGAAACTGCTGATCTGTGATGAACCGACTTCTGCGCTTGATCCTCTGGGACGAAAGGAGATACTTGAAATCCTTGTAGCGGCCAAGGAGGAGACTACGATCATCTTCTCAACACATATTCTCTCGGATGTCGAGCATATCTGCGATGAGATGGCTTTACTCAATGAAGGCAGGATAGTCATGCAGGGCAGCATTGACGAGGTGAAAAACAGGCATAGGGGAGATGCTTTCGAGATCAGGCTGGAAAGAAAAGCCGATGCCGGAATACTTTCTGAAGCCTTTAAGCTGGAGCGGATAAACGAAGACAGGGTAATTTTAAAGGATCGGTCTATGCTTCCTGAACTCTTAAGATATCTTGCCGACAGCAGCATACCGTTTGTCAGCATGGAAAAGCAGGAGGTAACACTGGAAGATATATTCATTGATGCGATAGGAGAAAAATAATGAATGCGTATATAAAAAAAGAATGGATGGAACTCACGCGTACAGGAAGGCTGCTCATCCTTAGTATCATTTTTATCCTGTTCGGGATATTAAACCCGGCCATAGCTAAACTGACACCGTGGCTGTATGACATGATGAAGGATACGTTTAAAGAGCAGGGGCTTACGCTGGGTACTGTGAATATAACGGCTTTTACTTGCTGGGAGCAGTATTTTAAGAATATTCTTATGGCGATCATCGCAATGCTTCTCTTAAGCTGTAACGGCTTTACGGGCGAATACCAGAAGGGAACGCTGATCCAGGTTGTAACAAAGGGACTTTCCAGGAGAAAGATATATTTTTCAAAGCTTCTTACCGGATTTGCAACATGGACCGCAATGTTTGTCTTATACTCCGGGATTACCTTTGTTTATGCTAAATATTTCTGGGGTGATGATGAAGTACCGCATATTTTCCTTGCAATGCTCTTTGTGTGGCTGCTGGGCATGCTGCTTATGAGCCTTATCGCGATGTTCGGCACGATAGCCGGTAACAGCGGACAGGTGCTTCTTGGAACCGGAGCCGTTTTCTTCGTAACTTTTCTTCTTGGGTACGTTCCGAAATTAAGCGATTACATGCCGATGAAGCTTACCGACGGCATGGCACTTTGCAAGGGTACGGCTCAGGTGTCGGATTTTACGGGAAGCATAATTATTGCTTCCATTATGATAGTTGTTTGTGTTATAATAGGGATGGCAGTATTTGACAAGAAGAAGCTCTGATAGAAAAGTAAGATCGGATTGCGGGAAGGAAACAAAATGATCATAAGAATAGATGAACTGTCGGACGTTCCGATATATATGCAGCTCAGGAACCAGATAGTGATGGGAATATCCAGCGGGGAACTGAAGTCGGGGGAAAAGCTCCCGACTGTTAGGGATCTTGCTTTGGAGATGGGGATAAATACCATGACTGTCAGTAAAGCTTATCAGCTGCTTAAAACAGAAGGATATATAATGACAGATCGTAAAAACGGCGCCAGGATCAGGAATGAGATCAAAAAAGAAGCAACCGTCTCCGACGCGAATAAAGCTGAACTTAAGAGGATTGTTTCCGAAACAAGGATCTCTGGGGTTGAAAAACAGGAATTTATCGATCTGGTGAACAGCTATTGGGAAGGAGGCACGATATAATGTCATTTATATTTGGCCTGGTAATGTGTCTTTGCTTAATACCTGTAGAGCTGATAATGTTACTTGTGCTTTATCCGAAAAATTGGAGAAAAGCCAAGCTGATATTCGGCGTGACAAAACGCAAGGAATACTGTGAAGGTGAAACGGAGAAAGTTGTGGACGGAATATACGTGAAACGCCGCAGACAGGCAGTTATGATCTTACTGTTGAGTATTGCGGTGGGTCTGGTACTTGTGATCTTACATGGCATATCCTTTCAGACTACTCTTTGGCTGATAGCCTTTTATGCTTCACTTATAGGGATCATGTGCCCGTTCTTCATGGGCAACAGGGAAATGAAAAGCCTGAAAAGAAGCTTGGGGATAATGAACGAAAAGGGTGTTAACCTGACAGATTTTAAGAATGTCGGAGTTATCCGTACCCTGGATAAAAGGAGGGTATTGATCCCTAATATAACAGGTCTGCTCATAGTCGCAGCGGCACTTCTTATCGATCTTGAGGTGATAAAGGTAAACAGTAGTTTGACCGGCCAATTTCTCATATTCGGAGTGACGGCGCTGTTCTGGGGCGTAGGACTTCTGATGACGGTATTGGCATTCGTAATGGACGGAGTAAAGAATGAGGTGATCTCCGAGGATTCCGCCATCAATGCAAATTATAACAGGGCGCTAAAGAAAAATCTCTCCGATCTGTCTGTGATATTCGTATGGATAAATGTAGTGTTCATGCTTGCGGTTTTACTGGTTTTTACGTTCAATTATTCGGAAATGGGAATGCTCATCGGTTCTCTTCTGTATATCGCGATGTTCATGATGGAAACCGGTATCTATGTATTTAGGAACAAAAA
>JAEEGG010006138.1_pt1 | contig 28259 bp, 22 predicted proteins | sample 9134161 | NCBI WGS metagenome assembly JAEEGG01 (sample SAMN16246543, study PRJNA631951) | gut metagenome | biome: gut microbiome; feature: rumen; material: CR-attached | host: Bos | place: Iran: Karaj | collected 2018-10 | reverse complement strand
GGCCCGCGAAGGCGTATTTGCTCGTCTCGCTGTCCCAGAAGTCGCGCGTGAGGGTGTAGAGGTATGCGAGGAAGGAGTCGTTGCGCTTGCCGAGCTGACAGTCTCCGTCATAGTAGGTGATGTACCAAATGAGGTAGTCCCAGGTGCGCTCAAGCATATTCTTGGCACGTTGGTCAACACTCATAAAATAGTCTGTGAAGACGTAGTAGGTCAGCAGGTGCTGGACGCTGAAATACTGACTCAGCTCGTTCTTGAACTTGCTGCATACCCACTTCGCCTTGCTTGCCGCGCTCCATCCCTGCGGGGTGCCATAGTCGGGGTTGGCGACGGTCATAGTGCCAGCCTGCACACCTGCAGTGGAAGCCATACAGTCGTATATCCATCCGAAGAGGCGTTTGACGGCGGTGCGCTGGGCGGTTGTGGCGGCTGTCTGGTCTGACTTGGGCGTACCCCACACAGTGTCTTCGGGGTGGTTGAACTCCAGGCCATCGTCGAACTGCGCATCCAGCTGGTCGGCGAGAGCCGTACTGTTGGCGGAGCCAGCAGCCTGGAAGAGGCACAGCGGGTTGCCGTTGGTGAGGGTTTCGAGGGCTATGCTGTCACCGAAGTTGTGAACCACGTTGTCCTCGTCCGTGATTTTGACGTGTCCGAAGATATTCTTGGACTTGCCTTTATCGTGGTTGAAGTTGTATTGCCCGTAGTATTTGACGGCGTTGGTAGGGTCTTCTGTATCGGTGCAGAACACGTCGACGGGGAAGCCGTCGATAGCCTGGCGCACATTGGGGTCGACCAGCTGCGGAGGCGTGAGGAGGTTAAGGGTGCGCGTGAGGTGTTCCCACAGCTTGGCACCGCCCGTGTTCATCGTCATACTGCTGTCGCTGTAGTCGGACTTGAGGCAGATGAGGGGTGCCTCGCGGTCGCCGTCGCGGAAGATGTAGCCCGTGAAGGCGGTGTCCTCGACCCAGTTGCCATTGCTGTCGCGTCTGTAGACCTTGACACTCGACGGCTTGAGCAGGTAGATACGGTAGTTCTTGCGCGGGTACTTGGTCGATGACGTTCCTTGAATGCGGACGTTGCAGCCTTCAATCTTCAAATCCCATTCGGGGCCAAACGGGGAGTAGTAGATTACGTCGGTGAGGAAATCGGTCTTCTTGTTGTTGGCCGAGTTGACCTCGTCGAGACCCTTGGGGCGTATGAAGTGAACCACACCCTTGCCCTTGGCAAGTATCTTGGTGATGTCGTACAGGCCGTTTTCCAGCACATCGTTCTCCTCGTACTTGGCCAGCATCTCGTTGACGGTCTTGCGGTCTACAATCCAGTTGTCAACTTCCTCGTCGTCAGTGAGTGCGCAGTCATATACGTAGACGTTGCGGAGTTCGATGTCTGCGGCGGTGCTGTCGAAGGTGATGCCCACGGGGGTGTCCTGCACGAAGTTGTCGGTGGTGTTGTAGAGGTCGGACTTTTCGCGCGTGCCGTTCACATAGAGTTCCATAAGGCGGTGCTGGCTACGCTGCCCTATGACGAAGGCCATCTTGATGTCGATGTCCTCGGCGAAGGTCTTCTCCACGCCCACCAAGCGGGTCTGCTCGTTGCCGTCCTCGTCGGTGTAGGAGGCGGAAGAGCCTGTGAGCATCGAAGCCTTGCTGCCAGTGATGTGGAAGCCCTTGCCGCCGCTGATGCAGCTGATGATGTCGGCGGTCGGGTCGATGATGTTCGACACCTTGAACTCCATTTCGATGGTCTTGCCGGAAGCGGCAGGGTCGACGGCCTGGTCGAAGGGGTAGGCGTTGATGACAATCTTGGCACCGTTGCGCATCACGAGAGCGTCGCCGTTCCAGCCCGAGGACTTCCAATCGAAGCCGTAGAACGATGTGGTGACGTCGCCGTCAGTCCACTTGGCAGGGTCGCTCTCCTCGTTGCTGCGTCCTGTGGCCGACAGCCCGAAATTGAGGTTGGCGGTGGCACGCTGCACGTCGATGGTGGACGGCTCGACCACTATGTTGAAGGCGTAGGAGGTGGAGCCGCAGACATAGCGTTCCGTGACGGTGCCAGCCTCGTTATAACGGCTGGTGTATGTCTGTCGGGCACGACCGACGCTGAAGGTCTGATTGAGGACACCGTTTCTGTACTCCGTGACGACAGCCGAGGTTCCGGCTGGGTCATAGACATAGTAGTAGAAACTGCTGGTGGCATACTGTGTGGCCTTCAGCGAGGGGGTGAGGTCGGTCGGGGTGTAGAAGATGTAGCCGTCGTCGCGCGTGAAGTTCAGCCCGATGAACGGCACGGAGGAGCCAGCCTTGAGGATGTCGATGTAGGTGCTTTCGGAGAGGAGGTTGTCGTTCTCCGCCACGATCTGTATCGTGTGCCGTCCTGGGGTGAGGGAGGAAGCCGCAATGACAAACTGCCCGTTGGTGGTGCCGCTCTTTGTTACGGTGGCCGTGGTGGGTGTCGTGCTGCCGTCAATGTACATACTTATCTCCTTGGAGCCGCTACCCTTGACAGTGTAGCCCACAAGGATGCTCTCGCCGTCGGTGTAGCCGCCCTGCATAGCCTTGCCGATGAGGGTTGTGGCATTGTTGAGTGTGAGGGAGAGCTGCACCACGGTGACGGTGACGTAGAACTGCTTGGACTGCTGAACGCCGTTGTCAATGGCGTTGGCGCGGATTGTCACGCCGATGGTACCAGCTGTGGTGAGCCAGGGGTCGAGGATGATGGAGTGCGCTGCCTCCGACGGGGTGACACCCGCAATGGTCTCTTCGTGCAGCACCACGGCACCACGCTTGACGCTGACGGTGATGTCGCCAGCGATACCGTCGGCGACACCCTCGGAGTTGAGGTGGTTGTAGTACCAGTTAAGAACGCTGTGGCCGCCCTCCTTGACCTTGTTGGCCGACACGGTGGCGTTGAGGGTGATTTTCGATGTCTGCGCAGAACCGCCCCCACCGCCGCCCGCCACAACGAACTGCGCCACCTGCCGCCCGTTCTGCGAGAGCGTGACCTGCGAACCGTCCTCCACCTCCTCAACGTCGGAGTCGAATGTGGGGTTCTGCAAGCCCTCTATAGCGGTGGCCACGGCTGCATTCTGCACGGGGTTGGTGCTGGTGTTGTCGAGGCTGTTGTCAATCTCGGTGATGGCGTTGTTTTCGAGGTCGAAGATACGTTGGGCGATGGCTTTGTTCTGCACGGGGTTCTCGGAGGTGTTGGAGAGGGTCTCGTCCACCTCGACACGTCCGCCGCCCGTAACGTCAGCCCAGTTCGCCTCAGTAGTCCAGCCGCTGATGTCGGCGGGGGTGTACTGCTTGGTTTCCCATACACCGTCGGCAATCATATAGGTGATGCAGAGGCCGCTCTTGCGTTTGCCTGCCTCCACTTTTACAAGAGCCGTGGCAAGCGTATAGTAGCCTTCGGCGGGTTTGCCGAGGTTGATGGTGTTACCGTCGGACGCGGCATCGCCAGGGGCGATGTTCCCGTCGGGGCCAACGATGAGAGACTTCCCTTTGTTGGCTTCGCCTTGGTTCGCGTCCAACTTGGTGTTGAGTCTCTGTGTTACTTCCTGCTTGGTGTAGACGCTGTCGGTGTCGGCCTTGCCTCGCAACGTCTCGTTCACCCTTTCAAGGAGTTGCATCACTTCCTGCTTGGTGTAGACGGTAGTCAGTTTATTGTCCACCTCGTTCTTGGTGTACACATCTGACTTGTCTGCTTTCTGCGACACGTTGGTGGCGACAGCGAGTTCCATCCAGTTGTTGAGGTCGAGGAATTTGGTCTTGGGGTCGATACCGTCGGCGTTGTTGTACAGTTTCTGGAACTGGAACATACGGAACACCTGCCCGTCGTAGAAGATGAGCAGCATTCCGCTACGCTCGTTGGCGGTGACGTTGGCATCGTCTGTTATGACCTGCACGGCTGTGGCGAGGGTGTAATAGTTGCCGCTGTCGAGCGGGTGTTCCGTGTCTATGCGGTAGATGACACCCGCACGCTGGATGGCTCTGATGAGGATGTCGCCGAGAGGGATACGGACACTCTCGTTGGCTCTGTTCACGCCCAGGGTGAGCAATCCGGCAAAGTTGCCGATGTCGCTCGACGGCTGCGGAATAGAGGGGTCTGTGATTTTCTTACCTTGTGGCATAATGTATTATTGTTAAGGTGATTATCTGATACGTACATAGGTGGGGTCAGAAACGCCGTCCCAGTCCTCAAAGGTGACGGGAGTGCCGTCCTGAAGGGCGAGGTAGAACCACTCGTCGCCACGGCTGTAGGCGAGAACGGCAAAGGTGATGGAGAAATCGCACCACACGCCGCCCTCGATGGTGGGCATAAACTTCTGGACGGCGTTGCTCTTGTAGTAGCATTGGAATGTCATTCCGTCGCCCTCGATAGTGCGTGCTTCGGGGGCGAGGACGGCGTTCCACAGCGCATACCATCGCGCCCAAAAGGTGGGTACGTCTGGGGTGCGGATGTGCAGCTTGACCGTGATGTCGCGCGATTTGAGGCGGACGGTGTCGCCGCTGTCGTAGATGATGCCGGACAGGGTGCTGACCGAACGCTTGAGGGCTTCCTTTGTGGCGGCGAACTTGAGGAAGGAGTCGCGCGTTCCCTTGACCACGGTGCAGCCGTAGAGGGCGAAGTCGGCGTCGTCGATAAAGTAGCCCATAGAAACGCCAGTCTCTTGCGTCGGGACGGCCACGGTGGGAATGGTTACAGCGTCCTCGGCAAACGTCAGCGAGAGGGTGTCGAAACGGGCATTCTGCGCAAAGGAGCCGTTGCTGACGTAGCGGACGGTATAAGTACGTCCCAGCCACGGAATATTAAGGGTATGGTAGACCTGCGAGGCGAGGTCTGACAAAAGCACCTGTGCCTCGCTTTCTGCGTCGGGATGGGAAATTCCGAAATTCAATGTGAACTGACGACCGTCGAGGAGAGGGGCGGAGAGGTCGGCTTCCAGCCCGTCTTCCTCGTGCCAGTCGTACACTTCCACCTTCTTGAATTGGGGCATCTGAAGGAGTGACTTCAATCCGTCATTCTGAAATACCAAGCCATAGTTGGTAAAGGCATCCAGCCCGTTTATTATTATTCTTCCAGTGAGTGCCATAGCCTTGATTAACTGTTGCGAATTTTCACACCCTGCATCTGTATGTCGTTGACGACAATGCGCATATTGTGGAGGTCGTTGTCCATACGGACGAGACGCTCCGTGTAGATCTCAATCTGCCGGACACTGCCGAGTATGGCGTTGGTGTTGTCGCGGATGATGTTGGAGTTCTCGGAAATGTTGAATGTGTGGACTGTCACAGTGGTGAGCATTCCGTTGGTCTCGTCAATACTCTCCTGCGATGCCGTAGCGGCGCCGCGGGCCTGGGCAGAGCGGTCGTTGGCACTGTCGCCAAATCCAATACCCAGCGTGTTGAGAGTGTCACGTAAACCAATGAAGTCCTGCTTTGCCCCGTCGATGAAACCACGCAAACCCTCCGCCATATTGACGAAAGCTTCGTTTGTCCAAATGTAATTGCCTTCATCATCTTGCGCAAGATGATTGGTCTCCGCGTAATTGTTCAAATAAGATTTGAGTCGTGCTATCAACGGCTGCACGAAAGCAATTTGTATAATCATATTCCGAATCATATCGTCAATGCTCTCGTTTATCTCATTGACCGCTCCCTCGATATTGTCGCCGAACTTCTTGAAAATATCGAGCCACTTGTTCACGATGCCCTGCAGGTCGTTGCCTGCCAGTCCCTCGAACATAGCACGAACACGCTCCTGCATATTGTACTCCGCCTCGGCTATCTGGTTGTCTATCTCGATTGTGCTTTGACCGGCACGATACATCTCATCGCGCTTCTGCTTCAACATATCAATGCTCAGCTTGTCGGCCTTCATCAAAATGTTGAAATATTCGATAGATGACAGATTTCCTTCCCTTAACAAGGCGTTCATCTCCTCGATAAGGTGCAACCTCCGCTCGTCAAGAACATAATCCTTATGATTTTCTTGACTTGCATATTGATACCTTACCGCAGAGTTACTACTGTTCTGGAATTGTTTGATGACAGTCCGAATAAATTCTCTTCCTGCCTCATCGATAGTGCCATTGACCAGCTGATCCAATAAACCTGGCCATATAGTATTTATGTAGGCGGCCAGCGTTTGAACTCCACCTCCGCCACCCGTTATTGAATTATTCAACACCTCAAGCAGGTGCTGGTCGTCAAGAATGTTGACTGCCCTATTAAAATCAACGCCATTCCTCAACGAACGCCAATTCGCGTTACTGTCGTAGTCTGCATCCGCACGGAGACTGCTGATTGCAGAAATGAGCTCTTTCTGATAACCGACATAGTTCAACGACGAAACAACGTCGGAGAGGCTATCAATAGAACCAACCACAGCACTAATGCCATCAATGACCTCTTCAAGGTAGTTGTGGGCTTCCTCGGCTCTCTGCTTTTCTTCCTCCTTGCGCTGCGCCTCGGATTTCAACACGCCAGTCAAGATGCCCTGCCCGATACCAAGGACGGCTCCGATGATGGCACCCCAGCCTCCGCCAATCTGCGCACCTGCGGCAGCATATCCGCCAGCCGTGCTGATGGTGTCGGCAATGCCCTGGAACGTGTCAGCCATCTTCTCAAGCTTCGCGTTGCCCGTCGCCTCTGCGAACTCTCTCATTGCGGACGCTATTCCGCTGGCGACACTGGCGACCTTGCTGAACCCGTTGACGATATAATCCACGCCGCGCTGCACCTCGTCCTTGGTCTTACCTGTGAAAGCGTCGGAAAAGGCATCCTTGAGACTATAACCCTTACCCATATCACGCAGCTCGTTGCGCACCTTGCGTATCTGCTCACGCAATGCTTCGATGGCCGCTTTTGTCTCGGGATTGTTCCCGTCAAGCCCGAGTCGCTCAATCAGCTGCTCGTCGCTCTCACTCTCCATCTCGTCAAGCAGGCGCTTCGCCTCCTTGATGTTCTCGACGGTCTGCTCGTTGAACACGTCCCCGATGTTGTTCTTTATGAACTCTTGCTGCAGGTTCTTGAGGCTGCCTCTGTACGTCTTCTCAAGCTCTGCGAGCGACTTCTGCAGGGCTTGCTTTTTCTTCGGGTCTCTCTCTTGGGCAATCTGCTCTTCGAGCTGCGCCCGTCGTGTCTCAAAGGCGGTTGTCATATTCAGCATTTCCTGCTGATAGTCCACATAATCTCCTATCACAGAGGCATAGAAAGCACGTTCTTCATCCTCTCGCTGCTTGCGGTACTTGGCGTTGATGTCGGACTCGTCCTGCCGCTGGTCTTCCGGCAGCAGTTTGTTCGCTTGCAGTTCTGCCCTACGTTCCTGCTCAAGAAGCTCAAGGCGTAGCTGAAGCTCTTCCATAGTCCCTTCCCTGACAGCAGCCAGTCGCAGGTTGATACTCTCTTTTGCGGTCTCTATTTCATCCTGCTGGATTTGGAGATTGAGAATGGCAAGTTCCGCCTTGTATCGTTTCGCATAAGCCTGCCGGAGTTTCCAGAGTTCCTCGACCTCGTCTTTCGATGTCTCGGGGTCTGCTATCTGTGCGTCGATGTCCTGCACCAGGCGCGAGTATTCCCTTGCGAGAGCGGCACGCTGCTGCTGTGATGTCTTGGCTCCGCTATCCTCGCCAGTGTCTTCAATACGGCGACGGATTGAAAGGAGTCTCTGCTGATGCTGACGCTCCAACTTCTCGATGTCGTTGTTCTTTTTCTGTTCAAGAAGCTTGATTTGGTCATTGATGGCCTTGCGAGCGGCAGCGGTGAGGTTTGCCTCTTGTGCCAGACGAATGCGCAAGTCTTTTATTTTGTTGTCTGCGTTGGCTTTCGCCTGGGCGATGTCCCTCTTGTATGAGTCACGCTCCAGCGATATGCGAAGAGCCTCGGTCTCGCGGATTGTGCTGCGCTCTGTTGCCGCAATCTGCTTGGACTTCTCCCTCCGCTCGTTGGCGACGCGCTGTGCCTCTGCGTCCGCTTCTGCTTTCGCATCACGGGCATCCACGCCCATCTTAATCAGAAGTTCCTTGTTCTCGATAGCCTTTTGCAGCCACTCGATAGCCTCGTCTACTTTCTGCTTGCTCTCCTTGCCGTTTACTGTAATTTTTATTTTTTTGTCCCCGTTGGCCTTTGCGTCGTTTACATTTGACAGTGTCCTTTGAAGCTCAAGGAGTTCGTCTCGGTTTTTCTGAATATCCTTTATCTCGGTGGCATAATAACCTACATTGTGGTTCGCTTTCCTCTGTTTCAGCTGCAGCAGCTCGTCCTCAATCCTGTATTGTTCAGCAAGCGACTTGTTGGCGTTCTTGGCAAGGGAAAGCTCACGCTCTTTCGATTTAATGGCATCGTCGAATCTGTCGTTGTTGTGCTGTGCCGTCTGTTCGAGCAATGCCAGATAATTGGCTTGAATCTCATTGAGGCGCTTCTGCTTCTGAGCCTGCGACTCGATAGAACGCACCAGAGCTACGACCGCCACGGTTACAGCGGTGATGGCCATAAGTATAGCCGTGAACGGATTGGAAAGGAGAGCCTTGCCGAGTGACTTTATGGCCGTGATAACTCCTTTGACAGAAACCTGCGCCAGCCCCATACCTCCGCGCAAAGCCTGCATAGCGGCACGGAAAGCGGCGACGGGATTTGTGGACGACTGGAACACCCTCGACAGCTGCGAAAAAGATGTGATAGCCTGGCCGACAGGACGAGTGGATGTCTCAACTCCGTCTGCGAGTTTCGAGATGTTGCCGAGCATATCCTCCCAACTCTCCGATGCGTCCTTCTGTTCTGCCTTGGTCTCTGCAAGTGCGTTGTTTGCATTCTGCACCTGCTCTGCAAGATGCTGGTACTCCAACTGCAGGTCTTTGAGCTGTGCGGTGTCGCCTGCTGCAGTGGCTGCATCCATTTTCTGCGCCACATCATCGAGCTTGGCCACGAGGTCGTCGTATGTCTCCTGCTGCTCCTTGAGGGTGGCGTTGAGTTCGTAAAGACGGGTGGACGATTCTGCCGCCTTCGTGCCGAGGTTGTCCCCGAGAGCCGCAGCCGCGTCCGTGGCTTGCTGATTGGCTGCCGCCAGCTGTTGCTGAAGCTCGATTATCTGTGCGTTTATGGTGGTGAACTCCGTGTCGGTACCAGCCTGTTCAAGCTTGGTGTACAGGTCATCGATAGCCTGCTCGAGGTCTTTGACGTGCTGATAGTCCTCTTCCGTTGTGAAAAGACGCGGTGCCGATGCGCCGGACTGCGACATCTGTCCTGCACTCTCCTCCATCTGCTTGAGAAGTTTGGTAAGGTACTCCGTTTCGGCTTCAAGGTCTTTTATGTCGCCAGTGGTCTGGACAATGTCCTTGTTGATAACCTTGAAGAGGTCGTAATCCCCTTGGGAAAACGCTTTGTCTGCCTGCTGACCCCAGCGCTCGACATTTTCGCCCCACTGCCGCAGGGTGAGGTTATTGTCAGAAATTGCATTTCGCAGGGCATTCATTTTGCCCTCGACGGTGGACACATCGAACCCCTTACCAAGATGCTGGAATAGTGCGTCAATATACGCGCCCTCTTTCTCGGCGTGTCTTCCCAGTTCCTCGAACTTTTTTTTGCCTTCGTCGGCTTTGGCTTTGAGGTCATCGATGTTGAGACCTACGAGAAAATTGAGTGGTATATTGTCCGCCATTTTTTAATGTTTTTTTCTTTTTTTACGTCTGTAGAATTGCTTGATTTCCTTCCAATGTCCCGGATTGTCCGCGCTGAGTACCTCATCCTTTTTTCCGTCATTCTTCCCGTCCTTGTCCTCTTTCTTGCTTCCGAAAGACGGTATCACTGCACCATACAGAATGATATTTTCGTAGGAGAGGCGATAGAGCGCATAGTCAAATGAGCATCTGTACCACTTGACGAAAGAACCTATGAGAGCCCAGATGCTGTCGTTTCCGTCGTTGGGGTCTCTGTCTCGGTTTCCACTTTCGTCGCCTTGGTCATATTTATCCCTGCGAGGAAAGTGGTAAGCGCGAAAAAATGCGCCAGTTCTGTGTCTGCCATCAGTTTCTGCGCTGCATCGTTCAGTTCGCTGGAGGTGTGCATCACCGAAAGTCTGCGGGTCTTGCGTCTCACCTTGACACGGTACACAAAATGCCCGAAACGACCGAGCAGCATCCACATAGAACTGACCATAGCGACCGCCAGGACACTGGGCGCACTGCCGTAGAACCTGCCGAACCGAAGGGCTGCAACAATGGGGTTCTCTTTGGTTTCCGAAATGTCCTGCGGAAGTTCCGACACGGAAGCGGACATCTCGATGATCGTTGAGAACGTCATTTTCGAGAGGCGGTATTCCTTGTCGCCTATCTTGAGTTTCTTGGGCTGCTGCAGGATTGTATTGGCAACCTTGCGCTCAATGGTATCAATGTTTTTTTTCTTCATTTTAATGAATATTTTTCATTTTAATGATTTTTCTTCATTTGTCTCCGAGGATGGGTTCGACCCATTGGCATCACGCCACTTACGTCAGCACTCGGAGATGTCAAGGGTCGCCCCTGCGAGAGAGCGACCCTTTGGGGATGTGCCAGCTGTTAGGCAGCGGCGGACTGGGTTACGACAATCTCTGCCGAACCAACACCAGTACCGTCCGCGATGGTCACGATGGCGGTGCGCACGGCTGTGGTCTCGTTGGCGGCGACCTTGACGGTCACGACACCGTTGGACACGGTCGGGGTACACCACGCCTCGCTGGAGGTGGCAGTGAGAGAGCCGTTACCCTCGGCGTTGATGGTCTGGCCTGTGCTGTCGGCGGTAGCGGCGAAAGCGAGAGCGTCCTTGTCGACATCCACGCCCAGAATCTTCACGTCCTCACCCTCGGCGGGTTCAAGAGCAGTGGCGGTGTAAGCCACGCGGAGAGCATCGCCCTTCGACCACAGAATGCGACCACGAAGGGTGCATTTGTCAATCTGGACGGCGGGAGCGTTGGGGTCGTTGTCGTTGCTGACGCGGAAGGCGTGTTCGCCAGGGATGGGGCCATTCTTGGCAGGGAACGGGAGAGCCTTACCCTTCTCCTTGACCAGCTCGAAAACGAGCGTAGAAGAGTCGCCGGGTTCGGTGTAGCTGTCTATCACCTTACCCTTCTCATTCTTGAGATTGTTCTCGGTGCCGTCGGGAGTGTCGAGGGTGGCGGTGCCATCCTTCGGGGACTGAATCTCTTCCCAGCCGCCAGCAATGGGCGCGCCATTCACAGAGACCGCGTGCTCAATCTTGGGGGAACCATAGAGAGTCTTCATTGTATTTGTCCTTTCTGTTAATTGTTAATCAAAATTTTCATTCAGCAGGGTGAAGTCCATCTTGAGCGACACGAAGTGCTCTTTGATGCCTTCCTCCTTTAGAGTTATCACCATACCCGATTTCTCAAAGAGTATGTCGCCGCGTCGGGAGAGGAGTTTGGGGACTTTCACGGCCCAAGCTTCAAGCTGGTCGGTGCGTTCCTTGGTGCGCATCGCAGCCCCGCTTGCCGTGATGGTGTCGGGAATGTAGATGTTCACCACGCAGGAGCCTTTCTGAAGCTGCTCTTCGTTGCCGGAAATGACAGCCACCACCACATCTTCCTTGTTGGCCGCATCCTGCTCGTTCTGCATCGGGCGCATACCTTTGTAGTACACGCCGCCAGACAAAGCAGGGCTGACCATCGGACTTTCGCTCGCCTGGTCTTCAGCCAAGAGTGCGATGATGTTGTCTCGCAGGTATTCTTCCAGTTTGCCTCCTGTCATTTGTTCCTATCTCCTTTCTTCCGCTTGCGGTTAAGACATCAATTCAAGCAACCGAGCCGAGGAAACCTCCTCTGCTATGCCGGGCAGACGGAAACGTGCGCCGTCAAGGACTGCGAATCCACTTCGCTCGACATAGATGGCGTAGTGCATACCAGCCACTATGACGAGTACCGGGTCGCTGCTGTCCACTTCCGATGCTGCACGGCTCAACGTCTCAAGTCCTGCCGCCTCTCCTTCGCCTCCGCCGAAACCGCCAGTGCGGACGACAGAGCCGCGAACCACGATGCCGTAGCCGATGGATGCCGTGAGGTTGCCTGTGCGGTCGGTGTAGGTCTTGGTGGCACGAGCCTCATCGCAGAACCGCTCTCCGATTTCAGCGAGGAAGTCGGGGGCGTTCTGCTGCACCTTTGCGCCCAGGTTGTCGAGTGCGCTGATTGCTCCGCTGATGTCTACTTTTATAGCCATATCTCGACGGTTTGGGTGATGGTGTAGAACTCAATGCGCTGGACCTGGAATGTGCCGAGGCTTCCCTTTATGTCGTGGATGATAGAGACCGACTTGACGGAGTTGAACGCCGACCCCACGTCTTCGAGATTGCAGGTGACGCTATACTGGCAGTTGCGATATCTGCCGTCGTCATACCTGCCCTTGCGGTTCTCGGAGAGTGTGGAGATGGTGCAGATGACCGACAACCGGGCCGCTGAAGATGCCGCCACAGGCAGCCCGTTCCCGTCAAGGTCGGGCTGCTGCTGCGATGGGTCAGCGTAGGTCATTGTTCCGTTTGGGAAAATCTGCATCGTTCAACTCCTTTCTGTGTCAGTCTTTGTCGGTTTACCACATATCGGTAGCATCGGAAATGACGTTCTGCTGTTCGCCACTCTCGCCGATGAGAGGTTCACCATACTCCTTGTATATGGCATTGGCGGTGCCTCTGATGCCAGCCGGGTTCTGGGCGGTGATACTTCCCCCTTGCGAGAGGTTGACCATCGTCAGGACGAAGCGCAGCGTATCGGCGTATGCAAGGCGGAACTCTCTGCTTTTGGCGACCTCTTTCGAGAACGTCCCTTCAGCGTCCACGCCTCGACTGATGAGCTTTTCCTCTGCCTGGATGTCAGACAGAGGATAGTTCACACGTTGTTTTATGGCTTGCAGGTTCGTCATTGTCGGTTACTTCTTTTTGGCGGTGCTTTTGGTGGTTTTCTTCTCGGTCTTGGTTTCCGGCTTGGGTTCGGGCTTCTGCTCGGCCTTGGGCTTGTTGGCCTGCTTTTTCTTGTCCTTGGTGTCGCTGGGCTGCTGCGACTCATCCTCGACGTATTCGCACAGCTCGCCGCTCACGAGGTAGGCGGCACGCTCCTCCTTGACGAGGAGTATGTCGCCAGCCTCACGGCGTTTGTTCGATTCGGTGATGTCGAGGAATGGTGTTTTCACTCTAATCTGCTTCATCGTGTGTTGGTGTTAAAGGGTTAGGCTTCGACAATTTTGGTGTCGAGCGTGTAGATACGCTCCACGTTGTTGATGACGGGGACGGCCATAGCCTGGCTCTTGGTGTACTCCATCAGAGGCTCCTGCTCGCTGAACTGCGAGACGAGGCAGTAGTCGTTGGCCTTCTGATAGGCGACACCGCTGACGGGGCGGTTCTCCTCGGCGGTCGAGGTGTAGACCAGGTCGCCCACGATTTCGTCGCAGGTGAAGGTCATATTGCCGTCCTTCCACGCCTTGTGGGTGGACCGGACACCATTGACTTCGGTACGGGTGTTACGGGCAACACGGCGGAGCTCGATGCCCCACTTGCTGTCGAAGAGGGTGCGGAGCTGCTCGAAACTCAGTGTAGGGATGGTACCCGGGTACTCACGCTGGAAGCCGAAGAAGTTGCGCACCTCGGCATTCTTGTACATATTGCGCAGAGCGGTGTCGTCGGCATAGGCGAAACGGATGACGTTGCCGTCCTCGTCGGCCTTGCTGACGATTCTCTGGTCGATGTCGGTGAGTGGGGTTGCACCGTCTGCGCTGAAGATAGTGGAGCATCCGCGCATATTTTCGGCGCGGAAGTGCATCTTGAACTCGACAGGTGCGCCCACGTTGTTGGTGGCTACGCCCGTGCCAGTGGAGAGCATCGAGAGGAAGATGTCCTCGAGACGCTCGTCGACGGCGTTGATGACAAACGGCACATCACTGAAGATGCGGTTGACAATCTCGTCGACGGGGCGCTGCTGCGCAATCATTGCGTCGATATTCTTCATCTCCACCTCGTTGAGGCTGCGCTTGGTGCCGATTTTCGGCAGCTCGCCCGTGTAGGTGTTGATGCTGTCGCGGCCCTTGAGGGGAGTGGCCGAGCCGAGCGCGATAACGTCGGCAGCGATACCCTGGTAGAGCGCGCTCACAGCCTGCCAGCGGCTGTCGGCGGTGAAGCGCGGCGTGAGCAGCTGGAGGAAAAGGAAGGGAATCTGGTTGGTCAGAGAGCGACCATTGAGGCTCTCGGACACCGAAGCCACATAGTTGGGGAAATACCGCTCAATGTAGGCTATAAAAAGCGAAGGGTTCATTTCGTTGTTTCCTTTCTTGCTTGGTTAAACACTTGGGTTGATTTACGAGTTGCTCGGAACGTCGTTAGCCTCGTCGCTCATAAAGAAAAAAGAGCGCGAAAACGGATCGGTTGACCCAGACCACATGTATCCTATTAGCAAGAACGAGACCGACCGCATGGCCGACCTGCTGCGCCAGGCCGAGGCTGTGGTGGAGCGCCCCGGCGAGCCCGCCTATCGTGAAAAGCACGACCTCGTCAGCCAGATAGTGAATTGGTCGTATGGTCGCTACCGCACTTGGACCTGGGGACCCATACTGGGAGTGTTGGTGCTGGCGCTGCTGCTCTTCTGGGGGCAGAATTCAAGCAAAAAGAAGGCCGCCGAATACCAGACTTATGCCGCGCAGGTGGAGGCCTGGACCCCCTGCGACACCACCATCACCTGGCAAAACAGTGGCGTCGAAGGCTACACCTTTGCCGTCACCTTCGCCTCGGCCAACAACTTCAAACGTGCCGAACTGGCCAAAATCAAGAACAATTACAACGGTTACCTCAAGAATGCCGACAGCTGGCAGAAATACGCCGACACCGCAGCCACCGCCGAGGCCAAGGAGAACTACCTGAAAAAGAAAGCCGAAAAAGAGGCCGAAGCTGCACAAGCGCGCCAGAAATTCGACAGCGTGGCGGCTCTCAACTTCACAGAACTCCAACAGATGGCCAAAAACCGCACCGAACGATGGAGCGGAAGCTCGAAGAAAGACTCACATTTCTTCCTCTTCAACATGATATTCTTCATCGTACTCACCATACTCTACATCTGGACCGGCTATGTCCACGGCTACGACCTCACCCGCACGCGCACGCGTGACAAAATATTCGGCTGGGTGCGCAAGGTGGGCTACTGGCTGGCCGGCATCTGCTTCGGCTCCGGACTGCTGATGCAGCTCTTCGCTCCCGACAATCTGGTGGAATACATCTACAGCAACGGGAGGCGTGAGACACGCAGCGAAGCCGACCTCGCCGGCACCTCAATGAATATAGTATTCAAAATCGGACTGATGTTCATCGGCATCTGCATCTTCGTCGGCATCTCCGTATTCATCATGCTCTTCGAGACCATCGGAGGCCTTACAGTCAAAATCCGCGATCTCAAATCATCCAAAAAAGAGACCGTCGAGATGACCGCCAAAGAATAAATCGCACACGACCAAATTAAGGGAATCGGCATACCGCCGGTTCCATTTTTCATGCCCCCGTCTCAAAGTCACCCGACAAAAGCATAACACCCCGACTATACACAACACATTGATTACCAATACATATAGGCACAAAACAACACCCAACTAGCTCATAATCTGCATCCTCTCCATAATAACTCCGACTCAACTCCGACTCAACTCCGAGGATGGTCCGACCGCAGTCGGACCATCCTCGGAGTTGACACGGGGTAGATACATAGGTGTCCCCGATTAGGTCGCGCGCGACCTAATCGGGGACACAGAGTCATCTGGACGGAAGGTTTATTTCAGTTTTTTGAGTATCGCGAGGGTCTGGTTCCAGAACATCTCGACGGTCTTGATTTCGATGCGCTCGTCGGGGCTGTGGACACCGCGCAGGGTGGGTCCGTAGGAAATCATGTCCATGTTGGGATATTTCTCGCCGATGAGGCCGCACTCGAGTCCTGCATGGATGGCACGAACAACGGGCTCGCGGCCATACATCTTCTTATAGACCTCGACGCCGACCTTCAGCACGCGGCTGTCGGGGTTGGGAGTCCATCCCGGGTAGCCGTCGGAGTGCTTCACGCGGCAGCCGGCCAGACGGAAGGTGCTCTCCAGTTTGGCGGCAGCGGCCATCTTGGCACTCTCGACCGAGCTGCGCTGGCTGGTGGCGATATGGATGACGCCGTCCTTCATCTTGATGGAAGCCAGGTTAGTGGAGGTTTCGACAAAGTTGGGAATCTCGCGACTCATGGCCAGCACACCATGGGCGCAGGCATAGAGCAGGTTGACGAGGCGTTCCTGGGTATCCTTGTCTATCAGTTTCTTGGGCATGTCGACATCGCGAAGTTCGAATTCCATGTCGGGTTCGGTCGAGCGGAACTCGAACACCATGGCCTTGCCCATCTTGGTGACCATGGTCTTGAAGGCGCGCACACGGTCCTCGGGCACGGTAACGACGGCCTCGGCCTCGCGGGCAATGGCGTTGCGCAGATTGCCTCCGTCGATGGCGGCGAGGCGCATGTCGTACTTATAGGTGCCCTCCCAGAGGATGCGGTTCAGCAGTTTGTTGGCGCAGGCGCGACCACGGTTGATGTCGTCGCCGCTATGGCCTCCGACAAGGCCGGAGACTTTGACTTTAAATGCCTTGTGCCCTTTGACGACGGGCACTAGTTTGTAGTCCATCTCGGCGGTGGTGTCGATGCCGCCGGCACAGCCGATACAATACTCGCCTTCATCCTCGTCGTCGAAGTTGAGGAGGATTTCGCTCTTGAGCCAGCTCTTGCTGAGACCGTTGGCTCCAGTGAGGCCGGTCTCTTCGTCCACTGTGATGAGGGCTTCGAGGGCGGGATGGGCAATCTTCTTATCCTCGAGAATGGCAAGGATGGCGGCCACACCGATGCCGTCGTCGGCGCCGAGGGTGGTGCCGTCGGCAGTGAGCCACTCACCGTCCAGCACAGGCTGGATGGGATCTTTCATGAAGTCGAACTTCTTGTCACTGTTTTTCTCGCAGACCATGTCCATGTGGGCCTGGAGGCACACCATGGGGCTCTTCTCGTATCCCTTGGTGGCAGGCTTGCGGATGAGCACGTTGCCCAGCTTGTCGCTTTTGGTTTCGAGGCCGTGTTCCTTGCCCCATTTCACGAGATAGGCGCTGATGCGCTCTTCATGCTTCGACGGACGCGGAATCTGCATAATCTCTCCGAACCAGTGCCATACGCGAGCCGGCTGGAGTCCCTTCATAATGTCTTTCATTGTATTGTGTATTTTGTTGATTTTTCCGACTGCAAAGATACACAATAAAAACGACATAGGGGAGAAAAAAAATCGCTAGGGTACCGGATCGTAGCCGGAGCCGCCCCAGGGATGGCAGCGGAGGATGCGTTTGAGGGCCAGCCAGCCGCCCTTGAAGGGTCCGTACTTGCGGATAGCCTCCTGGGCATACTGCGAGCAGGTGGGCGTATAGCGGCACGCCGGCGGAAGCAAGGGAGAGATGCAGGTCCGGTAGAAGGCAATCAAGGCCAGCATGCACTTAGCCAGCAACCACTTCAGTGCCTTGTACAGGGTTTTCATGTTGCAGGTCGTTCAACAACGCATCCATCAGTTTGTTGAACCGGTGGCTGAGTTGTTCGTATGTCATGGGGCTGTCGTGCAGATAGACGAGCGAGAGGGTAATGCGACGTCCTTGCGCCGCAAGGGTTTGGAAGAGGGGCTCTTTGCGGAGGCGGTAGCACTCGCGGGTGAGGCGCTTGACCCTGTTGCGGTCGACCGCATGATGCAGCTTACGCTTGGGCGCGATGACAAGCACCTGGCAGGGCACATCGAGCGACGGCTCGGCGAGCCATTGCACGCTGTAAGGGAACACGCGTAGCCGACGCCCTTCAGCACGGAGCCGTTCCATCAGCCTGCGGCTGCACAGATGTTCCGCTTTGGGAAAGCGTTGGTTCACGTAGTGGCTTTGCTTTTGGAGACCTTGACCGCAGGAGCCTTCTTGGCGGCCACTTTCTTGGCAGGTGCCTTGGTGGCGGGAGCTGCCTTGGGGAGTTCCTTCTTGACCGGCTTGGCGGCAGCCTTCTGTGCGGCTTCCTCCTGCTCTTGCTTGGCACGCTCGGCAGCGCGGGCGGCGCGGCGGGCAGCAGCCTGGGCTTTCTTCTCCTCCATGCGTTTCTTGTAAATCTCCTTGTTGGCGATGACCGGCTTCGCATGTTTGGAAGAACCTGACAGGGAGGCGCTCTTGGAGCGTTTCGACTCACCCTTGAGCGAAATGACACTGCCCTGCTGACGGCCGAGGATGTGGTTTTCGAGAGCCATGGCCATCGAAGGAGCCACCTGAGTGGGGGCCGCGATGGTAAGTTTGATGCCGTTCTCCTTGAGGGCAGCATGGGTCGACGAACCGAAAGCCGCTATGATGATGTTGCGGTCCTTGATGTCGGGGAAATTCTTGACCAAGCTGCGCACTCCGACGGGTGAGAAGAGGCAGATGGCATCATAATCGTCGAGGTTGAAGCGGGACAGGTCACGCGGCACCGAGGTATACATCGGGGCCTTGGTGTACTTTATCTTGGCCTTGTCGAGGGCTTTTGTGTACTCCGTCTGCTTCTCGTCGGAGCACGGGAAAAGATACTTCTCGTCACGGTGCTTGCCGATAATCTCCACCAAGTCGGAGAAATACTGGGCACCGAAGAAGACCTTGCGCTTGCGGTATTGAATGTAGTTCTGCAGATAGAGGGCTATCGACTCGGTGGCGCAGAAGTATTTCATCTCCTCACCTACCGTCTCACGCAGTTCTTTGAGCATCCGGAAGAAGTGGTCGATTGACTGCTTGCTATTGAAGATAATGGCTGAATACTCCCCAATATGGATTCGTGTTTTCCGGAAGTCACTTGCCGTGATACCCACCACTTCGAAAAATTTGTAGAAGGTGATGTCAATACCATGCTTCTGGATTAAATTTCGGTAGGGCGACTTTTCCAAATCAGCCGGTTCGGGCTGCGAAACAAGGATTTTTTTGATTTTCATACTGCGTATGTACGTTGTCTCAACTGTCTGAATATTACTCTATAAGCCACTTTATAATGACCAAAACGGGTGTCACTTCGACGATGCAAAGATAGTAAAAAAGATAGACATACGGTCCAGAAGATTGTGTTAAAAAAAGTTTCATCCCCCTAAACAAACGAATTATCAATTCCAACGCCACAACCACTTCCAGTACCGTCAGGGTTACGTTCTGACCGAACGGCAGGTAGGTGAGCAGAAACAGTAGTGGCAATGTCAGAGAGGCAAGGGTGAGATGATAGAGGTAGTTGCTGGTGATGTAGACTTCTATGGCCGCCCGGTTGTCAAAGACCAAGGCCAGCAAGCGCAGCAAGCCGTTACGGAGCAGGTAGAGCGCCGTCACAGCCACCACAAGTAGCAGGTAGCCGCCAATGCCGGTCTGGACGAGAGCCGTCTGGTGTACCGCAAGCATCAGGCAGGCCAGCATGAGCACCCCCATCGGCACGAAGCGGATGCGACTGTTGAGGTTATTATTGCGCAAAGTGCGGTCCATCGCACGGCTGTCGAATAGGAGCGGAATCAGGCTGCCGAAGCGCAGCTTGCTGGTATGGAAGTAGAGCGTCGTCAGCGCAAACAACGCCACCAACACTCCGAAGACCCACATTGGAGCCGTTGTGTCGGCACGCGTCAGGAGGGTGTCGTGCTGCGCGGAGAACGTATGACCCTTGAAAAGCGACGGGCGTACCACGGTATCGACCGCCACCGTATCGGCAGGGAGGAAATAGAGACTGAAGGTGTCGGCTACAGCCACTCCGGCATCGGGCGTGGCTTCTTCCTGCTGGCTGGCAAGCAGAGAATCCCACTGGTAGAACGGATAAGCGCTGAAATCTATAGTATCGGGAACAGGCATGGGCTAATGACGTATGATGAGTGTATGATGAATAGGTCCTGCAGCGGTGAGCATCTGCAGCAGGTATACGCCGTCGGGCAAAGCCGTCAGATGGTAGGTCGCCGGGGCCGTATGGCGGGTTGCGAAACAGACACGCCCGAAGAGGTCCAGCACGTGCAATTCGCCGACCGCGTCGCCGTCCACCGTCAACGTGCCGTCGCCGGGATTGGGATAGAACTGCAGCATCGGCATGTCCGGTGCCGGAACAGCCAACGTGCCCGAGTCACCAAACCAGCCGTAGGCCGAATCCCACAGTGCCAACGGGAGACGCACGTCGTCAATCCAGGCGCAATCGCCGCCCGAAGAGCCACCATCGTCCTTCACATAGCGCCAACGGAGCGTGTGGCGACCGGCGTCGAGCACCGTCACGTGTTGCTTCCATCCAGCCTCGCCCCATCGTTCGTTGCCGCTCTGCACACCATCGACCGAGAAGACCAACTTGTCATATTGAGGCTCGCTCGACACCCGCGACCAGAAGCTCACGGTGTCGCGCTGCGGCAGCAGCACGTCAAGCAGCAGGTCAGCCGTTTGGCGGCCACCAATGGCGCCGCTGCGCAGGCTGAAGCGACCGCTGTGGCTCACCGTGCTGTCGACCACCCAAGGCTGTGTGCCGCCCTGACGCCACGGATGGCTTCCAAAGCCCTCCTCGAAACTGTCCAGCCGCTCACCGCCAACCATGTAGTAGCTGTAGTCCGACCGATGGTTGCCCAATGTCAGCATACACGACAGATGCAGATGGGTCAACGTGTCGGGGGTGGAGAGTTGGGAGGTGAAAGATGAAAGGTGGAAGGTGGAATAATCAAGGGTGTCGTCGGCAGGAAGGGCCGTGACGGCGAGTTCGACGGCATCGAGGTCCCCCGCAATGGCAGTCTCAAGGATATATCCACGTCGCGGCAGAATGCAGTGGACCTCGTCGCCCGAAGGCTCCAACAGACGGAAGGAAAGCGTAGGATAAGCCACCTCCACCGCATGACTTACCACAAGACTGCAGAGCATGCCCTCGATGCTGTCCCAGGCAAACAACTGCGCCTGCCAGAACGGGTACTGCCCCACGGCCGTCACCTGCACCGGAAGTGTCACCACACGGCTCTGGTGCGGCAACAAAGAGTCGACCATCGTCACCTGTTCAGCAACCAGTGCATCAACAGTGCTGTCGGCATCGAGTTGTCCAAGCACGACACGCAGACCATAGAGCGGTACGGTACCCACGTTCTCCACGCGGCACACAACTACACTGTCGCATGCCGACACCTCACGCAAGGCCACACCTATGCCCTCGGCGGCGGCCACCGTCAGCGTGTCGATGCGGGGCCTACAACCTTCAGCGGTGGCGGTTAGCACGAGCGGCGTAGTGTCGATCGATTGGCACAGCTGCAGTGCCAGCAGCCCGTCGGGGCCGATGGTGCCCACGCCCAGCACTGTGTCGTGCTGCATGGCCGTGACCGTGGCGCCCACCGTGCCGCCCAGATAGAGGGTGCCGACGCCATCGGACGGCGCTCCGTTGGTGGCGTGCAAGTCGATGGTTTGCGGCACTCCCATCCAAGGCACAAGGCTCGGGTCGCCCAACAGGCAGTAGGTTTCCCAATAGAATTTGTCGTAGGGCGAGCCGAAAGCCGTGACGGACAGATTGCCTGCCGCCAGCAGCTCTCCTTGGGTCTGCACCCCACCTGTGCGACCCGACCAACGGTCGAATGCACCGGGACGCTCAGAGTCGAACGACGGTTCGAGGCTGAAAGGATACTTCGGTCCCACAGCCCAGTAATAGTCCTCGTTCCAAAGGGTCGAGTTGGTGGCCCCTATGACGCCGATGGCGCCGCCGTCGGCCTTGCGCAGGAGCTGCTCGCCAAAGCAGGTGCCGTCGAAGGCATTGCCCTGGCAGCAATTGTTGACATACAGCAACGGTTGCCCGTTGTCGAGGGTATCGACACTGGAGAATGTCACCGACGGACTGGTCCATCCCGCCGTGGTGCAGTGAGCCGTATAGTTGAGCCATGCAGCGCCCTGCCGCAAGTCGTCAAGGATGGCACTTCGCTGGTCGGCCGAGGCCGGATTATGGTAACACAATGTATCCAGGGAAGGATGTGTCAGGCGCACTTCGCGAGCCACATAATTCACCTGCCCGTTGGTGGTCACCGGTGCCGGTTGTTGGCTCTCGCCACCAGCCACCAGCAGCACTCGACGCAGACGGTTGGTATCCATGCCTACGAACTGTTCGTATTGGAGCGTCTTGCGTACCACAGCGCCCAGCTCGGCGGTGTCGCCCACCGGCCAGCGTCCCAACAAGGCGTCGGGCAGGTAGTCGCCCGTGTGCTCGGCATAGTAGAGGTCGGTCACATGGTTGCCCAGTCCGGCGGGATGCGTGGTGCCCAGGAAAGCCTGCAGATGCTCCACATCGCCCACAAGCAGTATGTAACGCGGCGGCTGACCGCTGGCCGTTGACCACTGACCGTTGATGAGCGCCTTCACACTGTCACGCAGATGGGTATCGGCATACAGCTCGACCACCCGGTAGCCCTGCTGACGTTTCCAGCGCACAAAAGGCTGCAGGCCCTCGCGGAACTGCGGACGCGACACAATCAAATAGCCATTGGAAAGAGGCTGAGGGGCAGCTTTGCCTGCCCGAAGCTTGGCAGCGATATAACTGTCGTACACCAGATTTCCCCCTACGGGCTGGTAATACATTGGACGCACCGTCACACGGAACAACTGTTCTGCACCCATCGCACCAAGATTCTCCACTTCCACGGGCTCACCGCCTCTGTAGGGGTCCCGGGTGCCATACACCTTTTCGTCGGGAAGGTATTCTGGCTGCGGCCCGTTTTTGACCCAGCCCTCTGTCACCGGCGCCAAAGGTTTCCCGTAAGGCACTGCCCGCATCCACACAGTGCTAACAGCATCGACATCCTTCACCTCCAACGTGCTGCCCTTGGGCAGTCGCACCAAGGTGTGGAGCGCCGGCATGTCGGGACAGCCCACACTCCCTGTGCCGAAGGTCATCCCAGCCCACTCGAGGCGGCTATATCCTTGAACCGAATGGGTGTCGACCTGTGGCTGACAATCTTGTGCCTCGAAACGGAGATGAAAAAGGCTGTCACCCTCGCCCACAAGCGACAGAACGGGTTTCCCAACCGTCTGCGCTCCAGCGGAAGACAGTAACAAAAGACATGTAATCAGCGCAATATATCGCTTTAAACTCATCTCCACATAGATAGTTTCACGATGCAAAAGTACGAAAAAAAAACGACATCGCCGCCCCTTCTCCACGGTCATTTCTGCTCCATTTCTTTTGCAGTTCTTCAGGAGTCCTTTACAAAACTCTAAAGAACCCCTGAAGAACTGCAGACAAACGCCTGATAATCAAACATTATTAACAACACCGCAACAAGAGCTGCCCTCGGTATTTCTTCGATGATTGCCGATGAAATGGCACTGAAATAGCACTGAGACAGCCTAGTGTGAATAAAGTTTTCTCGGTTTGGGAAATATTATGTATCTTTGCAGTTTAAAATAATACTGTTATGGCTAACGTTAAGTGCTCTATACCAAAAGGTACGCGCGATTTTCTGCCCGTGGAGATGGCGCGCCGCAACTATATTTTCGACACCATACGCTCGGTGTTCCGCACTTTCGCCTTCGAGCCCATTGAAACTCCATCGCTCGAGAACCTGTCAACGCTCATGGGCAAATACGGCGAGGAAGGCGACAAGCTGCTCTTCAAGGTGCTCAACTCGGGCGATTTCATGGAGGGCGTGGACTTCAACCAAGACTACCACAAGGTGGCTCCTCAGATTTGCGACCGCGGCCTGCGCTACGACCTCACGGTGCCTTTCGCCCGCTTCGTGGTGCAACACCGCGACCAAGTGGTCTTCCCCTTCCGCCGCTACCAGCTGCAGCCTGTGTGGCGTGCCGACCGGCCGCAGAAAGGCCGCTACCGCGAGTTCTATCAGTGCGACGCCGACATGATTGGTTCCACCTCGCTGCTCAACGAGCTCGAACTGGTGCAGATGATTGACATGGTGTTCCAACGGCTGGGCATCAACGTGTGTGTGAAGATTAACAATCGCAAGGTGCTGGCCGGCATCGCCGAGATGATTGGCGCGCCGGAGAAGATTGTCGACATCACCGTGGCCATCGACAAACTGGACAAGATTGGGCTCGACAACGTGCGCGCCGAACTGATGGAGCGCGGCCTCACGGCGGAGCAGATTGCCGCTCTCGACCCCGTCTTCTCGCTCAGCGGCACTGCCGAGGAGAAAATTGCCGCCCTTGAACAGATGTTTGCTTCAGTCGAAGTGGGACAGAAAGGCGCCGCCGAACTGAAAGAGCTCTTCGGCTATATCAATGCCGCCGGGCTAAAATGCGACGTCGAACTCGACCTCACCTTGGCACGCGGACTGAACTACTACACCGGCGCCATCTTCGAAGTCAAGGCCAAAGACGTGCAGATGGGATCCATCTGCGGCGGCGGCCGATACGACAACCTCACTGGCATCTTCGGCATGCCCGACGTGAGCGGTGTGGGCATCTCGTTCGGTGCCGACCGCATCTACGACGTGCTCACCGAGCTGGGCGCCTTCCCCGAAGGGTTGGAGCAGGCCGCCAGTGTGATGTTCATCAACTTCGGCGCTGCCGAACAGGCCGCCTGCGTAGCCATCGCCGCACGCCTCCGTGCTGCAGGCATCTCGACACTCATCTACCCCGATGCGGCCAAGATGAAGAAACAGATGGACTACGCCAACCGCAAGGCCATCCCATTCGTGGCTTTCGTCGGCGAAAGCGAGATGCGCGACGGCACCGTCACCCTCAAGAACATGACCGACGGAAGCCAGCAGACGATGACGGTCGAAGAATTGATTAACAAACTGTAAGGACATGGCACGCCATGCCCGCAATAGACAAGGATGAAAAAGATACTGCTTGTTGTTCTGGCGTTGTTATGCATAGCCCCGTCGATGGCTCAAGAGCCTGCTATGGACACAGCTCGCCGTGTCTCTACAGCCTTTGTGGCCGACACCATAGCTGAGGTCGGCGTGGGTGAGTGGGAGGCAGCCACCGCATTTATGCAGCCAAAGGTCGACACGGTGTTGCTGACACGTACCGACACCGTCTACCTGCTGCACACCGACACGCTGACCGTGCTACGCGTTGACACCACCTACATCCTCCGCACTGACACCATTGTCAAGCGCATCGCCGACACCGCAGCCCTCAAGGCTCTGCAGGAGAAGGAGGTCTTCTACCGTGAGATACTCTCGGCCAACGGTGTTGACAAAGAGAAACTGGAGGCCGAACGCAACTACTATATCCGCGTGGTCGACTCGCTACGTGCCGTGGTGCGCGTGGCAGAGATCGAGGCTGTGCGCAAGGAAGAGGCCAACAAGTACCTTGCCGAACGGGCCAAGGCTGCCGAAGAGAAAGTGGCGGCCGCCACCAACCGCAAGAAGAAAGTGCGCCCCATCCAAGGTGTAGCCATGCGTTTCTACCGCACCCCTCAGTGGGAGATACGTCTCGACGCCAACGGCAACCGCCGCATCTCCAACCGCAACGCCGGCAACTTTGAATTCGACTACGTCACCGGCGCCTCGGTGATGCTGTGGGACATGACCAAATACTTCAACAAACCACACGAATTCAAGGCTGGCGAAATACCAAAGTTCGACCAGGACTTCGCCTACGACCTGGGCCTTTATGTGGGCTTCGGCGGCAGCAACCTCTTCAAGAACTTCTACGTTGGTGCCAGCTTCCGCTTCGTCGATTTCTTCTACCTCACGGCAGGTTTCAACGTAGCGGAATACCAAGTGCTGGCTGAAGGGCGCAATGCTTCCGATGTACTCATCTACGGCGAGAGCATCGACGACGTCACCGCCAAGGCCTGGCTTCTCAAACCATTCGTTTCTTTAAGTATTGACCTGGATTTCCTCAGCTACATCAAGAAGTAGCACTCAGCTCCAGATACTGAGTTTGCTGAGGAAGGAGATATTTTCGCGGACAGACGACTCTATGAGTTGGTTGAAGTCGATATCGTTGTCTGCATGAAAGGCCACCTTGATAGGCAGTACATAGATTGGCATGTCGCCTGTAAGGCCGCGCAGACGCGCAGCGTCTTTCTCGGTGGTGACAACTATTTTGCGGGTGGCACGCATGGCCTCGAAGGAAGTGCGGATGCGGGCAATGTCGCGAGCAGAGTAGGCGTGGTGATCGTCGAAGGCCATGTGCTGAGCCTTGCAGACACGTCTAACTTCCTCAAGCATAGGCTCAGGATGGGCGATGCCGGTGACAACAAGCACTTGTTCCATCTGGCGCAGCTGGATGTCGACGGGATGTCCGTCAAGGGTCTGGAGAGCGCCATACTGCAGGTAGGAGAAGAATACCTTCTGGTAGTTTTCCAGCCGCAGGTCGTGGATGATGTTGTGTTTCTCGATGGGATTGAGGTGCACAGGACTCTTTGTGACAATGACAATACCGGCATGACGGCGCGCCGAGCGGAACTCGCGCAGGTTGCCGTAGGGCAGTATGTAGTCGCGAAAGTACGGGTGACGGTACTCAGTGAGCAGGATGTTGATGTTGGGCTTGATGGCACGGTGCTGGAAGACGTCGTCGAGGACAATCAGCTGGGGTGCCAAAGAGATGTGCACCTCCTCGTCTCCCTGTTGTTCCACCCTCTCTCGGGCCATCAGCTGCCGTACCCCTTCCACACGCTTCTCGCAGACGGCCACCTGCACCTGCGGATACTTGGCGGCAATCATGGCCGCTTCGTCACCGAGCATAGAGGCATCATGGCTTCCATCGTCGAGGAGATACCCTTTGCTCTTGCGCAGGTAGCCGCGGCTAAGCATGGCAACACGGTATTTATCTGCCAGCAAGTCGAGCAGATATTCCACGTGCGGCGTCTTGCCGGTGCCGCCGACAGACAGGTTGCCCACACCGATGGTGGTGATGTGGGGTGCCGCCTGCTTCTTGATACCGACAGAAAAAAGGAAGTTCCGCACCGCCACACCGACGGCATACCACATGGTCAGTGGGAACAGCAGCCAGGAGATGGTGGTGCGGAAACTCATGATGAGCTTTAAGTTTTAAGCTTTAAGTTTTAAGTGTCTGGTGTAGTGCGCAGCCACTTAAAACTTAAAGCTCACAGCTTAATACTTATTTGTTGAAGTAGCGGTTCAGCAGACCTTCGAGGGCTTTGCCGTGGCGGGCCTCGTCGCGGGCCATCTCGTGGACGGTGTCGTGGATGGCGTCGAGGTTGAGGGCCTTGGCGCGCTTGGCCAGGTCGGTTTTACCGGCGGTGGCACCGTATTCTGCGTCGACGCGCATCTTGAGGTTCTCCTTGGTACTGTCAGTCAGCACTTCACCCAGCAGCTCGGCAAACTTGGCGGCATGCTCGGCCTCCTCGAAGGCGGCCTTCTCCCAATAGAGACCCACCTCGGGATAACCCTCGCGGTGAGCCACACGGGCCATAGCCAGATACATACCCACCTCTTTGCACTCGCCTTCGAAATTGGCGCGGAGATCCATCTTGATGTCTTCAGGGGCATCTTTGGCCACGCCGACGATATGCTCGGCAGCCCAGGTCTTGATGTCCTCTTTCACTTCCTGCATCGGCTTGCCGCAGATAGGGCACTTCTCAGGCATCTCATCGCCTTCATAAACATATCCGCACACAGGGCAGATAAACTTTTTGCTCATAGTATTTCTTTGTTTTTAGGATTAATAATTGTCTTAAATTTCAAGTGCAAAAATACACATTTTTTATGATATGGAGAAATTAATTTTTAGGAATCACTTTTTTTGCCAAATTCCTTCCAGAACGCTTTGAGTTTGCGTGTTAGGAAGATGACGTCGTAGTAGTCGTATTCGATACAATAGAGTGTCCCGTTGCGTAGTCTGACTAACGTTGTTTTATGTGGAACGAAACTGCCTGCGGAATTAAAAACTTCCAAATTGGGGGCAATGTCTGCAATTATGCTCCAAGGGATATCGACAGTTTTTGTGGTATGCCATTTCCCGTGCTTTGTTTTGGTGTAAAGATTGGTGAGGACAAGACTGTGCGGAGTGACGGTAATGCGGTCCTTTGTGTGTTTCAATATCCTCAGGCAATCCACGGCCAGTGCCACTATCATAAACCCAAGTAATATCTGTACCCAAAGCACATCAACTAAAAATACAACATATCCCAACAGGGCGATAAAGCCAATGCGCATCAATTCCAGAAGTATTATGCTGACGGTGGTCTTGTAGACGACCTCAAAATGTTCGTTGCTCACAGTGTTTTCCATAATCACTACAAAAAATGTGTGTGTGATTGGTCACACACACATTTTGATTCGGAGTCTTGTG